>Ga0307517_10000776_pt1 | contig 54818 bp, 51 predicted proteins | sample 23_EM_MG_FD_194515 | JGI IMG/M metagenome (GOLD analysis project Ga0307517, IMG submission 194515) | Populus trichocarpa ectomycorrhiza microbial communities from riparian zone in the Pacific Northwest, United States - 23_EM | ecosystem: Host-associated > Plants > Roots > Unclassified | place... | reverse complement strand
TTCGCCATTTTATGATGGGTCAAAGGTGAAGTAATTCTTTGCAAAGGTTTCACTTTTTCGATGGCACATTTCCCGGGCGATGGTATCCGAAAGGTTTGCCGCTAATTGCATGGTATTTAAAAGGTTTTCTCGAGAAAAATTGCTCCCGGAGGGTAATTGTCTTTCCCATAGATTGCACAGCCAAACACTCTTATTTTTCACAATTTACGGATTGGGGTCCTTACTATCTCCCCTCTGAAGCGCTGCGCGGTAGCTGTTGAGGTATAGAAAGAAAAATATACAGCGCAAGTACCGGTATTTCTGACATCTATTCAAAGCAACATAAAAGCTGTCTGTTATGACAACTGAGTAAGGTATGGTGGCTATTGGTTTCCACCGGGGGGGGCGTAAACATGGTTTAATAAAGAAGATGCTTATCTGAAACGTCCTCCGGAGGTGAGTGAGTTTAAAGGTGAGGTTGGGGGGCTGGCTGTCAGCACTTTTTGGTCTCGCATATGAAGGGGGATTACTATATAGGCTCCGAAAGCTCGCGGTACGAGACAGTAAAGCCCCCCTTTTGTACAGTCTTTGGGGATAATCACATAAGTGGTGTACGGTTTCGGAGGGCGGTGCTCGGGTTTTCAAGCCACATAGATACCGGTATACATTCTCCAATCTGCCCCATACTCGACTTGAGCTCCTGGGTATGCAACGAAGGTACTTTTCTGAGTAGGGATCAGCCGCTGTTGTAGTAATCTCTGCTTCTGTTTGTAACAAGTGCGTGGCCAAAATGCTTGATGCCCATTTCTGCATACCCGGGAGGCTGGAATCTCGCTGAGAGATTGGAGTTGCCTCGTTTAGTAAGGTCCGTTGAACTTTTCGTTTCATTTGCCTTGACTGAAGGCCGGGGGAGAACCTTTCCGCCCCTTCGTCTAAATGGGGCGAATCTAGACCTCCTAGCCTTATCCAGGCCCTTAAGCCGTTGTAACAGGATGCGTAGCGAGTTCTTCGAGTATATCCGGTATCCTACCTGAGTTTGGGAAGAGTGTTTGAATACATTATGGTGCCGTGCAATATGAGCTTAGGAGCTTTTTGGGATATCCATCGCCCGGGCCCACTCTCCCTTTGCATAATGATCATTTTCTTAGGTGGGTGTTTGAGAGGGGAGAGGGAGGAATGGTGGGGGGACTACTCACAGGATCTATTGTGGAAGATCTATTTCCGGCTGATTTTTAGTTAGTTGGTTACTGGTTGGTTTGGCCTTTGTTTTTGTTTTTTAATTGGGGTTGGTGGTAGAAGAGGTCTGATCATGACCGATCACTCGGTATATATTTGGCAGTGGTCTGATATTATTATAATCTATTATCACAAAGGAATGGGATTGCAATTGAGCAAAAGCGATGACAATCGACAATACTCGGCCCTGCTTGAGTGTCCATAATCAATCACTCGATCAGGTCTGCCAATCTCACTGATCATTCAATTATGGTGTCATCTCTGGTGGAAACTGGTGTTGAATGTGTCATCTTGTTTGCTTCTAGCGGTGTCACGTCATTTCCTCCGGTACCTTTCTCCCTTTATCTTATTTCCTTCTTTATTCTCCCTCTTAAGCTCTCTCTTCTTGCTCTGGGGAGAGGGCGGCAGCACACAAAACAATCTCTACTTCCACAATTCTATTGGATTTTGTGGCCTTCACTTTTTCGATACTTCTGACACTCCTGATCGGATCGTAATCGAGGAGAGCCCCCCCATGGGGTGGGTGCTCGCTTATGCTCGTGTTCATCACTAATTGGAATGCATGGGGGTTTTTGGAACGTTATGGGAGATAGAGTGACGAGGATGGAAGCAAGATGAGGGGCAGGGGGGTTACGGGGACAGAGGGGTAATATAGGAGATTGTATGGATTGGATTGAGGGGTGGCCCGGGCGAAATGGGGTGACTTCCTTCTTGTCCCTCATTGTCATGTGAGTCTTATGGTATGATATGATGCGATGATGGGCCATGATGGTGGTTCGGAGTGTAAGATAATCTAGCATTTACGGGCTAGGGACGGGTGCAGGAAGGATGTTAGCAGGAAGACTGGAGTGGTGGAGAGTGATTTTGTATGATTGAAATTTGGGCTCAACAGAGTGCACAATAGTATGCAGCGGCATTGGAAGGGGATAAGGAGGGCGATGCCCTGTGATCTTTACGTGGTCCTGGGAGCGGTATCTGGGTGGTAGCAGTGCTATCACTCCTGCATAGACTTTCCTAGCCTAACAGAGAGGTATTTGGCCTAATTTGTTTAGCTTGTCCGACTCGGTGTCGTCCCGTCTGAATACTATTTTCGCCACTCCCTCGTGCCCATCCTCAGAGGTAAGAGAGAGTAGTATGTGCTTAAAATTTACCCGGTTTGTCAGGGCTAACGTCACATCTGAGTACAATAGCACTTTATCCGTTCTTCCATGTCTAGTCAAGGTGCCACAACAGAGTGGTGTCTGTAAATTTGCCTGGCTTGTTGGGGCTAGCATCATCCCGCATAGGCGTCATCTCCACCACTCCCTAGCGCCGACTCTCTATAGCTCGTGCGAGGTGTGCATTATTAAAACAGTCTTTTTCGCTAGTGTCACAGCCTTCTACCCGTAGAAATCCAGCCACAATCTCGTCGATTCTAAAGCCGGATGCAGTCTAGAGAGCTGATCAGGGGGAGGGTCCGTGGATACCATCTTTGTAAAAATACCACCCAGGTGCTTTCAAGAGGAATCAGTGGGTATATAGTTATGGATTCGGCAAATAGCTTCCTTTCATGGACTCCCCAATACAGAGAGGGGTATTCGACAAAAGGTGTGCCTCGGAAATCAGGAACTGGGGTGGTTGAGAGAGTCTTGACCTCCTGTGAATTCAAATAACTTAAGCAGGCTTCGCATTTGTCCACTGAGCTGTATCAACGAGCTCAGGATGAGTCCCGAGGTACTCCCGAAGGGTGAAGTGGATTAGCAGGAGAGTGGAAGCCCCTTTGTCGACTCCAGTATGACAGTAAGTGCTTGGCAACAGCCTAGGAATGTCCATATTCAAGGAATATTGACGCTATTGAAACCTTGCAACCTTATCTCAACTGCTAGGGGGTGAAGTATGATAGTTCATCGGCTTTCCGGGGCCCACATCAAAGTGGCCATTCCAGCCCCCGCTTTCTCCTCACCTTGTTCCTTTATTGGATCCAGCTGTGCACTATAAACATCCCCCAGCACTAAGCTATGGGTTATCGAGTTGAGTCTTTGTAGCCTGCAATAGATTGTGGTTTCTTGCACGATCGCATCGATATTCATCCAGACTAGCAGGAATCTAGATATGTACTTGTCATGGGATAACTCAAGGTAGCTTCCTGCGTGTACGTAAATATCAGAAATATCTTCAGGAATTTTCCTCGGGATGCCTACTTCGAGAATACTGCCCATCTCATCTAGGGTTGTGTCCCTCCACCTTCTGGTATTAAGATATGTAATGACATTATCTCTCTTGGGGCCTATGGCTACCCTTTCTGCTCTTCCAAAAAGACCCCTTTCCACCCTAGATCGAGTGTGCGATCTTCTAGTCGTGAATGCTCGAGTGCCTGGAGACTTTTGCCGAAGATTTAGTGAGTTAGAAAGCTCGACTCCATCTACTTCAACACATTCACGCATGGCGCCGGTGCATATCAACACTAGCTTTTTGGAAGGGGTAGTCTGCAGCATCTTCACAATATCGGGGGTTTTTTTCTAGGCTCACCAAGGGCCATTCCTTAGTTTCTATATGCTCCTGATATCCCGCGATATCTTTTTTAGTCTACTCATAACTTGTTTGAGAGGGGCCCCGAGAGTCCCCGTCATGGACGGCTCTTTTTAGTAATAAGTCAGAATAACAGCAGGCAACCGAGTCATTCTATCCACTAGCCTAATCACACAAGCCGTCTGCAACTAATGGGCTAACCTCGCGACTTGTCAACTCATGTCCCCCCCTGCTCTTTATATTATACGGCCAAAGCGTACTTCTCACGGGCGGCACGCCACCCTATTCATCCATTGCTCGTAAGCCTATTTGATATGGGCCCTCCATACCAATGAGATCTCCGTCGTCCTCTAGAGTTGGAAAAATATGGTTTTTAGCCCGTAATACTCCCTTGGATTGTAGAATGCCCCTAACCTTGTGCTTAATGAGGGAGCAGATAAAACTCAAAGATTCATTCCCGAGCAGAAGGGATATCCATGAACCATAATCCGAGATTCCTCCCCGGGTAATTCCTTCGTGGAAGAGAAATCACTAAACATCACTCATCCACCTCCCTCGGCCTCCCGTTGGAAATAGCCGCGCTCTGAGGCTGCGGCACTCGTATACACCGGCAGAGGGACACGCAAGCCATGAAGAATTTTCTCCTATTTGTTTTTCCTTCCTTCCTGTCCTTTCCTCGCCTAAGCCTTCCTTCCTTCCTTCCTTCCTTCCTTCCTTCCTTCCTTAGCTTTTCTCGAGACTTTCCTTTCTACATACTCAACTTAATCAATCTTGGGCTTCTTCACCACTTAATACAAACTCCGTGTCTTCAATTGAGCTGTTCCACTCGACTGCGTAAAACCCCACATCGCCGATCACCACCTCCTCATCGATCATTTTTAACACACTCTATTGGAAATGCCCGCACTTGTTGGGAGAAGTACCCGTAAACACTGGTGACGTTTATACACTCGTGGGGCAAGCAAGCGTTGAAGATTTTTCTCCTATAAAATCTCCTTCCTTCCTGTCTTTCCTTTCCTTTCCTTTCCTTTCCTTTCTCAAACTATCCTGCAGCCCCTTAACTGCTTCAATGCGAATTGCTCCGGTTCCGAACCACTTCGCTTCAGCCGGTAAAATCCCTTAGTCCTATCATTACCTCTATTTCCAACAGACCCGTAACGTCTAACACCGTTTCTTCTAGCTGTCATTTGGCATGGCCTGCAGTCCAAGTCGTCCCCCACTCGCAAAAAGCATTCTCACCCGATAGGCCCAGCCTCCCGAGCCAAAGGCGACTATCCTGGGATTTCGCTGCCCTAAGCTGACTGCTAGGGGGAGTTCAGTCCAGTGTTCCCAGCCGTTCAGTCCGTCCGTCTTCGGGGCAGGACGGGACGGACTACGACTCATAGTCTGTCTTTTTAGGCTTTAGGACGGACTACGCCCGGGAAGGTGAGGACCGGACGGACTGTATAGTCCTAGCGCTTGGGCCTCTGGCACTAGCCCAAGTTGAAATCATACACCTCCGAGCCAACCATTATCGCATTATGAGACATCGTTCGTACCGTCCCCGGTCGTCCCCGGTCGTCCCCTGCCCTCCCTCACTATCCACGGCCGTCCTCTACAGTCCCCGGCCGTCCCCCCCTACCTTGGGCACACATGTCTCACACTGTAGAGCCCGCCGTCCAGCCCAAGGATGGCCGTCCTGCACTTTGACCGCCCCGGACTGATGGCTTCGGTCATAAGATGCTTATAGCGCAACACTAGAACGGATCAAGGCTCGGTATTTTTGCACGCAAGTTTGGCTGGTGCATTTAAATCCACTATTGCTTCGAAGGTTGACGATCAACTATTCGGGAAGGTTTATCTGTGTCCTGAAATCTGCGATGAGCGTGGACTACGTGTAGCGGTCCCGTCCCGTCCAGGGCCCTTGGCAGTCTCCCGGGGGGACCCCTGGCGGTTCGGAAAACTAGATAGGAGACGTTATGAGGTGTTCTGCAATAGAAGAGGAGGTATATTACGTGGATCATAGGATCAAACACCTCTCTTTCCGCAACAGGCGTGGCTTTACCCAGCCAATTTTCCAGACGAGGCGCGGGCGCCGCGACACCAGCCTGCATTACAAAGGAGCACAATCCCTTTGCAAGGGATGAGGATTGCCTCTCTTGAGAACAAGGTCACTTCACAAAAGACAACCACTACCTATCCGCAGGACGGGTGGAAGATTTGACCATGTCACTGGAGGCCAGCGAACTCCTTGGGCATCGGTTCATCAGCACATTCAAGCGAGACAAATTGAAAATGATAACCGGGCATGATAAGAGATATATGGGGAAAGCTGTGGGACCTATCAGGGGCGCATGCGAATCACAGGGGCCTGGGACCGGACGGGCGGGGGAACCAGTCACCAAAAGCACCCGATGGAGTGGGTCTCACTTTGAGAGCCGAAATAAACTTGTACTGCTTATCAAAGCAGATAAAGCCCCTCGAGATATATTCGAGAAGGGAATTTGGTAGCCCATTGTGGAGATGCAAAGGCAGAATGCAGAGTTACGCCGAGATGATGCAGGACAGATAGTTATTTTGTTCTCGAGGAGTTTTATGGCTTTATGCCAGAGATTGTGTGGTCTGCCCGTAATCAATCTGTCCTATTTACTATGACTTGATTACGTACAGATGCTAACCCCCTCAAGTTCATGCTAAAACACTCAATGTGTTAAACACCCATGCGATAGTTAAGGCGAACACCTATGATACCCACTTTTTGTTTGTCTCCGTAAGGGCTAATTCATAAGTAATTGCAGCTAAAAGTTATATGGACTGGATCAACAAGCTCTTAGCTACCCATAGACAAAGTTTGGTAATTATTGGTATTGAGGATTTTGTTGGGTTGTGGGTTTCGTTTGAACCCACTGTGTAACGAGAATGCCCATATAAATGACCTCTGTCCTATAAGAATTATATGGGCATTCTTACATCACTGTGTTCTCGGTTCACCTTGGGCTACTGTAACGTCACTGTCTCGAAGGATAGCACTAACAACTAAATGCAGGTGTAACAGATTTCACAGGAAGCTATATCGGTGACATCAAGGAGCCAGACTCCGCCTTTGCTCCGTTGGGTCCGGGCGGGGTGTGTCGAGATTTCCCGTCGGTCGTGCTGGAGTCGGATTGGGCCAGCACCGGAGCCGGCATGGAGAGTTTCGCTGGTCTTGGTGTGTTTGGCGGGTCTTTACTCTACCGACGATGACTTATGTCTAAGAACTGGAACTTGGTATCATATCATAGTCAAAATGTCCATGCCAAGCGTTGGAATTTGTACGGGGGCCTACAGAAAAAGGCACTTAATTACAAAATTGCAATCTTCTTCTGCCCACCAATGACACAGCATAGGTCTAATTCGGTTGAAATTTCAGTTTAGTGAAGTCAAGATATGCCTCTAGTGCTTTGGGTCCTTAGATACTTAATTGAGATGGATATAATACTGTTTCGTGGTTGCAAAAAGTGGTAAATTTTGGTGTAAACGGGTAGGTGACGATAACATTTGTCGCCGAACTGTACCAATGATGAATTTTACGTACCGTCTGCTGACTTTATCAAGCACCATCGGCAAGCCATCCCCCCATTTACAATAACTCAATCATGTTTAAATGATAGCAGAGGGCGGAGGTCGTGGAGGGGCGATAGGATGAAGGTTGAGCACCGTTACAAGTAGGATGGAGAATAAGAGGAAATGGGAGTATGCAGGGGGTAAATTTTCTGAATTGGGACAGGAATTGCCTGAAGACAAATAGATTTTGAAAAATTGCGGGGGTAGGAGAGAAATTCGGAATATGTTAATACCATACTGAAATTAAGCTCTATTTAACACACTTTGGCTAAATAGCTGGTTCCAGAGGATCACCTAGTTTTTGATTGTGGTTTGATGGGTTTCGGATGGGGGAGGGGTAGTGGTGACTGGCGGGGGTTGCTTATGGTTGCGTGTGGAGTTTACGGGATGGTGGAGTTTTGATAGGATTGGATGGAATGTGACTCGGGCGGCCGACTTGTGGTTGGACGCTAGAAACGGGAATGACCAGCGGGCTAGCCAGGTATCAGGACCCCCGATGCCTTTAGCCTTCACTCGTGGTTAACTCATTGACCTAAGGTCGCAACAGTGTTCAATTTCAACTCCTCAGTGGGAGTGTAACATTCTGGTGTGGAACCATAAATATTTGGAGCTGACGAGCTTTGATAACGGGTCAGCACTGACTGAGCTAGTTCTCATGATGCCAATCCTTCAGAAACGGTACTTAAAAACTCTTGCGGTTCGCTATCTTCGGCACTCCTCTAATATCGGGGGTTAGACAGAAGAGGTCATAGAGAAGAGTTAGTGCTTTCTTGTCACTATATAAATGAAAGAATGCACAACTCAGGCAGTCGGAAGCGTGGGAGTTGGGAATTTGTAAGAAATAACGACCCCCCCGCCCTCTCCCTTTTACCGCTCTGCGACTTTGACCAATACACAAAATAGCATAGCAGGAAAAAAAACAGGAGAGCAATCAAAAGCACTACTTCACCCTCCCGCCTACGCCCGTGCCGATACTGCTCCCCCCCGCCCTTTTGCCTCCGAGCTCATTCAACCTCGTAACACTCTCGGCAGCCCCCAACTCGTCCTCCTCCTCACCACGCAACAACCCCTCATCCTTATACCTTCCGAACCTCCTTTGCACCGCATGCCAGGCCCTCAACTTCCGCAACGCCCTCCGTTGGGTATAGCAAGCCCAGATAATAAACACCGAATATGTGCACCTTTCCCCCCGCTTTCGTTAACAAAAAGGCAAATAGACAAAAAGCAAGTAGATTAGAAAAGACTCACAAGGCAAGCCCAGAGAACAACAACGTCATCTTGGGATTCTGACACCACAGAAACCTACTCCTGAATTCATGCGGGCACATCTTGTCGATAATTCTCCGGAGTTTCCCTAGAGCAACACTCTGGTAGAAGCACGCTGCTAGCCAGAAGAATGCCAGGAGGGTATTCGCGAAGAGCGTTATCAGCGGGTTCAGTCGTGAGGTTAGGTACAGGTAGACTTCCACTAGGGATGCAACCAGAGATGTGGTACTGCAGAGGATGTTGATGATCAGACGGCTTGGACTTATGTTAGCAGAAATCTAGAACAGAGGCGGCAAATGGAAGGGGAAGAGAAACTTGGAAGGGCGGTTATGAAAGGTATCTCGAATATAAGAAATGTCGTATGCGCTGATCCCTAGCACGCAGAGGATGCACAGGACTTGTATGGTCCAGAGCCAGATCGTGGGGAGGGGGCGCCAGCGTGAGTCGGGAGCCATGCGTGAGAGGAACTGGTATTTTACTCAAGCTACTTGAGGCAAAGGAGCAGAGAAGAAGTGGACATTTGTTTTTTTTTCTCCCCGGGGATCGGAAGTGGGGTTTTGAGAGAACCTAGAGAATCCACTACATTGGCTTGGCGAGAGAGAGAGGATGTTGGCTTTTCTTTGTTCTTGTTCGGGTTTTCACCTCAAGGATATCTCAATGGGAGTTTTTCAATCCTAACAAAGGTAACCGAGAACCCGTTATACAATCTCCCTCGTGGTTACTGACTAAGTCGGTTAGTTCGGTGGATAGTGGCCTACTGTATTATAACGCCTCGCCCAGGAGGTATCCCAATCACCAACTCTCACTCGCTTGCCCGGTTGGGACCAGTGTTGGAAATGGCCGCACCCATTAGCCGCAGTACGCACAGGCAACTAGAGGGACACGCGAGCCTTGTAAATTCTTCTCCTATTTGTTTTCCTTCCTCTTCTTCCTCTTCCTCTTCTCCTTCACCGCTTAATACAAATTCACTGTGTTCACTTGAGCCGCTCCACTCCGCTGCACAAAGCCCTCCTCGCCGATCATTTACCTCCGATTCCACTACTTTCAACAACCAGTGTGCGAAAAACGTGGACATAAGATCAGAAAACCTCGAAGGGCTCTAGACTAAGCGCTCTCGTGGGAGTTGCGAAATGACATCTTACTCTTAGTAACGACGTTCTCTGCTTAACTTATCCAACAACAGGTTAGAGCAGCAAAAGCCTAACCTCATGACTTTTCACACATGGCAGTGATCCCCCTTGTAATAATTAACCTCGGCTGATCAATTTACCCTCTAAAACCAAAAAAAAAACCGAGGCAGATAGAGCATGGGGAAAAGAAAGAACCTCTATTCAAGGCATGTAAATCATTGTCACAAGTGTACATGTCCTTGGCGAGCCACGCCATGATAGACCATTGAATCCTGGCTACTACTCTGCTATCTTGCACTCTGCTGGAACCAGATTGGGATTTGTTCGTAGGTCGAGTCATGGTGCCATGGTTTTAGAGCAGGGGGTGAAATAGCGAATTAATGGCTAAGGTACAAGATCTGATCCGCCGCACTTACAAGGGTTTTACAAGAGTTTTACAAGAGTTTTACAGTGCTTGAAACGGAAGAGCTAGAAGAAAGAGAATTTTGAAGAGAGCAAGGTATAAATACAGGAGTATAAGATGAGCACCCCTTAGCACTAATGGGTGGCGCTGTTCAAGAAACTATACACAATAAAACTTTTCGTGGACGCTTAATGTGTCCAGGACATCCCTCCACGAAATCTCACATCCTACGAAGGACCGTCATCCCCCCTCCAGTCACTCCACCCATCCTCACCCTCCTCCCCATCTTCTTCCTCCCCATCTGCTTCCTCCCCATCTTCTTCCTCCCCATCTGCTTCCTCCCCATCTTCTTCCTCTCCTCCCCCTTCCTCCCCTTCCTCCTCATCCTCCTCCTTCCCTTCCTTCCCTTCCTCCCCTCCTCCTTCTGCTTCCCCTTCCCCTCCTTCCTCCCCCTCAAACCCCAACAACCCCCAAATCTTTTCCTCAGCCTTCGCACAACTAAACCACCCCAAAAAAACAACCTCAAAAACCCCCATCAACACAATGTGAATATCCCTCTCTCCCATATCACCTCCACTCTGCTTCACCCAACTCTCAAACTCAGCCGTCGGTAAAAAAGTCTTATAAAGATGCGGAAGACAACTCTTCAAGTCACCATACTTTCTTGGCAAAGACGCGTAATGAGACGCAGCAGCACGTACCAGTGTTCTCAGGTGGTGCGTTTCCACACACATATCTTCCGTGGCAGTGGGTAACGATGGCTTCGGCGCCGGACTGCCATGCCAGCGGGAAACTCTGTTGGAGTTAAAGCGGAGGAGATTCCGTATCTGAGTCGGAGTGAAGCTGGGCATTCCTGCGCGGGGGCCGTGGTGGGGGAGAAGTGAGGTTGTGTTGCCGGGAGCAACGGGTGGGGCAGGAGTGGGGCATTGGTAAAATGGGTTTCTGGAGTACGGAGCTGGGCGGAGTTGGGCGATGTCGCGTTTAAACATTCGGGAAGCCGCCTGGAGGTGTGTCCCGGTGATGTCCTTATTGCCGCCGCCGGCAACGAGTGGAGATTGGTTCGAGGGGTTTATCCTGCTGGTATTGTGGGGCGTGCCTGGGGTTGGATTTTGATTTGCTGTAGGAATTGCCGGGGGAGAATTCTCTCTTGAGGGGTCTGGGGGACTGGTCTCCGAGACCTTTTGTCGCTTTGCCGGTGGGTTGGCCTGTAATATTATGTAGTTAGCTTCGGGGCGGAAAAATAAAGCCAAGTACGGATACCAACGTTGCCCCGTTTTTTTTTTTGCTGAATGATAATAGGTTACGGGAATTTTTGCCGAGTGCCTCCCACTCCGACGAACGGAAGAAGTATTAGTTGGTGCTGTAGAGGTCGGATGGTTGCTGAGAGAGTTGGGCTCAGCGCTGCTCAAGGGGGTTGGTAGAGCAATTAGTGCGCGAGGGGTCCCCATAGAATATTCTCTTTTTTCTTTTTAGGGTTGGGGGAGAGCGAATTTAGGTGGTGAGTGAAGTTGGTGAGCCGGACCAACACCTCAGGAGTAAGGGCAACCCAGAAGCGAAATAGGGAGCGAAACAAATGGAAAAGGGTGGAGGAGATTTTCTCATATTATAACGAAATGTTATCATGCATATCAGAGTATGAAAGAGAAGGTAGGCCCACAGACAATGACACGAGTGATTTCCTATGACAAAAGACTTCTAGTCCATAGAGTCGGACCCTAGTTAATTCTCTCTAGCTAACACCTTGCGCCCCCTTTTACGAATTGTGCAATGCGATGTGAAGTGAGCACGGGAGGTTGTAAATGAAAATGAATCGGACGAACCTTATGTCACTATTCCAAATAGTGAAATTCAGAGACAAGTTCTGGTAGAAAACGAAGCGTATCATAATTGGTATAGTACTAAATGAACCCTGTGTGTTTTGCCAGAAGTTTGATAGCTACCCATGTCTGACTATTTGGGAAAATACCGTAGGTTTCCTGGGTGGTTAGTTTATGGGAGGGTGGTTTGACACTACCCCACAGCCGAAGAGCACTGTATTAGGTATAATATCTCCCCCATCAACATAAGTATAATATATCATACAAAAAATCACCACAAGAGCCAACAGTTATCATACCAAACAAAAGAAAAAAGGGGTCACACAGCAATAGAAAAACGAGAGCAACCTGCTACTTTAGAGGGAAAATATTTGCAAAAAATTGAATCCATTGCAAAGGAGTCGAACTCTTTCCAATCGCTCCGAAGGCATCCTACCACTGAATGGCACTGCTATGGCTTTTTTTACCAGTTAGCAATTAGTTCGCGGGACCGCGATGGGTACAAGAAGAGATGGTGCCGTTATGTGGTACTGGCTTGTAGGTTTCTTGAAGGATTGCACATATTCGAGCAGGAGGTTGGGATGAGAAGGTAGACTTCCGGATCAGGGAATACTTTTTCTTTTACTCTTTAAGGAAGGTATACTACAAGGCACTACTCGAGTAGTTTCATTGATCCTCTAAGCTGTTTTATACATGCATTTCTATCACGGCGCTAACGTTAATATCTCACCTACTCTACTGGCCCCACTTCTAATCCTCTGCCATCATCCCTATCCTACCCACTTTTCCATATTATAACTTTAGATATCTAAACATAGCCCATCTCCCTTTCGATGGTCCCAACTCTTGAAAAGAAGAATGGTTTATCATTCCTATTTGTCGGATGTTAGCCAACCGCACTGAGACATAAGGGAAGGAAAGGAAGGAAAGAAGGAACCCCACTTTAAAGAAAACTCCGCGAGATCATCCGAGATTATGTTCCAGCTCCAAAAGCCCTCCCAAACCAACTTATTGACGCCCCCGATCCGTCCCCCAGCCCGGATGCTCTTCACCTTGAATGCCATCCTGAACAAGTACTTATCCATCATGGGCGCTTCGGTTTCCACATCTAATTGCCCATCTTTATCCATTCGCCAGCGACCCTTGGACACGTACTTCCCCCAGCTCATGGTGCCGACTGGTAGACCGCCTTGGTGGGCTGGAGTGAGTGCAATCTTGTTGAAGCCATGAACTACTTCTGCTGGCTCGCAGGTAGATAAGAGTGAAAGGACTGTGCCATTCGGATAGAAGCGCAGGTAGCGATAATAGGTTACGATGTGTACGGGGGTGTTCCAGGACTGAGATGCTCCTGCACGGATGTAATTGCAAGTGGAAATGTAGACGCCATTGAATCGAACGCGTGGTCGGATCATGAACATCTTCCGCCAGCTTTCACCGTATCTGAGCACTTCCTTTTCATCAATTGGGATTTCTCGCGTTTCCTGCTCTTCGTCTTCAGCTTCGTACTCGCCCTCTCGGAGGACCTCGCCATTTGGGGCATCGAGTACGAGGGGTTCCTCTATCGGGCCCCCGCTAACAGTCACTCCCCAGTCCCAGAGCATTCGGTTGAAGGTTGTTTCGCATACTACTCTCCAAATGCTTTGCTCAGTGATAACAAGGTAAGCAAAAGTCTTGCATACCTGCGCTAACCTTGCGAAGGAGGCTACGTCCGCTAGTGCTACATTTCTGACAACCTGAAGCAAGAGCTCGAACGGGAGCGTTGCTAGCGGGGAAACCCCTGCTTCCTCTTCCTCTGTTTCTGTTTCTGTTTCCTTTCCCTTCCCTTTATCCGCAACTGCTTCGTGTTCACTGAGCCTAGAGACAGGAGCCGGTTGAATCTGAATCCCTGCAAAGGAAGCGATCAACTCGCTCATCTCCTTTGAGCCGGAGGCCAGTGAAGCTGGTGCCGGTGCTGAGGCCGGCGCCGATAGCTGGGAAGAAAGAATGGTAGTAAGGGGTGTTTTCTTCTTAGCCAATGAAGGGGGCAGTCGTGGGAAGTGCTTCTCCCGATAGTGAGAATCAACCTTATGGTCCATCTTTCTAGAAATCAACACCTACATTCACACTATTCACCAATAGCTGAGGGACATACTCTGAACGCCTTCCTGTACAAATTTAAGCTTTCCCCCAAGTTACCTTCGGATTCCTTCTCCACCGCCCGTTCATAATGTTCAAGTGCGCTCTTGGGGTCCGCAAGGGAAGAGCTACTTGTGAGCGATGTTCGCCGATGAGTAATCGGCGATGGTGGCCGTTGGGCTGAGAGCTCTGGTGGTTCATCTTCGACGCCCTCATCGGTGGAGGAAGAGTGGGATAGTTTTCTTGATGCGAAGTGGTTTTGGTTCGGTTTGTTTACGAAACTGATTGGCCGGGGAGCGGAGGACCCCGGGGCTTGGTGGTGGCGGGCGGATACTTCTGCTTGCCACTGTTGGCGGAAAAGGGAGAGTTCCTCGTCCATTAGTACCGTGCTATTGTGTTCGTCGGGGGGAGCGGTTCATAGATGGCAAACGAGGAGGCGATGATGATGAGAGCGGAGAGGTGTGAGCCGGTATTGTGACTTATGTATTTAGTAGGGGTTGGACAGAGATGCAGAGTCAATATCGGTCGGAGTCACAATGTCTCAATCGAGAGAGTGAGACAAGATAGATATCGCAGATCCCGGTATGAGTGATGCAAGACACTCGCGTTCCACGAATACCGGTGACGCTTCTCTCTCGGATCGCACTTATCCCCGGACCCTCAAACCCTAACCCATCCGCCGCCAAATGCCTTAAACGAGGATCTGATTATTATTTTTTATCAGATTCCTCCAACCCTTCTGTTTCGTCACTATCAGTCCGCCCTCTTGCCTCACGAAAGCCCACCCTCCCCCAGAGCTTACCCCTCCAACAGGTGCATAATTATCCATAATTATCATACCTAAATTACACCTATCAAACACACCCACACACGCCCTGCCAGGAAAATACCTACATATTATGATACTCATCTGTCTGCACCCCATCATCCCCGCACTTTTCTGCTTCATCTAACCCAAATTCTTTAGAATCCATTCTCTCAATATACGACAATAGTTAGCACTTCTACGAATAATCAACAAACAAATCTAACATGAGCGGGGTCGGAAGCCCCGCCGCAGCAGCCGTCGAAACGGCTGATGTGAAGGAGGTTACTGTGAACAAGTCGAGCAAAGATCGTAATCACAGGACTTGGATTGACGAAAGAGGCAGCCAGGGAAAGTTCGAGACTGTGCCTGGTTTGGAGAGTAATCGTGGAGGCAATGACAAAGAGGGGGAACCTGATATCACAGCCGGACAGAAGATGTTGGCCGCTTGTTCTGGGAGTTTGTTTACAAGTCTTCTAGGTATCATCTTTTTGCCTGGACCCTCTAACTAGCAACCCGTTTTCTTCTCTTTTTTGATGCTAATAGTTTGCTCATCTGTAGTAACACCTCTGGATGTCGTTCGGGTCCGCCTACAATCACAACAGCCACCTTCTCCAAAGAATGCGGCGGTAGATTTCTCGTCTTCGACTTCACCCTTAAGGGCTCATAAACTTCCTCTGACCCCGCTACAATTCCAGTCAATGGCCCACTTATCCACTCCGGAATTGGGTGTAACCGCATGTTGCCGGGAAGTTTTCTGGATAAACAATACTTCGGAGGCTTGTATGGCTCCTACCTCTTCCCTGAGCGCTAGTACAATCTTGAACGATAGTTGCGTAGTTGAAGAGGCATCCCGTCGTCGTTTTCATGGAACTTGGGAGGGGTTGGTCAAGATCGCAAGATATGAAGGGGCTTCTTCACTTTGGAGGGGGTTGAGTCCAACACTGCTCATGGCAGTCCCCTCAAACGTTATCTACTTCACCGGATACGACACTCTACGAACATCTGCTTGGTCACCATTTACCCACTTTGGCGCTTTTTGGGGACCTCTCATTGCTGGGTCTGCAGCGAGGGCTATCGCAGCTACCGCCATTTCACCAATTGAGATGTTTAAAACTAGACTACAAGCCGTATCAAACACTCACCTAAATTCGTCCAAGGGGATCTTCCGGGCTACCTTCGATACCACCAAGGATATGGTGGCGAAAGAGGGCGTTAGATCTCTCTGGCGTGGATTGGAATTGACACTCTGGCGCGACGTACCTTTTTCAGGAGTTTACTGGTTGGGATATGAAACCATCAAGTCATTCATACGCTCCGAACGAGAGCGAGAGTGGCATTTGTCCTCCCTTCACCTCCACTATCCCACCAAGCGCCACGTTAAGAAAGACCTCCATTCCGAGAGTACCTTCACAGACTCTTTTATTGCTGGCGCAGCCTCCGGATCAGTCGCCGCTTTCCTCACGCAACCTTTCGACGTTGGAAAGACTCGACGTCAGATCTCCGCACACGCTGGTGGCGAAACAAAAAGGGATATGGCGAGAGTTCTCTATAACATTTTCAAAGCTGAAGGGGCATCCGGTCTCTGGAGAGGCTGCGTACCTAGAATTCTGAAAGTTTCGCCTGCCTGCGCTATCATGGTATACTCCCCATTGCTAGCACTCATTCGCCTCCATCCGCCTAAGCAATCATTATCCTCCCCTTCTCCACTCTCCAGATGATATGAACAAAGCTAACATACAATTAGATCTCAAGTTACGAAGTAGGCAAAAAGGCCGCTAGAAAAATGAACGAAAAACGTGAAGTCTAATACCTTTTTCTCCTTGCCGCAGTGTATCATTACAACGAGGGTCAGTTTTCACCTTCTTCTCTTCCATGCGGGTGTGTGGTTAACTTAACCTTAACCTTCCCTCTCTCCTTCTCCTGACAGGAGTGTACATAACTCTCTTTTTCCGTTTTTCCCTTCTACCCCCACCCCCTAGCACGTTGACCTGGCCCAAGGGGTTGGGGTTATTCCTTTTGTACAAAACCTGGCATGCTCATGTTCCCATTTTTGTTCTCATTTCCCCCTCCTCCCCTTTCTCTCCCCCCCTAAAACTCACTCTAGTCGTTCTTTTTTCCACAATTACTGTCTGGTGGCCGCGGTGATGTATGATATTCTGGAGAGAAAAAATAGATCTGCTTTGGGTATCTGTTAGCTTGAATGCATGGCGCTTGTCACTCGACAAAAGTCTTGGTGAAATGGAGACCCTCTTTTACGGAGATTACGGCGGCCTAGGGGGGTATTGCGGGATTGGGGCCTCCGCGGGGAGTGGGCAAACCCCGCTTCACAAAGACTTTTGCTGAGTAGCTGTGCCTCTGGTAATTAAAGCGTTCCTGTCCCAAGACAACATGCGTGAGCGGGGTGTCCGCCGTATGGTAAACGACTACGATAGGCACTGCTACATTCTGTGAATCATGAAACACACCTACGCAAAGCCACATACGCGCAGATGGAGAACGCTCACCTCTCCATCCTGAACTTGTGCGAGGAAAGGTGCGAGTGATGATCTATGAAGAACCATTCATAAAGGATCTACTGCCATGCTGCACATCATGCGAAAGGGATTTCCGTAACTAAAATGAACTAAGCCAACTAGAAAACGGAGAAAGGGGCTCTAGGAAAGAAGGAATAAGGTAGACAGAGGTATCATATTTGTATCATATTTGTATCATACTCCATCAATATCTATTCCCGAGCCCGTGTAACATCTCATCACAATTATCTCCCACCTGCCGTTTTAACAACCAATACAACCATCCATGATGACCCAGAAAAGTATCTACAGAGAACATGACCTGAACCGTGATTATGAAAACAATAGTAGCAACCAATCAGGTAAGCAAGAAACAACAAAATTACCATCCATGATAATACTCCATAGATTGATTCCATCACCTTTTCCTTCTCAAAAATGGGTCCGCGGGGACTCTTCTGCTCAGGTGCATATTTGCAACAGAGATGAGAGCAGGAGGTAAAGAAGTGGCTTTACCATTATTCCCAGACATACTTCTTCCGATCTTCGGAACAGAGGTATTCCCCCCGTCGACGCCAGAAATCCGCTTTGAGCCCCTGTCGTCACCACCACTGGCAGCTTCGTCCCTTCCCCTCTTGTTATTATTAATATTATCATTCCTCCTTCTAGAAGCCTCTGCCTCCTCCTCCCCATCCGCTTCCTCCTCTTTATCCTTCGCATCGCCCATCTTCTTCATTATCTTCTCCCTCATCTTCTTATCAACTTCCTGGCGCTTCAGTGTATGCGTTGGTGCCGCAAGAATGCTATTCCTGCCCCGGAAGACGCTAAGTTCCTTCGCTTCACGACGGGCCTTATCAATGATATTCTTGGTTTTACTACCAGCTCTGGCAGTCCAGGTATTTCCCGTCCCACCCCAGCCTCCGCCTCCACCAAATGATCTAGGACGGCCGGTGGATGGGAGACCGACTGTGCTAGTTAGAAGTTTTGCACGAGATTGCTGCTTCGCAGAGGACATCTTGGTCATTTGTGCGCGGAGAGTCTCGGTTGCAGCGGCTGCCGCTGCATCAGCTGCTTTTTGGAGTTGCTGTAAAACAAAACAAAAAAGTAAAAACAGATTAGATAGAGGGTTAGAGAAAGAGGCAGGGAGAAGGGGGAATGATGTACGTCATAGGCCTCTCTCCAATCCTTTGGTTCCTCAAGTTCCACCTTGTGAAGAGCATCCTGGCCGAAGTGCTTCCCTATAAGAATTTTCCAGATCTCACTATCTTCACCGCAGATTTGTGGGCAATTCGCTTCGAGTTTTTTCTGTACGGTTGGGTCGTTATTATTGGGCAATGGATAAGGTAAGATACAGCAGGGCAAAGGGCGGGGTGAAGGGTGAGGATGTGTATAAGGTGGGGCAGTAAAAATATTTGGACAACATACGAGCTGAAAAGAAGAAGTAACTTTGAGAAGAACTGGGCGGACAAGTGAGTAGTCGAGGTCCCCGATGTCGTCGATTGCTAACAGCAGCAAATCAAAAATTAGCTACGCTCAGGAGAAAAGCAGGAGTAAAAAAAGAGGACGAGGGATACAATCAACATGCTTGATCAGCACATTCTTAACGAGAAGGTAAAGCGACTTGACATTTCCATGCATGTGGGGTGGCATTATTTGACCCGGTTGCGAGCTCCTGAGCAGCTAGCCGGCGGAGAATCACTTTCTGTATAATATTTTATGATATGTAGATAGGGAGGGCAGAAGTTAGCTGAGGGGAAGGTTTGGTGGCGAACAAGAGAGGTCGTGGTGGTGGGGAAGTAATTAAGATGAAAGGAGGGGACAGGTTATGATAAATGGAGACGAGCTCGGGCCATTTGGAAGCCTTGACGTCGACCTCCCAAGACCCGGTTATGTAAGCCCTGTCAGTAAACCCCTGCCCTAGCTACGAGCTAATTACCCTACCGGTAAGCCTGCCGCGCCAAATTCTGCATGCTCCGATAAGTTACTAGCCACAACACCCTAAGTAAATTCCCTTGCCGTAAAACTACTCCCTCTCAAAGTCCAATCACAATGTCCGGAATTCTCGACGAAGGTACATTATTCCTTCCTCCGTTGCAATAACCACTTAGTTAAACTTCTAACCGGGATTACAGAAGAGTTGATCAAAACCCGACCTCTCCTTTTCGAACAACGTCCCTACAATCGCCTTTTAAAGCGCTGCACTCCATTACTAAAACCAGAGCAGTTACCAACAACCTCCGAAGGACTCAACACCTATGGCGAAGAGCTAGAACTCGACTTCAGAGCCTTCGAAGGCGTAATCGCCCGAATTCAGCTCCTCCGCGAGACAAACAAGCGAGAAGTAGAACGTTACGAGAAGGAAAAGGGCGACATTCGTACCTCCGCCCCCGCCCGCCCTCTCTTCCCAAAAAAGGCTAATTTTTTGTGTTCACAGTCGAGACTGCCACAGTAGCTCGCGACACCCTCGTCACACTCAGGCAAACGCTACAGCTCTCGCATCGAGAAAAGGAGAATAAACTCATATACGACGCAATCGCCAGTGACATCCTGTCAAAGAACACACTGAAGTCCCGCGACGAGCAGAACGTCAACATCGAGCGGCTGAACAAAGAGATTGCAGAGCTAGAAGCTGAGCGCGACGAGTACAGGCAAGTATGGAACGCCCGTCGCGATCAATTCGGGCAGATTGTGGATCAGTTGCAGAAGATGTGGGCGCAGATTAAAGAGGATAAGGACGAGCAAGGTAATCTACCATTACTCCTTCGCTCGAGGGGAGAAAGCTAACTAGTGACCGCGATCATACTAGATCGTAGAGAAGGCATGTCGGAAGAGGAAGAAGGCGAAGAAGTCGAAGTTCCGGTCATATCTAGACAATTCTCCGAATCGAATACACCTTTCAACATCTCTACGCCAAAGCTCAGCGCTAGCCATGTCGCAACTCCAGTCCCCATCATCACGCATACCTCTCCAGACGATGAGAAGGAGGAAGGTGAGGCGGAGGAAAAGGAGGAAGGCGAAGCCGACGAAGACGAGGACATCGAGTTTACCGACCCCCCGGCGGGGGGTGGCGAGAAGGGAGCGGTGACGTTGCCAGACGCTCCGAACATTCCAGACCCTGAGAAGATGGACTTGACCTAGACATTATCATTATAATACCATGCCTCCACTTATATTCTCTACATAAAACCCTTATCTCTCAATGTCATTCACTGGGCTCTCAATACTGTACTTGTAGCACATGTTTTTCTAAAGGGGCACAAAAAAAAGACAGCGAGCGGGGGGTTTCGGGGTGAATAACATGTAAAATGGGCACGATAAATCACTCGGATGAACCTGATATTTGCCAACACAGCAAGGTCTTGTTGACAACAAGCCACAAGTTGATACGCATATCTACCGGTATTCACCATTAACCACATGCAAATCTAAAAATACATTCATGACATCCCTAAGATTCTACTTCCTCGACCCACCTCCATACCTCTCCTCCACAATCTTGCCGACAACCCCCGCATCATTCTTATCCCCCTTCTTCGGCTTCCCTCCTCGCTTCCGCTTCTTCCCACCACCACCCCCGCTTTTAGCAACAGTCCCGTCGTCGTCATCCTCGTCCCCGAAATCTCTACTCCCGCCGAATCCAAAGTCGATGTCGAAAGCATCTCTGTCCGCCGCCTCCATGAGCGCCTTCCGACGCTTCTCGGCTTCGTCTTCGGATGGTGTGGAGAAGGCTTTTAGAGTGGAGGCTTTAGCCAGTGCTGCCGCGAGTTCGGGGTTGGAAGATAGAAGGGCTGAGGCTGAGGACGGGGGTTTGTATGTATCTGAGGAAGGAGCGGAGGAGGCTGGCTCATTGAAGTAGTTTACTTTCGGCTTCGGTGCGGATGGTGGTGGTGGTGGTGGTGGTGGCATTGATGCTGAAGGAGAAATAGGCGGAGGGGAGGATTTTGAAGAAGGCCCTGGCGCCTTTTCGGATTTTGCTCTCTTGGTTGGATGGATTTCTCCTTCTTCGCCCCCCTCTTCTGACGACGAGGACGAAGAGTCGTCGTCGTCGTCGCCTAAGCCTGCTAAAGGATTGTATTCTGTACCCGCCCCTTCGAATATATCGACATCTTCATCTTCCTCTTCTGCCTTCTTCTCTGTCTTTCCGGGCATAGGGGGTGGAGGTATCATCCCCATAATCCTCGTAGAAACTGGTTTCGGTTCATCACTCTTCTTCTTATCCTTCTTGACCATCTTTTTGACCCTCCCATCCGCGCCGGTGACATATTTAACCTTCGCCCCATTCTCATCCTTCTTATCCTCCTTCACACCGATCTTCTTGAATTTGGAACCAAGCACAGAAACCGGCTTCGCAGCCTCCCTGCTCCTCTTTAATTCCGCCAATATCTCCGCGCGAGTCTTGGGCGCCAAATTGCCCTTCTTTTTCTTCTCTTCTTTCTTCTCAGGAACAATATCCCTCTCGAGAACTTTATCCAGAACATCCTCCTCATCCCCACTGTTTTGCCCCGCTTCCTCCTCATCGCTCCCATCGTCCCTGATCGCACGCATGACATCCTCACCCCTGCGCACCTTCTCCAAAAGTTTAAAATCCAACCCCTTGACAAGGTGCGTACTCGACACATCACCACCCAGTAACTTTGTCTGCCTAACGTACTCTTCGTGCTCTATCCCACCCTCTTTGTAGAGTTCCTCTAGCGCCGCTAATCGCCGGGCCCTCTCGTCGCTACCGTCGTCTTCTCTGTCTTTCGTCCGGTCAACATAGCCTTCGGGTAGCCGTGTGCCGAGGGGGGCAGCTGAGGAGCGGAACTTTTTTGCCTTTTGCTCAGCGGCGTTGTTTGCTGCTAGCTGACGGGCGAATTCGGACTGGGTTGATGAGCCGCCGAGAACGCTTCGTCTGTTGATCCACTCAGTAGGTTGTCTCTCAAATAGAAAAGGGGAGACGGTGAGGGGGTGCGTACGGGGTCATCGGGATTGAAGACCGCAGCTTAGAACCCAGCGCCGGAGTCGCAGAGGGCCCATTTTGGCCGGATGTGTTTGCGGGACGGGGCGTTTCGAGGAGTTTACGAAATTGCGCGTTATTCATATTTTGGTAATCGGCAATTTAGTTCTATGAAAGGGGAGAGTAGAAATCGGGTATTGGAGATGCCCAGGAGGCTTGGGTTCTGGAAGATTAGTTAAGAAGGGTTGAAGCTTTTCGAGCTCCCGCGCGTTGTGGCTGATTGTGATTAGTCAGCGGGGACGAGCAGTGAGGTGGGGAATTGGTTGACAAGCTGCGCATGGGGTGGAAGCCGTGATGGATGGAGAGACCCAATTGGACGGAGATAACCCTCGGTGCATACAATGAGGCTCTTTAGCGTTCTCGATTCCTGTCCTTTTGGCGGTCTGACACCAGTACGGTAGTAAAATTCGCGATTAGGCACAAAAATGGCTCAGCATTGTAGCAGCCATTAATCGCCAACGAATCACAGCCCTCTAATGACCCAGAACAGGATTAGCGTGTAAATATCATATGTTCGTGCCTGGTCCCGAATTTTACTGTCTCAAACCGCCTAGGGATGGAAACAGCGATGGGGAAGCAGTGTCGTACAAGTACCAATGGAGCTCCGCCCTCTTGGGCACTACGGCCTTGCCAATACCTACCGCAGGAGTTCCCTCACCTCCGTGCCAGGATTCCACGAGAGGGTGAGATATACCGAGAAGCATGCTACAGCCTACCCACTTCCCTTCTAAGGCGAACAAGATAAAAGACAAGTCCCTATCGAGCAACTAATCAAAAGTTCTCCTGATCCAAGACATGTACGATTGCGTTGATGGCGCAATTGCTATCTGTGAAGAGGGATACCAGTGGGCCTGGGAGTTGACACAACTTGAACTTCGCCTTCATGGCCACGACTGCACCGCAATGAGCAATAAGTGTAGAAAATTGGATAAAAGGATCAAACGAAAGCAACAAGATATACCTTCTCGTCTATAAATCAATGCTCTGTTATGCACACCCCTTCAGGAACAGCTGCCAGATATAGGTAAACTATCCATCAAGAACCAGTCACACGTGCAAATCAATGGTGCTTTTTACGAGACTAGGCCCCGCTGATAGTGCAACTTGGAATGCCTCCCAAACAGTGAAGGAACGCAATTATTATTCACTTTTCTATGTCACCCGCCCCCCCCTTCAAGTTCAAGGTGATTTTTCTTGTGTTGCTAGCCAAAGTGCAAAGGCAACAGATAAGGCCAGCACTGGCAGTAAGGGAGACGCTGGTGTTCGGCCCGGTAACTCCGATCCGGGCCGGAGAACCAACACTCCAGGAAGTCCGATGACGAACCCAAAACAGCCTCTCCAGAACACTCTGAGCAAGTAGCTATATTTCTGCCAAGTGGCCACCTGCAGTACTAAACCCCTGCCAACTAAAGGCCTTAGGCGGGTGTCCCCATAATATGCTTCAAGAAGGGTTGAGGCTTCTGGGTATGTCCCCGGAAACACCTTTCTTAGGATTACCTGACTGTTGTTCTCGTTGTGGTGCGGAACGGTTAGTAGCATAGGGAACGACTTATTAGTATTGCTGTGATAGTGCCATAGTTAACTGAGGGCTGTTGGAATACTGGAGTACTGTATGCAACACGGTAAGATTCTATTTGACGATTTATGATACAAATAAGTCTGAGACAAGAGAATCCTCAGGTCAGGGGCTTCTGAAAACAAATGTGATCTTGGAGATTGCCGTATTTAATGCTAAAGAATGGAGACTTGTCGCTGAATGGGATTCTCATGGGCGAGTGCTGTGGGTGGTGTTCTTGAGACGCACTGGCGTAATAGCAGTGTTCGTACATGCATCGGAACTATGGCGTTTTATAGTGGTACGTTGTGTGGTTCTTGATACCCTCGAGTCGGTGTGGAAGTGAGATTTACACCAGCCTTGTGTCTGGCAGAACAGCATGGCAGTGCTCAGACCCTCTTACGCTATAGCATTCTGTATGCCAGGTGTAAACGGGGCTACAATCATTAGAGGAAGTGCAGATTTCCACCACAAAGACAGTTTGATATCCTCTATCTGCAGCCAGAATAAGAGTATCAGATCGTCGCCTCTAAGGACGATGTTGTTTTCCTCGAGATATATCATGCATAGGTAAACTGAGCCGACAGTAGCATCTCCCATCACTCGAATTGCCGTAAATTGACTCACCCGGAGGGGGCAGCGAATGAGGAGCCTGATATATGACTAAGCTAACCGCATCAATCCAATGGCGTGTTGGCTCGGCACAGGGCCACACTGTCCACGTTCCCAATCCCCGGCTGACAACCTCTCTCTTCCTTCTTTCCCTCCCTTCTTTTCTCCTCTGTCTTGACACTGCAATTTTCTACCACACAAAATTCACAGACGACTCGACTCGTTTTTTTTGCTTTCGTTCATTTCTCTCCCCCATCCCTCCTATTGCCTTCCCCCCATTTTCCCCATTCCCCTTTTCTCTAATATTACTTGTTTCTTTCCCCCAAGATCCTCCTTCACCGCTTGCCCAGAACTTCTCAATCATCAAATCACCATCGCATCGTCAGGGCAGTGGCAGCAGCAGCTAGGTTTTTGATCTCCTACTGTCGTCCCTCTCTGCCTTTGCTACCCCATATTTGGTTCTCACACGCACCGGTCTTCTCCTTCCTAGCCTAATTCCTCCGTCCGCCTCCAATCCATCATATCACCACCGCCACGACCCCCTCCCGACCCCAGAGTTAATATCTTCATTCACCTTTTCATCACCTCCACCTCCCCACCCGCTCCCTTCAGCCCCGAAACGCACCCGTCATTTCTTTCCCTGGTGTACACAGCAAGAAAGAATACAATTTTTTAGTCAAACCAAAGAAGATTTTCAGACGCGTCCTACATAACCTGAATTGAAAAGAAAACAGCCCTGAAAAACTGAGACAATAATTCAGAGATGAGTTCTCCAAGCGCTTCCGGAGCTACGAAACGCCCTCTCGAGGAGTCTTCCTCTCCAAATATCAGGGATGAACATGATTCCAAACGCCCTTACCTTGACAAGGACGCTAAGGCGGAAGGTGAATCCAGCAGGACCTCATCCCCTACCCCTACCAAGACCGAGACTACTACTACCACTGCTGCTGTGAGCAAGTTGGATTCTGAGGAGGCAGCTCCGGAGATCAAGGATGCCGACACTGACGTTCCGGATGCCCCCCAAGGAGCTGGCCAGCAGGGCCAGCAAACTCAGCAATCTGTCCCACAGGTTGACGAGAGTAATTGGATTCACATGCGCGCAGTAATCACTTCTGCGGAAGCGGCAACCGTAATTGGAAAAGGGGGTGAAAATGTAACTCAGATTAGAAGGATGGCTGAAGCAAAGTGCACTGTCTCTGACTACCAGAGGGGAGCTGGTGAGAGAATTTTAACGGTGAGCGGAGCTGTGGACGCTGTCGCTAAGGTTTGTTTCCATCCCGAGATTTTGCGATGGATGGTTTGATCGAGAGGTTTATATTGACATTTATAGGCATTTGGACTTATCATTCGCACGTTGAATAACGAGCCGCTTGAAGAAGCCTCATCCCCTCAGTCTAAGACTTATCCGCTTAGGCTCTTGGTCCCCCATATTCTGATTGGTTCGATCATTGGAAAGTCAGGTGGAAGGATTAGAGAGATCCAAGAGGCTTCCGGCGCTCGCCTTAATGCATCAGGCTCTTGTCTTCCTCTTTCTACCGAACGTTCCTTGGTCGTTCTTGGTGTTGCTGATGCGGTTCATATCGCGACGTACTACATTGCCAATACCCTTGTGGAACAATTGACGGAGCGTTTCGGCGGCCCTGCTGCGTCTGCGTACGCGACTCGTTCCGGTGGTCCCGCTGGCCCTATGCCAGGTGGAATGCAAGTTGTTCCGTACCAACCACAACCTCTTCATGGATCCTATGGAAATCCTGACACATACAAACGTCACACCAACAATGCTCAGCGAACCCCCAACAATCCTTATGGGATTCCTTACCTTCACGGGCCGGCGCCAGCCCCGGTTCCCCAGGCTCCCATTCACTACGCCGACCCCCAGGCCGCCAATGCCTACTCCGGCGCTGGCCCTCATCAACCCGGTCAGGCTGGAGCTGGGCCCACTCCTCAGCAGGGGCCCGCGCCTAATCCTATGGCTAACATGTTGCCTGGTCAACCGCTTACTCAACAAATCTTCATTCCTAACGATATGGTGGGAGCCATCATCGGGAAGGGTGGAGCAAAGATCAATGAGATTCGGCAATTGTCAGGCAGCGTCATCAAGATCAATGAGCCTCAAGATAACAGCAACGAAAGATTGGTCACCATCACTGGTACCCAGGAGTGTAATCAGATGGCCTTGTATATGCTGTACTCCAGACTCGGTATGTGATTACCTATAAATAAAGTATTGGAAGGGAGGTACAAGATTGCTAACCATTCGTGTAACTGTCTACACGGCACAGAGAGCGAAAAACACCGAATTTAAAGCGTGAAAGCAAGAGGGGAACAAGCAAGACAAACTAACAACATTATCGGAGGAACAAAAAACGGGGGAGGGGATTATTTCCGGGAAATGGCGCTTGGTTTTTCTCTTTGTATCCAAACCATCTCTTTTTACGCTGAAATCTTATTCATTGTCTTGCTTGCCTTTTTCTTTCCAACCATTGTAATCTCTGCATGTTGTGTTTGCTCTGGTTTGATTGACTGATGCCCCGCCTGCTTCGTTCGGGAATCTCATTGAATCCAAAAAAACAAAACGGGAAAACCCCCAAAATAACCAATCGGTCTTCGAAAACATAGATGGATGTGGATGTGAACTGATTTATCTTTTTTTGGTTATGATTATTATTATTTTGTGTGTGGTGTGTTTTGCATCGCGTTTGCTTGGTTTCGTTCGATTCAAAGTGGGCAGGCAGGCAGGCACAGTTCGGTACCTCATGCATGTTGTATGGATGGGATGAACAGATTGATCACTGTATCTTATCTTGAACGGATGGGCAGAGGGGAAAAAGGAATTTAGGTAGTTCCATATAATTCCCGTTGCCTATCTTGTGATCTACCCATCCACTGTACTCATCTAGAGCTCCTGTATGGCGCAGTGTCATGGTCTCGCTGGAAAAAGTCGTTCTTGAGAAGGCATCGAAGGTCCCGACCTCCCCTCCCCCCCTCGTTCCTACCCTACGTGTAATGAGCACAGTACTGTACCGCGTATGAAGGGTAAGTCTGTAAAACGGTGCCTGCTCCCGCCGCTGCGCCAAGATTTCGATAGGATTTTCGACGCGTATCGTAGTAAGTACCCGCACGTAGCACTCTGCACGAGTTCAGGTATGATGCGGCACCGTATCATAATCTTCCAATTCGCAAGTATTTGCAGGTGGAAGCCCAGTACCGGTACCGGCATTCGGTACCGGCACCGCGACTCATGTCCCCATAACTTAGTTGGCCCGGGAGGGGAAGGCCCCACCCAGTAAGGGGGGAACCCGAGATTGCGACTGAGGTTGTGTTTTGGGGGTTTCAAGAGGGTCGGTTATACCGGTGTGTTATTATTACAAGTAGTATTATAGTATTCCCCCTGCTGTGGTGGTGGATAAGGTTGTGTGTGGGGATTTTCCTGGAATATTGGGGGATTGGGCTGGTTTGGTATGACGCTAGGTTACTGTGTGATAGAAGATGTGGTGGTGGTGAGTGGATGGGCGCCCGTCTGCCTGATTTTTGTCTGGCTTGGTTATGTATGTGCTGCACTGCACCTGGTTTGATATTATATGTACCATTGTGGGGGGGGTTTGTATATAGGGATATGCTGGGTCAGTCTGGATTAACTATCTGCTGGATGTGGTATTATTGTAGCGCCAATAATGGATTAGGTGAATTGGGCGAATTCTTGTGGCGTATTATCATAACCTTTCCGCCATACCCTAGCTTCTTTCGGTTTGTGTTTCTGGATATGGAGGGGCTGCGATGGTGGTGAGTATCTAACAGATTGGGTTGAAATTCGGCATTGACTTTACTAGATTCGTCACTGCTGAGGATGTTGATATTGTAGGGTGGTGGTTGGGGACAGATTTTTGTGTATATCATGTTGTTGTTCTCTCTTATTGCTTGTGGCCAAAACTCTGTGCGTTTAAGTCTTGGTAACCACCATGTGATCAGAAACAGAATAGTTGTGTAAAACCACGAGTTATCAGCAAACAGGCACAAAATATCGACAAAATGCCAGCCCCTTGTACCGAATTCCAATATACGCAAATTCAGACAATGTTGAAAGCGATGATTCCAGCCAAGCAGATAGGCCAACTTGTCCGACCAGCGGTTAGTTATTCACTTGTGCTGAAGGTACAGCGGAACCTGAAAGCATGAAATACGGCGAAAACTCCGAAACTAGTCATTCAAGGACGGCTGAGGAAGATCACTGCTGGAATGGGGGAAGCCTTAAAGGACACCTTGCATGCAAAGCCAAGCATGTATATCGATGAGATGGTATGGTTTTTGTGGGATGAGTTTGATCGCATGGTTAGTGAGAGGTCGGTTGGGCGATGGCTAGCAGAGCAAAAGTACTTCAAAAAAACTCATCCAACGCTGAGCAAAAGAGCGAAACCAAGCACTGCGAGACTTCTGGTATTTAAGATTAGCGGAATGGAAACCAGATCAGCTGGTATTTTTGGACGAGTCAGAGGCCAATGAGAGAAACTTGGATCGAAAGTATGGGTGGGCACCAATCGGAACAACACCAGCCGAATACCTACCAGTCAAACGGTCTGAGCGATGGTCAATCCTACCAGCATATTCTCTGGAAGGGTATATAGCATGGGAGATAATTCATGGATCATATACGAAGGAAATGTTTAACAAGTTTGTAGTCGACAAACTTCTTCCTCTTTGTTCACCATTTCCAGGTCCATGATCAGTTCTCATTTTAGACAATGCCACTATCCATCGAAGCTCTGAGCTAGGCACTATATGTCAAGAGGCTGGGATAAGGTTAGAATTTCTGCCTCCATATAGTCCTGACTTTAATCCAATTGAGAAATCATTTGCTGGTATGCTCCCCGCATAGTCAGACTCAACCCCAAGTAAAATAGAGTACTAACAAGCAGGATCTAGCAATGAAGGGCTGGATTAGGCGGAATCGAGTACTTGCAGGTACATTTGATGGCAATTTCGAGGGATTTTTGAATCTTGCTATACGGGAAACAAGTTATGGGCGGAATGCAGTAGGACAATACCGGTCATGTCATATTGGTATAGAAGAGCTGGAGGGGTTAGGAGTCAGGCAAGAAAATACACCTGTACAGGACTTGGAAGAAGACTATTAGAATATTATCTTTGCTATTAAGATAGATAGATAGGGAAGTTGTTTGAGTTATAGCTACTAAGCAAACTTTCTATTTGATATAAATATAAATGTATACGATATACTATAAGTCCAGTAATATATATAGAAATATAAAAGACAAATAATAATTCCCTAGAACTGAACCTTTTCAAACTCTCTAATAGCTCTACTGATCCGCTTTCCCAATCCGACAAGAATAATTAATTCTTTCCAGCCATCCCCATCCATTTTTCGAATACCTTCCAAATCATACAGCTCCTTCTTCAATGCCCTATGGGCATTCGCAATCTGCCTAAGCAGCTCCTCGACATCCTCAGAGTCAACATTTGTAGACTCTGATATCCCTCCCCTCACGTAGGTTTTTTCAAACCAAGCAATGAATCGTGCTAAAAGTTCTGGTGCTGACAATCCATGAGAACGAACCGGGGACGAGGGTGGATATTGTGAAGCAGTCTGGGATGGGTAGTACGAACGGATATCCTGTACCGTAGGTAGTATATGGCTTGCTTCAGGCGGTGTAGAGGTCGGATAACTTGCAGGATGATGATAAGCTGGAGGGGTGATATTTGGTGGAGGAATGCTTCCAAGCCACCACGGAATTGATGGAGCTGGTGTGGAAACTGATATTTGCATTGGTGCTGGAGATGTTGGATTTGGCCCGGGCCCAGAGGCAGCTAATGAGTGACCTTTTGCTTGACCATTTCCTGATTTTTCCTTCGTAGGAGGTGGAGGCCTCACAGACGAGGGGAATGCGCAAACAACTGTCTCCCCCTTTTTGATAGTAGTATCCCAAGCACCTAGGACATAGGCGTTCTGTGGCCTGCATCCACAACCGTCTTGCAAAACCAAACATGATCCATCACGATACTGCTTGCAGTTTTCATTTTTGCAACGCCACTTTTCCATTAGTTCCGGGATCCATGAAACTTTCATACTTTTCTTCTTTTCCATATCTTCCTCATGAGCTATTGTCGTCATTTTTCTTCTTTTCCCTCCTGGCACAATCTTCTCTTCTCCTATTTTCGGACCTCTCATTCCCCCTCCTAAAGCTCTTTTCTTCCCTAAACTTGAACCGGACTTTGTTGAAACTGGTATGCTTTCAATCTCCTCCACCTCCTCCAGTTCTCCTTCCTCCTCACTATCTTCACCCTTATCTTCCTCCTGTATCTCACGATACTGAACCTTCAGCTCAACTCGTACATCCTTCTTTCCACCTTTTACCCACTTACCAGCCATATCTTCCACCCTACTCCAATCATCTACACCCTTAACAGTTTGTGACATCATACCTCCACCACTTTGCTTTGCCGTATTACCCCAATAGACCGTCGCTCGGGTTCGCAAATGTTGAAAATCTAACCCTTTTCTGACCCCTCGTGTGCATGCCTCCTTGGTATAATGACTAACAAACTCTTCATAGTTGAAGCTTCGGTCATTTGCGGTTTCGACAGACGACTCTTCGGGCAGGAGATGCTTTGACCCTAAGACGACAATACAGGTCAAGACATACTTTAGCTTCTTTCCACCCTCGCTCTGACCAGTCCTGTTTGGTAGGCTCCCACAGCTCGCTAGCTGTCTTCGGATCCGTTTGTCTGAATCTGCCCTCTCCTTCAAGGTTTCCCCAATTTCATCCAGGATTTCCTCTACTGTGGGAGAAGGTTGTCGAACATGCTCCTGCTTGCGATGCTTTGGTGCTCTGGGTTCATCGTCCGTTGATAGGAGTGACTCTTGAGGAGAAGGTGGGTTTGTCGCCGGTGTTTTTCCTGCTCTTGACCCGGGTTTGTTCTGTTTATTTTGCTTGCCGGGATTTCTTTCCCTGCTTTTTGATTTGTTCACAATTAAAGTGACTCTGGGATGAGGTTTTTCTGCATTTTGCTTCTTTTGGTGCCTTGTTCTCGCCATTCTGGTTGGTCTTGAAATTTGTTTGTCACTTACACCGAACGCGGTTGTTGCACCGCTCACTAATACCTAAACACACACAGTTTTGGCCACAAGCAATACCTTTTCCCCCTCTCTTTCTTTCTTTCCCCTTCTATTGCTCCTGCTCTTTCTACAGATGCGTAGGAGCAGTCTTGGTGGGAGGTTGACTTTAGATCTTGAACCTCCGCATACATTGTTGGATTTAAAATGTCTGGATCGACACAGGGTTGGTATCTGCTTTTACTGGGTGGGTGGCGCTAGTACGGTGCTGTACTTGTATTTCTAGTAAATAGAGGGAGTGCTCTACTTGGTAGGAGCCCGGATTGTTACCTTCTTTATGATGAGGAGGGGGGGAAGTGGGCGAGCTGGTTTTGGCGGACTGAGGAGGGGAAAGGATGGCTTGAAGCATACCTTACGGTAGTTTGAGTAAACTGAGGACCACTTATGGTACTGCGGGAGGTGAAGTGCCGAGGGTGACCTTTTCCCATACCGATACGTTATCACTGATGAAGATATGGGCAAACGGCGGGCTTAAATACATAATCTATACGATGCCTACTGTCCGCGCCCCCCGGTGCCAATCTACCGTACTGTACTTCACTATACAGCGCTCGACAATTCGCAAAGTATCTGGATGCCTTGACCTTAAGGTGTCCCCAAATTTACACCCAAATATGCTAGCCTCAGGACTAAGACACCGGGTCATATCGTGGCTGCTTTATGAATTGTTGATACTCGAGAACAGTGCAATTCACTTAAAAATTCTCCCCTCGAGCAGACCTAACCCGGAGGCTAGATGGCACAATCAAAACATATAATTATCAAGGAATATTATAGAAGCACAAGAGAGGTATGGAATCAGCAGTGCTCGGTCGGAGCCGTTAGTTTTTGTGGAAGCCACCTGCAGCACATGCAAGGCAGCGCAGAGTATAGTACACCGTCGATGCATTCATAAAGAGGTAAAACCATGATAGGTAGGAGGTCGAGAGGTAGGGTTTAGATTAGTGGTATCAGGCTTTTTACTGCCATGTGGGCGTCTTCAAGTACCGATGCCTGATGAAGTTCCATTAGAGTGCTTACCGGGCGCCCTCCGAACCAGCGATCTCAAGAGCGCTTCTGGCCTTGCTGCCCATACACGACATGCGATGGAGCGTGTTAAAGTAGGTCACAAGTTTTGGTGGGATGGAGGGGACGTGATGGATGGACATTGCAGTTTCCAATGCCTGAAAGCTTATCTCTAGGTCCTAATGATTGTTGAGTTTTTCATATTTTTTTGATCACGCCAGGAACCTGAGAGAAACGGCCGAGGATGAGTGATAATACATGGTATACCGTACCGCAGACCCAATAAGGTGATCCTATGTGTATGCTTGGCGTGGAAAACCAAGAGGCCTACGAATACAGTAAGCTTGGGGGAACATGGCTTATGGCGGAAGGATCAAAACCACGACACAATTGCGCACCGAAGAAACCCAAGAAAAGCCGTGAACGCCGTGGAGTCGACTGCTGTTCTGGTCAACCATAAAAACACGTGAAATCCGCTATCTCCGGCAGCCCTGGGAGGGATCTCCCGATTCCGAGACAAAAAGATCCTCAGAAGGATTAGCATTTCCCTGACACAGTATAAGATCGGCCATCATGACTTGTTGGATCTCGCAGGTTGGTGTTCGCGGTTCTGCTAACTTGTCAAACTGAACCTAAGTTATGCCGGACTGATGCAGAGTGTAGATTTCAAGAGTTCCATCCCAACAGCCTGACTTCCCGTAAAGCGCACTCGCAGAAGCGATTGAAAGCTGTGGTCGTTTCCGTTTACTTCTATTCCAAAGATTCATTGTGGGCTTAGTCCGATTGAATACCTGCACCATTGGAGCCGGGCGAAGCCGCACACATGAAAACACTGCGAGGATACCTGGCCTGTCCTCTTGAAGATATGATAGTTTCTGAAGTTTTATCTGCACTGGTTAGGCATTGGCGAAGGACACAACGAATGGTACAAGCTTATCATAGAGGCGTCCACTACAGCACTAAAAAACAATTCCCTGATACCGTCCATCGCAGTTACCGCTGTGTCCATACAGCCCAAAACAGCAGTCACTTATGGGCCCCAAAGGTGCCATATCCCCACCACAGATGCCAGAACTGGTACTTCAGCCCGAACGCCGGAAGGTAATCCTATCCTTGTTGAGCTCTGTTTAGTTTAGAGTAGCTGCTCGGAGGGAAGGAGTGGTAAAATTAGTAGTTAAAGGGAGTTGGGGGCGGAATTCTGTACCGTTGTATCGTGTATTTTCTTGTGTATTATAGCAGGAGTTTTGATAAGGGTAGTGCTTTTGCGAGCAGAATTGGGATTTTTTGTATGTTATCAAGTGTCTATTGTCGTTTCCTTTGGCGCCGCCAGTCATACACCAAACACCACCCATGCCATTGGCAGCCACCCGGCACGGCCTGCGCCAGTTCGGATAATCTCTCGCTCCGGCTCGAACATTCAGGTGATTTGTGCCCTACGAGTACAGCGCCCGTGCTTGAGTGGGTGCTCGAGCGCAATAATCACAAGTCAAGGATCCACTCCGACTGGGATCGCACGGTATGATCCGGTAACGCGTCCAACCAATATTGTACCGTGGGAGCGCGGGGGACAAAATAAAGTTATCTTCCGCCCGCCGAATGATAGGCTATCAGTGCCACCTTCTCCCATCATACCGGGAATATGCACTTGTACTAGTGCTTTACGGCACTCTACAGTGCTAGTACTGGATGCACATAGTCTAGCGCCATCAAGAGGGGAAAAAACAAAACCATGAGCACAATACATAAGTAACTATCATATAGCACCAGCAGGGAATTTCAAAGAGAGAAGGAGTGATTTTAGTAAAGAGCAAACCCCGGGGCTTGCGTCGGGTGTCTTCACTATGTTAGCCAATTGCATTCCCACCTTTCTGGCAGCATATCTGAGTGCATAGAGGTTGTTAACTTATATCAGATCTTATTTTTCTTGATTTTTCTTTAGCTTCATGAATCACTTCCGCGGTCTACTACCGGTAGAGTTCTATTACCGGTACTAGAATTCTATGATCGTTGCGGACCTTCTTAATCTTCGTGGGCACGATGCCCCCAAAGAAGAATGGTACAAGTATGATACCAGGGGAGATGTATAGTACCGCGGGAGCTGCTTTCGTACAAAATAGTGATTATTTTGCTAGTTAGATATCCTTGTCGTGTTCTCAATGGGTGCTTGTATATCGGCATGATACTTGTAGGACGGCGACGCAAAGTGATGGCGAGCCGCCGATATCCATTTCTGTGTGAGCCAAGTTTACCGGGTTTCCCAACCGTTTAACTTTCGAAAACCCCTGGTGTAAGTAATGGCTTGCTGTACTAGTTATCTTAACTGCCGGTGCCTGGGGAAATCGGACTTACTTTTCATGATTCCCGTCCTGCCTGTATGGTACAGCACATGCCCGCGGCGCAAGCCGGCTAGTCGGCTAGCAAGCGTCCACTAGCCATCCACATCTCAGAGGATGGGTGTTAACTCTAATGCAATCCTTCCGCGTGGCGCGCGCATCATTGCTACTACTGGTATCTCAATTGGTTCCTGCACTCGTAATAGTGATGGGAATAACCATAGCTTAAACAAGGCCAGCCAGGCAAGACAAAACAAGACATGACAGGACCGGGAGGAGCCCGACCTCCGGCAATGGGACTACTACTAAGGGGATTGCGCCGGTGGGGTGTGGGATGAGTGGTGGAGGCCGTAGATGTTCTATTACAGCCCGGTCCTCTGTTGGTTACCCTACGCATGATCGACGGACTGACCGATTCTTGATAGTGCAAGTGTTCTACTTCTCTTTTCTTTTGGCATTATTGTCCCCGCCTTGCAACTAACTGAGTGCGTACCGTACTCCACTGGCTGGGTGTAATTCATACTGGCGGTCTATCGGACTGCGCTGGCGGGAGTTCGGGCGGGCAAGGGAAGCCAGGGCTGAGGTACGGCAGAGTGCGGTGTTTCTTAGGTAAACTGCATTGTTGATTATAATTGCGCTGCTGGGGGCTTACTATTGGGACCTTGTCTCCTCTGTTCCCGCTTTCTTCGCTTGCTTGCATTCCAGTCGGTGGTTTTGAATTTTAGGTTGGGGCTGGGAAAGTGTCTCTAGCCACCATACTGTATTTATTATATAACGCGAGCTATTCCCAGTGGTTCATCTCCCACGTTCTCGCTATCTTATTCCTTCCCTCTTTCCAATAATTGCCAATTTTCTTGGGGGCTTTTTTATAGTTTTTATGCTTTTATAGGTCTCTCCTTCTCTATTTTGTTGGAGCATCAGCGAGTGAGTGAGTGATAAGGTGGTGAGGAAGAAAGAAAAAAAGGTGGGGACATTTCTCTATCACGACAATGATTTCAAAATTCGGCATAACAACAGCGTTGCTGGCGCTCACAGCATCCGTCAGCGCGTTATGGCCTATCCCTCAGAGTTACCAACACGGCGATACCATCGTTTGGTTGTCACCAGACGTAAAATTGGTTTTCGATTCACCCCCAGAGGTTTGTTTCCCCCATCCCCTCTGCTCTTCCTACCCCCCCCTTCATATCAGTACCGGAGACCCCTTGCCTTGCCAAACCAAGGCTAACAAGCACATTCCTCAATCCCAGACACAAATAGCCACGAAACACAAAGTCCGCGGGGCCTGGAGCCGCACCCGGGGCATAATATTCCAGGAGCGCTTTGTCCCCTGGAAATTCCATCCCCGCGGGGCCAAATTCGAACCGGAAAACAGATTCGGCACTGTGATCAAAAAGGTGTTTGTCAGGCAGACATCCGTGGACAAACCAGAGCCCGTGCGCTATGGCGAATTCGATGAAAGCTACACACTCACCATTCCCGTTGCTGGCGGGAACTTTACCGCTCAGGGGGCCAGTGGGGCCCTCGATGGAGGACGGGAGCCGGGAGCGGTCTACATCACCGCAGGGTCAAGCCTGGGCGTGCTGCATGCCTTCACAACGCTCAGTCAACTATTCTACTACTCCAACATCCACGGCGAGGTCTACTCCAAGCTCGCGCCGGTAGAGATAAATGACAAGCCCAAGTTCCAGCACCGCGGACTAAACATGGACGTGGCGAGGCAATGGTACCCAAAGGAGGAAATCCTGAAGACCATTGACGCCCTCTCCTGGAATAAAATGAACAGACTCCATCTGCACGTGACAGACTCGCAATCTTGGCCGCTGGAGATCCCCGCGATGCCGGACCTCGCGGCCAAGGGCTCATACGCGGATGGGCTAACCTATTCGCCTCAGGATCTGCAAGACATACTAACCTGGGGGCGGTCGCGCGGCGTTGAAGTCATCGTGGAGATAGACATGCCGGGCCACACCACCTCTATTGCGGAGGCCTACCCGGAGCTCATCACCGGTAGGAACAAGCAACCGGACTGGGATAAATACGCCGCGCAACCCCCCTCCGGCTCACTCAAGCTCCGCAACCCGGCCGTTAAAAAGTTCCTCACCACCCTCTTCGACGACTTGCTCCCAAGGCTAAAGTCGCACAGCCAGTACTTCCACACAGGCGGCGACGAGGTCAATAAGAACGTGTATAACCTCGACGAGAACATCAAATCCAATGACTCAGCTGTGCTACAGCCCGCTCTACAGGACTTTCTCTCGCACGCGCACACCGAGCTAGGCCGGCACGGTGTCACGCCCTTTGTGTGGGAGGAGATGCTACTCGAATGGAACCTGACGCTGCCCAAAGACGCCATAGTGCAGACCTGGCTCTCGGAGGAGAGCACCAAGAAGGTGATCGAGAAGGGCCACCGGGTCGTCGCAGGGAACTACAACTTCTGGTACCTGGACTGCGGACACGGGCAATGGCTCGACTTCGTCCCCGCCAGCTATGAATCTTTTTACCCGTTCAATGATTACTGCTCCCCTAGGAAGAATTGGAGACTTAGTATGTTCCCACCCAGTACTTTCCCTATAGCTAACTAACCCATTTGCATAGTCTACTCCTACGACCCAGCAGCAAACCTAACCCAGGAACAGGCAAAGCTAGTTTTGGGCGGCGAAGTGCACGCCTGGTCCGAGCAGACTGACCCCGTTAACATTGACAGCGTCGTCTGGCCGCGCGCCAGTGCTGCCGCCGAAGTTCTCTGGTCCGGCAGGACGGACGCCGCCGGGAATAACAGGACATTCACCGACGCTTCTCCCCGCCTCGCGCAGTTTAGGGAGAGGCTCGTGCTCCGCGGCGTCGGCGCCAGTCCGATACAGCAGCTGTGGTGTCATCAGCATACGGGGGGTTGTCAGCTTTAACTTTGTTTTTTGATGATTTAATAGTTTGGTGCAGTTGGATGAGAAGAGGGTTTTGTGCTTTTTGTATGATATGATATTGGGCGTTTGGTTGTGGTGGGAGGGGAGGGATAAGTTATGGGAGATTGATTGATTGATTGATCGAGCGCTAGGTTAATTTGATTACTACTCAAGTACTGAAGGGTACTTTTGGCCTCGCTAGGATGAATAAACGAGCGAGTGAGAGAAATGCACTGTAGGGAATAAAGCAGGGCAAAAAGAAAATGCGAGAAGAAATACCTCCCAATTTATCCCATCATGAACCACACCAATTTGCACCCTGCGATACACTTACGATTATTATTCCACCCCAATGATACAACTCTCAACAAAAGTCCCCACAACATCCACCGAATCAAAAACCTTAACTGGCCCCGTCATTCCCCCCTCCTCTGTCTATCCAATCCCACCCCAGCAACAGCGTGACACCCGAGTACCGGTAACGGTAGGCTACGGTATACCTGGCGCACACTTACTCGAGCATCATACAACGAACGTGTGATAATTTGTCATTCTTGATAATTACAGTCCAATTTTGGGCGCGCGGGCGCAGTAACTGTTGCGTGCAGAAATAATAGTGCCCCCTTCTCGTCATACGGTACCGGTACCCTGCCTGTTCCATCCGCCTATCTGCACGAATGACCCGATAATTTTTGCTAGGGTAGGGCTATCTAATTGATACCTCGGTTACTAACCGATCGGTTGTTTTCCTCGCTTGTTTGGACGGAGCTGGGGGAAGGGGGGGGGGAGAAGCCACGCTGCTAATGGTGAAGTTGGGATGCGATGGTGGAGGTGGGATTGCTGTGCTGTGGTGGGGTGGTGGTGTAAGATAGTGAGAGCATAGTCCAAGCAAAGGTGGAAATCAAAAAGATGCCTGACCAGTGAATATTGCACTGTAGAATGGGAATTTTGTTCTCTGGTTGCTGGAGTATGGACTACTATCTGAGCAAGTACTTGTACTGTAGCTGTAATTATGAAAATGCACTTCCCTCCAGCAGGCAGCCCCTCACAGCAAGACTCGATAGGACACCTACGGCACATGTATCCATGTGAAGCAGCCAGAATCCGGGTATAAAATTAATGTATCGGTACCACAAAAACGCAACTGCTTGTTTGTATCCCCCACACACATGTACCGTAAAATCTCGATAAATTGGGCTGGCTTGGCAGTGCGGCTCAGCCATACAAAACACCACTAAAATGGTAATGGATCGACATATTGGTGGTGTTTTGTATGGTGAATTCTGTTAAGATCCACTGCCAAGCCAGCCCAATTCTTCGAGATTTTACGGTACACAAACAAAGATGGCTAAATACCAAGGGAAAAATGGAAAAGAAAGAACGAAAAACGAAAAAAATAAAAATAAAAAAGGGTAAAAAAAGAAAGAAAGAAAGCATCCTCGGTAGCTTGTGAAAAACTTGCACTTTTTTTAAATTTTTACTTTTTTTCTTTCATTAATTTTCTTCTCTGCGGCTGGTTTTTGAACTCGTGATGATGGTGGGTGGTATGATAAAAAGGGTGGTGCAGTTTTACCCCGCAGATGTTTCTGCGCGGTCCCCGGATGGGAGGGGAGGGGATGGGGTTTTTCTCGGGGGGAATTTGATGCTCCGCTGGGGCTTTTCCCTTGCTGTGGAGTTGGAGGTATGGGTGGGTTAGTCAAGCGATGGGGGTTGTTCTATTGTGGTGATTGTGATATAAGTGGAGAAAGGTCGAGTGAGGTCGGAATAGAAGTCGAATGTCTGGATGATCGTTTGAAAAGGATGTTTTTAGTTTGGGCTTTGATATTTGGGCAGAAGGGATAAGAGGGGATTTCTAAATGGCTGAGATTTGCCACGTCAGTGGAACTGCTGAAACGGTGTTTCCCCTTCTCCATAGGCCTTCTATTGGTTCATCTTCTACGGCTACCAGGGACCAGTCGATATCATCGCCATGGAGACTGAGAAAGAAGAGTAGGGCAATCTCAGACAGATACTTTACTCCTTACCTCCCCCCCCACTAGACTCCTCCACCCACCCTCCTTCAATCTGTTTGGCTGGCTCGGCCGCCGAAATGGCGGTAGTTCTCCGTCCCTGGGAGCTTGGCTTTCTCTTAAAGAAAGAGGTCGAGGAAAAAAAATAGATATGGAGGCCTTTTTTTTTCTTGCATCCCCAAACTCTGACCCATAAGCTTTCCCAGCTTTGCTTTATATTATCCTTTTTTTCCAAACTAAGCTCCCTAGCTGGTGCGAAATTGACCTTTCTGGGTTGTCCTAAAATCCGAAGAGTTTAATCTAGAGATTTTCCGGTGGTTAAATTTGGCTAATAGGGTCGATTCCATTCAAGAGCTCCTTTTTGACCTGTTCCAGCTTCTGCGAATATTGAGGAGATTGAAGGATGCTGTTCGGAGATATCACTCAGTCTGCGCCTGCGCTGCTGATAGCATTAGTGGTGGCTGGTGTATTAACGTTTGCCGTTGCGAGTGTTAGGAAAAATCGGAAGATACATAAACTCGGCGGCAGGGCTAAGTCGCTTCCAGGGCCATGGTTCTTGTTTGGTGATTGCTGTTTTCCATTTCTATAATGGGTGGTGAGTGTTAATGGTGTTTCTAGGGCTCGATGGAGTTATAAGGTCACTTGTGGCTGCTAGAGCTAACAGGGATATCGAGATTTGGGAGAGCCGGTTCAAGACCGCGGGGAGTCACACCGTTGAGACTACCATCGTCGGCATGAGAGTCGTTTTCACAGCAGATCCGGAGAACATAAAGGCTGTGCTGAGCTCCCAGTTTCACGATTATGGTGTGTTTGTCGGCTCTTAGAGTCCGTTGCGGGTCCTGGCAGAGCTGACGTGAATAGGCAAGGGAGAGACCTTCAACCGAGATTGGAAATCGTTCCTTGGCGATGGTATCTTCACTACTGATGGCCAACTCTGGCAGGCCTCTCGTCAACTGATTCGCCCGCAGTTCATCAAGGATAGAGTCTCGGATTTGGACACCTTCGAACGTCATGTATCCCACATGCTCGAGCATATACCTAGAGACGGTGCTACTGTTAACATCTCAGACCTCTTCTACCGCTTCACCCTCGACTCGGCTACTGACTTCTTGCTCGGCCAAAGCATCGATAGTCTTGGTAGCCCACAGGTTGAATTTGCCCGTGCCTTTGCCGATATTCAGAAGCACATGAGCAACAAGTCTAAGGCCGGTCCTTTAAAGTGGATGTTCCCGGAGGTAAAGTACAGGAAGGACCTGAAGGTTCTCAACTCGTTCGTGGAGCCATATGTTGAGCAGGCGTTGAAGATGAAGCCGGAGGAATTGAAGAACAAGAATGAAAAGAGTTATAACTTTCTTCACGCCCTCGCCGAATTCACTCGGGATAAGCAGATGCTCAGGGATCAACTGGTCTCTATTCTCCTTGCCGCTAGGGTAATTATCTGCTTGTTTTCTCTGGTGTGAGTGCGAATGGAGGGGTAATTATGGGATTAGGATTCCACTGCCGCTACGCTTAGCTGGGCCCTTCACGAGATTGCCCGCCAACCAGATATTGTTCAGAAGCTTCGGACGGAGGTTTTAGAGAGGCTTGGGCCAAATGGAAAACCCACTTATACGGACTTGAAGGAGATGAAGTATCTGCAACATGTTGTCAATGAGACGTTGAGACTTTATCCTGCAGGTATGATTAGTAATATAACTCGGTCGAAATGAACTCCTTACTGACTTTCGGTGGTAGTACCATTCAACATACGCAGGTCATTGAAGGATACATATCTGCCGCGTGGAGGTGGACCTGATGGACTTGACGTACGCACCCCGTGTTTGTTAATCATTGTTTGGATCTAATAATTGTCAATAGCCTGTTGGGATGCCTAAAGACACCATCTTCGGTTACGCCCCCTTGATTATGCAACGCAGAGAGGACCTCTTTGGACCAGATGTTGGAAAGTTTGATCCAGATAGATGGGAGAAATGGTGAGACAAAACCTACCCAGGATGGATGGAAATGTTTTTTTTCCTCTTTCATTTCTAACAAGCAATCTTGTAGGACACCAGAGAGGTGGCACTATGTCCCGTTCAACGGTGGTCCCAGAACCTGCGTCGGTCAGCAATTCGCCCTCACGGAAATGTCGTACGTCCTCGCAAGGATGTTCCAACAGTTTGGATCTGTCGAACCTAGGCAGACGGTGGAACAATATAAAAACTGTGATATTGTTATTTCTCCGGGCGCTGGTGTTCTGGTTTCCTTCAAACCGGCCGGGTCCCCTTAACCAAACTAGCTACCTACTGGCCGCTCTTTACCTGTATTGATTTATTAGTTGAGATAATGCCGTAAACTTGCCCCGTATTCTCTCCGCATCCTACGTTTTTTTGTGCCTATTTCTGTTCTTAACCTATTAGTCTTTCTCCCGCGAGTTATCTGCGGGAAAATCAAACAAATCAGGGGGGCCTTGTAGCTTTGTATCAGATGGGGTTCAGGTTTTTAACAATTGTTGGTCGGCGATGGATGGTGCCAGGCTGTTGAAGGTGATTTTCTGGGAGGAAAATGCGGGATGCAATAGGCATTGAATAGATATATGGTATGAGTGGGGGGAGTAAATGGGGGGGTGTGTGGGTTGGTGATGCCGATTGGGCCGTGGTTTTCTGTTCGAACATGAGTTGTGGTTGTTCAGGATCGATGCGGCCATTTGATGAGCGAGTGTAAGACATGGTGTGCAAATTTGATGTTTTTTTCAAAAGCTTGAATGTTGTCTTACAGTTGGGCGGGTGTGGTAAGTGTAGTGCTGATATGCAACTTCAAAGCTGAAACGGTGATCTTGAATAATGTTTTGTGGTATGATAGTGAGGTATATACCGGTAGATGGTCTAACTGGAGCATCTGGTTTATTCACTTTTTTCTTTCTTGAACATAATAGTACCTTATTGACGCAGTAGTCGCTGAAGTGGATTTCGCCGCAGGGAAATTATATGGTCTCGGCATGTACAGTATTCGTTTTTCAGGGTTACACAGAAAAGTCTTCATAACTGCACTGGTCCTTACCTGTAGCTGTGGCTGGCGCAGTATGTTGGTGCCAGCCAAAGAGCAGCCACAGCTATAGTACGGTGGTCTACATGTGTGAACCGGTGCGGCTGCAAGGACTTTCAACGGCAGTGTCTGGGATGATTGACCCTTCACCGGTTGATACTTGGGCCATGGTGGTTGTGGTTTAGTTGTGGCGACATGCCTTGGCATAAACGCTTGCTCAGTCATCGCGAAGCTTCTTCCTTCCCTACTTCAACTCTTTACCATCTCCACCTATTACCCTCCGCCCGTTTCCTCCTACACCTGCCCCCTCCTTCTCCCTCACTCAGCCTTTCCACTCCTTCATACTCAAAGAGAAAACCCTTCAACGCTGCACACAACCGCTTGCCCCTACAATCTTCTAACCTTCTTTTTGACACTCATCGCGTCGCTTAGGTTGCTTGAGTGCATTCTCTTCGCCTCTTCCATCCCCCTCCACCTCCTCTCTCGGCTCCTCGCACTCCTCTATTAATTCGCGCGACCTCCCTCCCCCTGTCCGCAACCGCGCGTCTTCACCCATACCATTCCCTTTACACTTTTTTCTTAATTTCTGTCTCTTTCCGCCATGGCCGTTGTTCTTAGTACTTCGATGTCGGAGGTTCTGGGTCAACGTATCCAGCCAAAGCTAGTGGAAATAGGATGGAGCATCAGTGGTGAAGATAATTCTCCCCTTAGCGAATACATCTGCCTCATGATACAGAATGGCAAGAGTCGGGAGCAAATTGCAGAGGAACTTTCGGGCGATTTGCTCGGTTTGGCACCGGGTGATTCGACGGCGTTAGAGTTTGCCAATTGGTTGTTTGAGCAGGTTGATACCCTGAATGGGAAAACCCAGGGAAATGGGAGCCAGCAGGAACCAGCCACTCAGGAACCGGCTGCTTCCTCAGAAGAACCTCATGGTGCGGACGGTGCCATGGATCATGACATGGGCGAAGTTGCGGATGGAGAGTCTGGGCAGAATGGAGTGTATGTATACCCTGGCTTTAACTGGCCAATACCTCGATGTTGCAATTTGGTATGTATGGCCTGTGCTATGTGCTAATTCAAATTTTATTTAGACCTACCGCGCCGAAGGCTATGAGAAATCCACAGGGACGGCGGTTATTCAATCAGCTAGCAAAGGCGATGGACCGAACGGCGCCTTCTGATCCTTTGCATCGTGTCAGGCCTCAGGCTGGAGGAATCGAGAGACGTGATCCTCCCAAGGGTCCTTCGAGAGGTATGATGCGGGGCGGACAAATGGGCCGTCAGAATGGTCCTGCCCGCCAGAATGGGCGTAATGGAAATGCCCCCCCAACCTCTGGCTTCACGGCCTTGACTCCTCAGCAACAGATGCAATTTTATCATTTGTATCAACAGCAATCCCAAGTCATGGCTCCGTTCATGGGCGGTCCACCACCTCCTCATATGGGCCCTGTGGGCCATCATCCTCACCACCCCCACCATCAGCACCAAATGCCGATCAACGGGCCAATGAATGGACATGTGAACGGGCCTGTGAATGGGCCTATGAATGGACCTATGGGGATGCCACCGATGATGGGTAGGGGTCCGATGATGGATAATCCATACGGCAACAACTTTTCGCAGCCAAGGCGTGTTGGCGGATCTCTATTTGAGCGTATCCAGGCACCACCAGACAACAAGTTCAACCACGGTAACAAAAGCCATCATCACAAAGACAACGGCAGCAGCGAAATGGATACCGGCGAGGACGCGAGTGCCCTAGGCGGCAGAGCACCAACACCAACCGCAGGAGATGCACCGCCATCGTCGTCCATGGACCAATCCTCGGACAAACCACTAGACGAAGTCCCCTGCAAGTTCGCGGCCAACTGCACTAAGCCGGAATGCCCATTTGCGCACCCGACTCCCGCAGCGATCCCTGGCAAACCCGTCGCATTCGTATCCGGTGAAAAGTGTTCATTTGGCGCTGGTTGCAGAAATCGGAAATGCACCGGTTCTCACCCATCACCCGCTGCTTCCGCTGTCATCGCTAGGCCAGTGAAAATTGACGCGGAGTGCAAGTTCTATCCAAATTGCACTAATCCTACTTGCCCTTTTAAACAGTATGTCTCATCCCACCTGACTTGAATACTTTTATCCCTTATGTGTATGTATATATACTGACAGTATGCAAAGTCCGGACATGCCTCTCTGCCGTAACGGTCCAAAATGTACTCGCCCAGGCTGTCATTTTACCCACACCGAAGTCAAATGCAAATTCAACCCGTGCCTGAACCCCAGCTGTGCGTATAAGCACGATGAGGGTCAGCAAAAGGGCGCATTCGATCATAAAGTTTGGACTAAAGATGGTAGGCGGGAGCATGTTAGCGAGAGGAGGTTTGTCAACGATGACATGGAGGAGGAATTGATCATCCCTGGTCAGGTGCCTGTTGGTGCAGAGAACGTCGGGGACATGGACACCGCACCTGTTGATGATCTGGAATAGTAGGGGATGGGGAAACTGGCTGGTGGTGGGGGCCTGTGCATGTTTTTGCTTGCTTCATAGTTGTGGTTTTCTCTGGAGTGCCGGGGTTGGCGAAACGGTCTTATGAAATGATGCTTGCAGTACAGTTATGCATGGACGGAGAAAACTAGAAGTCTAGCGGCGGGACCCTCTTTTCTTTTTTTCTTTTCATCATTAGATATTTGCTTTTTTTCCCTCCTCCTTTGCACCTTTTCTCCCCATCACCCGAGGGCTATATAGTTAATCTGTTCCGCTTCCCCACCCCACTTTTTTCCTTTCTAATCAGTTTTCCTATTACCTTACCTGGAGTCGTTAAAGTTTGGGCCAATCTACTTTTTTTCTCTTTTTCTGTTCTCACATTAGGGATGGCGGTGTTGAATTATCGTTGTTTTGCTTGTATATAATTATTCGTTGGACGCACGTGCGGTATTCATATCACGGAGATTGACTGGTATTCTTTTGTTGTGATTTCATTGGATTAATATGAGCTGTGAGGTGACCATGATGATGAGGTTGGGTTGGACCAAGCTTCTTGTGTGAGGGTAGGTGTATCGTAGCGTGTGCCACGGCATGATATGGGTGTTTGGCAAAGGGGAATGTAGTTCTTGGAGCATTTGGTACGCAATGTGGTTTATGTGCATGGTCGGGAGTGGGTCTTCAGATATTTGTGCTATTTTTTAAGATCTGCCTACCGCTGCTTTCCTCATCCATGCCATCACCTGGGGTCTCTGACCCCCTTTCCCTTGTATGAATAATGCCACCGTGATCTCTAGTTTTCTACACTATCCTCAGCCTCATACTCTCTCCATCTGAGACACCTGCTCACCCATTCTCGATTGCCTTCGACCTCGCCTTCTCCCTTACGCCCACCATCACCCTACTCCTTTCTAGCCTTAGCTCTCTCCTCCCCTCTAACCTCCAAAACCCTCAGTGTAGTCCGGTCCCTCTCCTGCAATGCCGATTTCGTGACGCCCCCGTAAGCCTCCTCCGTCTGCTTCACTACCATGTCCTCCCACCCCTCCTTCAACCCTTCACTGCCCCCCATGCCATCTTCCCAGACCTCATCAATCGTGCCCCCAACCTTTCTAAAGAGGCCCTTCATTCCCCCATTCGGCCCTTCTCCCCCGCCATCATTGTAACTCGCAAAGGGCCCTTTAACAGCCCACCGAACCCCCAACGACTCTTCCAAAGCCTGGTCCACTTCCTTCACCCCAACCACCCCATCGGCAACCAGCTTGCACGCCTCGCGAAATAGGGCAAAGGCAAGTCTATTCGCTACGAAGCCCTTTGTCTCCTTCTTTACCAATATCGGCGCATGCCCCTCCCGACCCTTCCAATAGTCCATTGCGAAGGCAACCTCATCGGCGGAGGTATCCGGGGATGGCACGATCTCGATGAGCGGGAGGATATGCGGCGGGTTGAACGGATGCACCACCAATAACCTTGCCTTCGCACTCGCGCTCAGGCCCTGTGCCTGCGTGCTCGCCGGGATTCCCGAAGTGCTCGTCCAGAGGTGGCATGTTTCTGGCAGCAGTGGGGCTATGCTTGACCACACCGCTTGCTTACTAAGGGGGTTTTCCGGGGACTGTTCCTGGAGAATGTGCGTTTCGGGCGTGCATGCGGCCTCGAGAGTTTTCGCGAGGGTTATTGTGCCGTTGGAGAGGAGGGTCTCCACCGATTGCGCTGCCGTAGAGGAAGTAGTAGGGGAGGCGGAGAGGTACAGTGGGAGTAGTGACTTGATGTAGGGTAACAGGTCCTCCCTTGGATCGTAGATTGTTATCCGATTGGTTGGGTCACGCAGGTGCACGGCGCACCAGGATAGGCCGATTGTGCCAGTTCCGATTAGGGTTATGTTGTTCGAGCTCTTGTTGTTGTTTTGTCCTCGATAGGTGGCGGTACCGTACAATCTGTTGTCAAAAAAAGCCGGATTGGCGGAGCCAAAGTGAAACTGAGCCGACGACCGCCGAGCCAACAGGGGGGCACGGGGAAGGCAAATTCGCCACAGCTTGGACATGTAGGCAGCGGCGGTGGTTGGACAAGCAAGTTCGAGAAAGTTCTCACTGGCGCCAATCGCCAGATTATGCTCGGGGTGCGGTGGCTGGGCCTAGCGTAGGTAGCTCGAGGAACGTGGTCGCGAACAACTGGTCAAGTTTCGGGGTTGTTGTTTGGCGGTTACCCCGAGTGTTCGGATTGGCAATGAGTGGCTGTGAGAATATCGGGGGATGTTTTTTCTCGAAAAAAAAAGAAACCTCTTTCGATGATGGAGGGTGAGAAAAAACTTGGTTTGAAAGCTGGGGGGGGGGCAATCAGCGATTTTATCGTGAATGGGCGGTTATCGACGGGTATCATATCCTAGCACCCCGCTTTTTGCGAAACTCGCTAAAGTCCAGACCAGGATGTCTTAATTCCGGGCCAGTGAGAGGGGAAATCGGCCCCTAACGGGGAGTTTCTCATAGGATAATGCACTAGGCAACGCCTGCCAACGAAGTTACAAATCGCCAAGAATCTCGAGCTGTTGCAGGAGCCTTACTGGCACCGGAGTTGAAAAAACGTCCTGATCCGGGTTTCGTGAGTTTTTTCACTTTTACAGGTTATTATATAAATGGTTGTCCCGGACCCTTTTAGGTTCTGTGGGTTGTCTTTCTTGATTTTTTGGAAACATCAAATATCACTCCTTCCTTCTCTTGCGGCTGGCGGTACTTTACCCAAGTTTTTTCTTTCTTTCTTTCTTCTTTCCATTTTTCTTATTATTTTATAAGTCTTTTTGAATATCATACAAAATAAATAGACTACTGGTAGTCTATCCTTCCATCGAAGGATACAGCGTATCATAGCTTTATTAGTTTCTAAAATGTCACTCCTCTCCCTCCCAAACGAGCTCCTCCTGCAGGTCGGGGAGAGCATGCAAGACCCACGGGACGTCAACTCCCTCATCAGGACTAACCACCGCCTACACTCACTGCTAACCCCCCACCTCCACGCCCTAGCCCTCCAACCACGCAAGTGCCCAGTCCTCCCCCTCTGCTGGGCCGCCTGGCACGGCCACGCCCCCCTCGTGCACCTCCTCCTCTCAAAAGGCGCGCACCCCGAAACGCCAGATCCCGACAACGGCGACACAGCACTGCACTACGCCCTCTCCCAGCGGCTGCAGAGGAACCCCACATCCCCCATCCTGCAAGACCTACTCAAGCACGCCGCCAACCCAAACGTCCCCAACCCCCAAGACGGCAGCACCCTCCTCCACCGCGCCGCCTCGGCAAACGCAACGGAGGAGCTAACCCTCCTCCTCGCCACCCCAAAAATCGAGGTGAACGTCTGCATCAGCACCACAGGCGACACCCCGCTCACCCGCGCGGTGTCAATGAACCATCCGGCCGCGACAAAACTCCTCCTGGGCCACGGCGCCAACCCAAACGTCCTCACGGCCGCCGGCCAATCCCCCCTCTCGCTCGCGGTGAAGCTGGAGAACGCGGAAGTGGTCACGGAGCTGCTGCGCCATTCCGCCGACGCCGCGCTGCGTCTGCCGCTCGACGGGCAGACGGTGCTGCACCAGGCGGCCTGCGCGAACAGCGAGGGCATGGTGCGCTTGCTGCTGCGCCGGGGGGTCTGCGCGGATATTGCCAACCGCCAGGGGAGGACGCCGCTGGATGTGGCGGTGCTGCTGGGGTGCGAGGGCGCGGCGGAGGTGCTGCTGCGCGGCGGGGCCAAGGTGGATGTTTGGAGTGAGGAGGGCGGGGAGACGGCGCTGTTTAGGGCTGTTAGGTATTGTCCCGGCCGGGTGCCGCTGATTAGTCTGCTGGTGAGGCATGGGGCGGATTTCAGGGGCGTGGCGAGTCGTGGGGAGGGGAAGAGCGTTTTGGAGTTTGCTAGGGAGTGTGGGTATTCTTGGGTTGTGGAGATTTGTGAGGGGTTTGAGAGAGGTGGCGGTGGCGGCGGCGGCGGCGGTGGTGGTGGGAAGGGGAGGATTGGGAATAATAAGCTTTAGGGGGGTTGGCTGGTTGTGTGGTGGGGGTGTGTGTTTTGTGTTTTGTTGTTCTAGCTATGGGTGGTTTGCTTGTCCGGGACTTGTAACTTAGAGTGCTTTGCTTTGTTTCCTTGTTTTGTAACTGGAGATTATTTACTGTGCGTGCGCGCTGATAGATTTGTTTCCCTGCCCTTCCATTCGTTAGAATAAACTCATTTTTTGCGAATCCTCGTCCTAATTTATCCAGCAACATACGGTAGTTATCATTATATCAGCTGTGCAATCACACCTCATCACTCGCGGCCGTTATTCACACCCCCGTTGTAATAAAACTAGAATTGATATCGACAAGTAAGAGAGGAAATTGGCATAGAAGAATGGCTTAATCAACTTGACTATGGCACTCAGACGCGTTGCAATACCGTATATACCCGAGTGCCCCCTATTTTTATTGTCTGGATCCGGAGTCTCACAGACCTCCGAACACTAGTGCACTAGCTCAATTGCTAAGCATCGTGAACTCCGCGATAACTAGCATGGTTACGGTATTCCGACAACCCTCAGAGTATTCCACACTCTACCAAGCATCATGGATCGGATTACCTTCTAGTCTTCCCCCCCCACCTTTCCTTCTTCTTAGTTACCAGAGCATCGGTAACGTTAAGGCTGGGTTTTGCATCGCTGTTTTTCCCCCTGCTTTTCGCGTGTGTAACTAAGGACCGGGGAGAGTGGGGGGGGGAAACTTCTCGAAAAGTGCGATTCAGTGATGCGGCAACCTATCCACCGGTATGGTAGCTTTGACCAGTATTCTCTCCCTGTTCGTTCATAGCAAATCGCTTTAGGAAAATCAGTGTATTGATGATCTCTTTGCTTGCTCAGGCCTGGGGTTAGATAATTTGTATCATTACACATGGTTAATACCAAGCAGCTATGAATAAGAGAAAGAAAAGACAAATAGGAATAAAAGCCACAGAATGTGGGCTTTCTCTTCTAAAAACAGTCCTTTCAGCTCATGGTTCATGTTATTAGAAATCTAGCTTAAAAGATAGAACAACTTGAACTTGCCCAGGATCAGTGCCGAGGTGGAAAAAGCCGTCAGGAAAACCTATAGTTTGAGAAGCATGAAGAGAGCAATTTATCAATACAGGGGTGTATAGTGAGCAGCTCTTGTAGTCGGTCTGTGGCATTATTTGGAAAACTACATGCCAGTAACGGGCTATGAGTCTAGATCAACAACCCAACTGGGTTTGGTGAGACACGAGAACTGGAAAGTAACCACTACCAACCCCATTCTGTGGACCCCAACCGACCTGCTCACTTGCCATTAATGACCCAAACCAACTAGCAAGAACAGAAACCAACATCTATAATCAAGCATTCATCCACCCACACCATTATCCCAGTACTCACTTTCTCCATAACTCCAGCACATACTGCCTCAATGACAGCAGGCAATCAACCTCTTTCATTTCCTCATCATTCGGATATCCTGCACCAATGGCACCATCAGATTCTTCACCATCTTCTCCAATGATTTATAGAATGCTCCATAAGCAGTGGTGAAAGTTGTGGGACCCCTAGCAGAACAAATACCCTGGGAAGGAGAAATACCTACAAACGAAGAACTTTCATCGTTTTGGCCAGCGATGGAGGCAGGGAAAGCAGTCTGAGTAAGGGAGCAATGGGAGGCAGAATCATCTGAGTTTCTGGGGGCAGCTAGGTAGATGGTATCACAGTTCAAGTTTTCAACCTGGGTAATGAAATCTGAAAATAGGGTATAAAATCTTTCACAGCCGATTTAACACTGATCAGTCTTGCTGGTTGCATGCAGATTGAATTAGTTGAGCATTTCAGGAAGGGCTAAACATGTTAGTATTTGTTTATAATAAAGTTATTAGATAGTAGGAGGTAAGAGTTTGTTATAAATTCGCTATAAAATATCCAACTGAAACCCACTAAGGGTTTTGAGAATCATGAAATCGTTTCTCAGAGTAGCGCCTCCATATAAGTCAGTATCAGCAAGAACATCATCTCTGTAGGCCACCATATTTCCTCCCTCAATATATATCCTATCCATCTTTGTGTCCATGGCACTTCCTGGTCTACCACGTTTAAATGTTTTATGAAATTGATGTTAGATCAATTTGTACAACTTGACAGAAATGGTCAAGTTATCGACTTGCTCTTCAAGTGATGAGATGGTTGTCTTTCGTTTGGGACCAGTTTCCTTGAGCAATACAGTCTTGCATTTGAGCTCACGTACGCTTTCTAGAAAGATTACCCAGCTCAGGCTAGCTGGGTTTCTAATCATTATCAATCATATATTATATTGCACAGATAATTCATGTTTTACTAGTTCATCTGTTAACTTCTCTTTTGAGCTGTCAATTATCTCTTTGTCCTCATCTCGAACTTGAACCTCCATATCTGCAATCATGATTGCTTTGCAATCCGTTTCACTCATGCTTTCCAATGTATGCGGCATTTGTGAGAACATTGTAGTTTCAATATTTTTTCCCTTTCTATAGATATTCAACCTTTGTAACAATTCTGCGTTGAGTCCACCTTTCTGTAGCCTATGGACTTCACATAATTGGCAAATGTCAGATACCAGAAGTTCTTAGAGATAGATCTCTTTGAGTGGAATGGGTTTTAGGGTTGTTGACATTGTAACTCTTATGTTTTGGTGGTTCGCAGGTGCTGCAATAGTTGCAGAAAAAGAAAAGAAATTCCATCTAGGAAACATACTTGTTAAACTGTATTCTGAAAGGTGAGGTGAATAAACTTTTGGGATTGCTGAATTTTGTTGGTCAGGTTGCTTGTATGAAAGTTGTGGTGGGTTGTTTGAGGATGGGAAGGAATGAGAGGTTTGCGTGTCAACTGGTGTTTATATACAACACCACAAGCAGAGTTCTTGGCACAAAGACCTCAAGAGGCAACTGTAAAGCCCCGTTAACTACCACAGTTATGTATATATTTGACTGTTAACCTTAAATAACTAACTTCTAACTTCCTGCCACACCTTGTACTCTCCTATCATAACTTGAATAATTTTCCCATATACTTCTCCTGCCATCTATACAAAACACTTCAATTCCGCATTAGGTTTAGGGCTAACAATATTGAATACCAGTATTGAATACAGTGCTACTAGAAAGACTGGTAACTTAGGATCGCTCAAACGAGCTAGTGCAAATTCTGGTCTTATGTGTTCTAATTGGTGTTGTTACTGGGTAGCTAACACGGTAGGATTCCGGGATAACTAGGCCGAGGATATTCGAGACAACACATTATAGGTCAGGAAGGCTCAAGAAGAATTGTTCGGTCAAGTAATAGAAGAATATCTTAATAACTTATAATATTGTTAAGGTCTCTTCTCTGTTGCTTGATGATTCTTCAACCACTGGGGAGAGGCCTCTATTTATACTAATGTTCATGCTACTTCGACTTCTCTAGTTAAGAAGTATCTTCTAAACAATTCAGTTTGTCAGAACAAAGTGCCAACACCGTTTGACCCTGAAAGCTTGCCCAACTCAACTCAGAGAATCTCGCGAACTGCTATTTCATCTGAGGGTGTCCCCACTCCACCAGTAGACAGTCTTCGATCTCTTCGTCATAAAAGACTATAAATGAATATGCGGCCCAAATGCCTACATACCAATAGTAATATGGAATATGGAGTGATCAGTTCCGATATCCATCTATCAAAGCATTATGCAGCACTATGCATATGCAACTAGAGAATGAGAGGAGTAGTGTTCTCTATCATCGTTCCAATCAGTCAAACATAGCTTGAAACATGCTCTTATCCAGTAGTCCGAGTCGTCTTCCAGATGGCTTTAGAAGGCTCATAACTCTGGGAGCCTGGGTTCGGACATATGGTCATCCTATGAAGCCATGTACCTCACAGTTAAATATTAGGTAAGCTATTCCCGATAGGGTAATAGGTGTAGGCTGTGATTAACTGTAACATGTGTACATGTTCCAGTAACGGTACACAGGAGCGGGCAGTGCAGGATCTCCTATGTTTAGTTGATTTATATTTGGTTTATTTGATTTGATTTCAGCTCCGCCATTGTTTTTGAGTCAGATAGGCTATGCTATCGTATTGCTATGTTTAGTTTGCTTTGCTGGAAGTTTATATTTAGGATTCCGGGTATGGAATGGTCATGTAGCACTGGCGAAGGCTGAGCACTGTTTGTTTGTTTCTTTCTTTGGTCTTGCAGGATTACAGGATTCCGGTATGTGCGCAGCTACTGGTAATGATCGTGATTGCAGGAAGGCTATCGCTCTTGGGTTTTGTATTTAAACCAGTCTCCTGGCTAGCAGGAGACAGCAGACTTCGACAGACCTTTAGTCTAAGAATACACTTGGTTGAACGGCAATCCCTGAGTCCTATTTGTGCTTCAACTATTATCTCTTACCCCCGGTCCCTTGAAGCCTCCCTTAGCACCAGCGCTAGCAGGTCTACTGCCGGTCCTATTGTATCTTCGTTAGACAGGAATAAACCTGTTACATTTTTTTGCCTACAGCAGGTGAAAACCCTTTGTTCTCAGGATTGGGAACAGTCTGGTAGGATTGATCACCCTTCCAGTATCTTGATAACTAGTTAGAAGCAGGAGCGGCAGGGAAAGGAACTCCCGGCTCAGGTGCTACATTCACAATAGCAGAACGCAGGAGCAGAAGCGTTACCAGGTCCGGCAGGGCCTACAATCGTCCTTCAGCAGAACCCACAGACGATACTCCAGAGCCAACCACACAGGAACCAACCCCTGGGCCCACGCCAGGCTCAACAGATACACCAGCAAGAACCACTCACCTCCTCCCAGGAGATCTAGATACAGATTCAGACGAAGACCACAACCTCACAGCTGAGGAACTCATTCAAAGAGAAGCCCGGCGGCTTGAGGAAAGAGCAGCAGCAAGAGCAGCAGTACAGCAAACTTCGGAAACTGAAGGCCCACCAGAACGCCCCACAACAAGCAGGTGGTGAGCACCCAGGATCCTAGGAGTCTTTGGAAGTTAGACACCAACTAGAGCGCCCTCTAGAGAGCATAGAGAATAACCGCTACCCGGTACATTCATCCCAGACACACCAGAAAGACCCTCAAGATCCAGGAGCGCCAGAGAGCCCCCTGAACGACCAGATCCACCACCCCCAGCCCCAGACCCACCTACAGGCACCATGGCAGACCCAGGTCTGGCCAGGTGGCCCCCTCCTAAGCCCCCTAAACCGTCTTTCTTTAGCGGTGAAGGAGTAGTGTTCGTTACGGGGCCTCCGGGGCCCCGAAACCGGATGGCCCCCGCCTCAATTCCCCGCCCCGCCCCGGTCAACGGCCCGGGGCGGGGCGTTTTTTTTTTTAACCCCTGCCCCTGCCCCCGTCCAGGCCCCCGCCCCGTTCAATGCCCCGAACAGCCCCCCGTC
>Ga0307517_10000775_pt1 | contig 54845 bp, 76 predicted proteins | sample 23_EM_MG_FD_194515 | JGI IMG/M metagenome (GOLD analysis project Ga0307517, IMG submission 194515) | Populus trichocarpa ectomycorrhiza microbial communities from riparian zone in the Pacific Northwest, United States - 23_EM | ecosystem: Host-associated > Plants > Roots > Unclassified | place... | reverse complement strand
GAGTGCTTTCATAATCACAAAAAAAAATACATTTCTCCAACAATTACGAGCAGATGGACAGGTGTGTCAAAATTTGGGCTGTTAGACCAACTTCACCCGTCGAGATCAAACGAGAGGACAAACCCCTCTTCTCAAGCAGCAGAATCCACAAAGCGCGTGTTTTATCCGTGTCTTGGTACGTTCCCTCCCGAAAGGGTTCCAAACCTAACCACCAACCGGAAAGTAAAGGCTCCAAGACGACCTCCTGCTGACGCATAGCGCGCCAGCCATTATGCGGCGGTACCCTAATGATTCCAACAATAAAGAAATTTATCTTGAGCCAGGGGAACTGATCGTTTGGAGGTGGTTAGGCCTGGATAGGTTTTTTCCACCGAGGTATGAGGAGACACCGCAGATTGTTTTGAGGGGATGTTCGAGTGTGAGTGATTCACAATTTAGTTTTTGATTGGAGTACATATGTGCTTACGGGGTGTATTGTAAGGATTATCAAGAGAGTGGTGAGCGATTGCTTACTCTCCCTTTGATCTCAGCTCAACTCCTGAACAGCATCATTTAAACTGATCGCAATTCACCGGTTCCCTGCTGTAGCAGACCAATATACAGTCCCGTGTCTTAATTTGTTTCATACGCCGACGCACGATCCGGTTGTGACGCTTATTTATCCGGAAGGAAGGGGTGAAGGGGGTGGCGATTTTTTGATGGTCAATCTTGCGCATTTGAAACCAAAGGGGATGCCTGTTTTTCCCCTTGACGATAAAGGGAAGATGACGAAGAGAAGGACGAAGAGAAAGATGAAGGCGTTGGTCGATGCTGCACAGGGGTTGTCAATCGTCGAGGGAGACGATGGGAATGTGTATGCGGACGACCGGGATACTGATGAGTCTGATGAAGGGATTGATAAGACGCCGATGTTGAATGGGAGAGAAGAAGTTGAGCCTCCTGGATTGGAAGGGTGGAAGATGAGCATCTTGGGTGGGGGAGAGGAGGAGCATAGGAAGCCTAGTCTGAAGAATTGTGCACTTGGGATGGGAGGGAGGGTGATTGTGGGTGTTGGGACCGAGTCGAGTATGTGGGTGTGGAATTTGAAAAAGGTAGACTAGAGATTTGACATGCAAGATGGTTCAGAAATATTTATGAATGTCGAAATCGAAACTTGAAAGGCTCAGATAGGCGCACTGATGTGGATTCGGTAGCATTGACAGGATCGGCCGAGATAAGCTAAATTTATTTTATTAATATTTGACTGCGTTGTTGGTCCGAACTCATCCGAGGTGAATCCCCCAATTATGGTTGGGAGCCCTGGGCACGGGCGATCGAAGGTGTGGGACCCGGGTTTGAATGGGTGCCTTCTCCCGGCTGTGCGCAGTGCTCATTGAACGAAGTGTATTCATTTGAGTTTATAAGGAACGTGGGGTGCGGTGTATTTGCTACATGTGGCTACTGAATGAGAGAAGGGTTACAAATGTGGTTTACAAAGGGATACATGAAGTTGGGGATACAAAAAGGAGGAATGGAGAACAAGGCATCTATTGTGCTGTCCATGATTTTTGAATTCGTATCGATAAGGGGTTGTGATTCAGAAGGCCGGGAGAAGAAATAGACCCGTTGGGATGTTTGTAGGTTAAATCTAAATTGCGATTGAACAAGTGGGGCCCGCAAACTCGTTCTTCTAAAGAAAGAGGATGGACTTCCGGGGTGGAGCGAAGCAGCTGGAAGTGGGAAATAGGGTGGCTGTAGATGTGAGGAGCCGTCTAATTGTATTGTATGTGATAATGCGAGAGATCCAGAACCGAGATGGGTTAGCCGATTAAGCACGAAGATACTGGAGAGAAGTGAGCGAGAGAGGCTATAGGAGAGGAAAGGGACATACGACTACGGGCTGATGTGGTGGTTTTGGGTGGTGGTGCTGGGGGACAGCAAACACATAGGCAGGATGGGGGTGTGGATTCGCAGAGGCAGGAGGTGGGTAGATGAACTGCTGGGGATGGGGATGGGTGGATTGTGCCATGGTGTAGTATGGGGGGGAGTGGTGTGAGGAGCGGACGGTGTGGGAGCGGGAGGGAGACCTGTGGTGGGCAGCAGGGTAGGAGTAGTAGGGGGGGCGTTGGGGGGGTGGGCTCGGATAGACCATCTGCATCATTGGTGGCGGGGCGGGATAGCGGGCCTGGGGCTGGGCTGGATAGGCAGCGGGGGCGGAGACGGGGACGGGGACGGGGACGGGGACGGGCGGGAGAGTACCCTCGGAGGAGGAAGAGGTAGACTCGGAGGGGGGCACGTAGATCTGGCTGGGTCGGTGGCGTCGTGAGGGCTCCCGGTGGTGATGGACGGCGTGCTGGAACTGGGGCCGGTGGTGCTCCATCTCGTCGACCCACCTCGCAATCCGGTTCTGCGTCGCGAGATATCGCTCATACGCCTCGGGGGAGTAGTCGTACTCGGTCATGGTCTTGGTGCATCCGTTACTGTTCGTGGTTCATCTCTTTATACTCCTCCGTTGCCATGTCAAATTCACGGGGCTGTGCGGCCCGGCATTATCTCTTCCGCATTGCCTCTCCATCCCTGCCCGTCCCCTACTATCCCATGCGGCTCTCTTTCCCACCCTCGTCGCTGTCTGCCCCACCTCCTCGCCGCCGTCTCCTACATCCCCCCCCCACTTGCCTGCAGCGCCTTCAACTTCACCTCCACCTCAGTACCAGCCATCAACACCATCAGTGCATTTCTGATCGGATATTAATTCTTCCTTGCAATGCTGCCCTGCTCCGATCGTTGTCCACATGTTCGGTCCTCTGCGTCAGGTTGGATACAATCAGCAACCTGGGTAATCTATTTCTCGAAATCTTTCGTCCACTTGCTATACTCTTTCTAATTCGGCCGAACGACGAGCACCCATCAGTGACTCCAAATTGCTTACTTGTACTACCAGGGTGGCGCTCGTGCTCTGTAAATAGGGTCCTGGTTTCAAACTTTAGTTTCTAAATAATTAACCCGCCGGCAATTCTATTTTTGTCTCTCCTCTTTGATCATTTCCACTCGCACCACAAGACGCCAGAGAAATCAATTATGTCAGATCCAAGGTTCACGCGGCTCAAGACAGACCCGCGTTTTCGTCTCCCAAAACTGAAGCAGACGAGGGTTGTTATTGACGAGAGGTTCAAGTCGGTTTTAGAAAATCGGAAGAAGAAAAATGGTGTGTGTGCCCCCCTTTTTCGTCCATTTTCGGTGCTGATGATGATGATGTACAAGGTCCAAAGGTGGATAAATACGGTCGCCCGGTTTCTGCTTTTCAGCAGGGCGACAATTTGAGGAGGTTTTATCGACTTGAAGACGATCCCGACGATATACAGTCCAGGAAACCGGATCTGGCGAGGGGAGGGGTCGTATTGGAGTCTTCTGACGAAGAGACCAGTGGTTCTGATAGCGAAGGGTTTGTTACCCTCGGTGGAGTCGATCTGGATGATGCAGACCTTGATTTGCAAGCCGAGGCTCCTGGAAACGATGAAGAATCCACTCGTACCTCCCGACTTGCAATAGTCAACTTGGACTGGGACCACGTCCGCGCACAGCACTTGTTCAAGATCTGTTCATCGCTTGTTTCTCCATCTGCTCCTTCTACTGTCCTCCCTGTCTCTGGTCAAGAAATCAACTACGCACGTCAGAAAGGTACCTCCAAAGGAACACAACATGACGAGCATGCACACCCTCGCGTTGTGCGAGGCCAAGTCCGGAGTGTGCGTGTTTACCCTTCAGAGTTTGGGAAGGGCAGGATGGAGAGGGAGGAGAAGGAGGGCCCGCCGAAGGAAATTTTCAAGATGAATCGGAGGAATGAGGACGAGGAGGTGAATGAAAAGACGGTCTATGAAGTTGGGGATGGAGAAGAGTGTGATGGGGACGCGTTGAGGAGGTACCAGCTGGAGCGGTTGAGGTAAGTTATATCTTCCGCTGAGGGAAAAACAAAATTGATTTGGAATAGATATTATTATGCGATTGTAGACTGTGATACTGTGCAAGCCGCTACGCATATCTATAATGAGCTCGAAGGCACGGAGCTCGAACGGTCTGCGAATGTGTTTGATTTGAGTTTTGTACCAGAGGGAATGACATTTGAGGGTGAACCTAGGTCAGTGTCTTTTCGTTTTTTTTTTCCGTCATCATTTTCGAGACAATTTGAACCTACAGAGATGAAGCTACGGAGGATCTGAATATGGAGTATAGGCCTGTCGAGTTTGTTACTGATGTGCGTAGTGTCTTTTTTTTTTTTTTTTTTTCGGACTGAACTTGAACGGTATTGTTAGGCTCTTCGTCATTCGAAAGTGAAGTTGACGTGGGACGATGATGATCCTGAGCGACATCGTGTCACTCGGAGGGCTCTGACGAAGAAAGAGATCGAGGAGGGGGATTATGGGAATTATGTTGCTGGAAGTTCTGGCGAGTCCTCTGATGACGAAGGTCTGCGTGCGAGAAAGAAGGGTAAGAAGGCAGAGAGGGATAAGTTGAGGGCTCTGTTACTTGGAGGGAATGGAGATGAGATGCCTGAGGGGTGGGATGCTGAGGGTGAAAATGACAAGGAAAATCTGGGTGATGTGGATATGGAAATAACCTTCATGCCTGCACTGAGTAAGAAGGTTGGGGAAGGGGATGAGACGACGTTGGAGAGGTATCAGAGGAAGGTTAGGGAGAAGAGGAAGAAGAAAAAGGATAAGGGAGAGGAGGTTGAAAAGGAAAAGGACGAGGATGAATTTTTCGAGGTGAATGAGGGGGAGTCGGGTGGTGGTAGTGACAGGGAGGAAAAGAGACACCACAAGTCAAAAAAGAGAACGCAAAGTCGTCCCAGTGAGACAGGGAGGGAAAAACCAGATCGAAAAGAAGCAACAGCTGCTGAACTCGCTCTGCTTGTTGCCTCTGATAAGCCTATGGATGAGCCGACGCACTTTAATATCAAGTCTGTGATCAAATCGGAGAGATCTAAGAGGCGGAAGGGTAAAGGGAAGAGAGGGATGCATGGGGAGGAGGATAACGAGGCACAAGAGAGCTTCGTGATGAACGTCAAAGATGAGCGGTTCAAGGCTTTGTTCGAGGATCATCAGTTTGCAGTCGATCCTTCAAACCCGCAGTAAGTGTTTTCTTTCATAGTATTGGACATTTATTCATTTTTACATTGCAGCTTTAAGAAAACAAAAGCGATGACTGCTATCCTTGAAGAACGTCAAAAACGGCGGAGAGAACGGACTCAGAAGGCTGAGGAGATTCATACTACTGCCTTCAGGCGTAAACGAGTTGGTTTGGACGACACTATGTCGAATTCGAAGAGTCTGCAGAACTTGGTGGAGAGTGTGAAAAGGAAGAGTGCAAATGCTGATTTGCCTGGCGTTGGAAAACGAAGGAAGCTGTGAGAGCCATGTGAGGTTTAGTGATGGTGTATTGTGCAGATCTTAAATGATATCTGTGTGGATTGATTGACATTGGGTAACCGTAAGTAATTTCATCAAAAACCAAAGTATCGTCGCAAGCTATTCGATATGTTTACGAGATCTTTGCTTTGGAGAAGTCGAGTTCCGGATGTTTCTCTTGGAATCTCTTAAGCGCCTGGAGGGAGGTTTGGTTTGAGATGTGAAATGGAGAACAAGCACCCACCTCATGCTTTTTGATCTCATCCGAGGTTGGTCGTCCAAGTTGCTGAAACGTTACGTTTGAGTGTTAGCGATCGGTAGGAGCAGTTGGAAATTGGTTTGGACTCACTTTCTGTTGGTTGTCAAACTTGTTTGAATGGTGTGAGTGAGGTATTGCTGGAAGATTAGATAAACCTACCATCATTTTTTCGACCATTCCGCTGGTTCCAAAAGATAAGACAATGGTGATGGGGTTGGAATGATTATGACACACCGAGTTTCTCCATCCAGATCGCTGAGTTTGCTGTTTTCAGGCTCAATCTTCCTAGTATCAATCTTGGGGTGGTGGGTAAGGATGTTCTCCCACCAAGTTTGCTGGTTGATTTTTTCGAGATGGATTAACACTACTTTGTTGTCCTCTAATCATGGTTTAACACGACAAAACACAGACGAAAAATTGACTCACGAAGTGTCCAAGTGCTGTCCTCGACCTTGATCTCTTTGCACAATTCTCCAGCCATGATGGGTTCTTGCCCTTTCAGTCCTACGCTCAACTTCTTTTTCTGAATCGCGATGGCGAGGTCCTTCCCGCGCGTTCCCTGTGGGACGCCGACAGTTATGTCTACTTCGCCCAACTCCTGTGTCCAGGAATATGGTAGCTCTAAAATACATCGGAGATAAAAAGTGAGTTTTGGGTGGATAAATGGATAACATACTGGCTTGCTCCTCCTTTTCGCGTTTTCTTTCGGCTCTGTCGCGATCTTCTCTTTCTTCAGCAGATAGTCTTTCTTCCGGTGATTCCTCGAGAGTATCCATTGGATGGTGGTTGATATCAGACAAGGTGTGCAGTGCTTCAACAGGTATGAGCGCTAATTATTAGGTAAGCATCATCCATTTGTTACTGCTTGTTTGCTTCAGAGGCCTAACGAACTCTCTTCTATGCCCTGACGTTGTCTCTTGAACGGTTCTGGAACCAATGTCCAACTCAGACCCATGGCATGATTTCGAGGTGCGTTGTGCTGATCTTTCGGACTTGCGTGCTGAGTCGAATGTTTACCCATTTCGTTTCCATTAGCAAGTTAGGCACGGTATCAGAAACAACACGGTCGAGAAACTGAAGCAGATAGTGACTGGATTTAACGAGGAGTGCAGCGTGCATATGGCAAAGTCCGGCAAGAAACAGGAGCTTATAGATAGGATCGTGGACGTTCTTGATCAATGGCGGAGAGCAAATAATGAAGATAGGTGGGCAAAGGCGCGGGCGATTGTTGCGCAGGTTAGGAATGTGGGACAGTGAGTTTTTCTTTTTCTTTTTGTCTAGTGTTGTTCTCTTTACCTTTGGGATATGTCGCGCCTAATCTGATCAAACTTGTTGGCTTATTGTTTAGGTATATTTCAGCGAACCGAGTCGGCGTCGGGACGTCTTCCGTTTCGGTATCGCATGCCACATATGATCCACCTAAGCCGAATGTGTACTCTCCTACTGTTTCGGTTCAGAATGGCAGTGGTAGTATAGGGCATTATGATCCCTATGCTCCACCACGACGGACGGCGACTACAGTCAATCTACCCGCAGCACCTTCTTCCTCCGCCACCGCCAACAACCATAAACTCCGTGAGTCATACATCTATTTGTGTATACCTTTCGAAAATTTATGATTGCTCGTTGTGATATTTAGCCATTCGTTTCAAAGAATCCCCCTTTTTTTCAGTTGAGCAAGCAGTTTCGAGCGTTACCGAGTGCCCAGGTTTGTTTGAATCGCATATATGTGTTGTTTTTGTACTGAGATTATCTGCCTTTTAGAATCGACGAGTGCGACTGATCGAAGGGTGGCGACATTCACATTCTCGCTGACTCTTGATCAACAAACTAAGATGAAAACACCAGGGTGTGTCGTTCTCGCTTGTTTCACCCGCGGGGTTCTTTTCTTATTATATTTTTTAAAAATAGGTCAAAGTATCAGTTGCGACTGTTTTGCACTTCTTCAGTCTTTTACGCTGGGTTCAGCACATTTAGAACGAATCCTTTGCCTTGCCCTATTGAATTTCCTCCGACGTGCGAAGTTCGCATAAATACAAACCCAGTTCAGGCAAATCTTAAAGGGCTGAAGAAGAGACCTGGGACTGCACCTCCACCGGATATCAGTGCACTGACGCGGTTGTCTGGGTCAAATAAGGTTGATATGGTTTACGTGAACAGCCAGCAGCCTGTACAGTCAAAAGTATGTGTTCTGCTTCTTCCCTGTGTTGTGTTTTGAATAATTCTTTAAAAAAAGAAATTCTACATAATTGTGATGCTGGTTGAGGCAACAACTATAGATGCGTTAGTTGTTAAGCTGAAAACTCAAAATTTTCGCGGTTTTGATGACATCCAAGAGAAGAGTAATTGACTCCTTCATCGTGATTTCATGATGGATAACTGACTGTTTCATAGTGCGTCAAACAGCGAACGAAGATGAGGATATCGTCGCTGGGCCGCAGAAGATGTCGTTGAGGTGTCCAGTACGTCTTTAATTAGTTTTGCTCTTTGTTGTCAGGGGGTCTGATTAGTCACAGCTTACATTTGTACGCATAAGTACTCCTTGTCGGTCGGAGAAGTGTGTGCACCCTCAATGTTTCGATGTGACCTCATGGTTCACTATGATGGAATTGACGACAACTTGGCTCTGCCCTGTCTGTGAACGTATCCTTGATCACAAAGATTTGATTATCGACGGGTGAGTGATTGTTTTAAACTGTGGGATTGTAGGATTGACTCTGGTTGTCATTAGATACTTTGATGCCATCCTGAAAGCAACGCCAAAGAGCGTGGAAGACGTTGTGGTTGAGGCGGACGGAGAGTGGCACACTGCCGATAATGAATACGGATCTGCCAGATGGAAATCAGCCCATCCACCCCAAACTTCGTCGCCCCCTACACAAGCACCCAAAATTCCATCCCCAGTTCAATTAGGCGTGAATGGGACGTCTCATGTGAACGGGAAAGGCAAGGAAATTGACGTTGAGATTCTGGTTCTGGATTCAGATGATGAAGATGAAAAACCAGAACCATCTCCGTCATATGCATCTTCTTCGCGAACATCTTTTGATGCAATACGAGAGTCAACACTACCATCGGCACTACGCCTACCAACAGCACCTCCAGCCCAACCACAATGTAATAGGGCCGTTATTGACCTTACCTTGGATGACTCGGATGACGATCAACCCCCTGTTTCGAATTCGAATACATTTGGAAAACGGAAAGTATCAGATGCCAGCCTCAGCGACCACCAGGTATGGAAGAAAGGACGGATTGATTCGTCTCGCATTCTCCCCGCACCTCGTCCCTCTGTGCCTGGACTTCAACGACCAGTGTTGGGTACCCATCCACCATCACCACGATATCCGCCCTTTGCAAATAACACACTTCCACCCCCTCCTGCGTTTCAGACATACAACAGGAGTGTTAGCGGAACAGGCGGTAATAGCCCATTGCAGCTCCCGCCGATCAGTGCAGCTTTTTCTCCTCGTCAGTCGACAACATCCCATCACCATGGATGGCCGTAACTTAATTTGGCTTTGTGGGTTTTAATACTATACATTCGTTGCTATTTCTTTTTGTATGCTACTATTCATGGCGATAATTGAACGTGAGCAAATGCAATGCGGGCTGTACAGACACCATGCGCTGCAATGGTCGGGCGCGGCTACGGCAAGACGCGGAGAGCTTGTGATCCGGTGTTTCCCGGGAGGATTTCACGGTGAATTTTTTTCCAGTTGCGTTTGTTTAGTTCTCTCTCCTCACCCCCACTCATTCTTTCAGAAATGGCCGAAACAAAGAGAACAAAGACTCCAAAGGAGTTTGCCAGTCAGTTATCTGTTGCGCTCGTTGTTATTCGTGGCATGCTCACATTTTGCAGTCGACTTCCTGATGGGCGGTGTGTCTGCCGTGAGTTTCTCTCCGACTTGTAGCCACAAGTTGGTTTAGCTGACTTTGCTCTCATCATTAGGCTGTCTCAAAGACGTCTGCTGCTCCCATTGAGCGTATCAAGCTCTTGGTGCAGAACCAGGATGAAATGGTTGGTGTTCTTCAAACATGGGTTGTATTCCTGGGTCATTGACACGTCACGCGCACAGATCAAGCAAGGTCGTCTTGCTGCCCCATACAAGGGTGTCGGTGATGCTTTTGCGCGTACGTACCGTGAAGAGGGTCTCCTCTCTCTCTGGCGAGGAAATACTGCCAACGTCATCCGGTACTTCCCCACTCAGGCCCTCAACTTTGCCTTCAGTTCGTATTTTCTCTCTTGTTGTTGTCTCCTCCTCATTAACCATGTATGATAGAGGATTACTTCAAGTCTCTCTTTGGTTTCAAGAAGAACGAGGGTTACTGGAAGTGGTTCGCTGGCAACGTCGCGTCTGGTGGTGCTGCTGGTGCCTCTTCGTTGCTCTTTGTTTACTCCCTTGATTACGCCCGTACGCGTCTTGCCAATGATGCCAAGTCTTCTAAGAGTGGTGGGCAACGCCAATTCAACGGTCTCGTTGATGTATACAAGAAGACTCTTGCCTCTGATGGTGTCGCTGGTCTCTACCGTGGTTTCGTACCTTCAGTCGTCGGTATCATTGTTTACCGTGGTCTCTACTTCGGTGTCTATGATTCGCTCAGTACGTTGAATGTATCTTTTTCAAGTTCTTTTAACCAAACTTGTTTTCAGAACCCGTCCTTCTCGTTGGTGCCCTTGAGGGTTCGTTCTTGGCTTCTTTCGGTCTTGGATGGGGTGTTACCGTTGGTGCTGGTCTTGCATCATACCCTCTTGATACGATTCGGTATGTTCTTTGCGGTTCTTGGTTGCGCCAGTCGTGCTGATATGATGATATAGTCGTCGCATGATGATGACTTCCGGTTCTGGTGTCAACTACAAGTCGATGTTTGATGCTGGCTCCCAAATTATTGCCAAGGAAGGTGTCAAATCGCTCTTCAAGGGAGCTGGTGCCAACATTCTCCGTGGTGTTGCTGGTGCTGGTGTGTTGTCGCTCTATGACAAGTTCCAAGAAATCATGTTCGGGAAGGTCTACTCTGGTGGTGAGTGTCCCAGAACTTGTTATTCTTCTGTTGCTGATTATTTTGCAGGATCTGGATAAAAAAACACGCTTTTGGCGTATGCTTGATACCAGTCGACTTATTTACATTTTCGCATAGACCTTTTTTCTCCTTATTCACTTGAGTTGGATATGGCTTTGGTAGACTATATCCTGGCAAGCAGATATCAGTAGACCTTAAAAAATTAATGTGCTTTGCTTGCTCGCCTCTATCAAGACTGATTGATCCAATGTCCTGATCTTGCTTCTTAACATGACTGTCATCCGTGGCCTCTGTTGCGTTAGGAAGTGTCGGGGACTTTCGTATTTGACGCGACGCCTACCACGCGACGCCCCTCTGGATATTCACCCAGAGGTTGAAGATGCCCTTGCTCATCAGAAACCAGTTGTGGCTCTCGAAACGGCTCTTGTAACACATGGCTTGCCTTATCCTACGAACCTAGACGTACCGCTGGCCTTGGAAGGTGTTGTTCGATCGACTGGGTCCATTCCTGCCACTATTGGAATCATCCAAGGGAGAGTCAAGATTGGTCTCGAGAAGCATGAATTAGAAAGATTAGCGGAGAGGAGAATGAACCCTGTCAAGATATCACGGAGGGATATTGCTGCTGCAATAGCTACGGACTCTGATGGAGGTTCGTTTAATAAAGCCGTTCTTCCTTGGTCTTTTTCTCTATAACTAGCGCATAGGGACTACCTGTAGCGCGACCCTTGTGTTCGCTGCTTTGGCGGGTATCAAGGTAATGTCACCTTCTCTTGAATTCGGCCAACCTTACGATAATGTTTGCATTATTAGGTTTTTGCCACAGGAGGGTATGGTAATCTCTTTAAGAGAATCCTCCCAGTTTATTTACCTATCTTCCCAATCTAGACTTGGAGGAGTTCATCGTGGAGGAGAAAACTGCAAGTTTTAGTAATATCGTTCAAGCTGCACATCTAACAAATTTCAAAAATGCTTTTAGCGCTAGATATTTCTGCAGATCTACACGAACTTACCCGTTGTCCTGTAGGCCTCGTATCCTCTGGTGTCAAGTCAATATTGGATATTAAACGGTTAGTGGTATTACTTAACTGTTGTACTGGTTGCGTAAATTTGACGGTGGTTTTAGAACCCTTGAATACCTGGTAATTCAAAAACAGTCTGGAAAAAGATCTTGTAGTAAATCGACTGAACATTCAACAGGAGACTTTGGGTGTCCCTGTGATTTCCTACGGAGATTCGAAAGACTTTCCCGCTTTCTATACGCGCCATAGTGGACATACTGTGAGTCTGTTTATGTAGATCCACTCCTTGAATCTGACTGACATTGCGAAAAGGTACCATGGAATGTGAACGATCCACTTACAGCTGCGAAAGTCCTTCGTAAGTAATTGAAAAGCGATGGCATTGTGTATAAAGTTAATTTACTCATTCTATTGTATCAGATTCACAGCAACAGCTCCGGATGAAGAACGGTGTACTGATTGCAGTCCCTATTCCTGAAAAATATGAAGCCACTGGCGTAGAAATCCAGAAGATGGTGGACCAAGCAGTTAAGGAATCTGAAGAGAACGGTGTCAGTGCATCTGGCAACGATGCAACGCCTTGGCTGCTCAACAGAATTGCCGAACTTACCAGTGGCGAATCCTTGACTTCAAATGTCGCTCTCCTCAAGAATTCAGCATTGGTTGGTAAGCACAATCATATGTTACATTTCATTGTTTTCGACTAACAGTGTCTAGGCGGGAAAATTGCTCAAGAATATCAGAATATTGTTAAAAAGGTGGCTGGTTCTTGAGTCTTTGCTGCAGACCAATACACTTCTACTCGTCTTTAGTTTCCTCCTGCTGAAAGTAACTCCCCAAAAGCTTGGGGGTCGCCAAAGAACGGAACGATTCAAGATGCCGTTACTCCTGACAAGAAAAATGTTGAATCTCCTCCTGTGAGGCCCATCTGCTTGGGGTACCTTTTCAATTAAGCTTGACTGTGTCATGTAGTCTTCGGGCAACGTTGTGATCATCGGATCTGCAGCTGTGGATATCACTGCGCAGGAACTACCAGGAATAAATGCAGACTTTGCAAAGCAGTCGACAGTCCCAGGCCATGTTCGAGTCACCTCAGGTGGAGTTGGCCGTAACATCGCCGAAGCGACACATCGTATTCTTAAAGCCAGATCTTCCAGCTTGTCTTCTATTCTTCTTGCTCCCATTGGAAAAGACGTATTTGGAGAAATTCTATCGAAAGAGCTCAGCAATGCTGGCATGCGCACCGATGGGTTACTGGAGTATTTTGATGAAAAAAGCGCAGTCTGCAACTTAGTTCTCGATGGCCAGGGCGCACTAGTATATGGAGTCGCAGATATGGACATCAATCGCAGGGTGACAGCTAATATGGTATATTCCATTCGGATTGAATCTGCATATCTCTGACACATTATTAGATCATTCACCACCTAGAAAGACTTAGACCAAATCTTGTCGCCCTCGATGGAAACTTCCCTTCATCAACGCTGGAAGCTCTCGTTGCTTTTTGCAACGATCGTCCCATCAAAAGTGTGTAAATTTTTTTAAAGACTCACGCATCTTGCTCATGAATCTTGCAGTACTCTTGTATGCCTTATCCATTTTCTTCCTTAGCCTTAAAGTTCACCATTCAGTTAAAGTGAACCGACATCAGTAGTCAAGTCCATTGGGATATTACCCGCAGTAGCTTCTGCGCTGGAATCAAAACATTCAAAGACACCAATTGCATTCTGCACGCCCAATCTCCTGGAGCTCAATCAACTTTACGACGCTGCACGGTCCGCGCAGTTCGGAATGATGGACCTTCCCACATGGTGGTCGGTGATTGATGATCTCAACCTTGGCTCAGCATTCCGGATAGAACTTGAGCAATTGTCGCGAAGGCCCGTGTCTGCAGAGTCGGGGAAAACTCTTTCATTCCTTCTTGACCAAGGCTTTGTACAAAAAGCAGTGCATCTACTACCATTTTTCCAACACATCGTAATCAAATGCGGAGATGTAGGGGCACTCGTTGTCATGCGTATCGCTCCTGAGGATGCCACTAAATCTGGATGGAAGGACGAACGGAGTAACCCAATGCGACGGTTTGTTGTTGCAGCAGGGAAAACTGGATCAATTGTTGTCGTCCAGCACTTCCCTGCCATCCCTGTGCAATCATTGATAAACGTGACGGGTGCAGGCGATTCTTTTGTTGGTGGTCTTTTGGCAACTCTTGCCGAAATCCCATCAGTATTCTGTCATCCCAAGTCCCTTGAAGAGGCAATACTGAATGCCCAGAAAGCTGCTGTCGCAACACTCCAGTCTCGTTCAGCTGTCTCACCATTGTTGTCCAAACTAGATTGATACCCACCTTATCCATTGTTTAAACTGCCTCAAGAGGACCGACTCTGACTTCATCCCGAGCGACACGCAATTCTTCCTTCTTTAGTGCATCTATTTTCTTTTTTTGTGCGTTTGCTTCTTTCTTGTATCGTCCCTAGAATGCAACGGGTCATGCTTCGTCTCGTCAGTTAGGAGATGGACATACAACTGCCCCATGTCTGATACGAGTTATGAGAGTTGCTGCTTTCCCTTTGGTCAACTCTGTAAAAAATGCCTCTTTCTGTTTGTCCGCCCAATTCGAGAGTGTCTTGGACCAGCGATTCTCGACAAATTTTTTCTGTGCATCACTCGCAGGAGATGAACGCCATTTAGCAGCACGATATAACCTTATGACCACAGGTCAAGTCAAATCAAACATACTTGTTGATACTCACCCAGAGGTACGTATATTCTGGAAAACTCGTTGTGCAACATAGCTGTCCACATTTTTAACAGCTTCAGCCAAATTCCCCGCTACAAGTAATGTACGGCTCTGGAGAAATGGCGAGGCCCCTTTCCTAGTTGCCCACGAAGCTGGAGTGAACGAAGCAACATAACAGTTCACAGAATCTTCGAGTAAATCAGCATTAACCTCAATTTCAAAAGCTTGCACATACCATTATCATCACGTTCAATGCGAATGTAACCTTTCTTCAGTAATTCGAGGACGTAAATATGATTACCACAATCTACCCAAGCAAGAGGACTAAGGCCATAGATATGACCTTCTTTATCACCCTCATTCAGTACATCGAAAGGATTGTCATGGTCCGTGTAAGTTATGGATTTTGGGTCCAGGGTCCGAAATGCACCATTGGATTGCGACTTCTCGCCTCTTTTGGCTTCTTCGGATCGTTTCTCGAGAGACTCCCTCGTTTCGTCTGTTAGCAGGATGTGAAATTGGTTAGCGATGTGAGACCTTCAACACGGCTTACCGTCACAGTCAAAAAGGTCTGGATCTAATCCAAATAGAGTCGGTGCAGAAATGACGCCTCTAACCCGCGCATTGCTATCCGCAAAGTCAATAATCCGACAATCGTCCTTGCCTGTCTGAAGAGAAAGTCTCATTCCCCTGCCGATCTGCCAGTCAAATCATGAGTATGAGATCGGTAAAGATTATGAAACTGTTCTCTGCAGACCATTTGAGCAAAGACGGTTCTTGATCGCGTTGGCCGAGCCACAAGAACACAATCGATATTAGGAATATCTGCTCCTTCGGTTAAAATGGCTGGGAAGGAATTTAATTCAGCTCAAAAGGCCACGTCCTTGAGCAAAGAACTCACCACAGTTAACTAAGACGGGGAATAGGCCACCCTTGAATTCCGAAATGAGCGTTTTCCGCTGACTATGAGGGGTATCTGCAAAGAGATATCTGGCATCGATTCCATACTTTCGAAAAGTCTGTGTCAATGCTTTCACATGCTCAATATTGACGCAGAACACTAAGGTGGATTTTCTTTTTGCTATTAAGTGGTCAATACTCAATAGAAAACCAGAAAAACAGTAGGGACGTACAAGCACGATCGATCCAAGCTTTTACAACAATTTCATTCACCTCTCTTGTGTTTATGACTTGCGCAAGACTCGTCGCAACGAAATCCCCATTGCGCCCGTTGACGGCGACATTCTCTAAATTAAGTTTTGCTCGAACACTTGTGAAGCGCACGTCGCACAACCTGTACAATATGAGCCCTAAATTTATGGACAATAGGGAAAGGAAACAATACCATTGTTCTTTGATCATTTCTAAGAAGTCACGATGATAGACTATATACTCAAAGACGGATCCCAAAGCTAGGCCGTCATGCCGCCTAAATGTTGCAGAAAACCCAATGATGGGTACCTTGTGGGATGGAGTGACTTGAACTACGTCTGGATCTGGATGTTTGATGTCAGGGTGAAACCTTGATAGCAAAGCCCGATAACTAAGAAAGAAAAGTTGACAATCCTCGATTCCAGTTGCGGTAACACGCTTACGATTTAGCAGCTGCGTGATGAGCTTCGTCGACAATGACCGCTTTCAGAAATGACGGATCGAACTTTTGTAGCCGAAGCTCTCTGTTGAGGGTTTGATATGTGGCGACGGTTCTGGATATAGGGGAACAATTCAGCACATGTAAGATACCGTAAATCACAACGCTGACACGTCCGCAAAACCGGAGGCAACGTGCTTGCCTCCTTGTTCGATTTCTACCGTCCAATCAGGAAACTGGCGCAACACTTGCTCGGCTGATTGTCGAGCTAGTTCAATGCTGTTGACAATTATGAGAGACCTAGTGGCATTCTCATTTGTTGCGGGTGGCGAAAGACGCGAGAGCAAAGAGACAAAGACAGTTGTTTTCCCCGATCCTGTTGGCAGAGACACACCAAGACGTGTATGGCCAGTTTCGAGCGCGTCGAGACACGCACCCAGGCACTGCTCTTGGTAAGGGCGAAGCACGACTTGTGGAACTGTAAGACTTGAATTCTTCCTACGGCCCAAAAGGCGGAGGAGCGCTGCTCTTGCAGTCCAGGGGCCTTTCATGGATCAGAATATAAGCCAAGCTGCTGTGCTTTTTATAGCATATTGGGACTAATGGATTTTCCACCATCATCAACAGAGGCCCGCGCTGAAACATCGCAATATGTCTGCTCATTGACTTATCATGTATTGGATGCACCAACAGTAATATCTTCGGTGCAAGATGATGCTGCAGGTGCTGTCGCTGTTTTCATAGGTAATTAAATTCCACTGCAGTTGGTGAAAAGACTACAAATTTTCAAGGGACAACAAGGAATTCATTTCAAGGTCAGTAAGCAGACCACCTCATGCTTCATATAGTAAAGTATCGCGGGCTGCAGGAAAGACAGTGACTCGTCTGGTGTATCAAGCTTATTCCAAGATCGCGATCAAGACCTTATGCACAATCGCAACCAATGCAATGGCATCAACCACTCACTCAGAACACCAGCCAGAACTGGGCAAAGGAATAATACGATGTGCAATCCACCATCGGCTTGGAGACGTCCCAGTGGGTGAGACTTCCATCAGTAGGTAATGCCAACAACTCCCAAACCTTGCTGACCACTCTGAAGTAATTGCAGCATCAGCACCTCATAGGAAAGACGCATTCCTTGCCTGCGAAGGAATCCTCGAAGAAGTCAAGAAGAAGGCACAGATATGGAAGAAGGAATACTATGAAGGCGAGCTCGAAAATGAAGCAGAATGGAAAGTGAATAAATAGCCATTCGCTAAATACTTTGAGCTACATGCTAGTCCACTTTCCATTTGTCGTCTTCGGAGCTGACGAGAAGCTCTATGGACCAGATCACAAGAGTAAAGAAGATGTTCATCCATCTCCACCAGATTTGAGATGAATGGTCCAGTACTGGATATTTAGTTCAGGTAAAGTAGTTCGAGGGCAGAAGAAACTCACAAAGAAGGTGTGAGTAGACAGTGACGAAAATGAATTGACGATATGTTAAAAGAACCCTTGTCACCATAGAGGTCTAATTAAATAATAAATAGGATAACATCAAGGGAGGAAATCAAATCTCACAGGCCTATCATCCCATATGTCATCAACAACGTCTTCAGATTCCCAACTGTCCACACCAATCGAGGGAAGAACCCTTGAAGCCAGCTGTAAGATAGTAAGTCTATACAGGAGGGCCACCAGAACTGGCTTAGGGAGTGTGTTGGTGACGAAATTTGCCAACGTCTCGAAATGAGGAAGTATGTTTGGTAATAGAGGTGTACTAGTAAGGCGGGTTAAAATACATACTCCCGATCAATGATATAACTTACTATGATGAAGCCGGATCTGTAAATGACTCCTTGTCGAAACCGCATAGCCAAAAGTTATACGCGATGAATAATGCAAGTCCGGATGGCTCGATAATATGCATCCGGCGCCCAACAAACCCGATAACAGTCAGAAATACAAAGGCGGTAATGGCTACTCCAAAGAGGGTCGATGATAGAGGAGACGAGGCAGCGTCCGGATACGACTAACACGAATTGTGAGAACACTCAGTACTGAATCAAGGTACACTCACATCCACAATCCACCAAGCTGAAGTGACATAAGCAACAGCAGTTGCTATCAGCAAGGCAAATTGATAAGCATCCCCTCTATATGCCAATTTCTTTCCCTCTTGACCAAGCTTCTGAACAACCAACAAACTTGACATCCCCTCCATGATGATGAAAAGTGGCCCAGAGAGGGTAAGAAGAAATCCCCACCAATCTGCGACGGCGACAAGCCACGGCGCTGGCGATGCGGCGAATATGTTAAAACACAGGAGCAAAAGAAAAGGATGCATGGGTAGCTGCAATACAGAGAGGGCTTGAGAGCCCCAGAGCAAAATCATGGTGCCATGAATGAGGGAGTGTATGGTTAATAACAGAGATTGTAGGAGGAAAGCCTTCTTTGAGAGTGTTGCAAGAGTCAACGGAAGGTATATGATAATCTGGAGGGCAGTCGACAATCTGGACGCTTATTAGCCATGGGTCCGTTGCTCGAAGACGGGCACGCACCTGGCTGTATTTTGGATGGCTGTCCAGAGAAACCAAAGATTTAACATGACCTCAGATATCTGCGACGACGGAGATGGCTGATGCTGGAGTGCCACTCCTCGCCGTCATGAACAGTGTAGGGACATCCTAATTTCAGTCCATCAACGAAACAGTCTCGCTTGGAGGTCACGAGCACCATGTGACATGTGACATGTGTTAATTAATACAGTTGATTCCAGAAAATACAGTCTAGATTTCAGGCTCCTCTCTACTACCAGTGGAGCGGGCAATGGCAGTTTTGTGCTGATTGAGAAGCCCTTTTTCCTGAGCAAAATCTGTTCCTCGTTCCAACGCAGCTGGGTCAGAAGGAGGAACGTAGTATTTGTCCTTGATGGGTATCTGAAGAAGGTTCATCTTCGGGGTGATGACGACCATATGGTTTGTTTTGATTTCCATCCAGTCCGCTAAGCGAAATGAGCCCACGATGCATTTTGAACGAAAGAAACAAACCTCGCTCAAATGTAAGTGGTTCACTAGCAATCTGGTCAGACAGTCAGCAGAATATGTGGAAAAGAAAGCGATACATGTACCATTATTATGTTTTCTCGTTTGTCGCATTTGGTCATCCGATAATGACCACCTTCAGCATATTCGTTGAATTCAGTTCCTGAAGAAAACCACTACAAAGATTATAGATAAAATATGAACAACGAAGAATAGAACTGACAAGAGAGGCTGCTTCGTCCTTTTTTGAAGAAATATAGCGAGTAACTACAACACTTTCGCCATCCGTGACACAGAAATTCATGAGACTTGGCTAGAGAAGCCATGCAGATCAAATGTCAACAAACAAGATTGAACAGAATATGTACCTCGGTTATATTGAATTCCTCTGCATAACTATTCAGTGCGGAAATCGTGTCCGTCATGGCTTTCTGCAGTACTCTTGGCGTAAAAGTCTTAGCATGGGGATCAGGTAGCTATAACAATGAGTGCATTTGTACTGGTAGGATAAAGTTTTCAGCTCACTTTGGATAGGAAAAGCGCAAAGCACCATTCCGAATCTGAAAGATGACATCTGAATCATTGTCACGGAACCATGAATCCAACAATCATACCCGCATTACCCTGAACCATGAGGAAAGCAAAATCGGATAAGTCCTGCCCCAAACGCCTCTTGATCATGTTGAATTCAGCAATACCCCCATTGTGCATAAACTGCTTGTTGCTCAGTTATGATCCTCAAGTTTAAAAATGGCGAAAGAGGTACCATAAGCTTTCCGTGAACGAACGGGTGACAGTTGTCCGGTGATAACGAGCCCGCCGTCGTCGCACGAACATGAGCACTAAAGGGCCCATGAGAACCAGTAGCTCACTAGGCAAAGAACATTAGGTGATACAATACTAGAGGAGATTTGATTTTCTCTGCGAGGTGAACGAGGTTGGAGTTGTTCCAAGCCTGTGGAACTGTCAAACATTGAGGTTATTATTTTTGGATGATTTTCACGAACTGGCGTGATGGAAGTGAAAATGCAAGGTTGGCTACCCAACTCTTCATCGTAGACAGAATCATACCACCCTACATGATACTGTTAATGTCAAATATACTTAAAATGCATCAGGAAGACGAACCGACACCAAATCCATCACCGTTCATAGGTCTCCGTCTATCCAATCGAAGTCTGGAGTCGAATGCTTGATTTATGATGGAATGGCGAGGCCGAGTCAGCAACTAGGCCTTTTTAAGTGTACTTGCAAGGGTCAGTTGTCATATGGCACACACATGGCAGAGCTTGACTGGTGATGTTCCCTTGTATATCACGAAACGACACATGAGTGTCGTTGCAAACCGGGCAGGTAGAAAATAATATGACGGATATGGCAATCTGAAGCCGCCAGAATCATCATGGGGATTGCGTGATAATCGCCGAATGATTGTTACAAGTCATGGTTTCTCTTTACATGTACAATTGGAATAAGATACATTTGCCGGTGAAACAGGTAGCACTAATTTGGAAACAAATCATATAAATTCTTTGGGACGAACTATCGGGTCACCTCCGGCAACGTCGTAAACGAGTCCGGCAACACGGAAAGCCAATTCTGAGGATGTAACATGAGAAAGTCTGAAAGTTTGGTAATACCTCCACTCACCGTCAGCTTGGGACCTCAAAGCAGCCTCTGCATAGACACGGACGACGTCTTCAGTTCCGCTTGGACGAACAAAAGCACGGCCGCCTTCGAATTTACCGACGAGGTCATCGATTCTCGCCTGCAATCCATACGGACTGACGAGGCGGCGCTCGGCATCCTCGGTTTTGAATGCAGTCCTATCATTCACAACCACCTTAACAAGTCGATTGGGTAGATCTGTGTATAGCGAGTTCCACTCTACACCAGAATAAGATTTGTGAGTGAGAACGACTTCGACGAGCAACATGTCCGAAAGGGCATCTCCCACAGTCTGGTTTATCAGATTAGTGAGGTTAATGAGGTGAGTCAGGGCAGTGTGCTGAGCTGGCGTATTCGGTTCGTGAGTCTTCAACGTTTCTAAGGTATCCCTAGAGAAAAGAACGGTTCCGTGACCGTTTGCCTCAAAATAAACACCAATATCGTGGTGTTCCGCTGCATGGTGAAGATGCTTGACGCCAGTAGGGACACATTTGACAGGCAACCGCTTCTCGGGTCAATACGAGGAGATGTGGACGCATAGGAATACGCACATCAGAAAGGTATTTTGTAGAAGCTCCATTTGCATAAGCCGTTTGAATCAAGCCAACCTTGAGGAGTTTATCCAAACCGGACAATCTAACCAAATCCATAATGAAAGTTGCGACCAGTGCGGCAATTTTATCGCCGTCCAACATTTGGAAGTGGCCGCGTTCGTCGAGGTAAAAGTACATGAGACGATCTGCGTCTCCGTCATAGCTGCATGCACGTTGACCAGGCTTAAGCTTGTCAGCAAGGTTGGGGGGTAGACGCTGTGACGTTTTGACGTAATCAGCACCACACATGAAGTTGAGTGCTCCAGGTGTGCCGACTGCAGTATTTTCCAGGATCAATGGCAAACTCTCGCCTAGATACTTTGTTAGCTTTTCCGCAGCTGGAGCTCCGACACCATTGGCGCAGTCAACAACCAATGGCTCCGGTTTAACTTTGCCTGCCTGATATGGATTACAATTAGCTGTGAATTTGACTGCCAGGAAAGATCTATTACGATAAGTTTCTTGAACGATTCACTGAGTTTCCGATAATAACCATCTTCTGAATCTTCCCCGTAACTTTCTGGAGTGCCCTTTGTGTTCATCGCACGAACGAGATAGTGAAGAATTGGGGTAGTCGTGACTCCGGCATCGCGAGCCGTCACGCCAAGGGCCTTGAAGCCATCTTCCAAGGCAGCAACTAGAGCAGGTCCAGAAGGGCGAGTGTCACGAGCATAAACCACTCGTGCAGGTTTGGAGAGATCGATCTTGGTGTTCTTTATGAGTGCGTCAACGACATCCAGGAACGCATCTGTGGTCGGAGCATCGGCGAGAATTGTGGCATAACGCTCCCAAGATGCTTCGAGCATCTCTCCACGAGGATCAACAATTTTAACCCCATTGTCCTAGGCGAATTATGAATGGAAGCTCAAAACGAAGATGAGTGGCACAACCTTTTCAGCGTTATGCGACGCAGTAATCATAACACCAACAGTCCTGCCATCAAGCCTCTTGCTGCGAAGGCCAGCCAGTATGCCTACCCGGAATAAGACCGAATCCAAAATCGTTCCTCTATAGAAGAATGAGGAAATGCCCAACAAAATTTCGAGTTATCGTACAATGTCCTGAAGCCCGCTGTTCCATAATGATAGTGAATATTCGGGAGTTTGGGATGAGCATCGACGTAGGGTCTGAGCGAGCTCAGTCGGAACTTGGACATGATCACAGAAAGAGATTTAGAGGCAAAGTTTTGGACAGCCTGATAGCATCACGTGGTTGACAAGGCTGTGACAAGTGACGATCTCCACTTGCCTCCTGCCCCAAACATCAAATGCCTGTGAAAAGTTCGGCCCAGTTGCTCCTCGAAAAGGCCGAAAAGAAGGCCAGCTCATCTACAGGGTGGTTTTATTCCGTGTCCACCAAATTTGAAGAGGCTGGTGATCTATACCAGCAGACTGCGAATGCCTTCAAACTAGAGAAACAGTTTCAGGATGCAGGAGACGCCTTCGCTCGAGAAGCAGAATGCAGAGAGAAATGTGAGGAGTGGAGCGAAGCCGCCAATGCATGGTGGAATGCCTCAAAAGCCTACAAAAGAGGACGTCCTGATCGTGTGTATCCAGGTGCTTCTTGCACAATTGATGTTGATGTCCTTTCGTAGTTGCCATAGCAGCTCTCTCTCAGACAATAATCCATCTTACTAAGTTGGGCCGATTCAGGCAAGCTGCTGACAGAGAGAAAGAAATTGGCCAAATTTACCTTCAGAAACCAAGCAGCAATTCCGAGAACCTGCGGAATGCTTGCCAGAAATTCGAACGTGCAGGAGATTGGTATGCTCAAGAAGATGCTATGGCGTAGGTGCATCCGATTTCTTTCTAACCATCGATTGAGATGTTGGGTATAGGACCGCTAATGCATGTTACAAAGATGCAGCTGACCTACATGCTGAACTGGATGAATATCCACGGGCCATCGAACTTTATGAGGAGGTGGCGAAACACTCTCTCTCATCTCCGCTAACGAAATATAGTGTAAAGGAATACTGGCTTAGGTCAGGACTATGTGCTCTTGCTTTGGGTGTAAGTGATTCACCCGTCTCTGAATACCCGGTTATTGCATCTAGTTCAGGATACTGTAACAGCAAAGATGGAGATGGGGAATTATAGTATCCAAGACCCTGGTTTCCCTTTAACTAGGGAGGCCAAATTTGTTCAAGTTTTGATCGACGCCGTGGAGGCTGAGGATGAAGAGGCTTTCACAGCGGCTGTGGTTGAATTCGATCTAGTTACCAAGCTAGACAATTGGAAGACAACCATCCTTCTCAAGATCAAGAAGTCAATTCAAGAGGAAGGCGGCCTTACCTAGACACTTTTGGGGAATTGTTCCTGCTTGTATACACCATTTACATAATATATTGCAACCCCAAAATAGACGCTGCGATCAAGGAACACATCATCAAACTTGCCCTTTGTGGCGGCATATGTAGACTATACCAACCATGCGCCTTTTTACGGTGCTCCTGTGTGTCCTTCATTTTGCTTACTCGTTAATCCTTAGAATTCAGCACTTATGGCGACAATGGTCGTCATTAGACCCGTTACATCTGCAAACTCCCCGGCAACGGCTACCAGGTCACCTCGCCATCCTGTTCGTGGTAGACCCGAAGTCGGACACGGAAACAACACAGAAAGCGCTGACAGAAAGCACTCTACGTGTTGTGAGGTGGTCTCGAACGATTGGAGTAAAAAAGTTGACAGTATACGAAGAAAATGGTCAGTCTTGCAATGTTCAGCGCCGCCATCTCACCAACGAAAACATAGGCTTGTTGTCACGTTGTACAGATGACATCCGAAGTGCTCTTCCAGTTAAGTACTGCAACTTTAGCGGCTCAGAAGACGAATATCAACCCCCGACACCCCCGCTGTCCGACTATGCCGATTCCTTGTCACTGCCATCAAGTCTTTTATCAGATATAGCCACTCTCGTCATGACACAGCAATCACCTCACAAGCATGAGAATCGGACAAGGAAGAACCTTTCTCTCTCCGGTTAGTTGAAAGCAAAAATTCCTCGTCTACACCTTCCTATACCGCACTTCTAGGACCGTCCTCTAAGGATGAATTTCACCTCTGTTTAATTTCGCGATCATCATCAAAACCAGCTATTGCGTTTGCTGCACAAGACTTTGCTGCAAAGCGGGTGCTGCGTTCCCTCAGGAACTCCCGCTCGCAGAAAGTAACAGATTTTGGGCTTACTGTTGACCAACTCAGTAGAGTCTTAGAAGGCATGACAACCTACTTTCGTCACATTATTGTATAACTGACTCGTAGTAGATGAACGTGGCCTTTCTTCTCCGGATTTTATGATTATTCACCACCTCGGTTCCTCAACACGAATCACTCCTCCCGAACTCCACGGGTTTCCACCGTGGCATATCCGACTCACAGAAATATTGTAAACACCAAAATGCCTATTGCTCGGCACCGTATTCATCGCATTTTTTGTAGCCGAAGTCATGATGTTTACAGAATTCGAAGCCCTTGGCGCTCATCAACACCCAGTCTGTCAATTTTAGATGAAAGCACATTCCGGAGAGCCTTAGATGAATTTTCCTCAGCAGACATGCGCTTCGGAAAATGAACTTGTTGCGGATATTACCTGGTATCATCTGCCATCTGTATCACTGGAATTGATCGTAACAGAGAGTTTAGTTGGTGTTCCGTATCTGAATCTCGATATCAGTTGTTCAGCTTTGTTGATTTGGAAGCGATGTTACTGAGCGCAACCGAATTTCTCTTGATCTCGAGCTGTGCCATCAAGCACCCTGGGGCCCAGTAGGGCCGCGCGCGCGGAATAGCACCGAGTGCCAACGGCGTTGCGTTTCACTGTTGTTTATTTTTGGCACAGAATACATATATAGAGGTCTTCCTGGGGACAATCCAACCTCCAACCTCCAATCTCTACATCTATGGAAGCTTTCAAGGACACTCTTGCGACTGGGGATGCCCCTCCCGAAGCATTGCTGCTTTTCAAACCCACTTCGAAACCGTCTTCACGAAGCCCATCTAGATCACCCCACAGGATTCACACAGACCCATCTGGTGATGCGATAATCAAGACATACAAGAGAATAGTCGTTTGCTGCGATGGGTAAGCGCTTTTCAGATATATGTTAAGCATTATTGAGCCGGTTTATTGTAGTACTTGGCAGGATGGTATTTCGCAAAGCAGATCAAAATACACTAATGTACTGGTGAGTCTGTTCAACTTGTTTCCGCACAATCTTTGCATTTAATGCGATTGGTTGAATGTAGCGGTTGTCGAGATCCATTATACTCGAGGATGTTCGGCTTCAGCCGCCTGTTGCCCAAGTCGTATTTTACCAGTCTGGCATCGGATCAGACGAGAATTTCTACTCCCGCTACGTCGAAGGTATGGAATATACTAGTTATTACTTTCTTTATTGATGCCAGGACATGTTAGGGACCACTGGAAGCTCTTTGGGTTTGTTTTATATGTGGTTCCTTTTACGCCCACAAGTGCTCATCCCTGCTTAGGTGATAAAATTGAGCAGGCCTATGCGTTTATTGCACAGTGAGTCGAATAACCCGATCCATCAACAGCAACTGTAACCGAATTCACTATAGAAACTACAACCCAGGAGACGAGGTGAGTACACCTCCTTGGAACAAGTGAAATGTATTCAACTGGAATTAGATATTCCTTTTTGGTTTCTCTCGGGTAAGCAATGCTTGTTGCATTATTGAGATTCCCTAAGCAATTATTATCGATGTAGGGAGCGTATACTGCTCGGATGGTCGCACAATTTATTGTGAGCTAAAACGATTCCTTGCATATCTGCTTGAAATTAATTGACACCCTACCACAGGGAGAAATTGGTGTCCTGGATCGTAGGGACATGGATTCTTTCTCCCAGATCTTCACCAACTACCAAGCTTTGGGGAAGACCAAAGATTTAAAGGGTAGGTGATAAGTCCCTTGTGGAGATCCGTTCATTTGAACTGCTTTCTTCAGAGAAGCAACTCATTACAAGTCAACTTGCCCCATGGCGGAACTCCGAAGCTCCTGGCAAGAAAAGGGTTTTAACTGACGGGCGGAAGTTCATGATAAAGTGCGTTCTGCATCAATATATAGTATATATGCTGACTTTAACAATACAGATTTCTTGGTGTTTGGGATACCGTTGGAGCGCTTGGGCTGCCAGGACCCTTCAGAGAAGAAGCCAGGATATTTGGCTTCAATGATTCCCTCTTAGGGGATCACATTGAACGTGTTTACCAGGCCTTGGCCCTTAACGAAATGAGACTTGATTTCGTATGTCCAATCTTTGATAGGCCACTCATTGCTAAATCAATTTCTAGACCTGCAACAAATTTCGCCAATCCGATGCGGGTAGGGCGAAGAACCAATTCTTGAAACAAGTTTGGTTTACTGGCGCCCACTCCGACGTGAGTGATCTCATTATCACTATTCCGATACCTTCCAAACGAACTATAGATCGGGGGCGGTTACGAGCATCACGATTTAGCGGACTTGTCACTCATCTGGATGGCGGTAATTGGGTCTGTCCTTTCATAGATCAGGATTAAACTTCACAATTTTCTAGGATGAAGTTCTACCCTTTTTATTTCTGGATTCGTTATATATACGTGCGTTGGTCCAACCAGTCGCCCCTTGGGGTGCACAGCAGCCACACAAGTGCGTGCTTCGCTTGCCATATGTTGTTTTATTTACATTATCGTATCCGTAGTTCCAGGGACGGGATTTTTGCTCTGACGGTGGATGTACAAAGACCTTTACCAACCCAGTCGAACGACCCAATCACACACGAATTCGTTCATGAATCGGTACTAAAGAACAGCAACTGCCCTTCGGAGGTGAAGGCTCTCGTTGGTCGCTATCCTGAACTCGTATGTCCTTTGGGGGGCATAGAGACAGCTGCTCGGGATCTCTGGCCCTATGACGACAAGACCAACCGCGTGCAGGAATATTTGCACGATGTGAAGATCCGAACTGGGTCCAACTGGCTCGAGAAGTTAATAAATATTTCCATGTCCCGCGACCAGATTGATAGTACAGCGGATACTTCAACGAAGAGCACCGCTGTTGTAGTCACTGAGCAGTTTGCTGAGATCACAGTTTCTAGGAGCTTTTAATCCCACTCATACCATGTACTACCAGTAATGTTATTGTCGGACATAATACATAACGTGCCGCAATCTAAGTATGAAAGGGCTCGCTAGAACCTGCTGAAAGTCAAATATTCCATAGCGATATCGAATTCGGTCTTCGAATGAGTGAAATCATATTCGATAACAATTGAATATTGAATATTGAATAGTGACTCCTACACGAACACTGGCAGGCCTGAAAAACTGGAGGAGGCTTGACATCCCTCTGACTCCTGGAAAGCAGAGCGAATTCGCACTCTAACCAAGAAAGGACTCGGATGTGGATCGTGACGCGACTCGGCCTTATGTGACTTGCAACTTATTATCATTGCATAAGTACTTAATATTTTAATCGGTATCGTGGACGGTTCCAGGCCGTATTATGTCGTCTCCCAAGCCCAGAGTCCTACTCACGGTGAGACCAAAAACGATCTTAGACTTAGACTTGACGAAAACTAGAACGACGATGGTCCACCATACACAGACTACTCTCCATATGTGCTTGGATTGTACCGTTACCTGACAAACCACCTTGGTTGGATCTCTAGCACCCAGCGATTGAACATGTCTGAACCTATTTATTCAGGCTGGCAAGTCAAGGTCGTTCTTCCCAGCTCTCAGAAATCTTGGATTGGTCCTCCTGTTTCCCTCCCTCGTTAATTACATCCCACTAATTCGGTGATTAGGAAAGGCCTACCACATCAAGGACACCATCCAGGGAAATTACTTCTATCCCAAGGAGGATGGGACTGGAGACCTATCTCCTATGTCAAGATCACTGAAAGTTGGAGAGCTGGTATGTCGCCCTGAAACCCGTGTGCCACATTCTCAGTTCACTCCGTAGGGTGAATGGATTCTTTTGGATGGCGTATGAGATCTTCACGCCTGATTGTCGATCCTCACTAAGTTATTATCAGACACCAGCAACCTGCGCCAATATCGCCTTGCATAATTTATACCCAGAAGAAATAGACCTTGTAGTAAGTTGCAGTTCTCCCAGCATGCCACAGGCATACGCTTACAGAATTGATAGATCTCTGGCCCTAACTTTGGTCACAATACGTCAGGTAATTACCCTTTCTTATGTTAATTCCCTTTAAACATAAACGCCATCCCTTGCTTTAGCTGCATATTCCCTGTCGTCTGGAACCATTGGAGCCGCCATGTCAGCATCATTGTCCAAAAAGCGATCGATCGCGGTTTCCTTTGGGATGGTCGTTGATCCAACACCAACGACATACGTCGATTCAGCACACAAGCTCGCATGCCGTATTATAAACTATCTGTGGAATAATTGGGGTTCAGACGATTCTGGATTGCGGCAGGGCGAAGTTGATTTGTACAGCATCAACATTCCACTGATCGAGGAGCTTCTCGCTGATCACGGCCTCAAGATATGTCAGACAACTTTATGGCGCAACTCATACGGACGTCTGTTCGAAAATATTTCAGGTTCAAGGAAACCCGAAGACCGAAAAATAATGCTTCCTGGCCCAGAGGCATCTCGGACCTTGGCTGAGGTGCCGGAATCCAAGATTCCACTGAACCACGAAACCAGTCCTTTGTTGTTTAAATGGTGTCCAGACATGGAAGACCTGGTAAACCCGACCACCAATTCATCTCTGGTTGGATCTGATGAATGGGCATTATGCAACGGATTGGCCAGCGTCACTCCTCTAAGAGCAACTTTTTCGGAGCCAGATTGTGCAGGAGCAAGTGCCAAGTGGGAATTCGAGATGAATTTATAAGTATAGGTGCTTGAAATCATTTGTGTTGGTTGAGAATGTCCGACTTGAAAAAGTTGACGAATGTCACGTTGACAGCAGCCAAATCGGGAGAGTTCAATTGAAGTACGATCACAAGTGCAGAACGTTTGAACACTACTATACTAGTACTAGTGGCCTAGGCTCTCGCCATGCACCAGTAGTCAATGGTGCAGTGATGACCGTCAAAGACTTGGTGCAACTATACGAGTCTTCCTCTGATACCAACGACAATTCTCCAGGGTTGGGTCAACTCCCTCCACCAAGGTTGGCTAGGTTTATTGACCGACCATTGAGGGCTCCCCCTCGGCATGTTGATCCTAAACCCCCTCCAAGTTCACCTGGAAATTCCCAGTCAAGAACCCTTACTGTCTCAGAACAGTCAAACTTGGGTTCTGGCTCGGATACCCAAGCCAGGTCATATCCTAAGGAATCAGATGACAGCGAGGCGGGTGCGTCTCTTCTTCAGCACGCATATCCTCCGACGACACGTCCAGATTTATTCGAAAGCGGAATCGCACTCCCCCGTCTAGAATCTCGTTCCAAATACCTCAAGCGTCCCCCACCTCATAGACCGATCCCTGCGACACTTCTGTTTGCTAGACATGCCTATCCTTTGAATCTTCCTAATTTGGATCGATACATCTCTTCTCTTGTTCCTCCTGTTTTCTCCAAAGGAAAGGATTGTGAAGGGAATATGTTTCCCCCCTTAGATAAGTTAGAAAGCACAGGAAGTACCCTTGACGACCTTGAGAATAATACCAAGATTCCTCATGCGTGGCGCGATAGGACTGGTATTCTTTGGACCATGGTTTCATTCTTTATTGATATTTTGGTATGTACTACTTCAAGTTACAATCTCTCACCCGCTAATAATCGGCCAAGGGATCAAGTGCTCTTGCATCATTTTATAGCCTGCAGGGACTTGTCAATACGCTACAAATCTTTGCATTGATCCTGAGTACTATTGGTAGGTCAGCCCCAAACCTGATGTACCACTTTTTTGCTGACTACATTCCGTAGCGTCGTCGGGGAACAGTGTAAAGGGTTCCTGGAGACAAGTTTTTCTGGGTACTATGTCAGTTCTTGGAGTTTTCCCTCTTCCTCGACACATATAAATCCTAACTTTTTTTTAGCCCAAACGTCCTTGCTCTCAACTTTGCTCCTGTTGTTATCCAGTCACTTATATTCCTAACGGCATTTATCTTACTTGATTTCCTCCTGCTCTATCTATTCTATCTATCCACCAAAGCATGCAGCCGGTACAATTCAATCGAGGGTCTTCAAAGGACGGAAACCATGGGTAAAAAGTGGGGCTTGATCATTGTGACCTTTCTTCTTATGGTCATCTACCTGCCACTCAGCACAATGTCTGTTCACGTCCTCGTCTGGTCGGAAGAGTTATGGGTGCTTCCAAATCCTTACAAGAATGCCACTTCCTTCCCTCCGATTCTCCCTCCTCTTGGCCCTTCAAATGAATATCGTGACCCTCTGGATATCTGTTGGACGACTACTATGAAGCGTAACGAAATTAACTTGGCCCCTGTTTTCGTTGTTCTGTCAGCACTTGTCTGCATCTTCGTGGGTGATCCCGTTCTGTCCATTAGCTGCCTCTCACTACGTGGTCCTTTTAAGTTCACCATCTGGTTTCCCATAGCCTTGGACCGTGTCATTCGGCTTTCAGTGCCGAAGGTGGATAGGTTTACCGACATTGGTCGGCCTCGTACTTCCGTTGATAAAGACAGTGAATACCATCGTCTTATTGGCAGGGATCACAACCCTTTTGCTTTTCTGTATAAGAGTACGTAGTGATCTACATTGACATTGTTGCTTAATGAAAACATCTGTCAGGTTTTCGACGCAGCCGATCAACATATATCTCAAATATCATTGCTGCAAAGCTCGGTGCATTGTTGATAATTGCAATAATTGACTCAGATAACTGCCTTTTTCGCAGCTTCGATCGAATGAGAGTTACTGTCGCCCGCCAGTCACTTCTTGTCGCTTTCAGCTTGTGTTTTCTAATCTTCCATTCTTTTTCTGCTCCATTTGCGAATCCTGTTGACAATGCTAGCGAATGGACTTCTCGGATTAATTATGTGTCGACATCACTGACTGCATTGGTGGTTGCACTCAACACGCCAGGTAAACAGATCTTCGAAACCTATGTACTTTACGGGTTAGTTGATTTTCCCAGCACCGCTATCTTCTGCTGCTAAATTATGATTGTTATTTCAGAATCTATATCACAACATATGGACTTACCTTTTGTACAAGTTTTGCATCTTCGATATATTTTGCACTAACCCGCATCTAGATTTCCTTTTCGTCAACACTGGCTGGATGCAAAGATTCGTTAAAAGTTGGTTACGACTCTTTTATCAGCCCTCTCATTACTCAAAGTCTCACAGTTCTAAGCAGACGAATCGATTTCAGTAAGTCTTGAACCTCTTCACCGTATCTTTTTTTTTTCATAGTTCTAGGCGTCGACATTTTCTCGCCTCGGTATGTGGTTCTTGGAAATATTCAAACTTAATATGAATTTCTCTGTCAGGCTCGACATATCCCCTAATTCTATACACACCAAGAGGCGTATATGGCAGGAATCGATCTCCGCCCTGCTACTTACAGATAAAGGCTGTCATATACCCGTTAAACAGGCTATGGTGTTCTCAGAATCCCGTGTTTCCGAATATCCGCCTTATCTACTCGAATTTCTTGGTACTCCAGGAGAACGATACGCTGAAAATCTTAAGGTGAACTGAACGATATTCTGCATCGTATTAATACAAATACTCTACCCTTTCTGGTTGGCCCAGATTCTTCGGGATGTTGGCTCATCAACTTATACGAGGGCTGTGGCGTTGACTTCCGGTCCAGATTCTTCTTGGTACGAACACCTAGAAGAAGAAATTCAAAAAAACTACATTGGTCCGGATAACTATTGGAAGAAGCCAGATGACAGAGCAATTCTTGGGTGTTCCAATCACTTTGGACACTCTTGGTGGATTCCTTTTCCCCCCACCCTTGTGAGTGTCGTTTACCCAAAGCCAAGTGCAGAACCGAAAAATTCTAGGTCTTTCGATATGACGATGGTAACCATGCAGTATTGGATGAGATTAGTGAATTGGCTGCGTACATCGACCAGAACTCCCGCCCGGATATCCAGAGGAAACGGTTCACACGAATGGCACTTCGGGCTCTCGAAGGAAGGATCGTTATGTGGCCATACGAACATGTGGAGGTAATTCTTTTGTCGTAGATTGCAGCCATGAACGGATTTTCTGACTGAATCCACAGCATGTCGGTAGCCATATACCGTGGTTTTTTGGCCGGCGATATGACGCCGTTACTTCACGCTCTTATCATCGGGCCATCTTGCACATAAAGCGACGTGGTCATCTTGAGTGGCGAGGCCTCCAACTTGGGAGTGGCTTCGGGGTTGAGCTAAGATATTCGAAGACCGTCAAGGTAACTGGCGAGGTCATTGGTTTGAACGAGGATCTTGACTTAAATCCATTGCTCGCTCGTTTTCTCGCACTTAACCGTGGTCAAATTGAGACAAGCCTTTACGAACTCGAGGAAAAACTATTCCATTACAGGCGCCACTACCGGAAGGAGTGTCAGTGGAAGTCTGCAGTTCTAACGTACCGCTTCATGACTTTTATTTACGACCAACCCCACTTACCCGACGAATGTACGCGAAGTTCACTGCAGCTGGAGACCGATTCTAGAGTAAGGGAGTGCATTGGAGACAACCAAGATGTATTCAGGTCAACATATGACAGGTTGATGGCTGTTTCCCAATCAGAAGCTGAGACCTGGTGGTATATTTTCTGGGTGAGACTAAAGCAGGCAATGCAAAGTGATTTTTTCTCACTAACTTTTCCCTCTATTCAGGATGATCTCTGGAGGCGAAATCACGACACCATTTCTGGTCTCCGAAAATATGCTGCTGATTTTAATCCACACTACAAGACCTCGATCGCCTACACACCGTTGGCTCGGCCAGTTCTGGAAACATTCCTCACGCAGAGGGGACTCCTTCACAAGAAACCCCATTTTTTCGATTTCTTCCATGCCGGATTCCTGAATAAACTCTACATCCGACTGAACGATACTGTTTACCGCAAGTCTAAGAGCGTATGTTACTGTTATTCAATCATTTATGACTTTGTGTCATTGACTCCAAACATAGGCGATTGTCTTTCATCTGGGCAACGACAAACGAGAATTGGACATGGAGGGTATCGACATTCTTACTCAGGCTGCATCTTCCACAATGGGTACTGGCGGAGGCACTGACCACGACGACCCATGGATTCTCGCCCGACCGGCGTATCGGTGGGAAGCCCTGTTGAACGACCCACAACGGGAAGGGGGAACGGAGACGCGAAAAACGGTTTTGGCCAAGCTTGGAGTGTGGTTTGGTGTTACGCCATTTTGGCGGGCTGGGTCACCTTCTAATGGGATTTCTGTTGATTTGAGATTGGAGAGTGGGCGTTATGTTTTGCTTGATCATGATTCATGATGTGTGTGAACGATGAACGATGAGGCGTCTGTGGAAGCGAAATTAATGAAGCTTTGGGTCTTATTATTTAAAACCATAAGTGTCTACCAAATCCAAAAATAGCTACCTCAACTAGTTCTCCAGTCGATAGTACCAAATGCCCCGCCGCTCTCGACCGTCATACAGGTTACCTCCCAACAAAGGAAAGAAAGAGGAGCTGGAAAATGTACTATCTAAACCTAAACTATCGAAAACTCGGTTTGTGGAGAAAGCGGAAGACTCGGAAGAAGAGGCAGGATTTGATGAAGATGTCTTTGAGGAAGAGGGATCAAGCCAACGATCAGAGGGAGAACTGGGAGTTAGTGATGACGAGGAATTTGACGCTGATGCACCCCGAGTGGCCGTTTGGGAGGAGGACAATGAAGAGTTTCTGACTCAAGATGTAGAGGAGAACAAGCCGTCGGATGAAGTGTGTGTTCCAGTGCTGGTCTTTCTGCAACCTCAAGCTTACGCAAAGGACAACTTTTATAGAATAGGTTGCAGAATGGTGCGAAAGCCCACATTTCTCGCAAGGAACTGAATAATATGCATTCCTTCAGATTTATTGGATCTACCCCTTGGCGCTTTGCGTCGGGCCCAACAGCTACTGAAACAGTCAGTGGCAGAATCTGATTCTGAATCTGATATTTCACTCGAGACCGAGGGGAAAACGAAGGAAAGGGTTGAATGGAGTACTAAACCTCTAATTGGCGGAGGTCGTCGAAACAAACATGCGTAAGTGGTCATACTGCGAAAACAGGATTAAATTTTACAGGAGTGTATTCAAGTCCTGTGGAAATGACAGCGAAGAAACCTGTGACAAGGAAAAGAATGGTCGTGGATGTTCCTAAGAATGCAAGTTGTAGTTCACATTGAGAGAGTATGCTAATTGTGAATTCAGACCCCCCGCGACCCAAGATTCCTTCCAACAGCAGGTGTATACGATCCAAAGAAATTCCAGCAGTCTTATGGATTTTTGGCTGAGAGCCGGAAGACGGAGCTGCATGTGTTGCGGGAAAGCTTAACGAAGGCTCGAAAAGTGCTTGCTTCTAAGGGCCCGAGAAGCGAGCGAGAGGAAGAAGTTGAGAGGTTGGAACGAGCGGTGAAGCGGGCTGAGAGCATGGTGAACAGAGATCGCAACGCGAGAGTGGAACAAGAAGCGCTGGGCAAGACGAAGAAGGAAGAGGTGGAAAGGAGGAAACAAGGAAAGGGAATGTGGTACCTGAAAAAAGGTGGGATACACGGACTCATTCCGATACCTGGCGCTGAGATTGGGAATAGCTGACGAGAAGGAAATACTGATGAAGGCACGGTACGAGATGCTTGCTAAAGAGGGCGGCCAGCGGGCTGTAAAGAAAGCGATTGAGAAGAGGCAGAAGAAGACCAGTCAGAAAGAGAAACGCTCTCGCCCGTACCTTGCTGCAGAAGGACAGGCAGAGCGACCCAGGAAGCGTTCACGGGTAGTCTGAAGCGCGCTGTGCTCCAAAAATAGACGGCAGCCTAATAAATTTTGTTTACAACTTGCATGACTCGGTGGGCAGTCCCCGTTTGCTGCTGCGACAGCTCGCGATGTCCGTCAACGATATATATCGCGGTGACGACGACGACGATCATCACCTCAAACAACCCACCCCGTCTCTCTCTTCTGCTTCTTCCTCATCCTCTCTCGCCGCTGGTGGGCGCATCGGAGCAATTGCTGCCAAGCTCGAACTCGCGATCTCGAGATGGGCAAAGCATGTCAGAGGGGGTTCCTCGTCATCATCTAGCTCGTCGACAACCTCCTCATCGGCGTCTCGGACCAGATCACAGCACTCGCGAAAAAGGCGGAGTCTTAGAGCCCCTTCTATAAGCTCCGAGCGCGAGATTGCCCTGCGAATAACCCGCTTGAAGGCTCTTCGGTCATCAAGACAAATTGCTAGAGGCTTCACTCTATACCTCCCTCCTTCCGTTCTTCCTGAGCTGCACTTTTCCTCAGCCAATCCACCAGATTCCATTTCAAATGCCGTACCCCATATTTCATCCACTACGTCTCTCTCTGTCACTTTAACTCAACTTGACGCCGCAATCCGTATTTTGACCAAACGACGCCGCCAACGGTACAAATCCAGGGCGACCAGATTATTCGACGGAATAGGCGCATCCTCCTCGCAGATCCGTCTTTTATCGCCGGACGATAGAGGGAGAAAAGGCAAGCAACACGAGAACATCGCCAGGCCTGCAAGAATACCCGAAGAACCCCAGACCAAGCGTCAGGCTTGGTTTTTGGACGTCTCCAGTCCTACATGGGCCGATCTCCAAGCTATTGGGAAAGTGAGTATACAATGGTGTGCCCGTTTACCATTGTCTTACCTATGTTTTAGCTTTTACGTATCCATCCTTTAACCCTAGAGGATATTCTTCAGCAAGAACCACGCGAGAAAGTGGAAGATTTTCCCAACCTAGGATATTATTTTATCTCTTTCCGTACCACTGAGAGCCAAGCTGCCAGAGAGAGAATGCAGCGCGAAGCGGGTCTGCTCGATTCCTCTACGACTAATCAAGGTCTTGATGAAGGGTTCATTGGAGAGACTAATGTGTATTTAACGATATTTATTGATGGAATATGCTGCGTACGTGCTGCATCGGATCACCTTCTGGTTGAGAACTCACAGAACCTCAAAAGTTTCATTATACCGACGTTTCAGGTACCGCTTCCCGCCATCTGTATCTCAGGAACCATTGATCAACTCACCTTTAGAGCACACTGATCGTATACGAAATATGATGCTCCTCTTGGAGAACAACGTAAACAGGACATCAGGTCTGTTCTCAGTGACCGTCAAAAACAAATGCTGAAGTTAATACAGATTGGATCGCACACACCATTCTGGATTCTATCGTTGACTCCTTTTTTCCGATCCTTGACGAGATTGACCAAGAAGTTAGGGCTATCGACCAAACGGTTTTTACAGATACGGCCAGCTCACCGCTGCAAGACATCGGGAATAATAGCAAGATCTCCCTTCCCGTGCCTAGTGCAGGTGTGCAGCCGGGACAGACTGAGAAGCCTTTCAAAGTAGAGATTACGAATTCTGAAAAATGGACACCAACAGACAGAATACCACCACAACGCACTCGTTTTGTCTCTCCGCGTCTTACTATTTCTCTGCTGTTCCGCCGAGCCAGGAGGCATCTCAACATTGCCTGGCGAGGCATTTGGAGAGAAGCAGATAGCCCTAGTGCTACACAGTTTACACTTCGTCGGATGGCAAGAGTGAAGAAGTTGATTGTTGTGCTCGGGAGGCTCCTCAGCTCTAAATCAGACGTCATGACCGGCATTAAGAAGCGACTTATCAAAGTCATAGAATCAAGACCCGACGGTACATCTCATGGACAAACCCCGGAGGAACTTGAAATTGCCATGTACATGACGGACATTCAAGGCAAGTTCCTGTGAAATTGTCCCTTACCCGACTAATTTCCTCCAACGCATAGACCACATCCTTGCATTGCAGCTTTCGTTGGCTCACAATGAACGCATGCTTAGCCATTCCCATCCTGCTTATATCTCTAATCTCCGCTCCGAGCTTGAGATGACGAAATCCGGCATTGATATCAAGGTCCTATATCTGAGTACCGCTACTATCACAGTTTTGTGTATGCAGACTGTCACTGGTGTGTCGAGTTGTCCTCGTAAAGTGGATTGATTCTGATAATTCTCTATTTCAGGTATTTTCTCCATGAATTGTCATGTTCCCCATAACGAACGCAAACCAGGCGGCAGATATGTCGCCTTTGGCCTGGTGTTGACTGCAGCAGCAGCTATTACAGTCTCGATGTTCGCTCTTGTACACTATTGGTGGAAGAAGGCTGAACGACGTCCAACCACCTCACTATCAACTCTGTAAAGGGGCTGCGCATAAACATTTTATAATATATACATGTGTCCCAGATCAGATACAGAAATACAAACACAAAATTTACAGATAAGCGGCATAGTGGTTGACACACATTGGTATCTAATATAATTCACCCGTCGCTGACAGGTTGAAGTTCTCTAGAGGGTCCTTGTTTGGTGAAAGCGTCGTAAGCGTCGTTGGCCTCTGTCAAGGCTTCTTGAACTGTGGAATGGATTAGTACTCGGATACCATGGCAAACTTTTATGAGCCAAACCTTTCTCTTGGAAGAGGGCATGTTTATGTTCAAATTCATGAAAACCTTCATCAAGGACTTCCCTCTGTCTTCGTATTGTATCTTCGACGCGTTGAAGATGGCTCGTCTCGGTACGGAGGTGTTCCAATCCTTCTCTTACTTTGGAATGTAGTCCCTCTAACCCAGAGATCTGCTCGAGATATAGTCTACGAACCTCTTCCCATTTCCCTGAAATTTGGGAAATTAGACCATGTCAGGTTATTGGAAAATATCTGACCTGACGCTTGAGCTTCTCGCGCAGCTGATTCATATTGTGATAACTGTGCATCAATGTCGTGGTTGTCTGCCCAAGAGACGGTCTTCATATCTGCGACACTATTACGCTTGATGCAGCTTGCCCGTCTTGACAATGTTTGACGAGGCGTGGACGCGCCTTCGTCTATCGGAGGGGGTACAGGAAGCACGCCAGACGTTCTTAGTAGGTCAGAATCCATAGAAGGTGGCCAAGTCGTCTGCTCGGGATCGTCGAAACCCAATGCTTCACGCTCCGAGAGCAGCAGGACCGGAAGTGGTGGGGGAGACATGACTTGGTTCAGGCCAGCAGGAACTGGTATGGGCGAAGACGTTGGCATAGGTAAGATAAGTGGGTGATATGATACAGACTGCCTTGGTTTCGAGGAAGATTCTGGGTTTGTTATAGACCTTTGAAGGGATTGATTGACTGCAGGTGATCGACTATCGCCCAGGGTAAACTCTTGTCTTATCCCATAACCAGGTGCAGTGATCGTTCGTCTCGGCACTGGAGGGCTTCGTTTCTGCTGCTTCAGGAACCATTTTTCCATGTCTTTACAACGGAAATCGGAGGGGGCGACAAATGACTGAAATGAAAAGGTGTCTCCCCGAGAGGGCTTTTTAGAGACGGGGACGGTCGTCTTTGCTAGTTTCTGGCATTTGCGTATCATGCGGTCCTTGAGATGGCGAATCTCCATGAGACGGTCCCAAGATACACTGGATTTCTTCGAAACCTCATAGTGTTCGAGCTTTAGCAGTTGCTCATACATGGCTGCTGTGCCTGGAGGCAGCAAAACCTAAAATTAGTAAGAAATATAATCCGTTCGAAGACAACATGTTTTCACCTTCAACTCGTTCGGTGTCTCTGTGCATTGGATATACCGACACCCTTTCGGAGTACGGACATCGTACGGCTCTAATTGACCCCTAACAGGGCTCACGCGGTGAATGTCCAGCATGGCAGCCGCTCCAGACGACATTGGAAGGAGAGGAGAGCGGTTGGTAGTGAACGTTTGAACAGTAAAGCTTTAAAGCTTGGACGTCGACTTGACTCGGCTCCCCAACACAACCCCAGACTCGGGACTTTAACGAGAACAGCGTGACCTATTGTGACAACGCCGTGGGAAATGACTGCTACAGCGAGCACAGGAACTTTAGTTGCTGTCGATTTCGTGGTTTGCAGTGCCCCATGGCATCCTCAAAAGCAAAATATGAGACTTTCCTTCTAAATAATGTATCAACGATCTCGACCTTGGAGTCTTCATTAAGGTCGATCACATGGTTCCTTCCTGGTCGTTTCAAAGACGCGGAATTGGCATCGGAGACTCGTTAGTGCTGGATTGCTTTCTCTTTAATATGTAACATATGTCTTGTTTCAGTTACTTCCGTTTTGAATGTCATGAGCATGTACCATGACACTCTTTTGGCACGCATCATGAAGGCCAATCCTTCATACCGTCCCCTCATACCGTCGTCCTTACACAGTCGATTCACGAGGGGATGGTCTGACAAGGATGTATTATACAAGTGGGCTGCTCGCACGCTTGAATTTATCCGCTTCACAGAACTTGTGTTGGAGATGCTTCTAAGGAGAAAAGTAACTGAAAAGACAAAATGGCGCTTAATCATTATTCTTGAGGTCGTCAAGTAATTACCTGGTCATTGCCTTCTCGGTGCCTGCTTACATTATCTCCAGGGCCACTCTTCGTATGTTGCTCTTGAGAATCACCCAACGACCACTGGTCATACCTTCAATTCCGGAACGCGATGTTGACCCGTCGCAACTTCACGATAAGGCTCCTTCGTCAGCGTCTGAACGTGAACCTTCACCTACACCAAATCACCTCCACAATAATCATGTCCCACCACCTCATCATCCGATACTCTCACCAGAATCGAGCATGACTGCCGAAGATTTCCTCCTCCCAAAAGCTCTTACCAAAGATTCCGTCAGGCCTGCAATATCTCTCATCAGGCCTTTGTCAGGACCTCGAGATTGGCTTGCAGAGACTATTTACATTCTCCGTCCTCTAGTTTACGGTCTGCAAATTTCTGTCTTTTTGGTTTTTTATTTATTTACTCGTTATCCAGCATGCTTATTGGTTGTCGATCGGAAATCTAAAGAGCGTTCAAATCGTGCACTGATTATTGCTCTTACCATGGAATTGCTATCTCGCAGTCTTAGGCGCTCTCCACCGTCGTCTGCGCCCCTAGAGAGATCCGAGTACGCTAGACGAGACAAGGACATGCTCTGGTACTTGCTCCGTGGGTCGATTTGGGAACATTATACCCGGTCAGTATGATATAAAGTCAATTTTGGACTGCTGAATAACTTTCATTTAGGCCGAAAGTGGAATCCTTTGTGACAAGAACATCTCGTACTCCCTTGCTGAGTATATTTGGGGCATTTGTCAATGATTGGGTTCCTCTTATCAACGATTATTATTACTGTAAGCCTTGGGATTTACTTGTTGTTGATCTATTTACTCATTTCAAAATCAATACAGATACTGCCCCTTGATTCCATACATCTTGTAGTACTTATATATAAATTATGAAAAAGCCCAGGTCCATCTCAAGTCCATCTAGTCCGTGTGTGATACTTCAAGGTGGCAGAACATTAGTTACAAATAACAACAAACAGGTCCAAACTCTCAACCATTTTTTTCTCTGGATTTCCTGACTGCCAAGTGTCTTGAGAAGTGACTCCAGCTACAAAGAAATATGAGCTCGCCAATAGGTAAGATGGAGATCGACAAATCTCCAATTCGTCAGCCGTAAGTGTTCCGGGTTTATCACAATTGTTCGTATTAAACACTGTTTGTAGCTCCCGCAACCTGTCGACCGACACACTTCATACTCGGCAATCTCAACGATCTCCCTCCAGAGAAAGGAGGGAGAGAAGAAAAGACAGGGACCCTGATGAACGCAGAAAACGTAGTCGAAGCCGAGATAGAGCCAGCGAAAGAGACCACCGTGATCGTTCTCGGCATAGGGAAAGGGACAGAGAACGACGACGTGACAGAGACCGAGAGAGCGAAAGGAGCCACCGTAGCACTAGAGACGGACCAGACAGCAGACACTCTCATCGAGATCGCGAGCGCGACTCGGAAAGGGACAGAGATGACCGCAGGCGCAAAAGGGATGACATTGACGGTCCCGATCGCGACTATGACGAGAGGTCCAAACGAAAAAGGTACGTATTCAACTCTGCAAATGAACTATTTAGTGAGCGCATATTAGGGTGCTTGATCCTCGAGACGAGTTTGACGAGCCCATGAGCACCCGTCGACGTCGTGATGAGCCCCGCCATGACGATGACGAAGCCCTGAGCACCCACAGTCCACCAAGGTGATTTAATTTCATTCTCACCTTCTATTCATCATGTGAACACGTTTCAGACCTCGAGCTTCGCCATCTTACGCCAATGCAGTTGATGAACCTTTCAACCCGGATGAACCCAAAGAAGATGATTCCGAATCGCGATCCGTATTCGTTTCCCAATTAGCTGCACGTTTGACTGCCCGAGACCTAGGCTTTTTCTTTGAAGACAAATTGGGAGAAGGCACTGTAATGGATTCAAGGATTGTGACCGACAGACTCTCCCGTCGTTCAAAAGGGTCAGTGTTTTCCCATACATTCGGCACTCCTCTGATTACTGGATTGATAGCATTGGATATGTTGAGTTCCGAACTATTGATCTTGTGGAAAAAGCTCTGGCTCTGTCAGGAACAGTTGTAATGGGTCTGCCCGTCATGGTGCAACTCACGGAAGCAGAACGTAACAGAACACATGCTGGTGATGGGCAAGTTTTTCTGTACTCTTCATCCTTTTGTGGAATTAATGTAGAAACAGGAGCCTTAATCTTCCTCCAGGAGTAAAAGCTTCTCATGGATCCATGCAGTAGGGTTTTCCTTCCGTCTCAAGATTCTATTTATTCATCTGTCTTGCAGACTTTACGTCGGGTCTCTGCACTTCAATTTGACTGAATCCGACATCAGACAGGTGTTTGAGCCTTTTGGCGAGCTTGATTTTGTAGACTTGCATAGGGACCCGACGACTGGGAGGAGCAAGGGTTATGCGTTCATACAGTAAGAATTACTTGATACCTTAAGATTATGTTTGTGACCATGTTTTCTCAGATATAAGCGTGGCGAAGATGCTAGAATGGCCTTGGAGCAGATGGAAGGCTTCGAATTGGCTGGGCGCACAGTATGCACTGCTGTCTTTTATCCTGTCATTCTTGGCTAATACCACTCCTCTAGCTTCGCGTGAACACAGTTCATGAGAAAGGGACTGTGAAGTATACCGTTCAGGACTCATTGGATGAAGCAGGCGGTAGGATCTTGGTTTCTGCTTATTCATGTTGTGATTTTATGGTTTGTGTTTAGGTGGTAACTTGAACGCTGCATCTCGTCAAGCGCTAATGCAGAAACTTGCCAGGACTGAATCAGCAATTTCTCTTCCAGAACCCGCGTGCGTGTTTGTTTGAACCAAAATTCAAATTTTGACCTCTGACATCTACATGTAGGCTACGTCCAAACATCCCTCAGACTATGCAATCTCGTTCAGTTCTCCTTAAAAATATGTTCAACCCTGATGAGTAAGTTCAAAAGCAACATAAGAGTAATGGCCGTCTCATCCCTGTGTCAGAGAATCTGAACGCGATTGGGACAAGGACCTTGCAGAAGATGTAAAAGGAGAGTGCGAATCTAAATATGGTCTTGTTCTAGCCATCAAGATTGAAAAGGAGTCACAGGTCTGTCCATCGTTTCCCCCACTTTTTGTTGCGTCTCATTGGGTTACTAGGGCGAGATATATGTCAAATTCGACAGCATTGATACTGCGAAAGCTGCGATTCAAGGGCTTAATGGGAGATGGTTTGGGGGTCGCCAAATTTCAGCTGCGTTCATTTCGGACGCTATCATGCAAGCCCATCAGTAGGCGTACGGAGACGATGATTGAAATTGGCTTTGACTGGAGGAACTGCACTAAAGATTTTCTTCTTTCTAGATTTTTGCTCCAAAGAAAAGCTCGTTCGACTTCTGATCGTTTTTCTTCCGCATTTTATTACATCTCAATAATTGTAATGTCTAGATTCTTCAGGCCCCTTTGACAACGTCATGGCGCATCATTGTTAAAGGTGATGTTATTTACTTCATGTGTAGGTTGAGGCACCTGCCAACTCTGCTGTTTTTCATTGCACGCACTGTTAGTCGTGTTGTCTGACGGATGGCTGCAAGGAATCAATACACGTTATTTGTTTCGCTGGTTGGAGCTTACCTTCGTCTCTTCCAAACAATTCAAACTAATGACACTGAGTCAGCACCTCACCATGCCCAATTTCCATGGGACCTGGGAAAAGGAACAATATACATGTCAAGACTGATTGAATCTTGTCTTGTTTCTTGCCATCCGATTCACAGGTACGCCTTGTAAAGTATCAATGACAATCGGGGTGGCGGATATGCCGCTTATATAAATAAATATCATGTCAAATCTAGCAGAACAGTAACAAATACATAAAATTCGACTGTTAATGAGAAGACACCTTTTCCAATTGGAGGGACTTTGGTGGTGCGATCGGGTGTGTAGATGACGCTCGGTCGGACATATGAGGGGTTCGAGGTATTCTGGACTCGAATACTGTGGCGTCGAGCGAACGACATAATGCTTCAAAAAGCCGGCGTGAGTTGTCCGCAGTAAAATTACCCTGTGTCATTCCTCTGGTAAGGGACTTGAACTTTTGAGATATTTGTGGTACCTGTAGAGCTCCAAGTGAATTGGTGGGTGAGAGACATTATTTGGTAGCTTACGTCCAAGAGAAGCTGTTCCAATAATACCCCACACTCCCTTATGTCCTTCTGAAATGGGGAGTCTGAATCCGAGATGAGGCAGTCCGAAGGAATGCGACAGGCAGCAGAATAGTTCACAAAATAGTAACGAACAGGATAAGTAAACCGATCGAAAGTTGCGGGAGAATCGGCCTGTATGGATGAAGCTGCTTGAGGAGCACTACTCAAGTCAACCATGAGGGAAGAAGGCTCCAAACAACTTAGCCCAGCAACTCGTTGTTCATGAAGAAACGTGAGCCCCTGTGGTTGATCAGAATGGGAACTGGATAGAACACTTCATGTCTTACCTCTAAAATCTGGCGAAAGAAGTCAATGTATTGTGCTACATCTAGAAGAGGTGGCTGGCAGTATTCGGAAAGGCCTCGCATCCATAGATAGACCCTATCAACTCGTTCAACGACACTCATTATATGGGGCACGGGATTCCACGGGTCTCCTCTTGAATCCGGACAATTGAGTTCCAGTAAGAGGAGCAATTCTGGAGACGATCGTGGTAATGCCTTGATCATAAGGCGAGGACCGAATGCAGAGATAGAATTAAACCTGGAGCTTGAAGTAGGATTGAATGCAACCTACACAAGCATAGATGGTATAACCGACATTCAGATTGGCACAAATTTACTTACCATGTTTCTAGAATCGCGTAAGGTCAAAGGACTCGGGGTTTGATGGAGCATTTCTTCAGTTATTTCGTTAAAATCGCTGAACAACCGGACGAAACAGTGAGCCAGTCGGGTAAGGGAGTCACATCCTACCTACATTGAATCGTAACTTGTTGTAGAAAATAAAGAAGACGACGATCCCGAGCGAGAGGGCTTGGCAGAAGAGCAAGGTGAAAGCTTCAACAGCGCATTGATTTGTTGATCGAGGCCGTAGCTGGATGGATGTCTTGGCATGCGCTCCAATGGGCACCCAAAGCTAAGTGATTCTGGATCGTCAAAGGTGGAATCGCTAAGAGTGTCTTCCGAGTCTGAGCTACTATTCGAGTCTGGTGAATCGTATACATCGTCCCCAAAATAGCTATCAGGAATGGTGGGTAAAGAGATCCGCAAAGACGACATAGAGCGATGGGAAGTACGGTCAGGCACGGAGAATCCGCTGGTCGAGTCTAGCGACATGGTGGGGCAGATTATGTCTCACCCGTTATCTCGAGTTGACATGGTTGCTGATGATGATGTCTCATCAGTTCGTTTCATTCCTCGGCGAATTTGACCGAACGTCAATAACAGAAGGACCACAGTTGCTTCAATGAAGACGTTTGATTCCGATGGTCCTGGCGCTTAGCCCAAGGCTTAACCTTGAACAGCTTTAGATTGTCCAGCTAAGCATAGTAGTGTTTTCCTTGGTTTATACGTCCCCTCTGGAGACCCAAAAAACCTTGAGACGAGCAATACCGCTGTCAGGTTGACCATTGAGCAACTTGAACTTGAAGAGGTTTGAGGGTGTCCACGTGATTTCGCAAGTTGCCCCTCAATCTTAAGCCGGACAAGCTCGCTTAGGGGCATGAGGCGGTTCACATTCTGAGTCGTACTCTATCTCTCATCTTGTTACTTCTTGGCCTGCTTTCCACTCACAATGGTCTTCAACGACTTTGAAGGGGATGCAACAGAACTGGTGGAAACATATGGTGAGGAGTGATTTTCGGCCATCGGACCATCCAGAACCTGACTTCTATGCACAGATTTTCTAATGAAGTTTATAATTATCGGTAACCGCGTGTTACTTCCCTTGTGTTTTAGTTTGTTAACCTTTACTTGTAGGAGAGGCAGGCGCAGGGAAATCGTGTTTACTACACCACTTTATTCACAACTCATGTTGGTTACCACTGATCTCTTTCACACTCAGACTAACTCGCCACAGTCAAGGACCATTCACAACATACTATTGGAGTGGAATTTTCTAGCAGAACTGTCAAACTGGGTGAAAAGAGAATTAAGCTGCAGGTGCGCAGTGTCCTTCCATTTGTGTGACGAGTGTTGACTACTGTCGTCATCGCGGCCGTTAAGTTGTGGGACACCGCTGGTCAGGAACGTTTTCGGTGTGTATTAATCGTCTCTAGTCAGATTCTTACCTCAATTGGCTCCCCAGGTCTGTAACTCGAAGCTATTATCGTGGGGCGGCTGGAGCAGTGTTAGTTTATGATATAACGAGGTGCGACCCTTTCCCAGGTGAATACCTTGGAACATATTGTGATAAATATACGCAGTCGTGATTCTTTTTCAAACCTTACAAGATGGCTTGCTGACGCAAGAGCATTAGCAAGTCCTAATCTAGTTGTTGTGTTGGTTGGAAATAAGTCGGATCGTGAAGAAGAGCGAGAAGTGGAATGGGCTGAGGCAAGTCGATGGGCGGCAGAAAATGGTTTGTGGTCTATATTATATTATTTCTTGTTGGCCTCATTCCCCTCGAGACGTTCATTTTCTTGAAACCTCGTCAATGTCAGGAGAGAATGTGGAGGCACCATTCCTCCTTGTGGCTCGTGCCATTCTTTTAGCGATAGAATCAGGTACGCTGGACCCAGAGAAGACCGGAAGCGGCGTCAGCTACGGCGATAGAGCATTACGCAGAGTGAATAGTTCCAGTCGGTTGAGCTTCGGTAGTTTTACTGCTTCAAGACGGAAGGGTGGTTCGAAACTCAGGATCAAGAACTGGGTTCCAGGATCAAATTGCTGTTGAATTATGTTGTAAAAGTGTCTATGTGGTTCGTTGGCTCTTCCACTTTATGGGCGACTCGACCTAATTTCTACACAGACGATATTTGCTCCCAGAACTTGATCAGCCGTACGCAGTCCTTGTTATCCTCCATTGCCATTTGTGGGAACACACGCAGGAATGTGATTCGACTTAATCCATTATACTTTATTTAGATTATCTACACTTTCTCGGTAATGCTCATGCAGGATAATTCTATGTATTCACTTCGATTTATAAATTACACTTGTTTTCGACCCATGCGGTTTGAATCCACATTAGGAAGGTAAAGGCTAGATTGCTCCCTACTCCTCGACGACACTGACAACAACGTATGGTCGACATATGTGCTGACTTCCTACTGGCTAACCACCACATAACAGCTTGCATTGGCCTCTCGTTGAACTGAATACTGTTTATCCCAGTACCAGAGGAGTTGCGACCCCGCGTAATCACATTCGAACAGCACCTCTGCCTCTCCAAAATACCGTGGGTTTGAGAACCAAGGCCTCCAGCATGCCCGTTATGAATAGGTCTCGGTCTGGATGGTGCCTGTCGATACAGCTGGAATGAATGTGAAAAATTCTCGGGTATCGACATCGGGCTCCATTCCAAGGTAGGTTCTATGCGATTCCGAATACCTTTCTTGCTTGTAGCTACCACGATCTCGCTACACCTGAATACCCTCTTTTTTGTGTCTTTATTGAGCCCCATTCAGAACTCTTCCTTTATTCTATGATTCTCGATCTAATTTTGAAGTTCTGATTTGCGGTTCGTCCATTCTGGTTATTTCAATCGGGTGAGCCCTGACATATATTCTAGAGAAACGGTCAAGAAGGTTTTGGTTCATGGCCACGGACAATTCGACGACAACCCCGTCGATTGCGGGTTCCTCTTCGCCTCTAAGCACGAACTCCAGCCTGACTCGGAGCACTGTGTTGATTACATCAACAACCAATACCCCGCCAACCAGGACTACTGATGCAGGACGCTCTTCAGACGTTTGGACAACTTCTACCATCACATTCGGTACAGAAGTCTTCCCAAGCGAAAAAAAAAATTCATCCTAACCTATTAGGCAGTGACCATCTATTCCACCCCGACTACGAGTACGTTGACGACCATCATCCGCATTTCTGGCGCTAGCTCGTCGCATTCCTCGTCTTTCCGATCACTGAGCGCCATAGACCCTTTGACTCGGCCGACAACTGAAACAGTTACCGAGGGTGTACCCAAGTCAGAAAACACCAGCACTGGCAGTACCATCTCTGAGTAATGCCGTCATTTCCATTCACTCATATCGCAACAACTGACCGTTTCCTCCAGTGGAAGTAAAAGCCAGCGCCAACCATCCACGCCAGTTTTAGTGGTAATCGGGCTTGTTGTTGCTTCATTTATTGCTGGAATTTTTTTTCTTCTCTTTCGCTGTCGACGCCGACTCCGGCTCCCCCAAAGAAAAGTGGAACACGTCCTCAATCGGCGCGAGTCATGTCTCTCGTTTTTGGATTCTGATCCTTTTGTCTCCCTCCCCCCGAACCGCCCGGCGATGCGATTGACGGGAGACGAGGATCAACGCGGGAAAACTCACCCCGTTCTCGAAGCTATGATGTCCAACTGGAGGGATTCCGAGTCCGTTGGCCACGAGGCGTTTGTATTTGATCCCGTCTTGTGCGAATCCAGGTCCTTGGATAATGACAGCGCAACACTCTCCAGCCAATACGGAACTCAACGAGCTTCTCCCTGTTTGCCAACCACCTATCCTAGTATTTTGTTTGAACAAGATGGGGTGATTTGTAGCGATGGACCGTCGTTAGAACGCTATGCAACAGACAAGAATCTGCATGAAACTCCCACTTTTTTACCAATATCCCGCCCTCCACCACCACCACCAAGGCCTCCACGCTCACCTCGTCGAAAGTCTAAAAGATCAGTCCGCCACTCTTTTGACTCGGTTTCCACGGCCCATTCTAGCTCTGCGTCCCTTTTGTACAGAACTTCGCCAGAGGACAGGTTGGAGGAATTCCTTTATCATGGAACCACTCCATTGAATGTGGGCCGATTTTCTCCTCTATTTATTTTCGTGTTACTGATGGTGATTCGTCAGGTTCAAAAGAAGTCCGGTAGTTAGAAATTTTCTTGCTCTGATCCGAATTTCTATGCAACATGACACTGCCTAACTTAAAATTGTCCACGAACGAACTTTTGTATCGGACTGTCCACCTTTGGCTGCCATAGTAATGAAACTTAAAACGTTCTCCACCAATGGTACCTATACCACCATCAAGGGGATAAGCCTAACACAGTGACTGTTTGGTTACACAAAATACACTTCTGGTGTTTCGTATCGTTTTTCAGGTCTGCCATGTCAACCAAAAGCCCTCGCTAAATATTACACACAAGTTGACATATACTCGACACTGCCTTTCTACACAATATAAACGAGGCCATTTAATGATACAGAACCAATTTCCTTTCGGCCTTGGCGCATCTGTTCTTTTTCCTTTGTTATTCCCCTCGTCGCTAGTCGACGTCCGAGTTACGGCCACCTTCGACGCAATAACCATCAGGTTACCGTTCGTTAAATATGTGGAAGCGATTCTACCTTGTGATTGTACCAGTGGTCTACCTCGTATGGCCCATAATCTACTTTCTTGCGGCCTTCATTGCTCCACATGGAAACTTGGGTAAATTGGCACTTGCTACCGTCAAATCAAACAACACGGATGGACTTCAAATTTGGATGGGTGTATCCGGTGGGTTCTATGATACGTCCTTCCATGTGCAGAATTTGACCTGCGCCAGGTTCTTGTGCGCGACTCAACTACTCTACACCCATCACTTGTACGAAAGGGCATTACGGTGAGGCTGTCTGATGTTGGTGGGAAGTGGAATTAATAAACATTCCTTTTCTAGATCTCTCATCCATAAGGCCCAGCAATCATACAGCCAGGGAATATAGTGTAATACCATTCGAAGTTGCGAAACCAAATACGAGACATTATGCATTGATCATAATTTCCCTTATTTCCTCTATCCTGCTTTGGGTACTTCTCGTTGCGAAGGCTGTTTACTACTGGACTAGAGACAAAACCGACCTGTCGACTCTTTTGGACGGGTTGACTTTTCTTTTCTTATTGTTAAACACTATTGGTAGGTTTTCCGCCTTGCTTACCTCAGGCTGTGAATAACTGACCTTTTTTTTTTCTCTTTGCAGGTCCGGGTGTGTTTATGTTTATCCTAGTGGCGTTTCTCCAAGCTGGAAAAATCTTCAACTTGGAAGCGAAACAGGTTGGGAACACCGAATTCATTGCGAAGTCTGACAGGTTGATGTATACCAGTGAGTCTGAATCAAAAGCAACTTGATTATTGGATAATAATGTAGTTCATAGTTATTGGGTTTGGGCACCCCCTATTCGTGACCTTTGTTACCTTATGTTCCGTTTATGTGAATTCCAAATTGAAAAGTCCAAATCCAATTCCACCCCTGCCACCCCTGCCACCAGGGATCGAGCTCCAGCCTACTCTCCCGGCCCGGCACAACACCATTAACTCCCAGACCACAGTTGTAGCCTGAGGGTGGAGCTGATTGGTTGTTCCTTGGGTTGTTCACCACACTTTTCGTCATTGGCAAGTTGCTACAGCACGTTTTCTAGCCTATAGGCCAGCGGCTATATTTATAATTGTAATTCTTGTGTAATTCCGGGCTTCCTGTACCGTTTTATAAAGTAATTTATCATGTACATGCCTTTGATGCCAAACATGGTAAGCAAGCCATCATACTGCTAACACAACAGAAAAAAGGAGCAGACCGATGAATATTCCGCTGCATAGGATAAACCGGTGAGTTAGTAACCACCAGCGTGAATTCTATGGGGAGTTACTAGTAGTTATCGCTTACTAGTAGGCGTGTCTATCGAAGGGAAGTTGTAATCTACGGGGCCGTAACATCGAAACAGTGAACTTTTCCCTTGATTTATAATTACAAAGTAAGTATATTAATTACCTTTAACCGTACAGGCACTACTAGGGATTTTATATTGTGGTAACATTTCACAGGCGGGATTGTCAAATATAAGTCACCGTTTCTGCACACTCTGCTTTCGCGGCAGTTACGCTACATTTCTAGCCTGAGTAATTATGTGGTCCTTGGCATTTCCACCCTTGGCAAGAATCCAACGAGCAAGGGGCACTTTAAAATAAGCTCCAAGTCCACTGAAGTCAAAAGAATATTAGAATTGAATTCAGGTTTGAGGCCTCCCTGGTGTGCGTCAACACACTGTAAGGAGATGTTCGATAAACCTGCGCATGCAAAGAGAGAAAGAATGCCAATGCAAATTATGGGAAATGCAGTCGTTGCAAGCCAGGTTTTGATTTAAAAGAGGAATATTTCAAACTTGTCGACACGCCGAGATAGATATCACTTGCCAGTAAGACTGGGGAATCTAAAATCGAATGGGCAAATCCACGTTCCACGGATAAGATAGCGTTACCGTATTTTCGCCTAAGGCTGAATGCAGTATTCCCGGATGATACATTCAGAATCGTTTCGCCGTGCAATAGGTGGGTCAAATTCTGTAGATCTTTTGGAACTTGAAAGCACTACTTTTCTCACCAAATGGGGATCACAGTTTGCCGTGATTAATTATTACCACTCTGAGCTTGCAATTACCGAATGGATGCGTTGCGCACTTTGACCCCCACATCACTATGTAGTATCGCACCCTGAAAATCCCCTCACAAACAACGAAGCGGCAAAATAATACTCAGTATTTTTACTATATTTACAGTTATAACGATAAGGTGGATGCACAGGAGGAAGGTTCAAGGATGTGGTTATGAGGCGTATTCAAGGGGGGACGGCAGGTCGTGAAAGGAATTGAATGTCTAAGTCCGTGGCTAAAGGGAAAAAAGACAGGTCCCATGGATACCTGAGAGAAAAGATAAGAACGTTCAATGTCATCGAGGAGAGAAGAAAAAAGGTCAAGCCGATTATTAGTAAACAGTATGTAAGAAGGAAGTCTAAGTTTTTTTTCTTCCAATAAGTATATGACAAAAATTATGATCCGATGAGGAGTCCAAGTATGAGTGCGTTCGATGAATGCGTGTGCAGGTTGAAGAAAGCTAAAAAGAAAAATCACAACAGAGCGAAAAACACAAAGGTTGTCCAAATGGAAACAGATCAAGAAAATTCGATGCCGAGTCCATTCTTTAAAATTGTTATGAAAGCGACACTGTGCTCGCAGCGTCTGGTAGATTGCGAACCTAGGGGAAGTTCAGCCATCTTCATTGAAGGAAGAAAGAGGGAAAATAGCCACATACCGCAAGCACAGGCTTCTGCAATTCCATTTCATCCTCTGTAGTTGAGACCTCCGACTCTGCAAGTATATCAGGCTTCTTTATTTCCCCATTGCCATCCAGCATATTGACTTCAGAACCGTGATCTTCTCGGCCATTGATCAACAAGCCGGAACGGCTGGAAGTGTTGGTGGCGTAAAAATTGGGGTGTGTCAGCGAGGCAAGATATGAAGGTTTGCTTGTGCTCGCCGAAGATGCATCTGTTGAGGGTGTTTGAGATGCCCGACCATTCGAGAGGTTAATGGCATCAAGAACAAGAGGACCTTGTCCCGGCACTTGTGGACCGTTTCTCCATTGATGCGATGGCTCAAAGCTGGTTCTGCTGTTGTGATGCGAATAGCGTGTGTGGACGATCGCAGCACCCACCGGGAGTGCAGGTCCGACTTCAACCATTCCATCGTTGGAGGTCCGGTCTCTGTAGGGAGCGTATGCGCTCGGTGGTGGTATGTTCGGATGAGGTGACGTGGGAGAGGGCATGTCAGGATAGCCGTCTCGTGAGTTTCGTGGACCATATTGAATGAAGGGATCGTATTGGCCCCTATCTGGATATGCATCTGGCATAATGGACAACCTTCTTTCTAACAACCCTGAAGTGGATCTCCTGTGTCTCTCAGGATTGGAATTTGGCATAGGGATAGCCAGGAATTCGGCGGAGCCGTATCTTGAATGATGAGACGAGCTAGACTCGGGCTCTATTGATATGCGATCGATACCCGCCTCATACAGCAACGCAGATATGGTTGATTCCTGTTCGAGGCCTAATTCCCGTCGTCTTCGGCGTATGAAGAGTATAATCCAGATGGTGATCGAAATGACTGCTATCCCCACGAGAGTGAAGACACCTGCTACAGCTCCTCTGTTCTGGAAAAAACTAGGAAAAAGGTGCTTAGTAATAAACAGGAAATATAGAAATGATAAACGCACGTAGACGGAGAACTGGTATCGGTGTTTAAAGTAGGGTTCGCAATTATGGCTGTGCTAGTTGTTGGCGTACCGCCCATGTCCATAAGTGTTGTCGAAGTAATGAACGACGGTGCATAAACGATCGATGAACCGCGACTATCGGTAGTTGAGATATATACCGTAGTTGAAAAAGTGGACCTAAAGCAAAAAGAAAACGGATAAGGATGATATCAATTACTGGCAGACTGGGACGAACACGGGTCCTGTAATTCTTGGTGAGCTTAACATCGCTTCTGGACCCGGGATAGGACGCGAACCTGTAAACGGAGTGGGGGGGAGTGGAGGGGTGGGAGGAGTCGAGGGGCCTGTGTATGTACCTGAGCTTAGCCTGGATATCATCGAAGTAGGCGTACTAGTGGATGTTGACGAGGTGGTGGACGAGGTGGACGAAGAGATGGGGGGTAATGCGGGAGCGGAGGTTGGTGGAATGGAAATGGAGGTGGTCGTCGTGATAGTGGAGGTCGGGGTGATTGTAATCGAAATGGTGGTCGTCGTCGTTGGCGTGGTCGGAATGGTCGTGGATGGCACGGAGGTGGTGCTTGTGGTCATGGTTGTCGAGGGCGGAGAAGTCGACAGCGGGATGGGCAGGAGAGGGGAGGGCGTTGACAGGGAGGGGGTGGACGCCGTTGTGGGCGACGAGGACATAGGGGTCGTTGATCTAAAAATGGGACTGTAATAGCGTGAGAAAGGGTCTGAAAGGGATTGAAAAAAGATTCACGTTGACAGCTCAGCAAAGGTCGAGGACGACGTTCTCGTCGTGGTCGTCGTGGGTCTTGAGGTCGTCGAGGAGTTGTTCTCCACATCAGACATGGGTGTTGAAAGCAACCTTGAGTGTAAATAATAATATACCTCGGCACCCATCACTGGCATTTGTCAACGCTGTCGGATTCCAGAACGACCCTGTCATTGTCCATGGCCTTGTTATTCGTCCCGTCGTCGCCATGGAACGCGTCCTGCAATACCCTCGGCCAGCTTCCCCCTCCCAGTAGCTGGCACCAACTGCCTTCAGCAACTCATCAACCCAGTACGCAGCTCCCAAACATTACCAGTTTACGTGAATGCCGTATCAAAGCTCAGTGAGTTCCCCTTTTGTTACTTGTACCGCCATCCAGGAACCGAGAATTCCAGCCTTGTTCTCCGTCCCTGCGTTTGGCCCTACAGTACGCATCACAATACGCCTCGTCCACCAATATCCCAAGGGAGTCAGAAACCGCTGAAAATCGACTCCCAGCCATAACTGACAGCAAATTTTCCTAGGCACCAACCGAAAAAAAAAAAAAAAGATGGCGCAAGCGACAGCTTGGATGGACCTTGATTTGACCCCTTTAGACACAAAGCAGCAATACCACCAAGCGGTAAAGTCTGAATGACCACTGGCTAGTAGACAATGACATTCCCCACTCCAAGCACAATACACCCGTTATTCGGATCCCATAACTTCGAAACATGGCCAAATGTAGATATATAACACAAGCAGATCGTTTCGACGTTTGTGGTGTTGCTGATCAAGTCCTGATTTCTCCTGATTGCGTCCTTCAACCTAGGACAGCCAGAATGAAGTCCAGTGCAATTGCAAGCCACTCTGGAAGCCTAGGCCTAGAATAGCACCTGACAGGCACTCCTCATATGACTATGAGATCGCGTTTCAACGCAGGGCAACACAGCACAGTGGATTCAGTCGTTGTTCGCTTCCGAGGGGTGCTGGTAACGGGTCAAAGGCCTGAACCTGGAATTTGTAGAAACCCTGCTTGTCTGCATGACAACGTCTGCCATTTTCAATTCTGTAAGAGTCTCCATGACCACCAGTGTTACAA
>Ga0307517_10000774_pt1 | contig 54931 bp, 43 predicted proteins | sample 23_EM_MG_FD_194515 | JGI IMG/M metagenome (GOLD analysis project Ga0307517, IMG submission 194515) | Populus trichocarpa ectomycorrhiza microbial communities from riparian zone in the Pacific Northwest, United States - 23_EM | ecosystem: Host-associated > Plants > Roots > Unclassified | place... | reverse complement strand
GTATAATTATCAGAGGCAAGAACCTGCTTCCTTCCCTTCTTTTCCCAGCTTGACATTTCCAAGTGGTTTCTCTTTAGTCACATCCTGTGTGCGAGGAAATGGCGTCTCCCTTGTAAACTCTTGAAAAAGAATAATAGTGATTTATATGGTGTAATTATTGTTTTTTATTTGAAAATATATTAAATTATTTTTTTAAAAAAATAGTTTTGATATTAATATATCAAAACGATAAAAAATATATATAAAAAAATTTAAACAAAAAAAATTTAAATTTTTAAGAAACTCCATTCCAAACATGTCCCAAAACATCCTCTAAGTGAGTAACATGTGTAGTAGAAGATATCAAGATGACTTTATTTTCTCTTTATTTTGTAGGATTAAAATTAAGAGGATGAAAATTATATTTTCTTCTGATGGTCTTGTCCTGGAAGCAGAAAACTCATAGCTACAGCCTCAAGAGGAAGTAGAAGTTCAAATTATTAGGAAATACAGGATCTATCACATTCGTTCGAATAATTAATCAGTAGTCCAAGCTTGTGCAATCTGCAGGATGAGTATATATTTGGTTCCAAGCTTGGATGGGTGCTCGGAAATAAACAGTATTATCAAGTCCAAGCTTGAAACTTTGCTGACACTAACTGAGGTCAAGAACATGCCTAAATTAGGTTTAGAAGTTGTTGACTCGGAATTTTGTTTATTTTTCTTGTTATTTTCAAATTCTTTTCATAATTAGATTTCATATTTTTATTTGATTTGAATTTTATTAATTAAATCGGTTTAATTTACTATTTAAATAATTTTGCATGTTATTTTTTAAAATAGTTAAGAAAATTTTGGCATTCATAATGATTAATATAGCTATAATATAAAGGCTTAGGAAATCCTAATTTTTTTTCTTTTCGCTATAAGCTGGCTATCAAGTCCTCAACTCCATTAGACCATTTGATACTTTCCTGGTACTTCAAAGACGCGGATGGTGTTTGGCTCATGGAAGAATCTTAATGTGTCCAATATTCATGAGAGCCTATCGTCTTCCCCTTCTTCGAACATCGAAGAAGATTAGATATAAATCACTTACAATTTCGGAAGTTTGTCAAGGAGCTTCCCCTTCAAACTATGGCAGCCGATGTTTGGCAATTAAGAGAATTGGAATCATATCAATGTTTTTTTTTTTTTTTTACATCTTTTTTTTGTAGTGGGGGTATTGCTACCGTAAAATTCTAGAGTGAGAGACAAGTGAATTTCATAAGGGCGGGTCCATATGACCGTGTTCAATTATTTGTGCTGTAAAGAAGTCAAGACCATGCGTACGCTCCTCTGTTTAATTTTTGTGTCTTCTGTCTTTACTAGTTACTCCTCAATCAGTGCTCTCTGTCTCTCCTCTTCACAATCTTTGCCTTCTTCTTTTGCTACAGTACCTAAGATTAATTTCTAAAGAGTACCGATCTACCGTTTTCAAGGGACTTACAGATCGATTTGCTACTCGGTGTAAAACAGGTAATTCACAGAAGAATGTTATATCTATCGTTTGGTCTCTCTAGCCACAATTTGGCTACTAGTTTCTTTTTCATCTTTTAAACTCTGATAAACTATATCATTACTGGGTAGTTTTGCAAGTTTGAAAAGCAGATGACATAATTCTTCGTGATGCCAATATCCTCTCGATGATAACCTACTATATTTAGTTTCATAAACTGGGTTCAGTGTTTTTTGTTTGCAGTTCATTGGCTTCTGATACTGTTGGGGTTTATATGCTGTGAATGTTACAGAACTTTAACCTTAACTTTAATAAGTGTAACGCATGCCAAGTCAATGTAATTGGAGTTAGTTTACGTGGTGATTGAAATGAGCAAGTGTAAGGATAAGATGTGATGATTTTGGAAGCATAAAGGTGCTGTAATATTCTGGAATTGTAAAAGAGAAGACAGGGAACGAAAAATCTGCAGTGTAAAGAAAACTCTCCCTTGTTCATAGCTGATTCTGCAGAAAATTGCAGACATGTGTTTTGCTAATTTAAGTGATTTTTTCATATATTTGATAACTTGTTAATGATGTAAACATCCACCCAACACAGCAGAAGCATTCGATTCTTAGCTTTTTCTTATTATTGAGTTAGAGTACCGTCAATGTTTAGGCCAAAAATCTGATCTTATCTGTGACATCATTCAGCAGGATGGAAGTTGTTGGAGAAGTCTTTCTCTCGGCTCTTCTTGAGCCCTTGCTTGGAAAGTTAACCTCTGGAGAACTTCTGAACTTCGTACGCAAAACACAAGTGGAGAAAGAACTTAACAAGTGGAAGCGAAGACTGTCAGAAATTGATGCAGTTCTTAAGGATGCAGAAGAGAAGCCAATCACAAGTCCGACTGTGAAAATCTGGCTTACCAAGCTCCGAGATTTGGCTTATGATGTGGAGGACGTGCTGGACGAGTTTCAAACAGAAGCTTTGGCAAGCAAGGTGAGGGCAGAATCTCAAGCCAGCAGCAGTACTGTCCGGAAGCTCCTCCCAACTTGTTGTGCTGGTCTGAATCCAAGTGCTATTGAGCTTAATATGAGGACGGGGTCCCGGCTGCGGGGCATAACTACACGACTAGAAGCAATTGCTAAAGAGAAAAATGAGCTCGACGTGGGAATCATGGCTGAACAGAGGTCAAAAGGAGTGAAAAAAAGGGCGACTACATCACTGGTCAATGAATCCGATGTTTGTGGGAGGGACAATGACAAGAAAGCCATACTTGAATTGTTGATGAACGATGGTGCTAGCAACCTCGAGTACTCCGTCATTCCAATAATTGGAATGGGTGGTATCGGGAAGACAACTCTTGCTCAACTTGTCTACAATGATGAGAGTGTGAAGTTTGATTGCAAAGCATGGGTCTGTGTTTCTGATGATTTTGACATTCCGAGGATAACAAAAACAATCCTCCAGCACTTGGGAAGCTGTGAAGATAAAGATTTAAATGTTCTTCAAGAAAGATTGAAGGACAAATTGTCTGGAAAGAAGTTTTTGATAGTGCTGGATGATGTTTGGAGTAACAACTATGATGATTGGACTGCCCTTTCTCTTCCCTTCAGTGCAGGAGCAAGGGGGAGCAAAGTCATCATCACAACTCGTATTGAAGACATTGCTTCAAAAATGGGCTCTGTTCGTGCTTACACTTTGGAAAGGCTATCATTTGATGAATGTCTACGCATATTTACCCAACATGCTTTGGATTCCAGAAATTTTGATGCTCATTTGGAATTGAAAGAAATAGGAGAAGAGATAGTGGGAAAATGTAAAGGATTGCCTTTGGTTGCCAAGACACTTGGAGGACTCTTACGCCATAAACAGAACCTTGAAGAGTGGGAAGACATTTTGAGCAGTGAGATGTGGAATTTGCAAGAAACTGAAAGTGGCATTCTTTCAGCTTTGAGATTAAGCTATAGTCATCTTCCTTCCCATTTGAAGCAGTGTTTTGCTTACTGCGCGATCTTTCCTAAAGATTATGAGTTCGAGGAGGGCGAGCTAGTTTCCCTGTGGATGGCAGAGGGTTTTCTGATGCAAAAAATGAAAAAGAAGCACATGAAAGACTTAGGCCATGAATATTTTCGTGATTTATCATCAAGGTCGTTTTTTCAACGATCTAGTAGCAACATATCACGATTTATAATGCATGATCTTATAAGTGATCTTGCTCGGTTCGTAAGCGGAGAAATATGCTTCTACTTGGATGACACGAAGAAGGAACCATGCTCAGTGGAATCATATGCTGCAGTTCGCCACTCTTCATTCACTTCTCATAGATATGACATTTCTCAAAGATTTGATGTCTTCTATGAAATGAAGAACTTGAGAACCTTCTTAGCATTGCCAACTTATTTATCACAGTTTAGCCCTTATCACTTATCTAGCAAGGTGTTGGATGATTTAGTGCCAAAATTAAAATGTTTAAGGGCTTTGTCACTAGCTGGTTATTCTGTTGAGGAATTGCCAAATTCTACTGGTACCTTAAAGCGTTTACGTTACCTTAACTTGTCCTATACTTGGATTAAAAGATTACCTGAATCGTTGGGTGAACTCTTCAACTTGCAGACTTTGAGGTTACGTGGGTGCCGGAAGCTTGTTGAGTTGCCCGCATGTGTTGTCAATTTAATTAATTTGCAGTGCCTTGATATTAGAGATACAGATGGGTTGCAGGAGATGCCTCCGCAGATAAGCAAATTGATAAATCTTCGCATGTTGCCTAAGTTTATCGTGGGAGAAGGAAAAGGGCTTGGGATAACGGAGTTGATGAAGCTTTCGCATTTACAAGGGCAGCTTAAAATAGAGGGGTTGCATAAGGTGAATATTCGAGATGCAGAACTTGCAAATCTGAAAGAGAAGGCAGGTCTATGTGACTTAGCCTTGCATTGGATTAGTAATTTTGATGATTCACTACGAAATGAAAGGAATGAACTGCATGTTCTCGACTCATTAAAGCCTCACCGAAGTCTAGAAAAGCTTTCAGTTACATCATATGGCGGTACCGAGTTTCCATCATGGATAGGGGATAGCTGTTTTTCTAAAATTGTGCACCTAAAGCTTTCTACTTGTCGGAAGATCACATCACTTTCATCGGTTGGAAAACTCCCTGCTCTAAGGCATTTGAGCATGGAAGGAATGGATGGGGTGAAAGAAGTGTATGCTGAGGATTTCCAATCTCTTGTGACTTTATACATCAGAAATATGTTGGGGTGGGAGCAATGGTTGTGGTCTGACGGTGTCAATGAAAGTACTGTGGGAAAATTTCCTAAACTCAGTGAGCTTACCTTGATGAATTGTCCGAGGTTGATTGGAGATTTGCCAAGTTGCCTTCCTTCCCTCAAAAAGCTTCACGTTGAAAAATGTCAAGGGGTGGTTCTCGCTGTCAGAGCTGCGCCTGATCTAACATCCCTCTCAAGCTTACATTTAATTCAAATTTCCGGCCTTGTAAGGTTACATGAAGAGCTCGTGCAGGCCTTGGTGGCGCTTGAAGATCTTGATCTTATATGTTGTAATGAATTGACGTACTTGTGGCAAGATGGGGTTGATTTAGACAAACTTTCTAGTTTAAAACGTTTACAGATCGTTGAATGTGAGCAGCTCGTGTCGCTGGTAGAGGGTGAGGAAGGGATTTTGCCTTGCAATCTTGAGGTTTTGACAGTGGAAGACTGTTGTAACTTGGAGAAGCTGGCAAATGGGCTGTGCAGCCTCACATCGCTCAGAGACTTGACAATACTTGCATGCAGAAAACTAGAGTGCTTTTCTGAAGGAGCAGGTTTGCCCCTCTCTCTCAAACGTCTTGTGATTTCAAATTGTGATTCTCTGAGATCGTTGCCCGATGGAATGATGACAATGGTGAACGACAGCGATTGTAACCACTGCCTTCTTGAAGCGCTGTCGGTTACTGCTTGTCCATCCCTAAAATCGCTTCCTAAGGGGAAGTTGCCAAAAACACTCAAGTTCTTGAACATTTCCTGGGATAACCAAGAGTCTCTTCCGGAGGGGATTTTGCAACGTGATGCAAGGGAGACGTCTCGCTCTAATCTTGAGCATTTAATTCTACAGAGTTTATCTGCCACATCCTTCCCAACTGGCGAGTTTCCTATTTCTCTAAAGGAACTTACTATTGTCAATTGCAGAATACCGTCATTACCACCCCTGCATTTCCTCTTCCATCTCACTGAGTTGGAGATATTTGGGTGCAATGAGTTGAAGTCGTTCCCCAAAGAGGGCTTGCCCCTCCCAAATCTCATCTCTCTTGGAATACACCGTTGTGAAAAGTTGAGGTCCCTACCCACTCACATGGATAGCCTCAAGTCTCTTCAAGATTTAAGGATATCTAATTGTCACCGTCTGGATTCCTTTATGGAAAGGGGTTTGCCACCTAACCTGACTTCACTTAAAATTCTTAATTGCAAAATTTCACTGCCAATATCTGAGTGGGGACTCCGCTTGCTCACCTCTCTTAAACGATTCTCAGTCGAATCTACAATGGATGTGGATCGCTTTCCGGATGATGAAGGTCTGCTGCATCCCCCTTCGTTAACTTTTCTTGAGATCTCTAATCAGGAGATTCTTAAATCGATATCCAGAGGCCTCCAACACCTCACCTCCCTTGAAGTATTAAACATTTTTGAGTGCCCTATACTCCGGTTCTTCCCCAGGGAGGGCTTCCCTCTCTCACTTGAATGTATACGTATCTGTAGCAGCCCTCTTCTGGATGAACGATGCTTGAAAGAGAAAGGAGATTATTGGTCCATCATTGCCCACATCCCCAAAGTTGATATCTCGTAAGATGCCGTTGATTCTTCAGTTTTTTGTTATGCAGGATTTGAACGAGAAAAAAAAAACAGAGAATCAGGTATTCTTTCTTGGTTTATCTGCTCCATAATCACGTCCAAGGTTTATTGCTTCCTCACCATACTTCACGCATTAATGGACTTTTACTTGTCCTTTTTTCTTTCCATACACTCCTGTAACGACAAGGAAAATTAAAAGAAAGAAAAAATTCTACATAAACAATTGGATCATTTAAAAGGCTTGCTTGGATTGGACTAATCCACATAGTCATGCACAGCATAAACATGCCTGCATATTTTTCTCCCTCTTCTTAAAATACTATGCAACCTCATGCATCTGTAAGGAGAACAACTTTTTATTATTGTTGTTGTTTACTTTGCTAGGCAAGCAATGGATTAACTTGAGGAACTAAGTTTGGCTGGTCTGTTGCCCAGGATGGAACCCCTGCAAGTTGCAACTCCAACATAAATTTTTTTTATCATGAGCAAGTATCAAGTCTCCATCACTTAATATTAGGGATCCGAGATTTTAAGGTGGCTTAGGTTCCAACATGCAGTCTTCAATCAAACGAGGAGGCTTGCCTGGTACTGTTCTCCAGCATTTCTGTTATCATACGGGTGTCCTGCAATTCTACTATCTTAAGATAAGAAAGTAATTTCGAGTTCTGATTTCAGTTTGATGTACAAAATGCAGTTTCATCATCTTTAACATACAAGTGAAGGAGACTTGTAGGCATTTTATTATTCTTGGATGCAATTCGGTGTCTGATGTTCATTTATGCGGGCAAACTGTACTTTACAAGCCTGTGGAGAGGCCAAATGAAAGGCTGCTTCTCAAATCAGTGGTGAGCTGTGTGTTTCCTCGCAGAACACTGTCATTTTACTTTCAACTTATTTTCTATACACGAATGGATTGCTGTATGCTATGCATTTATAATGCAGATGCAAAACAAATGTATGGAGGTATGCCTTTTCTACTAACGGTTTTCTTTTGTTACAAATAAATGAAATAGAACAATCCTGTTCCAGGTTTGGTTTATTCCAGCGTTAGATTTTCAGAGGCTTCTATATGTTTTCTATTTGCAGGCAAATTTCATCATGTTATTCACAGCAATGAGCTGTACCGCATGAACGGTTCTCATCGTTGAGTGGACTCCTTCTCTGGGTCTTTTCAGAACACGTCTACACAGCGTAGCTTTACCTCTTTCTTATTGTTTGAAACCCATTGTTGGAGAGAGTGAGGAATTTGTTCCTGTGAGAATCAAATGCTGTTAAACCTTTGTTATAGTGGATTTTTTCTCGGAGTTGCTCCCGTGGTTTTTCCCTCGAAGTAGGGTTTTCCACGTAAAATCTAGCGTACATGTGGATGTATTTGCTCTTAGTGTCTGTTTTTGTTGTGGTTTTTTTATTTGGATTTATTGTTGGCTAAGAAAACCTCAACCTGTAGGAAACCCGCATCCTGTGTTTTCTAAAAGCACCAAAGCATCTGTGACACTTCCTAGACCTAATCCCCTTGCTGGGATCAAGGGGAAAAACAAAAAAAAATGGTTGGGAATAAATTGTTTTATCAGATCAGAAGCAGATATGGAATCTTGCAAGGTACCTCATCGAACAGCTCCTGCATTAATTTTTTTTATCAGATTTCATCATCTTCCATTTGAAATGGGGCACTCCAGAGCGCCATTGTACACGCATAACAACTTTATATTAGTAGATTGTTGATATCAAGAAAAAAAAACATCACTGTACAGAGGAATTTTCTTCGTCAGGCAGTAATTGTTAATTGAAACTCAACAATCTTCATTTCGTCATCGCTTTGACTGTTAAAAGAGTTCGATCCTAGCAAGATAATATTAGTTTGATCAAGTATAGCATCAGGATGCAAGTACGCAACACATAAAAGCACTGCATCAAACTTTAAAAGATATTGACATGAGAGGGTAATGTTGATCTTCTTCATCAATTATTAGAAATCAACAAAACAATCATGCTGTGCCTGAGAAAAAACTGAAAAGCAGATCAAAGTCCCAAGACCAATTTGTTCTTTACTGCTGCTATAACAGAACAAACAAAAAAAAAGAAAGAAATAAAAGCACAGACAGTTTTTACTGCAAATGATGTTCGAAAACTCCCTATCATTGCTACTGCCAATTATATGCACAAGAAATCAGAATCTTGACATACCAAATATCCGTCTTCTACACAATCAGTACTCAATAACATTGAAAAAGAATTTGAACAGTTTAAGCAGCAGAGTCAATAGATGCATCAGAAGACGTAGCGTTGATATTCTCCACTTCCATCTTTAACTTGAAGTTCTTTTCCTTCTCAAGGATCAACACCTCCATCAGATTCTCATTTTTTTGCACCATCTGTGCCTCTCCATCAGACTCTCGTCGTAACAGAACAATCATACCTGCTACTCGCCTTCTCTGCTACTGTCTCTTGATTAAGGGTCTCAACAGCTCCTTCTATTCCACTCATGTTTGCACCAGCATGATCTCCCACTAAACCCTCCAAGTCACCTGACCCGCTTGACGACTCACTGAACCCAATGTTGGTGTCCGTATCGATGATGGTTTCACCTCCAAAATGAACCGTTTTCACAACATCATCTTTTGACTCAGCGTGAAATTCTGGCTCAAGCTCGAATTTGCTCTCATTAAATTTCCAGCCACTGATCCTTGTAGTCTTCACACTTGAACCCGCTGAGTCAGTGTCAGTACCAGAAGTAATCTGGCTTGATGTCCCATCACTTGAAGCGTTGGGTTCTTTGAATCTTTCTTCAACATTAGGCAACCCACGGAAAAACTCGTTGAACAAAAGGTCCAATCCTTCACAGTTCTTGAACAAAGAATACTGTAACAGCTGATCAGCAGAAGGTCTCCTTGAAGGGTCTTGATCAAGACAAGAAGCAACCATATCTTTGAACGCTTGAGAAAAGTGGTTGTTCTTGAAATCTTTCTTGCTCTTCTCATCGTAATCATAATCAGATAACCCAAACCTCTTCTTTATCTTCAACATCAAAGACTTCGAAGGAGGAAGGTAGGAGAAAGGAGGTCCGCCATGGGCCAATTCCAACGCAGTAACACCAAAAGACCATATATCAGACTTGAAACTATAACCTGTATTTGAGTCTTGTATAACCTCTGGCGCCATCCAATATGGAGTCCCTGCAACATCAGTTAACCTCATTTTTGATGAGGAAGACAATGAGGATGATTTCTCAATGCTGTTGGAGTCGTAAATCCAGACCGACATGCCAGAATCTTCAAGTTTTATGCTGCCATTATCTGTGTGATTTAATAGAATGTTTCCTGCCTTGATATCTGTGTGTAAATAGTCTAGGCGATGAAGATAAGACAACCCCTTTAGGGTCTCTTTGAGAACTATAGCAATGCATGGCTCTAGCAGGCCATCAGGGAAAAAAGAAGAGACTATGGATTGGAGAGAACCAGCAGCCATGTAAGGCATAACCAGCCAAAGATGGTGATCCACGGTAAAAGAACAAAGGGAGCCAAGAAAGTTAGGGTGTGAATGAAGTGACATGGCCTTGGATTCACGTCTGAGACCATCAAGATCGGCTGCAGAATATTGTTCAAGATCAATAATCTTGATTGAAACCAAACCTGAGTACCGGATGTCGTTGTTGACACATGTTGCTTTGTGAACTGTGGCACGAGCACCACCACCAATCTGTTCCAAGATTCTATATGCATCTGCGCCCGTTGGGTATTGAATTTGAACTTTTCCATCAGCCCTGGATGATGAAGATGAAGCTGACATGGTTTTGATCTTGATCTTGAATGAGATGGATTTTGTTGGTTTCTTGAACTGGGCAAGGAGCTTTTCTTGATAATGAGGAAGGTTAATTTGTTTTGGAAAAACTAGGTGTTTTGCAGTTGGTTTTCTTGTGAAGTCTCAGGGGGAGAGAGCAGTGATTTATCTTCGAGAAGTAAGAGTCAGAAGATGCATGGCATGGGAAGTACATGACTGCCTTTTATATAGAAGGGAGGGATTTAATAACAGAGAGAAGCAGGCCTGTGCAGTTTGAGGGGTTCCATACGCTGGAGCCTGTGCTTCCTGGGCTTCTTGTACCCCAGTCCTCATGGCCTTTTTCTTTCGGAATAACAATGAAGCTAGAGGAGGAGGAGAGAAATATGGGTTGATTAAGTTGGAAAAATTGTTCAGAGCTAAGTATCACAGCTTCGTTTTAGCTATTATATACTGCTCGCAAAGCATGCGTGAAAGTTTGCTCTTTTGAAAATTCAGTCTGCTTCTCAATTCTCAGCTTGCACTAATATATCCTTCACTTCTCGCATGGAAAATTTAAGAAAACACAAGTTCTTTTTTGTTTTCTTGATTAATTTTTATTGCTATGAAACAAGAGTTTGTGACAAACAATGTAATTAAGCAGTGGACAAATGAGCAATATGCACCGGCCTCGAGCACTGTTGGAGCGATTATTCAATACAAATCATCAAACGATGGGAAAAAAAAAATAGAAGTACAATAAAATATAAGAGGAATACAGGGAAAGAATGGTGATGAATCCCATCCTCAAGGCTTTGGTGCAAGACCAGCCTTCAGAGCTTGAATGGTGGCAACATCAGTCTTGAAGGCCTTAGCCAAGATGTTATCGTCAATGCTGGTGGTGAAAAGGGTAGTAGGAAGTGATACAGTCCCTGCACTAGCACTTCTGAAAGCAGAAATTGCCAAAGCTGGATTTTGAGCATCGGCATTGTATTGGAAGTGGACGAGCCCCTTGGGAAATATGAACATATCACCAGCTTGTAGAGTCTGGGTGAAGAGCTTGTTGGTTGTGTCGACGAATCCTACTTGAAGAGAACCATCAACAAGGAAAAGAAGCTCCGCAGACCGAGGATGAGTGTGAGGTGGATTAGTAGTGCCAGCCGGGAATTGAAGCACCGCATATGAAACGCTTTGCCCAATAAGAGCTGGAAATTCGGCTGCACTTACCTTTGAGACCTTGAAAGCTGAAGGTGGTTGTGCGCCAACAAGGGCACGCATCCCAGTGAAAGTGAAGAATGCTCCATCAACCGTGGTTGCATTTAGTGGGACTATAAAATCAGAAATAATATCCGGGTCTCCAGCAATTGCCATTTTGGCGACGACAAATAAAGCTACTAGCAGTGACAAGAATTTGAAGGTGGAAGAAGCTGATGCCATGATGAAGAACTTGATGTGAAGATCAAGGTAGAGCTACTATAGTCTATTATGGCATTTGTGATGATGTGCTTGGTTTTGAAAGATTTATATAGAGGAGAAACTAACAAAAAGGCAAGCATGTACAGCAGGCTAGCTCTTCGATAATAACAATTGATGAACAATACAATGTTATCAGCACCAATGTTTGTATTGTTTATTCTTTATATATATATATAAACACAAAGTATGATAATATAAAAAAAGAGTACAGATGCCGGCGGATGTTGTTACTGCGGGTGCAGGGAATGAATATGAAATTTTCTTTTCTATCATACTTTGATGCTCCTGCAAATTACAACCAGCTGGTAACAATCATCTGAAACTCAACTTTCATAAACATGTTTTCAACTGAAAAATCCATGATTGAACAATCAAATATCAAATCAATGTTCAAAATTTAGTTCTCAAATCCAGATTATTAAGCCTTCAAGAGGAGGTTGGTTTAGATACTAATATATATTCAATCTAACCTATTAAAACGATCATGTATCTATATCAGATTAGCCTCATTCGTAGAGGTACAAGAAATCTGTAGATATGTATAGTTTGTGCGTATAGTTGTGAAGGATGTGTTAAGTTGTAAACACTATTTTTTGTTAGATGTGCAATCATTTCAAAATATTAATCAGTTCTTTATGAGTTGATAAATAAACACAACAGCAAGCCCTATCTCCATTACTCAAAATCAAACTCGAAAAAGACTGTGAGGCAGCCACATTGAGCTTGATTTTAACACAAGTTATCTCTCTAACTTGTTTATATCCCCTGGTGTTTTCCAGTTTCCACATGACCTTAATATCCAGATTTTAAGGTATCAAATTCCTCCCCTGCCATCCGCCAGAACAAAAGAAATGCCTGTTTTCTGTGTTCTCCTCGTTCCTTTGTTCTCAACAGCACTTCAAAGCAGCTTAGGTCAAAAAAAGCCAAGGACCATGCTACAGATCCTGAATTTCATGGCATAACTTAAGATGCCATTAAACAGCATGTCGAATAGGCCTTGGCATATAGCCGAACCCCAGCAGCTCTTCTACTGGGCTTCACACATCCAACAGTTCATGTCTTCTAACGAGTCATTTCATTTGTCCAGAGAGAATTTTAGAAAAGCTAAAGCATGTTTGTTTAAATATCAATGCGAGTTTCAAATGAAATTTTTGCAGAAAATGATCAGCTTCAACCTATATGAAGAATGTCAACTAGCCAGTCTCACATGAAACCCTATAGAGCTGAAATTAGTTAGTGTATATACTCTTCTAGAGATCAATTAAACTGTATACCGGTAAAATTTGATTTGTGTTATTTTTATTTTATTTTTATATGGAATAATAAAATAAAATTGAAATAAAAGATATAAAAATAAATAAATTTTCGTATGTTTCTTGACCAATAAAAAGTTGATATATGAAATGAAATATTTAAGATATCTTGTCATAAATACAAGATTTTATTAATAAAAATCAACCAATAAAATAATACCGTGTGACTTTAAAAAAAGACTCGAGGGCCCCTACAAACTTCTATAAATTGCGGGTTTCACCCTAGACAAAAAGAGAAGAATTCTTGGAGATACAAAACAATTTTAAAGACAAGCACTTCAAGCAATGAAGCTCTCTCGAAAGCTCTCAAGCTCTTTTTATCTACACTTGAAATCTACAAAAAATGAAAATTTGTTGGATCAAGCATAAACATCCTATAAGAATTCTTTAACAACACTTTGAAAACAAATCAAAGGTAATTTTTTAAATATCAAATTATCAAATCTCACTTCGCAATACACGTCCAAATTTGTATTCTTGCAAATCACAAATCTTGGCTTGATGTCATAAATAAATTAAGTCATTATATATCAAATCTAAAAGAAGAATCAGAGGATTGTCTTATTCTCTTGTAAGAATATTTTAAATAAAGATTATACTTGGTCATATATTTAATAAAATCAAATATTTGTACATGTGTGCTTGTTTAATTTCAGATGCTCAAAATTATGTCAACAAATTTCTAGCAACTCAACTAGGGACATCTCTATCTCTCGTCTATTCTCTTAAAAAAAAAAAAGATCTCAACAACCTCTCAATAGCAACTAGGAAGAATATGATCATCGTTGTTGCTTCCAGAAGTAACAAGGCTACTGATTCAAGTCGTACAGTAGCGAAAAGTCAAACTATCCAATTTGAGTCTTCGTATCTCAATCCTTGTGTAATGACCTTGATTCTAACAACAAGCCCTTCTTGAACATGAATCAGATTAAACAAGCTTGCTCTTCATATTTTATTACCCTTTTGAAATCCACCTTAGTTTATGTATCTCAAAGAAGTCTATTGAAAGCCTCTTTGAACTTCTTAATTCTAAGCCTTGTCACTAGACCAAACCATTAAAGATTCTTTAACCCTAAAATCCCTCATCGAGTTATATGTTCAAACTAAGTTGATTCTCGAGTTGATGTCAACATCAAATGCAAACAAGGCACGTGAGCCCACTCTAAAGCTGAAATTACAAGTAGCTCCACCTCAAAAGTCAAGTGGGGGCGCATAGACTTTTCTTTAGCATTCAAGGCAACTACTTTGACAATTCACTCATAGAGACTTTTTAAATTCAATCACCAAGTAAGGCTTCAGGCTTTGACACTATGTCAATGATGATGACCAGGACTACATCTTTGGAGGATCAATTGGTTTATTCAACAAAACTCATTAAGGGGCTTTCGACTTCACCCAAGGTAAAGGACCACGAGATAGTAAAGTTGATGAACAAACTTGAGAGCATGAATTACAGAGGTCAAACTTTGGCTACCAAAGTTGTGCAGGTAGATCAATTAGATGTTGTTGAAGATTCTATAATCGGAGCTACAAGGAATATCCACAATATTACTGATGGCATTTTCCCCACAAATCAATTGAAAAAACTTATAAAATAAACCATCATCAACTAAGTAAAACGTTCAATTCAACTTTCATATTCTTATATGAAGCCATACATCTAGGGATTGACCTGCTAAGGATGCCTCCACCAAAGTTTCAACAATTCAATGGCAAAGGAAATCCATGTCAACATGTGGCTCACTTTATGGAGACTTGCAATAACGCCAGAACTAATTATGACCTCATGGTAAAATAATTTGTCCGTTCTTTGAAAGGTAATGCCTTTAATTGGAACACTAACTTGGAGTATGGCTCAATTAATATTGGAATGCAAGTTTCTTAACCTCTTCTATAGCACTTGTCGTGTGGTCAACATGATTGAATTCACTAATGCACATCAATAAAGGGAGGAGCTTGTCATCGACTACATTCATCGGTGGAGAAACCGTGGCCTCAACTGCAAGGATTGACTCACCGAAACTTCTACGCTAGATATATGTATTCAAGGATGCATTGGGGACTACTCTACATTTTACAAGGTATCAAACTAAAGTCTTTTGAAGAATTGACTACTCAAGCACATGACATAGAACTTAGCATTGCTATAGTCAAAAACTCATCATTACATATTCAAGAGTCCTTGAGAAATAAGCATGGAAGTCATAGATTCAAAAAGGGTGATCTAAAGATAGAGGGAAAGCAATCTTTAGTAATTAACTATGTTGTTGTAAAGGTAATTAACTAGAGTTAAAATGAATGATTGTGCAACATCGAGTACTTTTTAAAAGAGTGAACGAAAGAAGTCATCCTTGAAAGAGCGACAAGCAAAAAAGTATTCATTCCCCGACTCAAACATATCTAGAATGCTAGATGATTTGCTCAAAGCAAATCTCATTGAGCTACAGGAGTTAGAATGTCCCGAAAAAGCAAACCAAGTGGAAAATCCAAATTATTGCAAATATCATCTCTTGATCAATCATCTCGTAGAGAAGTGTTTTGTGTTGATAGACAAGATCATGAGGCTAGATGAGAATGGGGATATCATTTTAGACAATGGGAAAAGTGAAAGAAGCCTCATTACAGGCTCAAAATTGGAACTGCATTTGGGCAGCATATCCAAGATCATTTAGGTTAGATGCCATGGCCTTGTTCATTGGTGGAGGTCCACACCTCAATATCTGCAAAAGGACGGTTTAGTTGTCAGTGTCAATGGAGCGGTGGGCAGGGGGTGGAGGTTGCACATTCAAACATTTACCTGAACATCTGCAGCTGGTGGGGGGCAGTGTGACTGAATCATTTCCTTGGATATGAATCCAATGCCACCCTCCCATCCTTCTGGTGGCTGAACATAAAATTTTGAAATTAACATAAACAAGCATTTGCAGATCATGAAACCAACAAATCATGCATTTTGGTGAGATTTAGGGAATTCTCACACTGAAAACGAATGCATTAACCATTTATGGAACATCTGGAAAACTGCATTAGTAACCTGGTTTCCTTTTTTACTATCCATATAAAATGCAAATAGAAGCTAAATTTCCCTTTTCAGTATTAGTTTTGTTTTATTAGCAGTCTTCTTGAGATATGCATCTTCCTTTCAACGTATGGATAACAAGTTTCATTCTTCAACTCAGTGAAGATAACAGAAAAGCAAGCTTTTCAATAAATAAATTGGAATCAAAGAAGTATGCAACTTAAAGGGGTAGAAATTAAAAGAGAGAGAGAGATTGAAAAGACAAAATTAAGAGATGGAAAGAAATAAAAATAATACCTGATTCAAAACATAGTAGACCTTAAATCGGTTAGGAAAAGTGGTTGCAAGATTATCAATCTCTTCCTGCAAACATGCAAACAGAGTGGAGTTATGCTTTTTTAATACATCAACCAAAGAAGGGAGAGAGGGAAAGGGAGATTTACCTTCAAAAGAATGTCCTCATATGTGACATTGGCATAAATAAGATGTATGTTGGTTTTGTCATTTGGGTTTTCTAATATGGCTCTAGTAACCTAAGAAACCAAAGAAGAAAGAAAAGTAGTCAGTAAATCAGATTAATAATTTGTTCTGTCGCAAAATACGAGATTGTTTTTAATATGTACTTGGAACATGGGAGTGATTCCAGTGCCTCCAGCAATCATTCCAAAAGCTCTGACTTGGTTAGGTTGATACTTGAAGCGCCCCTAGAAAAATTATTTTAGTACATCAATGAAAAGCACTTGTGATAAAGTTTCTGAAAAGAAGTAAAATGTGATATGATTCTGATAAGTGACAAGGTTTATAGGGTTAATTGGTTGAGAAGAAACCCATCCATTCAAGCAAAGCAATGGGAGGAACCATGTATTTATGGTACAAAAAGTTGTGCCTTGAAATGGAAAATCAAATTTCCATGGTAAAATCAAACTATAGTTTCTGACAAGCAAGTTCTGAGTACTGCAAAGTTTATAGCTAATTGGTTGTGAAGAAACCCAACCAATTAACCAAAGCAAAGAGCAATGGTAAGAACGGGAACCATATATATGTTGCTGCTCAAAATGGAAAATCAAATTTTCTACAGAAAAAAACTCAAACTCGCCTAACAAATCCCAGATTGATTTAAAAAACTAACTAGGAAATGTCAGAAATTTTAAGGCAAAGAAATGCAACTGAGGAAATGAAATAGCTTTACCTTAGGCCCCTTAACAGCCAAGTAATCACCTTCACGCATTTCACGGAAGTGGTGGGACATTCTACCTTGTGGATACATCTATTTACATGAAAAAACAAAAACAGGATGACAAACCAAAATAGGATTGTGCTATATCATAACGAAATGCAAACAGTACAGTATAGAATCAATCCACCTTTATAACTAGTTCAAAGCACCCAAGATCAGAATCCAAAGTTGTTGGAGTATACGGCTTGATAACTTCTTCACCAGCACTATCCTTTCCTCTGTTAATCAAAAGGTTTGATTAAGTCATTCGTGGAATCAGCTCATATAAAGCAAAAAAAGGGATTTCACCCATCACAAAAAAAGGCAAACCATAAACCAAACCTGCAACTCATATGTTGTCCAATTGGCAGTCCCAATACTGAATTCGGCTTGGGAAGAGCAAATTTAAACTTAGCCACATTATGACTGAGTTCGGTTCTCTTAACAAGTTTAAATTCCTTAAAATTTTCAGGGTCCAAGCAGCCTATCAAAAACATGTCAAGCCATCAATCAATCTGCACAAATCCTGATTTATATCCTCGAAGCTATAAGCTTTGGCTCCATAACCATGAAAACCAATTCTCCATTTGCCAATCAAAAGAAGCTCAGATTGGTAATAATTCTAATCAAGCTCCAATTCCAACAAATGAATCCTCTCATTTTGCATCAAAATTAATCAAACAGCTAATAAATTCGAAAACTTGGGCATTATTAACAAATAATAATTAAACCCCACAAAAGGAAAAGGAAAAGAAAAAGAATAAAGAAGCTTCAAACTTCATAAACAATAAGCAAAAATTAAAAATACCCAGATACCAAAATACAAAAAAAAATATACCTTTAGGTTTCTTGGTGATGTAGAAATAAAAAGCAGTGCTAGCACCAATGGCAACAAGAGCCACAGCTATGCCTATCATTTCAGCCCTATGCGACTGTAAATTTTCCATTTTGGGTACGAAAGAGGGGAGGGTTTTTGCTTCCAAGGGGAAAGCTTTTGCCTTTCTCTTTCCCTCTTAGGAAAAAAATGGCCGGTGGTTAGATTTAGGAACCGGGACTGGTTCACGGAGGCTGTGTTTGGTATTTATATGGGTGCATGAGATTTTTAGGAGTCCTTGCTGCAGATGATCATAGTTCCTCGGCGTTGAATTTGAGATGTAGCCCTATAGATTCACAAATGTTCCTTTCTCATCCTTATATTTTGACATGTGCAATTAGTGTCCCTTATAGTTTCTAAAAAGTTCCTAATGGAAAATACACCTTCTTTAATTATTATTTTTTCATTTTTATTAATTAAAAAAAGAATTGGAGAAGAAAATTGGAAACAAACACGATTTATAGGATTGAAATCTTCTCTTGGTCATTCACCAACTATATTTCTCTTACAAATACAAGTATGATTTTTAACTTGAGGTTTCATTGCTCTCATTTGAGCTATCATCAGTCTCTACTTGTCTTGGAGACTCTTCTGGTTTGCTGGGAGCTTCGACAGTGGCAAGCTTCGAGACAAGAAACATGGCCAGATGAGTATCCCCTGCAATAAAAGAACGCAGACATAAGCAAATGATAGTAGAACTTCAGAAATTCAGACATTGAACCATTGTGTACCTACAAGAAGAGTTTTCAAATCATTTCTCAAAATCTTAACAGCACCATTTGGACAAACATTCTACGATGTCTGCAAGAAACCAAAACTTTTCTTCATCAGCTTGAAAATAATAAGTCGTAGCAATCTAGAGTATGAATTTGTTCCCTACTCTATCAAGTGATATGATTTCTTTGGGGGCGTCTGGTATGATGGACAAGACGGGACAAATGGAAATGGATTAGAAATGCATGCATCTTGCCCCTTAGAAAGTCAACTTCTCTAGCAAAATCTTAACAAAAAATGAAAATGAACAAAAAGTTAGATCCATAAGAATTTCTTATTGGATTGTTTTCTAGCACATGGTATCCTATGCAAGTTCATGAGTTCAACAGCTTTCTGGAGTACTCTTTCAATTTCTTGTCTAAATCTCAATGGAATTATTACTGGTGTCCTGATAAAAGATGACACTGCATGCAACGAAATCGGTAAGAATCCGAAAGCAATCAACTTCAATTAGGGTCTAGAGAACAAAAATACTGCAGCATAATAATTATGCAGAAAATGGGGGGAAATGATATTTCTAGTTAGACTTAGTACCAAATGTGATACGACTTCCAGGCGATACACTGACAGCAGCTCCAGGAGTCCAGGTCTCAGCCGTTTCTCATCGATGAATGTTCCATTATTACTGTCCAAATCTGTGACCACAAGTGTTCCTCCCTTTTTCTGAATGCGGGCGTGTAGAGCAGACACTGTCAAATGTGGAAAGCAAATATTTAAATTGAAAGCTCCTGTTTACTTATGCAATAAACATGGCATTGACAAGGTAATTCAAATCATACCTGTTGCAACTGGAATCACCATGTCTGCCTTTTCGGTAACCTCACTCTAGAACGATGCCTAAAAGGTCTTGCTAATTGGTGTATATTTGAGTAAAACTGAATTATCATGAACAGGTGATTGAAACACTCACAGAAGCAATTTCAAATGCATCTGGCATTTTAACCTTGAATCCTATGTGCCTTGAATCCCCATCACCTACCCTTTTACAGATAGACCAATGTAAGAGGCATCATTAATTTATATTTGATTGATGCAATACAATCAAAGTGAATTTTAGTATGAATCTTTGTAGCAAAAACACCAAGAAAATAGAAGTAATATGTAATTTAAAAAATATACTACAGTTCCTAAAAGAACCAAGCAATGAAGAAATTATCTTATATCATTACTTCACTTATGCCTCCTTGTCTTCCATTTTTCCTATTTTCAAATTCTTCTTCCTTTGAAAACTAATCAGAGAACATGACAGAACTTCATGGCCCCCATGCTCCAATTTTGAAGCAACATCAAGTTTGATTCAGATTAAGCAGTAATTTGCCTCTCTTTTGATTAAGCAACAAACTTTGCAATGCATGATCAATAATTTCAACTTAAATTTTATTTATTTTCTGGACAAGAAAGTTCATCAATGTTACTAACCAACAGGTTCAAGAAGCCATCTTTCTTCAACACTAGTCAATGTGCTTTCAGTCCCAGAAGCATGCACGAAACCAAAACCCCTCTGCTTCTTTGCTTTAATCCCAACACCTTGTAGATTTGAGAAAAAATCCTTAGGGGACTGAAATGTGATTGAATTATGAGCAAGAAGCGAGACTTTCGAATGAAAGATGGGAAAGTGACTGTGTAGTTATGTCTATTTGGTGCAAAATCTGGCCAACTCTATGACACTACACAAATTAGCTATTGCTTTTCATGTTGGTGTAGATAAAGAGGTTTTGAGCTGCATGTGGCAACCATTTAATGCCAAGACAGATGTGGATAATCAAATCTTGATTTCCTTGTAATTAATTCTATCTTTTTACTTCTCTCATGCATATTCTATTTTTTAGAAACATTTATCCTAGGAACTTCTTTTCCAGATCCTGCCTTGTTCAAAAATCAAAACTTTAAAGATGCCTAACAACAATAAATTATTAGTATTTAAGAAATAATTAAAGATACTAATATTTTTAAAAAATAATTTTGTTAATTGAGAACCAATCATCTCTAGCAAACATATTTTGAACGTCTTGAATTTATAAATTAATGCTATTGGATGTTTCAAGTGTGTGTGGATTTCCCTTGATCTCTCCAATATCCAGAAAAAACTAGACAGTCACTTCTTCAGATTCATGCAGGCCCTTAGATTGCAATAAAAACCATGCCTTCTTATGGGAATTGCATGAGTTTGCAGCAGTGATACACCCTCACATCCTTTTCAGACTTGGAGTGGAGGAAGCTCCATTAAGTTATACACCTACACCTCAGAAACTTCTAAAAAAACCCTAACACTATTAATTAATTTCGTGATCTTTTATTGCTCTATATATGAACATTTATCACGGCATTTGTTCGAATTGATTTTTTTAGATTTCACTCTTAACACATGCATGCATGGAAGTGGGAATTGAAAAGATAGAAACAAGATTTAGGCATGGCAATATCTCCAAAAGAGATTGACCAGTAAATTATTAGGCAGGAACCTTGAGCTCTTATACAGTTGCTAGGATTCCTGGCCTAGGCTGGTAGGACAGAAAGATCTTGCTAATTATAACATCTCCTTCAATCAATTCCAATTCCTATCTCTAATTTACCCCCACACTATCTTTATTCACTTTAACACTTGGCCTTTTAGCAGTGTCTAATAAACCATCATCAACATTTACAGAGGATTCATCATCAGCTACTTGTACATTATTCCTCCTTCTCTTGGTTCTTTTAGATCTAGGATTTCTTATATTGAGCTTTTTGTGCCAAGTCAACATGCTAAGAACCTTACCACACATAGAGCATGACCTGCAGCAGATCATTAAATAAAACCATACAGACAATTAGAAATTAATTGCCTTTATGTATATAACCATGATAATGAGAACCTGTGAAATTATACTTACAAGAAATCTCCTTCGCGTAAGGTCTGGCACTTTATGGCACAGTGAGTGCACCAAAGCATTGTGGACATGGCTAAATCTAATGAACAGAAAAAAACTGAATTTCTTATGTGGGTAGGAGAAAAATCAACGAAAACCCAGTCTCATTCCAGAGTTTTTGGTATGTTGTACGGTGTGATTTCTTGGGGTACAAGGAATATATAGGAGTCTTAATTCCTTGGGGAGGAAGGACTACTTGATCACCGACTATGATTTTTTCTGAGAAGATACTCTTACAATATATTAGACATGGGCCATGTATCCTTGAGAGTGAGTTCTTCGCATGTTTATGATGGGCTGGGCTGATTTTTGTCTATCGGGCCTCAACCGGGTATGATGACAGTCTTGAAAGATTTTTTCTGTCCAAGTGTGAAGGGAAAATAGTGTTTGTGATAACAGGATCCTAGCTAATTATTCCTCTCAATTCCATGAAATATTTTCTTCATTAGGGTTTTTAACAGGCATTCAACATCATCTAACAAATCCATAAATAAAACAATTTCACTCAAATTGTTTAAGAAACCCTACTTAACAGTGACAACAGGTCACTTTAGAATCTCTCCAATCACTCAAGAGGTGAAATAAATCTATTCAACAGACTTGGACACCAAATCCACCTGAACTGCTGTTGCTTGAGACACAGAAAACTGAAGAGAACTGAAAGGAAAGGGGATTTAAAGTAAAGAAGACTCTCTCTCCTTATGAGAAACTCACAGTTTGTTAGCATGTTACAAGGGAAAAGGAGAATTTCACAAGGCATATTCCATACCTCCTCAAAACAACACACCCCCACAATGCAACACCAGTTCGAACTGAAAAAACGTGGCAGGCCCTACTACTATGTTACACATTTTGTTCTTTTTCTATCCTGCGTTTTGTCTGTCACCACCCTCATTTACAAAGATCAGCTGGATGTTCACATACTAGGTTCTTTGTCTAACCCTTCGGCCATTGGTGTCACCGCCATCTGAAAGTTGGGCCCATACACTCCGCGACTTTCCACCTCCACTGCTGCAATCCTCCTCACAACCTGCCACTGTCTTCAGTAACTCTGATTGCAGTAACGGGCAGTTCTCCTTGAGGTTGGCAAAGCCATCTGACAGCATTACAGCTGCAGTAATGATGCCCAAAAGAGAATAAGAAAACAGTATCATGCACCAACAATCCATTACATATTGAACATTGAGCGTATACAGAAATATATACTGTACAGCAGTTGTTAAAAGCAGCAATTTACATTATGTAATGCTGTTAAGTTTCAAGTGATTTAGAAATGTTATTCATGTCATAAAAACCCTGACACACTTCCCTGGCGGGAACATCTTCTATCTAAATACCACATCAATTACCGTCATGGGAGAATTAATGGTCAGTGAGGAATTGTATTAGGCGAGATGCATGAGTTTAAAACACCATTGCCTGGCTACACAGATGTATGAAGTGAAACATAAATGCCATGGCAGTTAAATTTATGCACTCCAAAGCTACATCCAACACGGAGGCCCTTCTCCTACCACCACCAAGTGATAATTGTGCACAAATTTATGCAGAGGACTTATTTCTTTACTGATCTTCACCTCCAGATTTCACCATGGTCCTTAGCCTATCCCCTCATTTGACAACTGTGTTTATTTTGACAGCCATGCAATTCTCAATATAATGACAGCTACAAGAAATTACAAAGGGGAAACTAAAAATTACCTGCAAGGTTTTCAGCAGCAAATTTTAGGCAAACAGCTTTTAACTCTGTTGCATGATGACAGTCAGCCATGGTAAGGATGCTGGCAACAGAGTTCACAGATATATCCTTGCAGAGATGAGACCCACACATCAGTTTGAGTCTGTCCAGACCATACCTGTCTGCCGCAGCTAACAACTTTGTTGTTAATGTTTCAGATATGGAGGAGACAAGAGATGAGCTGGACGTCACCATGTTCACATCTTCAGTGAGAGTATCTCGGTAAACAAAGTGCAGCATAGCCTGTAGGGAATCACATAAGAAAAAAAATAAAGAAACACAAACCAACAAGAACACAAATCCTGACCCAAAATGCTTTTATAAGGCACAATCTTAGGGGTTATCACCTTGAAAACCTTTGGTTCTAGATCAGAAATGACAATCTCTTTTTCATCTTTCTCTACGCCATCAAAAAACTTGGATCGGAAAAAAGGAGATCGGGCAGACAGCACCAACTTATGAGCATGAAATTTTTCCCCTGCCACATTAAAAATAACATCTGAACCTTCCATATTATCGAGCATCATGCCAAAATGAGCTCCTATATCAGACTCTGGAACCTGAATTGAGTTTAACTGCGAACAATCTGTTGCAGAAACCACTACTCCAACAGTACAATTGATTTTCAAGCAATCATCCTTAAGGTAATCCGACGTTTCAAGCATTGCCCGTCTGAAAAATCGCTTGTATCCCCTGTAATAAAGCAAACAGGACAGTATTAACATCCAAGTCCAAAAGTTGCTATTGAATCATAAATAAGGACCTCACCTGACTCGTGTGTGTGTGTGTGTGTGTGTGAAGTTAGGAAAACTGGGAGATTGAAATTAAAATATATCGAACTTTTTACATATCAACATCAAGGTGAAGGAGGCAAACATACAATGGATATAAAAGAGACAAAGCAGGAGAAGAGAATAAAAACTAAGGGGGCAGTTGAATAAAATGAATCAAAACTTTCTGCTAAAAGGCGCCATGCAAAAGATTTGTCCTGCAACAGCAGAGACATGAGCTAAATTGAAATGTTTGTTCATTTGCTACTCGCAACTTTAATTTATAAATATTGATCACTCACGATTGTCCAACAATAAAATCAAAATCTTTATGAGCAACACAATGAGACTGAAGTCACCCTTTTCTCAGTTCTTTGTAGCCTGATACAGTCAGCGTTGGGTTTTTTTTCCACCAGTAATGATTGATAGTTAGTAAAAACTCCATAAAGAAAATCCACCCTCAGCTTTTCAAAGACCTCCGATGCATTCCCCACATGTTAACAGGCACTGCCATAGGATAAGAAGCCACATGAGCCAATTGGCTATTGGTTCCTCAAAGTGTGAATCAGAGATATAGTTCAATTGATCATACACAGAGAATCCAAAGAAATTTGAGTGCTCAGCAACTAATTTCTAAATCAATCAAGAAAAGAGTGTCAACTCAGGCACAACATTATAAAATTTAACCAAGTTGGCAGTGATGAGAAGTTGATCTACAAACCTTAGGACACTTGGATTGAACTTGTCAATCTTATGTGCATTACACTCCAGCAAAAATGATAATAGATATACAATTGAAATTGAAAAGGAAGCTGGATGAAATCTTCAAAAATTTTATCATGTGAACTTAACCCTTGAGTTAACGCAAGCAGGAAGTTGACATAAATACAGAAGAAACAAAATAAAACAACAGCCATGAATACAGCAAAAGCTATGTAAAATCATACTAGAAAGCATGAATAGAACCCTAGTACTCTAAAGATGCAAACTCTGGTGTTTTCTTTCTGTTCCTGACAAGTAACTAACCTTCAACGCCTATTCACAGAAAGTATACATAAAGAAAGTGGAACACTCTGAAGAGAAATATTTATCAAAGGAATGAAAACCATTAAAGAAAACGAAAACAAAAAGATGAAAGGGAAAAAAAGCAGGATGCAGGAAACTAGATGCTAAGATTGACCAGGTACAAGAGCTTCAATATGTTAAGAGTAGAACATATAATAGGAGGTCTAGAAAACTTATATTAAGATGCACAGTACAAATTTTACATACACATAGTGGAATAACATCCCAAGTTTAAGGAGCCCTTCTTTACCAAACCATCAATTCCAAACCTCCAGCAACTGAAAACTGCTTCCATTTTGAATTGTACAAGTTCATGAATCTTTTGCATGGCAAATATTAACATAGATCCAGTAAAGTCTACAACACCCTAAAACTTCAGAAGACTTGAGCAGCATTTAACATTCTTCATTATCTGGTGTGTACTTTCCATACTTAAGAGTGGTTTCTATAAAAGGCAAACTAATCACACTGTTGTTACAGCAGTAGTGGGGGTCATTTCAATTTTAACATGAGTCCATAACTGATATGGCCTCTAGGATTTGAAGAAGAATAGACAAAATCACAGTGATTAAGTATACCTTAAAGATGAATGGAGGGAAGAACAGATTCTGCATTACAAACATAATCCCTTCCAAAATGGAGGGAAGTTCCAATTCAATAGAATCAGAACTAAACTGAATAAAGAGCTCATTAAAGGTAGGTTTATTCAATTCAAAGAACACCATCAAGCTCTAGAATAAAACAGCAAACTTGTAGGAATTACCCCTGTAGCTCTATCCTACAAGACAAAAATCCACTCCACAGAAAAAGAAATTGTACACATCATATGATGTCCAATTGACCAATAGCACAACTTTAACCATGGATAACTAATACAAACACCAGTTAGACCAAAATGCAGTCAATATGCACCCCATAATATCACCTTAACAAAATGCTTCAAGATTTCCACACGTGTACAGAAAAAATACAAGCTAAAGACATCAGAGCGATATCTTATTTCTCTTCTCTTCCTAATTAAATAGCCCAATCAAGTACCAAAGCAATTCAACATCAACAACACCTAATATATCAATTCAGCATTTCTATACAGAAATTTTTCATCAAACTACCTCTAGAATCAACCTATCAAACACGTAACATAACGACACACCATTTTAACCAAATAACACAATCCAACGAACAACCAATTTTTAACATCAAGAACAACTTGCACACAACAATGCCTCTCAACCATCGTCACACATAAGCTAATCACACTAAAAACAATAACCCATCTAATAGAATCCAACCCTCACAAAAACCAGTCAAACACATACCCAGAAAAACCCCATCATCTACATTAACAAAAAGAACCACTCTTTCCAGCACAAAATCAAACCTCCACACGCCATCACAACAATCAACAGAAATTTACCCTCACGCAGCCCAATTACAACTAACGAACAAATCAAACACGCAGACACGAAAAACAAAACACCCACATAGAAAAAAACTAAAAAAGGAACCAAATGTATTACCACATGCTGCCACGATACTTGAGCGTATAAGGCCCACTCTCAAGCGACCGATCAAAATGACTATGAACTTTATGTTTCCCTTTACCACTTTGATCAACAAGCGTCAATTCAAACAAAGCCCTAACATCCGTCCCTTCGCTAGCCAACGCGATAAAAACCGAAACATGAGCTGAACTATCCTCCGGATTTTTACCATCGGGGTAAAAGTAAATCGCCCATTGATACCCTCCCACCGTAAAATTATCGCTCGCGATGTGCTTGCCTACTCCCATTCCTTTCGCTAGCGAGTACCCTTGGATTACGAACTTGTGCGAGCCATTTACCGTTTCGGTTACGGACCGGGAGGAGGTTGGCGAGACTAGTGGGTTCGGTTCGGTCATCTTAAGAGACTATGATTCATGGAATTAGGGTTTTTTGGTTGTGATTGCAGAGAATGAATGGGGATTTTACAAGGTGGGAGGATAGTCTAGAGCCTAGCTCAGGGGATAATATTAATGGGGGGTGGAGGAAATGACCGTGGTGGGCTTGAGGAAGGGGTGGGTTTTGATGACGTGGTGGTTGTTTATTGGATGGGTTGAGAAGTTTGGAGGTTGGTGGTAAGAAAGTGGAAAGGTTTGTTTTTTGTTAATGGGTACCGTTCCGCATGTGTTTAGCGGCGGTGATTGGTTTTTAAAATATTATTAATTTAGAAATATATTAAAATAATATTTGTTTTTATAAAATATTTATATTAAAATAATTTAAAAATATTAAAAAAAATAATTTTTAACAAACAAGGTTGAATTTCAATTTCTAACGGGGAAGTGGGATTTCTAGATGAAGATGATTGATGGTGTTCCAAAATGCATCATGTAGAGTTGTTGGGATTGATTAGATTATGATGTATTAGAGATTATAATAATGATTGTTTTTTAAAATATTTTATTTTTATTTTGTTGTTTTTTAAAAACACTGTATTTCGTAAAATTTGTTATTTTTAAGTATTATAATTATCTTTTCACGCTAAAATATTAAATGTTGTATTTTTAAAGCGTAATAAGACAAAAATACGTTATTATCTGGCTTAACTGATCGACTAGTACATAATAATTAGTGAAATTGGTTGATTAATTCCAAAAATAATAAAGAAAATTTTAAAATTGTCAAAACCGGGGGCCTCAGTGAGATTTTTTATATCTAAAGATCTAATGGTCCGCGTTGCGACGTAGTGACTACTATAAGAAAAACAGCATCTAAAAACTCCTATAAATATTTGAGCATGATTCAACGGTCGGATCAAAAGTAATAACTCTTCTGATCTGTTATTCTAGTTTGACACAATCAGACCTTCTCTTAGGCCTAAATCTATTTTATTGGTCAAAAAATATATCTGCTAGGTCATCCGTATAATATATTTGGGACAAATCCTTATTTCAAATCTATACCTGATTACTCAAAATCACCCATTACCACAAGTTGAACAAAATAATTGAATTTTTACTTTGTAGCACCTCAAAAGCGTGACATTTGGTAAAATATTATATTTTTACTTTGTTGCTTTTTAAAAACACCGTATTTAGTAAAATTTGTTATTCTTAAGTATCATAATTATCTTTTCACGCTAAAATATTAAATGTTGCATTTCTAAAGCGTAATAAGACAAAAATACGTTATCATCTGGCTTAACTGATCGACTAGTACATAATGGTTAGTGAAATTGGTTGATTGATTCCAAAAATAATAAAGAAAATTTTAAAATTGTCAAAACCGGGAGGTCTCAATGAGATTTTTTATATCTAAAGATCTAATGATTCGCGTTGCGACACAGTGACTACTATAAGAAAAACGACATCTAAAAACTCCTATAAATATTTGAGCATGATTCAACAGTCGGATCAAAAGTAATAACTCTTCTGATCTGTTATTCTAGTTTGACATGATCAAACCTCCTCTTAGGCCTAAATCTATTTCATTGGTCAAAAAATGTATATGTTAGGTCATTCATATAATATATTTGGGATAAATCCTCATTTAATTATGACAAATCCATACATGACTACTCAGAATCATCCATTACCACAAGCTGAACAAAATAATTGAATTTTTACTTTGTAGCACTTCAAAAGCATGACATTTAGTAAATGCCATGCTTCTGAAGCGCAAAAGAGTGAAAATGTGTTATTTCATCAAATTATTTTCAAACGGTGTTATCCCATCATTTTTTTATGATCAATGTGCTAATTTGACAAAAAAACTTTTAACGGTTATATTAAAAAAAAATTTATTGTGGTTTTAAAAAATATTTATAATTAAAATTGTTGCAAGATAAATTTTTACATATCTTTATAAATAAAAATATATCTGCATAAATAAATAAAATATTATTTTAGCTTTTACAAATGAAACACTTAATTATTTTAGTATCTTTTGATTATTCGATATAAACTATCACAGTAACAAATATTCTCTTAATATGTACGATAAAATGTTCAGAGTAGCTGTTCTAACAGTGAGTGATACCGTTGCATCAGGGGCTGGGCCTGATCAAAGGTGTGGTATCAGTTGTTGCTTCTTCTTTTTTCTAACATTTTAGCATCACCCGCACAGAAGCTTTCATACTTTCTTGATAGACTGATCAGTACCATTGATAGTTTCCTTGCTACCTCAAAACATACCATTAAAATATGATGATTTGCATTGTTTGATTTCTGTGACTGAACCTCTATTCAAGCTGCTTGTGGTAGTTTCGTTACTTTATTTAAAATCCAATATTTCAAGGTAATATACGTGTACGTCAAATCAAAGTTCATGGCATTCTGTCTTGTTTCCGTGTGTCTGCACAATTAATTTCTATTTCTATGTTCCTGATTGTATCCAAGCTCTGAAAGAAAATAAGCTAAAAAATGTTTGGAAATTTGCAGCGGCCCTAGGGCAGTGTCAGTCTCTGAAATTCCTCATCAGAAAAACTAGGCGGAGCAAGAGTAGTTTTGACAGCTGTTGTCTCAGATGATGTGAGCAAACTCAAGGCTGTTCTGCAGAAATGGAGTTATAATGATAGAATGGATCTCATTCTTGACTTGAATGCAACATTGCAATATTTTCTTTTACCTTTTTCTTTCTTCCTCTCCAGCATTTTCCCCTTCTGTACGTAATGTTATATTAATTACTGAAGGTGGAACTGGCTTTACCCCAAGAGATGTAACTCCTGAAGCTACCAAGGAGCTGATTGAGAAGGAAACACCTGGCCTTCTTTTTGTCATGATCATGCATGAGAGTTTGAAGGTACCTTATCCTCAAGCGTGTTCTTCCTACAGCTCAAATAAAGCAGGAAATTCTACACGAAACTGGTTATAGAACTAAGCTTTGGACTACCCTAAAATGGAGAAAATTACAATAATGTTTACACGAGGAAATATCGAGATTGAGTTTGCTTTTGAATCCAGTTAAGAGTTAATTTAGGCAAGTCCAGATAACTGGATGGGTAAAACCATGATTGAATTGACACTATCAAACTTAGATGAGATAATGTCAGGTCAACTTTAATAATTTTTAAAATTTTTGTTTAAAATAATATCATTTTTCTTTGATGTTTCAAACATCTACGTTTCATTTGTTTTTTAAATAAACAATATCATTTGGAACAGATCCGGATTACCAACTAAATCATGAATGAAAACCTGCAAATCAAACCCTGGGTCAGGTATAATAATTTATTTTTCCAAGACAAATAATTCTACGTTATAGCTAATTGTGTAATTTGCCATAGCTCATAAAATAATTGCCTAGTTATAAGCAGGAACTACCAGTTACTTGGTTCGCAAGTTACTGGCCACATCCTAAACTTGGTTCGCAAGTAATTAGCAAAAACGCTAACTTGATTCGCAAGTAACTAGCAAAGTACTAAGACTATATATATACCCGCATGCACATATTATATAGCAGTAAACAGTTGGAGAAGTAGGCCAAGGAGAGAAAGGAAAGATGCAGATATTTGTGAAAACCCTAACTGGGAAGACTATTACTCTCGAGGTTGAGAGTAGTTACACAGTTGACAATGTCAAGGCCAAAATCCAAGACAAGGAAGGTAACCCTTTTTTGTTCTTCCTTTTTCATATCATATCATATGCTTTCGTTGTTCTTTTTAACTAAGCTTGCCAAAGAAAACTGTGTGTGTAGATGGTCTAAATTTATTTGGTGATTGTTGAATAGGAATTCCGCCGGAACAACAGAGGTTGATTTTTGCTGGAAAGCAACTTGAAGATAGCCGTACCTTAGCTAGTTACGATATCCAGAAAGGTTTGTTTCTCATTGTTCGTCAGAAAAATGCGAAGGGCTTCTGGTTTTTTGCAGTGATAGATTTTGTGAAAGGTTTTATTGATTTATCGTAGTTGGTGTTGTTGTTTAGAATCCACACTTCATCTAGTCTTGAGGCTTAGGGGAGGAAAAGGAGCTCCTAGCATGAAAATTGAGCCCTCCCTGAGGGAACTAGCTCGTAAATTCAATCAATACAAGCTGATTTGCCGCAGGTACACCTTCTGTCTTATCCTCGATGTTTAATATCCTAGAACTGATTAATGAACTCTTAGCTAGTGGGGCATACACATTGATTGACAAATTCTTGATTTAGAAAGTTAATATCATGCATGGATGGCCGTGTAGATTTTGTTTCATAGCCGGTTGAGATGCATCCAAGAGTATAATCATCCCTTTTAAGATCACATTAACAGCTTATTTAAGCTAAACTCTCTGGATTAATTAAGGATCAAGAAAGTAATCCAACATGGACAGACTTGTGATCTAGCAAACCAGTACTGAATGTTTTTTAGCTTAGTACTGTTTTGGCTTGCTAGATGTTATTCTCGTCTGCCTCCCAGAGCTAAGAACTGCAGGAAGAAGAAGTGTGGCCATAGCAATGAGGTTATGATTAATTGTTTTTGTTTGATTTTCCATTATTTTCTTGTTTTGATTTCATTGTGCTGTCAGGACATGCTCTGATATCTTGTATTTTCTCTTTGCAGCTGAGGCCTAAGAAGTTACCCCAGGGCTAATTAAATATGATCGTTTTGAAATTCAGGCCTTCTAGTTTCTACAGTAAAATGCCCCAATCGAGATGCCTGCTTGCTGCTGAGCATTAATAACACTCAAACCTGTTATGGATTGAAATTTAGTTGTTTATCTATGTACTTTTGCGATCTAGCTACATAAAAGTGGATCTAATTGAAAATATTTAGTACACATTGAGGACGAAATTGATGGACGCCAGGCAACTGGTGAACGGCAATATTCAAAATAAAAGGGTCTTTTTGCAATCAATTCAATAAATAAAGGATTAACTTAGCATTATGCAACTTTAAGAAACCGGATCACTTTTTTCACTCTTACGAGTTTAACTACAGAAATAGAAAAAGGAGTGACTCGCTTTGCAAAATAAAAATGAGAGAGCATGACGGATCAAAAACAACCAAAATAAGTGCAAAAGCGACAGCAGAAAGACCACCCAAAGCTTGAAAGTCTTCTGGGATAACTTCAAATCAGTCCCCATTCCACAGCCTCTTTCTCAATTAAGTCCCCAATCTGTACGTCTATCCGTCCTCAACGCATCCGTTAATCATCAACACATTCCTAAAATTATTCATACTCTTACATATGTTGTCTTTATGAGCTGTTAACACCTTTTTTACAATTTATTTTTTTTCTTTTCCAAAATTAAACTTTAACCAGAAAGAGTTTTATTCGAGTTTAATTATTATTTTATTTTTTTAATATAATTAAATTTCAAACCTGGGATCCAGGATTAACTTTCTGGGTTGAGTAGAGTGTAGCAATTATGACCTAATTGACAACATGCTTGGGCATAAATGCAAACAGAAGGGCAGATCGGGGATTTGATTTGTTAAAAATACATACTAGGGACCTAACGGATAAAAAGGGTGTCTTCTGGGGACTAATATGAGCCTACCCAACCTTTCTAAGACTCCCAAATCTATTCGGGAATAAATCCCCTTCCCCTTTCAATGCAAACCCTAAAAAGTACCCAATTTCTCCAGCTATAAATATATTGTCTCACTCTCTCTCTATCTCCTTCGCGAATCTTCTCTGATCCATCAAATTCACTCTATCTTCTCTCTCTCTCCAATTACCGCAATTCGCTACTTGCGATTCCCAATCTCACAGCCAAAGAGTTACGGTTTTTGAAGCTGCTTGTTACCGAACTGAAAAGGAGCCGTCGTGGAGAAGACGAGAAGGAGAAGCAGAGGGGTTATTGTAAAATTACGTTTTTGCCCTTGTGATCTCGAAGAGCACAGATAAAAACGAATTCTGGATCCATGCCAAAGGTCTGTTCAAGCAGAAGTTCTAGCTTTTTGATTGCTTAGCTTGCCAACATTAGGGTTTTGTGATTTTGTTTCAAATTACAACTCTTCCATTCCTTCTTGCTGTAATGCGATTAGGTCAGCGAATGTAGAGAAATTCCATAGACTTAGCGTAGTAGTAGCGGCGGTGAGACTTGACCGGGTGAAAATTTTGGTTTATAGGATAATTAATGTGGCTATTTGTAATTTTTTATGTTACCAGAGCGGAGTTGGTATTAGTACGTGGAGTATCCGCAACAGTAGCTGTCCCATAGGTGCATTGATTGGTTGATGAGGTGTTGATTTACGTGTGCCTTCTGTGTGCTACTCGTCGAGCTTGGTAGTGGTCAACAGTTTCGAAATCTTTAGATATTCTTGAAAGGAAGGGGAAAAGATTGGTCATTCGATAATCGTATATGTAGGAGAGGTTTGTGGAGCTGAATATGATCTGGTGTGGTATACTGGGATAGAGGATAGTGTTTTCATTAAAATGGAGGGAGAACATTGCCTTGCATAGCGCATCAGCTCTTTTTTTTCTTTTCTTTTCTTTTTGTGGGTTTGTTGAGTGTTGACTAGGGGTGTTTTTATAGTCCAGTTTGGCTGGCAATTTATTTATGCTACACATGAGCAGTATAACCAAAAAATTGTCTAATCAATTAGCTCATCATTTTCGAAAAGCTCTGGGAGCTTATTTCTGATGGGTAGTTGTTGAGGTTGTATCATAACTCTGACAAAGGTATCACTAGTTGGATGGGTTCCCTAATATAAGGGGCTGTTTATTGAAATTCTCGTCCTATGAATCATATGTGATTTTTAAGCTGCCAAGTCTCCTTGTTGCATGTTCGAATTTTTCCCAATGTTTTGTATGGTGTTTGGAAGGATGGTCATTATAGATTCCCTTGTTTCCCTGAGGTTTAAATAGATTCCCCCAATGTTTACCTTTTCTGTTGATTATAGAATATCCATTGACCCCTTCAAAGTATAGTGGCCTTAGAAAAGATAGTGAATTGATGTGTAAATCTAATGTGCTATAAAATGAAGGAAATAAGCATTGAATGCCCACTTGTTTGTTCAGATGTTGCCTATAGCGTGAATTTTTTATATGAGTCATGCTATTCATGACCCTTGGTGTGATCATTTGTTTAGTCTATCTTCAGCAGCAGTTTTGTTATTCAAATATCTTGTTCTGTAGATACTTGGATTACAGTATAAATTGACAAGTAGCTACTTGATGCATTCTTTGTTTATATACTGAAATGCTTTTTTAAAGGCATTTGATAGTTATGAAGCATTTTTCTCTTGTGATAAATAACATGCAGTTGGTGGTTCACCTTCTCATTAAACATTGACCCATGGATCCAGAAAGCAAGAAGTTTGGAAGAGGTAAGAATTAGTTTTTAGAATATTTTTGGCTTGTTGCCCGTTACACCTACCCCCTCTTGATTTTAATGGTTGATGGGCGTTGTGTCCTAGGGTTATCATCATTACTCATTTCAAATCATTCCATAGCTGGGTCATTCTATCTGAACATGGAGATGTAGGTATCTTGTATTGATGTTACAACCTGATGTTACAAATATTTTTGAGGCCAAGTATAATTTTTTTTGCTCTCCTCCCAACCAAACCAAAATGTTATTATATACTTATACCAGAGCTAACATGGAGATGTAGGTATCTTGTATTGATGTTACAAATATTTTTGAGGCCAAGTATAATTTTTTTTTGCTCTCCTCCCAACCAAACCAAAATTATACTTATACCAGAGCTGAAACAATATCTCCAAGTCTATCATCTACCACATCATCCAAAAGAAAGTTAAGGCCAGCAGTCCTGTACTGTAACTGTGAGAAGTGAAGAGAATATGGCTGGAGGTTCATGTGGGGTGTGAAAATTGCTGTAAATCTTATCCAAGAGCATAATATTTAAACAAATATATAAGACTAAAAGATTGTAGGTAGAATTGATTATTAGGTCTATAACCATAACTTGGCCAAAAACGGAGAATGATTATTAAAATTTTCAAGGGCACTTCTGAAATTCTCCATTTAGAAACATCAAATATAAATCATCTTCCAAAACGGTTTAAATTCTTTAGGAGGGATGAAAAAACTAGGTATTTTTTTAGCAATGTGCCTTATTGATCACTGACTTGGTAATGGCTCATCTCGCAATCATCTTTGTATAAATTCATTCATGTGATTGCATGTAACGCTTGCATATGCAACTGAGCTTTATCTCTACCCCCTTGTTTTTATGAATCAAGAAAAAAACTCATCTTACCCCCATTCAGACTTGTGCATTCAGTTGACCTGCTCAATTTATCATTTCTAAATATCTGAAAAAGGAAACACCAGATGTCAAGCTGTCTTTATTTATTCAAAGCAATGCAAGTATTTTTTTTCCCTAATGTCATTTAAATACAATAAACATCCTTCATCCACTTGAAGAAGGGAAAGGGTCAAGAAGGTATTCATAAAGAAGGAGCTCAGAATGTGAAATGAATATATAAGTGAAGCTTGGAGAAAAAAAATTGAGGTTTACCTGATATTTTGTTGCATACACTGATGAGATGGTGCCCTTTTGAAACTTCAGGACCAAGAGAGCTGACTGGTGCCGTTGATCTTATAAGTCACTTCAAATTGTTGCCCCACCATGAATTTTTCTGCAAGAGGTCACTACCTTTGTCAATTGCAGACACGCATTATCTTCACAATGTGGTGGGAGACACTGAAATAAGAAAAGGAGAAGGGATGCAACTGGATCAGCTTATCCAGAATACCTCCAGAGATAGTAATGCACACATAGAGCCCTTTGACCTAGATGTACTTAGGGAGGCCTTCCAACTGAAGGAAACTACTCCTATAGATTTGCCTTCTGTAAGAAATCTATCTTGCCTTGAATTTTGTGGGTTTATCAGTCACTTTAGTTTAGTGTTGCAAAATTGGCATTGGTTCATAACACCAATGTATTTTGACATTTAGTACTATTTTGTTTGGTGTCCCAATGTATTTTTATTTATTTATTTATTTTTCCCATCCTCTTTAGGCAGAGAAGGGGACTCCTACCATAGCCGGGAAATCAAAAGTTGAGTCCAAGGACAAGGATAGGAAGCATAAAAAACACAAAGAAAGAGATAAGGAGAAGGAGAAGGAGAAGGAGCACAAGAAACGTAAACACCGTCATAAAGATAAAGATCGAAGTAAAGACAAAGACAAGGAGAAGAAGAAGGATAGAAGTGGACATCATGATTCTGGTGCTGACCATTCCAAAAAACACCACGATAAGGTTAGAACTTACTAGTTTGCAGCTACTGCTTGAACATGACGCGGCCTATAAAATTGTAGTTAAATTTATAGACTAAGTTACTTTTGTATGGTGTTTGACATCTATAGTAAACATTTCAACTTCCTTTGTGCACAATAACTCAAATCTCTATTCAAATAAATGTCACATTCACCATTGACAATTAAAAACTAGTAAATTTGCTGATGGCTAGGAATGAACTGCAGTGATTGGTAATTTTGACATTAAATGTTTTATGCTCAATGTCATTGCCAATATGGACTTTGTTGTTGTATGATTTCAGAAAAGGAAGCATGATGGAGATGAAGATCTCAATGATGTGCACAAGCACAAAAAAAGTAAGGTAATGTATATTTGTTTGAAGTAATGGTGATTTTGCAGTATGTCCAGTCTCATCTCTCTCATTTTTGTTATGAATTACTTGGCTGCTTTTCGTTTCTTAGTCCCCCATTCTCCTTAAATAAGCTCTCTGTTTTGTATTTTGTTCTCTTGCAGCATAAGAGCTCAAAGATTGATGAAATTGGTGTGATAAAGGTAGCAGGCTGAAACAGTTGCGTACTATAGTTCATTTTTGTTTGAAGTGGTTGTTGTTGACAGTTTGGAAGGGGTTTTGACTTGAAGTTGTCCATTGTTTTGAGGTAGTTACTTTATCAGAATATGATTTCTATCCTTCTTCTGATTTGACGTATGAAAACTAATTTTGTGAATGTGTACCCATCAAACTCCAGAGACTCCTCCAATAAACAAGTAACAGATTTATATTGAATCATTCCACTTGCTCAAGCTGATTTAAATCATTCCTCTTTGAAAGAAAAAAGGAAGTTCTCCTTGGGCATAATCTAAAAAGTTTTGTGCATAAATAATAACCATGGATGATTTCTTGTGAGGTACCCAAACAAAGTAGCCTCTCATCCTCAACACTGTGCATGCTCTCTCATCTCCAGAGCATTACTATGTCGTTTAGTAGCATCAATTATGTGATATAAGTATAGCGGTGATAATCACTTTTGTTATTTTTCATCATTACCATTAAGGTGTTTCTTACGTTTTGTTCTCATTTTTATGCAGAGTAGGTTTTGAACTGACTGAAAATGTGAAGATGGTGAATTCACCAGACAAGAACATTTGCATGCCAGGTTGAGATTTGCTGAAAATGGAACTTTGTATCATAACAATGGTCTAGTATAGTTGCTGGTAATAGGGAAAAGTTCCCTTAGTTCTTATGGTGCATTGGATATTTCCTCGTGTACACATTATTGTAATCATTTCTCCATTTTAGGGTAGTCCAAAGCTTAGTTCTATAACCAGTTTCGTGTAGAATTTCCTGCTTTGAGCTGTAGGAAGAACACGCTTGAGGATAGAGATTGTGCATATTGATTAATTCCTTTCTTCCCCCGTATTTTGTGGCAACAATTGACATACATCTTAGTTTAACCAATAGGATCTTAATGGGGCTAGGGTTTTTGCATGCTGTCTTGAATGTTCTCTTCATTCAGGGTGATATTCGTGTAACCGAACTGCAGAACTAGGAGAGATTATAGTTAGGAAACTGGGGAAATTTTTGTTAATGCTGATGATTCGTTTTGAGGTCAACTAGGGAATGATACTATCTTGTAATATATACGAGCAAAATGGGATTGAGTGGGAATTCAAAGCTCTTAATGATCACAGAATAATTTCGGGACTGAAACTCATTGATGATTGATTGGTGTGAGCTGTGTTTGTATCCTAGCAAATCCCTAAAATGTGTCAGTAATGTCATCTACTCAGATAGTAATTTGATTTTCATCTTGTTTTCTGATTCTTTTCAGAGCAAAACTCAGACTCGTAACTGTTGTTGGTGGCCTTGCTTCTTTTTATTGTTAGACTTGAGCATTACCCCTCTCTAACCTTTGCCACTTGAAAGCTGAAAGGAGTCGAAGAATAATTCCATTTATTATAGTTTATATTCTATTATTTATAAAATTAATTTCACATTATTTATTGAAAAATATTAATTTATGTAATACTTTATTTGTGAAAAATACATAGAAAGAATGCATCAGACCACACGACGTGCTCCTGTGCAAATGCATTTGCTATTATCATGCAGAAACCTGAACACATCTGCAGCTACTCTTCCATTTTTCTAGCAAAGCATGGACGGGAGCTTGTGTTTTCCAACAGCTTGGTCATCTTCTCAGAAGCTTCTGCCCGCTGTATTTTCAACTCTTCATTTCTTCTCAGCTCCAGCTGTAATTCTTCTTCCAACATCTCCTTCTCCGCCCCCTTCAGATCTGCATCGAAGACGCTTTGCTGATATTCAAGAATCATACTCTGAATTTCATGCATTCCAGCCTCTCTGATTTCTAAGAGAGTTTCCTTCTCGTGGGTTACAGCCTGAAGTGCAAGTTCCATTTCCTCCACAGATTTGGATCCCTTCTGTATATCCGTCTGTACAACTTGCATTTCACCCTCTATCTTACCCAACTTCTTACTCAAAACATCAAATTCTTTCTTTATAAGACCAAGATTTTCGCGAGACAACTTCATTTCATTCTGTATCTTGGTTTTCTCTTCCTCGGACTTCAATAACTCTGTAGCTTTACCGCCTACTTGCCAATTTCTCTGTGAGGTGTCAACAGTCTCAATGTTATCTATGGCAAAAAGGACCTTTTCACTCTCCTGTCTCTGATTCTCCTTCATAAGTTTTGATTTCAAAACTGCCAGTACGTTCTTCAATTCAATTTCAGATTGTTGAATCCTTCCCATGGTGGCCTCAGATTCTTCCTTGCAAACTTGAAGGCGAGCCAGCTCTTCTTTCTTTTTCTCGAGATAAGACGTTGAAGCATTTACCCTTGCCTTTGCTCTGTGTTCTCGCTGTTCAAAGTAAGCAATTGATGAAGCAAAACTTGACACGGAATATCTCAGTGCTGATAACTTCTTATCTACAAGAGCTCTTTTCTCTTGCATTTCAGAAGACAGTAGCTCAAGGGATCTAAACTCTTCCTGTTTTAGCTGAAGCCCTTCTTCTGTTACTTCAATTTCTCTCAGAACTTTATCAAACTCAATGAAAGCTTGCTCCGCGTTCAGTGGAGATGCAGGAGACTGAAGACATTTCTCTCCATCAACTTCCATTAGTTTCTCTCCAACTCTGTTCTGTTCATCAGAAGAAAGCAATCTTCTCAGTTCATCCCTCTCATGCATAGCTATCTCATACAAACCCATCAGCTTTTCATTTTCTTCTTGCGTTTCCATAAGCTGCTGCTCTAGGTTCTCAACTGTTTTAATCTCCCTCTCCCTTGCATTGGCAAGTTCAGGAGGACTATCATTATCATGAACTTCCATGCCATTTTGTTCACTCTCATCATCATTCACGTTCTTGTAGTTACTTTTTGAAGCTGCCCGTTCATACATTTCAATGAGACTATTTTTTTCCTCAATCAAAGCTTTTAGTTTTGACTGTAGCTCCTTGTTTGCCTCAATAAATGTTTCAAGCTTCAACTGCAGCTCATTATTCTGCGTAGACAATGTAATAGCTTTTTCATGAGCTTCAGCTTCTTGTTGACTTGCTGCGGCAATGGCATCAACCATTGTTTTGAGCTCCACATTGACAACTGATGCATCAGTTGACAAAGGAAGCTCAAGTTGCTCTGTTTTCTCGTTTGTGGCTCTAAAAAATCTCTCTTCTTCAAGTTTCATCATGAGATCATTGACATGCCTACAAAATAATCTGGTCAGGCAGACAGCATTTCAAAATAGTACAGTACATTCGCGCATACACACTGCTTATTAGGTATTTGAGTCTACATAAACGTACATTCATCATCAGCTGTGTAATGATGCTAGAGGTAAAGTAACCAAACTTGTTCATTGAAAAATTAAATCAATTGAGAGTTTGAAAATTTTATCAAGTGAAAGAATTAAGAGTCAATCCATTACCTTTCTAGTCTTTCCTTCTCTTCAAAACAGAAATCCAACTTCTTAAGGAGCAAGTCAATTTCGGCCTGGTTTTGAATAACCTATAATACATAAATAAAAAATCTGTCACGTGTACCTTGTATCAAATGAAAGCCGCATAAAAGTTTGTGAACAAAGAAGCAGAGTGGCGGACCTGTATGCGGAGGAATTCGTTCTCCTCTTTAATTGAAGATTGACAAGGTGATCTTGGTTCCTGTGTCAACAATAGTTATTTATATCCATAAAGTCTTTGGTGCCAAAACCGTGCATGAGTAATACAAACACCAAAACATACATAGTTCGTAAGATAATTCAAAAACATACACCAAGCACTTGCCATTATAATATGATTATCTAGAAACAAAATTGTAATTTCAAACTGAATCATTCTAAAATCAGGAGGCAGAATTTCTGCTTTTCTTTCTCTTTGTTTTTTTGGTAAAGATGATGTGGATCCAAGCAAGAATTCCTCAACAAAACTATCGTTGTAACATCCCGGGGATGGATGAAAAATGCAAAATTCTGAAATCTACAGTGGTGAATACAATATTCTCTGAATATCATATTACAGCGTCATTCATTTTGTGCTACAGGATGGCTGCAGGAGAGAAATACCATCTAGGAACTTCCTGATGCCTACGCCTGTGCACATGCCCCTCTTGTTGTGAAATCAAATTTAAGTATCAAGCAGTCAAACTACTAATTATGCAAGCAGTTAACCTGAATTTGAAGTTTGAAATATAATTATCTCTACAATGAATAAATAGAAATGCAACTACTGAAATCATACTATTTTAAAAAGTTTTTGAGGTGAAAACCAAACAAAGAACTCTTGCAACAATGAAGAAGAAATTAGCACCATCGTCACCAGACTTTCATGAAAGAGTACAACCCATTAGCTTATTTTACATCCCATCTCAATAAATGTAATCAAACTGATACGCTAAGAGTTAAATATATGTGCCAAAGTGGTTGCACTGTTGTGAAAAATGCTTTGGAAGATACATCTGCTTGAATTGTACCTGACTCAAAATTGGTGGATCATCATGTACTGCTGCTGTCTCCATGTCTAAGCTAGTTTTCTGTAGTCGAAAGAAATTAAAAAACTCACAGTTAATGAGAAAAAATAAATTCTAAATGTAGCCATGCATTTTCAAAGTTCACAGTAAAGCTTTTGAAGAACCTGAACTGCCAAGGAATCTGATTCATGCATAAGTTTCCAATCCAGTGCTTCTAGTAACTGCATATACAATCAGAAGATGTTTTAGAAAGGATAATTTGACTGAAAACAGCTTAAAACATGTTTAGACATTGTTTCCTCTACCTTATTCTGTAAGACCATGATTTGTTCATTCATCATCACCCTTTCACCTTCCTCACAAAATGACTTTAATCTGTGAAGTATAGCCAAAATAAGTATCCCCATTTAACGGGAAATGATTTCAGAATATATCTTGGACATAAAAATATTACTTGAAATCTGTTCTTTGCAAACAAAAAGCTATAAAAAGAATATTCAAGGCCCAATCAGGTGCATTCCTGTTTTATCAGGTTCAGTTAGTTGGAAATTACTGTTTATTGCTAGCAGAGATGTTTGACCTTGGTTTTAGTTGCTAATATTATTAACTTTTTTTAGCCTAATTTTGACATAAATCTACATCCAGCTCGAATTTCATTGAATTGACAACCAATGTATATGTATCGAGACCAATATAATTTGCCACTTTACTGAGAAAGAGAGTTACAGAGGCTGAAAAAGACATGCCTTCTAATTTCTTCCTTTAGACGCAAATTTTCTGTGGCAAATCTTGTGACTTCTTGGTTGCGATCAACCTGGGTTCGTAAAGCTTCAATTTGCTTCAGATGCTCCTCCTTTTCTTTCAACAAGTGTGTTTCAGCTGAAATCTTTCCAGCAGAAACTGCCTCTAGCCTCTTAACTCCTGCCTCTCGGAATCGTAGTATCATTTTTAAGCTTTTTATCTCATCCTCTCTCTGTTTGGTCTAGTGCATTCCAAAAAAAAAATCAGAAAAAATTTCAGATCATTAATTAAATCCAAGCAATATGTTTCGCACATACCAGTTGCATAACTGCTTGATTTTCAGCTGTCAATGCCTTCAAAGCTATGTCCTTATCCTTTTCTCTTCTAAAAGCCCCGACAAGGGCAACTTCATAATCTTTCTTCTATAAAAGTACAGCACAAAAAGAATTTTAGCTGAGAGTCATTCAACAATTCTGTGTTAAATAGTCAAGGTTAAGAACAAGCGACGGGTACCTGAGACATCCTATTTTCAGACATAAGCGGACTAGATGATCCATGAAACCCTTCCCACTTAAAACTTCCAGGAGATCCGAGAAAGCTTAAGGATGAAGTATCACTATCTAGATTTTCAGCTCCCCCATTGACTAAACTACGCAGTCGGGACACTTCTTTCTGAAAGTATATGAACACATATGCAATCATAAGCAGTCAAGATGGAAAACCTAACCTTGTCACTTTCCTTGGAACAATATTGAGTTATTTTAGGTAACAGTTATCTAATAATGTTACTAAAACAATGTACAGTGTTATTTTAGCTCTGAACTAAGGAAGGCCTCATAAGACGAGGGAATCTCATTTGAGCACAATACCTTAAGTTGTTGAATTTGCAGGCGCATCAAAATAACGTCTCCTGATGCATCTTCGTTAACAATTGCCTGGAGGAAAAGTAAAGCAGTGACTTTCTGTGTGCATAGCAATGGCTGACATTAAGAACTTACTATGTACCAATAATGTTTTGGAAAGCCCCACCAAGCAGCTTCAATTGGGACTTTTTTTACTATAAGGGAAAGAAAAGTATGTGCGAAATTTTAATCTTTTACAATAGTATCAGTTACAGAAAGCTAGGCTTCGCTATTTCATGACCGCTGATAACCAGGTATAGATTATATACAAACTTAAAAGCAAGATCACATACATTATTTTTTATGAATTTTGCTCGTTGTGCAAATTTCAATGTGCTTAACGTCTCCAAAGAGCAACTGCAAGGGACCCAAAAAAAATGTTAAACTGAAATGTGAACACCCACATACAAATATGCCATGCTTGTTAAAATTTATTTTTAAGTTTGCACGAATGGCCAAGCAAGAACTTAAGAGAAACCATTATGGAGAACAAGATAAGCAACTAACCAAAGAGATGGACTGATATTTGCAATTATGATGGTTTTTGAATTTCCTCCCAGAGAATCCTGAAAACAAAAATGATTAGATAGAAGTGCATATATTAGCAATTCATATCATGATAAAGGAAATTAAAACTTAATAGTCAAGACATTTAATGCAAAATTATATTCCAAAATGATAGAACTTTATCTCTTCAAAAAATAAATATTAAAAACTCTTCAACTACACCACAATCTTCTGTAGGCCATAGCAGAGAGATTCTCTAATTCAGTCCATACTTTCAATGCTTTTACTACTTTCAAAGACCGTCATCGTCACTTATGCTTGGCAACCCAAGAATCTTATGATAATTAAGGTCACCATACTTCCTAAACTCAATTTAGGTGGATAACTACAGTGCATCCAACCAACCCTTATTCTTGAAGGTAGAAATTAATTGGGATGGAAGGAGGAGGAATGCTTCCACACAGAGAGCTCACACAAAAATTAACTAAAAGTTGCAAGAAAGCAGGAATTATACTTCGATTCATGCCCACAGAATTCAAAAGGAACTTTTGCTTCAGCTGAAAACAAAATATAAAAACTCTGCCAAATGTATTCCAGATAGACATTTTGCTGTTGTGTATGAGATTGGTAGGATATACTTCTGATATTTCAAATTCAAGAATTAAACATATTCTATTTTAAAAAGTATACCTGAAGCAAAAATGTGAGCTTCGAATCCCGATAAGGAACATGGTGCGACTTGCCATTTGATATACTTACAAGGTTCATAATAACAAGTCTGCAAATATCAAAATCATCTAAATGAAATTAACAGTTGGCTTGAATTCATACTTTGACTTCACATATAAAATAAGTCTTAAAATAGTTTTTTATAAATAAATTAAGAATAAGTTAGAGACCACACCCCAATGTCGAAAGTGACTTGTTAATATTGGTAGCTTCCTTGAGACGTTCACCTTCAGCACCAGAACTCTTTTGCCTGTGATGATAAACACAAGGATAACAAAACTTAGATTGGAAGTTTTACTAATTAACTTCTTCAATAAAATTATTTTTCTATTCCACATCACATCACCTCTCAGATCCTGCTAAATCAACAAGATTAAGCTGAGCAAACCGATGATGAGTTACGCCTTGGGATTCCCACTGATAACAAACCACCGATTAGAATTGCCATATCAAACCAGCCCAATTAACAGTATTCAGAATCACTTATTTTCTTTCATACTTAAAACCAAATGTCTTTAAGGAATGAGATAAGGAAGGCATTCAGAATATGTTGCTTGTCAAGAATAAATGCAAATGAAGACTCTTGTATGATTTCTTTTCAATTATTAATATATTTTTTTTTTTGTTGAGAAAATCGACTAACCTTACTTTCAATGATGCATGTAAATACACTATGAGAACGACTACTTGCACGATTCATATTTGTGGCTGCTACTTTTCTATTTGCTGCACCCTGAAAAAACAGTACACGATACTCGGTTAAGTAAAATTTTGAGGAAATAAAAGAAATAAGTATCCATGTAAATGTACAAGTTGGGATTTAATCTAAGAAAGAATTCTTCTTCCAAGTAAACTTTTTGTATCATTGACTTTTCCCAATCTTCCAACAAGAGTTTCATACTTAGGACAATGTAGTTCTTGCTTCATATTACACAATTTTTAGAAGCTTTGTGCTTGATCTGATAATCAGAAACAGTTGGAGATTTCAAAACAGAATACTGAATGAAAATTTATTTCTCACAGTAAGCTTGCTTCGAAGAGCACATACATAGTGTTAAGGCAATTTGTATACCTGAATAAGTTGATGAAGCACATCTCGAGCACTTGCAACTTCTATCTCCTTGAGATTCTCCACATAAACCCCTTTCTTCACATCTTCTCTTATCTGTAATAATAATGTCCACCGAATATTGTTAATTTCACCAAAATGCTCAATTAAAGAAAAGTAAGAGGAGTGCAACTTCAAATACACGCACATGGTTTAATACAGTTCAAAAGAAAACTAATATAAAGAGAGTTGTCAATGGTGTAAACATATAAAAAAAATTTGAGGGTTTTAGAGCTCTTTCAGTGCAGAGTTCTTTTCCAAATTGCAAATTGCTTTTTTTAATGCAATCAAGAAAAAACAAATCAATTGAAGAGATGCAGACTTCAAGAAGTAACCTATACCTGCAAGTTGGTAGATGACGGATCCAGGAGATCAAGAATCTGTTCGTTGTATATTTCCAAGAAAGAGCATTTACAGGTAAATTTTATCTTTTCATCTTTACGAACCTCTTTTTCCTGATACAAATGATCAATTAAAAACCACAATTAGATTCCTTTCACAGAAACCGAAAAAAGTTAATGCACTGATGTATATTCAGCAACCCTAAAAATAGAAAGCTAATTTCTACTTTCAGCCTTTGGCCATCGGTTTGAATATGAATTCTGTGAATGTGGAAGGAAAAAAGGCCTGCAGCAAACCTCCGCCGCTTAGCGAACAAAAAGATACCAGATATGAATAGAATAAACATAAGTCTATGAAATCTTAGAATCAGTTAAATCCAACTCATGATAAAAACAAAGGAAGGGGAGAAAGCACAGATCTTTCTTTTATGACCGTGCAATTGGGCTCATCTTTTCAAGATTAGCTAAATAGTAGCACATGAAAACTAATGCTTTGGAAATAGTTTGGGAATAGCTCACTCATATCCAAAAAACAAAAATTAAACATATTCATGGTCAGCTTGATGTCCAAGAGGAAAATCAAAAACCTTCTGGATTCTTGAGAACAAATACTCAAACACCCTAGGTGTCATTCCACAATTAACACTATGTCTTCGAGTCCCTCCCTCGATGTCTCCAAGCATTGTATGAGTCTTTCCACTTCCCGTCTGCATATATACACAATAGATTGTGTATTAACGAATGTTAAAGTCATTTTAGCTAAAAAAAAAAAACAAAATCTATAAGCCCTTCACAGCATTTCATTCCAATCAATCTATCTCAAATACTGAAAACTAGACTACCACATTAAAATTAAAACCCTTAGCAAAATCTCACTTGGCCATATGCAAACATGCAGCTGTTGTAGCCTCCCATACAATTGTCCACCATCGGCAATCCAGCCATTTTGAACATTTTTTCCTGTTACACCACATTAATCAAATTAACCATGCCAATTAAGACTCTACCCCAAAAAAAACCAAACCCATTTTCCTTTCAGAGAAAAAAGAAAGAAAGAGGTGGATACCTGGCTAACAGTTTCATCCGCAACAAGATCGAAAGTAAACCGTGACTCTGGATGCCCGGTCCAAGTAATTGTCTGACAACTTTCTTGCCTAACGCACTTGCCATGCCCTTGAACAGATATTTCTGAACTGCTTAACGGTCTTAATCTTATAATAACCTAAAAAAATTATTCAAATAACAATAAATTAAACAAGATTGTAGCTTAATTGAATAGCAAAGCCACTTAATTTAAAGCTTGAATAGCATCAAATTGTGATATTTCTGACTAAATCAACACTTTTTGAAAATCCAGGAACCAAAATGACAAGCAAAAGCAAACCTGAACAAATTCAAAAATAAATAAATAAAAAATAACAACCCATATCACAAGCATAACCTTAATTTAAGCTTAATTAGGCTCAAAATATGATATTTGGACTAAATCATTACTTTTTTTAAATCAAGGAACAAAATGAAAAGAAAAGGGCTAACCTGCACGTTATGTTCCTTCCAGAATGAAGGATCCTCGGAGAACTCAAAGCTCTGAGCATGCCGCGGCACCGACACCACTGATCCTGTAACGCCACCGTTGTCGTCCTCCTCCCAGTCATCAATCCTCCGGGCTGCTGACATGGCAACCAAGGATTGGGCGGAAGCAAGGTTATGATCTCGAGAGACGGATTTCAGTAGATCTGGAGTGCTCGGCACAGATTCCGAGACGGACCGGTCATGAAACCCGAACCGGCTCTTAATCGCGCTCGCCGTGTCCGATAGGAAAGGCATTTTAAGTTGGTTGGAAAATCTAGGGCAAGAGTTAGGGGTGTTTGGGAGGTGAGAAAATTCGAAGAGAAACGAGAAGAAAAAAGAGAGTGTTTCTTTCTTTCTTCTTTCCTTCCTTCCCTCCTTTCTTTCTTTGTTTTTTTTCTTTTTGAAAATGAATTTTTGAGGGAAAATGAGGATTCGGGGGTGGGAGTGATCGGACGGTGGAGATAGGTTTAGATGAGCGGTTAGGATGGTTTGGATTTGAATTCTGGAGACCGTTTGAGTTTTGAAAAGGTAGATTTTTGGAGGAGAACGAAATTACTGGAAAGTCCCTGTCTCTAACGGTAAGATGATGAACATATGTGAATAGCATGTTTGGGAAGGTAGTTACTGTTATTTTTAAAAAAAAAAATTATGCTGAAATATATTATAATGATATTTTTTTATTTTTAAAAAATTATTTTTGAGATTAACGCATCAAAACGATCCAAAATATATATAAAAAAATTTAACAAAAAAAATTTAATTTTTTTAGAAACGCGGGTACAACCGCGTTTCCAAACACTTAAATCTATTCATTAAGATTTTATTATGATTGTTTTTTTTTGTCTAAATTAGGATTTATAATTTGTGTTTATTTTTGAAGTTTTGATATCAATATATTTAGATAATGTTAATATTCTAATTTCTCATTCCGATTTATTATGATAATTATTTATAAATAAATTTTTTTTTATAATATGTAAGATAATCATGTTTATTTATTTTTTATTATGATCGGATATAGTACAATTATACTGGTATGTATAACACAACGGTATCTTTATTATAGCAGTATAGATTCTGATTAAAATAATATATGATGTTAATTTTTTTTTTAACCTCAATTTTTTATTTAAATTGTATTGTTAAAATAAAGAAATTATTAGATAAATTTAGTTCATCACATCATATGTAATTTACATAAATAGATAATATATATTATTTTTTATATTTGTTGTCCCATTCTCTGCAATGCCCTTTTTTACCCGCCGTGCTCTCTTTCTTATATATTTGTGTTTTGTACAGCAAGTTGAACTATCTGCCTGAGATTGATTTTGCTCTTGCAGTTTAACCGAATTTGGCAATGTCTTCTTCATTTAGGGATTCCTTGCTTTTGCTAGTCTTTGCCCCCGTTTGGCATTGGGTTTTAAAAGGGGTGGGCTAAATTTTGAAATTTTTAGCATGAGGATAACCGGTGGTGTTTGGTATTGCGGTGACTGTTATGATTGTAATTTGAAAAAAATAGTTTTATAAAAGGTGTTTTTAGTTGTGATTGATTTGGAAAAATATATGTTTTGATTAAAATTATGGTTGAAATTGAGGTTGAACAAAAAATAATTTAATATATTTGATTAAAAATTGTGGTTCAATTTGATGTTATGGTATAATTACCTAAAAAGACTTCATTCATAATATTAATAAACAATTACATAAAAAGTAATCTTACAACCAATAAAATGTCATGGGATACATGTTCAAACCCATTGAAAAAGAGTTCTACTATAAATATTGACCAAATGTGAGTTTTTATACAGACAAATAATGGCTTTACAACAGCAATGCTCTGCATTTCTAAGTTCTAACTCTTTCATGCCCCTTCCCTTGCCCTCTCGTATTTTCCCCATAATTCAATGGTTTCCTGTATAAAGAGACACAGCTATCACTTTAATTGTTGTTAGCAGTAATGGTTTCCTGTAAGATTGTTGTGTGCAGTGAAGAGAAATGAATGTAAAAATGAACGAAAAGAGCAACAAAAGAGGAGAATAAGCTGGTAAATTCCCCATCTTTGTTATCTCTAGAAAGTTCAACCTATGATTGAACTTGCAAGAAGCAGTATTTTACTGTCTTTTCAAAATCACGATCCTGCCTTAACAAAATAGTAGGACACGCATTTTAGATTTTTTTAGCATGTGGTAACCAAACACATATATCAGTGTGTTTTCAAGAAACACAAACACTGCCGCATAAACAAACGGATGTAGTAGAGAAGAAACATAAAATTATAAAATTTTAAAAGGTAATAATTAACATTATTTAATTAACATTATTGATGATTTTGTCTAAAATAACTATCTTATTAAAAAATTTAAGTTTTTAAATGAAGTTTTAAAATATAATTTATATTATTTTTTAACACATTTAAGTTTTTTTAAGTGAAAACTTTTTGAACTTGAAACTTTTACATGCTAACATTACATTATACTTAATATTTATCAAATAAATAAAGATGATGAGATTCAAATTCGTGATCGCTTGTTTATTAAGACTCTGATACTATGTTAAAAAATCATTTCAATTTAATAATTTAAATTTTTAGATAAAATAATTATGCTTTTAAGTGTTTTAAGTGAGGTTTTAAAATATAATTTATATTATTTTTTAATATTCAAAATCGGAAGAAACTTCGTGATCCAGAATCGGAAGAAACTTCCAAGAATCGCAGTTTTTTCTACCAGGTCACCCGAATATTAAGCTATGCCCACAACCATGACCTTGTTTAGGTAGGAAATATTTCACATCGTAGCAAGTTCTATCGTCAAGAAAATGTCTTAATTTGGAACGGTCAGGGTCACCCACAGTACTATAATCGCCATAGAAGATATATTTCCATATGCTCGGAAGTAACTTGATTCATGGAAAGATCGACTAGCATATTCTCCACTTCCCATTGGTGGGCAAGATCCATCTGGAGTACAAAATGTTATTGACTGTTTATCTTGTTTATTTTGCAAGCTTAATCTCTAGAGAATCAAGAAAATGGCAGCATGACATGACCTCCATGAGCATCCATGAGTATGGTGTGGCTCCAGATGAAGTGCAATGCATGTTTTGCGACGAGGGGAATATTAGTGGGTTTTATTGACTGTCAGGGGAGATGTTGCGAATTGTGATGGAGCTCCCCTTAGTGTCAGGAAGCTTTGCATAAGGTCTAGTTCCTTGGGCACTGGAGTGGCGACGGCATGAGTAGATTGGATCAAGAGAAGATGCGTGCAAGCCGTGTTGGACTGGAAGACGACTATTCAGGAAGCACATTGCTGAAGCCGAAGGTAAAGGCCTTGCTCAAGAATTAGACCATCATGAGCAAGTTGCAAGCAATGCAAGTGCAGCCGCAGCTAACCCGGCCACAGGGGGTGTGACGGCGAGAGATGCTTGCGACTCACCAGTTTCTGAGAAAGTTGCTGGGCACTTCCTCGAAATGGGGATAGGTGTAAGGTTGCCTACTCGCTGAGTTTTCCAAGGATCAGTGAAACCACTTCTGATGAACTAGAGAAACATGTGCTAACACTGGCTGTACCATCCTGATGGATGAATGGGTGGATAAAGACGGTGGATGTTTGGTCAATTTCCTTGTAGATTGTCCGGCTGGTCGTGTTTATCTGAGGTCATTACAGATATCAGTGGCAATAATGTTCCCTTGCAGAACTTGTTAGATGTTCTTATTGAAGAGTTTAGGCAGCAAAATGTAGTTCAGGTCATGACTTGTTCTACAACAAGCTGGATGTTTTCGGTAATCAATCAGATTAGAAGGATTCACATGCACGATTTTTGAGCTGTGAGTGCATCAGATTGCATCGGTCTCATGCAAGAGAAGATTGCTGCTATGGATGACATAAGTAGAGTATTAGATAAGGCAAAAAGCCTTGTCAGGTTTGCTCAGAACAATGCTACAGTGCTAAAGCTGTTTAGAGGCTTTACAGTTTCTCAAAATGAGAACCTTTTCAAGCCTTCAAAGATGAGGTCGACAATCCCATTCACGATTGTCGAGAGCATCCTCTCCAATAAAGATGAATTGAAATAAATTTTCACTTCATCAGAGTGGAAATCTTCTTTTAGGTCGAAGAAAGTGGAAGGCAAGAGTGCAGCTGCTTTGGTAACGGATTCTTCTTTCTGGAAGGCAGCAGAAATGGCATCAAAGACAACAACCGCTCTCAATCTTGTTATTGACAAGATCAGTGATGACGATGAACCTTCGATTGGCTTCATATATGATAGCATGTATCAGATAAAGAAGCATTACAGGAGTTGTTCGGAAACAAAGGAGTCGGATACATGCCATTCTGGAAATTAATTGACCCATTATGAGATGATTCTCTTCACAGACCCCTCCATGCTGCAGCGTATCACCTAAATCCCAGCTTTTATTACCCTGAATTAATTCCATTTTGACACCGAAACCTCGAATGGTCTTCACTGCTCCATTATCAATATGGAAAAAGATCAGAAGATTCAACACCTTATCATACAGGTTCTGCAAAGCTCATGGAGATTTCCAGGACGGTTATGCTGCAGATACAATTGAGAATGTTCATCTAGGAAAAGAAACTTCTTTTGAGATGCATGGAAAATGTTCGTAGTTTCCGGTGTTTGTACCATGTCTCTGGTTTACCATGTCATGGAGCAAGGCTATATATTTGTGGTCAGCATTTGGAAATCACTGACCTGTGATGCTGCTGTCAGGTTCAAGATAAACAGGAGTTAATTTTGATCGATCTTTCTTCAAAATAAATCATCAATTTATTGCAAAAACAAAGAAGCCAGAAATTTACAGCATTATTGAAAGACAAAATACCTTGTTCAAGATAAACAGGAGTTAATTTTGATCGCACCTGCTGCTAATAGATTTTAGTGTTTCCATCAAGCATCCAAAAGTATGAGAATTAGACAAATGTTCGGTACCTTAACTGTATCTGCTGGTTGTGTTTGAAAGTCATGTTCATTTGAAGGGCCTCTTTCGCCATGGACTCCATAGCAAACCAAACTATAGTTAAGATCACTAACATAGGCATATCGATGGTGTTTTTTCAAGTTTTTTATGGGATTGAAAAAAAAAACTTATGCATGGATATATTAGCTTCGGATATTGATATAATTAATATGACAGATCATTTTTTCTTAATCTATACCCTAAAATTTAAATTTTTGTTCTTAAATTTGATTATTTTGAACACTTTCTCAACAAACAAAGTAAGCATTTAATTTTAGAATCCATGTTGAGTAGCGTTCGATGGATCTATTTCGAATCATGAAAAGGGTTGACTCTTTAGATTTATATACAATTATTAGTAAAGTAATTTTCAATATTACTATAAAAAACTATAATTTTATTTGAAAAGTATATATCATCGTTATGATTTTTAAAATATTATTATATTTTATTTATGTATTTTTTTTCCAAAATATGGTTTGTGTGAGGTCATTAAACATGTTTTATAACTTATTTTTTTCTCAATTTTTTATTTTTTTAATGGATTAAAATTGTTTTTTTTAATATAGAAGAATCAAAATCAAGTTAAATCAATTTCATAAGGTTGATGGGTTAATATTTTAATTAGTTTAATATTAAACCCAATTTCAATTAGACAAAATCAAGTTTTTGAAATTAATATGTTGAGTTAAATTGGTTTTAACAATTGTGCTTTAAAATACTATATAGAAATAAAATTATGTATTGACAATTTGACATAGTTAAGATAATAGGAAATTATTAATATCCTATTTGTTTTTACTTTTTAAAAGTGTTTTTGAAAAAAAATTAAAATTTTTTATTTTTTTCTTTACTTTAAATTAATTTTTTTTGATATTTTTAAATCGTTTTCATGTGTTAATGTTAAAAATAATTATTAAAAAATAAAAATATTATTTTAATATATTTTTAAATGAAAAATATTTTGAAAAATAATTACTATAACACTCACAAATATCTTCTAAATCAATCTATTTCATTATTGAATTTAATTTCATGAACCAACCAATAAATTTATTACAAATGTAAAATCCCGAACGAACCACTAAATTTGTCATATGCTATTAAGTTTGAATCACCAATTTAGTAAATTATATTTAAAATGTGAAAGCCAAAATCATAATTATGAGATGAGATAACTAACGATGTGTACAGATTTAATGACATGTAAGTTTTTATTTATTATTATTAACATGAATATTCAGGTTAACTTATACGTATTTCGACTAACTATATAGTTCGAACTTTAAACCACAGAAAAAATAAATCTTTTAATTCTAAACTTTTATTATTTGCCACGTATGATTAATGACATGTAAGAATTTGATTGGCTTGGTCCATGAGCGCATCTTGTCAATTAAATTCACCTAATAATTTTTCTAAGAAAATTCGAACAGAAAAATCAAGAGACTTGGACGTAAGGACTTAATTGAAGTAAAGTTAACTACATTAAGTGACCTAATCGATGCTATGTTTCTATGTTGTACTCACTTGATAAATAGATAACAATGTAGGGACTAAGTTTGAGGTTTCCTACAATATCAAATCAGATCAAAGCCACATGGAATCGATTTTGAATGTACCTACTCAAACCCTAGCTGACTCTCTCAGCCTGCCCATGCGTGTCCGTAAACTTCAAATTATAGGATTTTTTTTTTCAAAATTACGGTTTCTTAAATTTAATTAATTAAATGGAAACGAAAGAGAATCAAAAAACGAAAATCGAAGTAATCGAAGAAGAAGAAGAGAAGCAATCGGAGAAATTTGTAGTGGAAGTGAGTAGCGATGATGAAGAGGCAAATGAAGATCTGAGCTTGAAGATCGTAGAGAAGTCGCTGTTAATGAAAGCGGCGAAATTGACTGCGAACGGAAACTGTCTTATCGTTTTGGACGACGACGATGGTAGCGGTGGTGATGGAGGAGATACTGGCGTGGTGGAGGTAGCTGCGACCTCGTCGATGGAGGCTGTGGCGGCGGGTGTGGGTCCCAGTGGTGGTAAGAAGAGGAAAAAGAAAGTTGAGAAAAGGATTAACATTTCAGTAAGTTGAGCTTAATTATGCTGTTCTTGTTAATTAAATTGATTATTTTATTTTTATTACAACTTGAAAATTGATTAGTTTTGAAATTAAGGGTTATTTGGTTTAATAATGCGTGGTTAGGCTGTTAATGCCAAGGAAGAAGGGAAGGTGGGAACGGCTGAGGAGGCGGAGACAGTTGAGAATTCGGAGACGATCGAGAAGGCAGGGACAAGTGAGACGGTAGAGGCAGTTGAGGCTGCGGAATTGGTGGAATCAGGTGGTGCGACTGCGGATGAGGAGTCTGTTAATGTTGTGCTCCGAAAGCTTCTTGTGAGTTGAAATATTTGTTGTGATCTACAATTTTGAAAGAAATACTATTCCCTTGTGAAGGCTTAGATTGGTATATCTGTTATATGTCCTCTGTCAGCGGGGGCCAAGGTACTTTGATCCTCCGGATAGTGGCTGGTCAACTTGCTATAATTGTGGTGAGGAAGGGCATATGGCAGTTAACTGTCCGACACCTATGAAGAAGATTAAACCATGCTTTGTTTGCGGGAGTTTTGAGCATGGTGCTAAGCAATGTTCTAAGGTTTGTGAAGCTAATTATTTAGAATTTGGAGCCTTGTTATTTATTTATTGGATTCAGTTGTTTCCAAAAGCTGTTTGCTTGGACTTT
>Ga0307517_10000773_pt1 | contig 55019 bp, 51 predicted proteins | sample 23_EM_MG_FD_194515 | JGI IMG/M metagenome (GOLD analysis project Ga0307517, IMG submission 194515) | Populus trichocarpa ectomycorrhiza microbial communities from riparian zone in the Pacific Northwest, United States - 23_EM | ecosystem: Host-associated > Plants > Roots > Unclassified | place... | reverse complement strand
CCCAACTTGTCCTTCAACTATTATCCTTCTAGCTACCGGTCCCTTGAAGCCTCCCTTAGCACCAGCGCTAGCAGGTCTATCGCCGGTCCTATTGTATTTTTGTTAAGACAGGAATAAACCTGTTACAACGAGTCAGGAAGCGGCGTAGTGGTCGAGAGATGCGAATAGTTGATATAGGGACAGTGATTGAACAGGCGCATGTAATTCCTACGGAGGAGGGCCAATGGATAGTAAATCACAGGATTGATCTGCGGACATTTAATGAAATATATTAGATTATTCTATACTACTGGATTGTGTATAATATGCACACGGCCGAGTTGAAGCCGGAGGCTTAAGATACTAATTGCCACCCGGGTGCCCGGATTCAACTGGGCCGTGAGTGTAGGGCGGATGTGTGAAATATGTTGTGAATTTGGCTACAGAATTGTGTATAATACGCACGCAGCCGAGTTGAAGCCGGACGCTTAAGATGGCAATTGCCACCCGGGTGCCCGGATTCAACTCGGCCGTGAGAGTAGGGCGGATTTGTGAAATATGTTGTGGATTAGACTACAGAATTGTGTATTATACTCACGCGGCCGAGTTGAAGCCGGATGCGTGAGATGGCAATTCCCATCCAGGTACCGGGATTCAACTCGGCCACGAGGGTGTAGCAGACTACCATTAATGAAATATATAAAATTATATACAGGCTATGCTAGAAATCGAGAGGGTGAAAGCGGACGAAGGTAGGCGTCTGGGTAGTGGGACCGGCAGGGTGCGGACGAGGGTAAGAGTCCGCGAAGGGCGCCGGCAGGGTGCGGACCAGGGGAGAAGTCCGCGTAGAGTGTCGGTAGGGTGTTGCAAGCATTATGGGGCGTCCCCGGACGAATCTAGGCCGTCGGGCTCCCAGAATCTGGCAGGTCTACTCGAGAGACCCAGGGCGAGAAGAGACTAAAGGTGGGTTTTCGGACGGAATCAGGCCGTGACAAGTGCGCCGGGTGGTGAGGACGGGAACAAGGGTGTTGGGAGGCACCAGGTGCAGGAGGTGCAATCCTAGGACTCCCGGACGTTCAGGACGTTCAGGACCCACAGGACGCAAAGGCGGACTTTTAGGAAGTACGGAATAAATGGGGCGGACGCACGCCGTCCAGACGCGGGCCCTATCCATCTGGAGTAAACGTTTTTTTTGCTGATGCATGGTTTTCAGACTTGCAATAGTAACAGGGATACCGGAGGAAGACTGAGAGGGTTGGAGAGGTCTGGGGAATAGACTAGGCGCAACCGGTATTTCTCAGGGTTTGGAAATAACGAGGTCAGTATTGTAAGGGATTAGTCTGGTAGCTCGGAGTGCTGATCTAATAGTTGAAGACTTAATGGTTGGCTGACGAATAGTATCAATAGTGTCCGGAAATTCAGTCTTATCAAAGTTACCACAGCCTGTGCGTGTGGCTCTTTCAACTGCTTCTGGCTGGTAGTGCTTATAAGGTTAAAACACAACAACCTCTAAGGGTTGAAGCAAATGGCTGGAATGCGGTGGCAGGCAAAATGCTATGATCTTATACTGATCAGAGTAGTCAAGAAACTACTTTGTGCAATGCAAGCCAAAACCATCAAGGAGTAAAAGTCGATATATACCCTCTTCATGTTTGGCAGAATATCATTCAAAGTGTGGAGGCCACTTGATTGTCAGGTCATCGTTATTGTATCCGCTCTCTGAGGTAGCCATGAGATAATCACCTGGTATTCTCATAGTCATATACCAAGATTCTTGGTAGATCACACCAGGTATAATAGTCATCGGTGGTACTGCTACCCCATATGCACTAATTGTCTCACAAACACTAACCAGTTCGTGATTTGTTGAACTGCCTAAATAGGCCTGACAGTTGTGATCTCTGGTAATAATCCATTGATCACGACCAATCCCGATATGAAATCCAGTTTCATCAAAGTTATACTAGTCACATGCCTGAATATTATGGTCATTGCAGACAGTTTGATATTTCTCAAACCAGGCACGAATACTGTCCGGTTGATGGGCATTCTTTCTATCAATGTCAATGGACTGTTGCTTGCAAATAAAATATACTGTGTGGCGGTCGAGGAAACGAGGTGCCCACTGAGTGCTAACAACAGGGGCTGGTTCTAAGGCAGTATGTGCATACTGCAGGATGGCATTTGCACAGCCAGAGACCATTTGAAGTCGCGCACAAGTGTCTACAGTATCTAGATGGTCAAGATACTGGCATACAGCTAATTCCTGGTCATCAGAAAGCTTGTGATTTGCACCAGGCTGTTTATGCCGAGATTGGTGTCCTTCCAATCTTCCATGAAGTTGAGAGACTGGTATTTCATAAGCTCGTGTGACAGGAGTAATATTCTGATAAGGATCATTGGAGGGATGAATTGATACCACAGCAACCTGGATTCGTATCTTGACATACTCGTCGGGCTCCACTCGCTGGCTTGTAAGAATCAATACTGGTGCAGGGGGCATAATTGATGATTATGGTAATTCTGATTGATAAAACTTGAAGGTTGACAAAAGAACTCCTTCTTCCACCATGATACTGTTTTCCATAGTACATTTGTTTTTATTCTAGTATGCCAAGATATCACTTTGTGTTTAAAATTCATGTAATTATACTCAGTTAACTAAATAATTAATATATGACATTAATACTAATTATATTTTAATAGTAAAAACCAGCCACAATGTGATGTTGAGCCACAATGTGATGTTGAGCCGTAATGTGATGTTGAGCTGTCAGGCACTCAGTAGGAGTGCCCAGGTTGTGAGCCCGCTAACATCCTGGGTTGCGGCCGCACGCCGCAACCTTGGCAGGCGTATTCTTTGAAGAAAATATTTAGGCCCCGTTCGGTTGGCATGTGAGAAAAATATGAATAAAATATATAGGATAGGAAAAGGGTTTCCATGGAAATGGAATCAAGATTGGTGTTCGGTCAAGTAGAAAAAACATAATAGTTGCATCATATCTTGGCTACGCTTGGCATGGCACAGCCATATTATGAATAAGCATTGATGCACGGCAAAACTCTGAACGGCTCTGAACTACCTACTCTGAACCACTTGCGATTACATTCCTGCCAATATCCCTGCGAGTATTGATCATGTCAGTACAGATCCCAACAAAGTCTGAAGTGAAAGAAGCCGCCATACGTGCCAGATGGGTTGAGGCAGAACAGTGGACCTTGGTGGAGACATTGGTTGAGGAAGTCCGCAATGGGAGAAGGGCTGAGAATGGATTTAAGCTGGTGACTTTTGCTGTAGTGCAGAAGAAAATCCGAGAGAAGCACAGGAGTCTTTATGAGATCCAACAAATCAAGAACAAGTTTAATGTGGTAAGTAAATAATATTTTTTTCAAACTAGCTGAACATAATAATAAGATATATTTAGATTAAAAAAGATTATGATGTGTTTAAAACACTAAAGGCACAGAGTGGATTCGGTTGGAATGAGGCTACGCAAAATGTCACAGCTGCAAGTGAGGTTTGGGAAAAATATTTAAAGGTAACACACTATTCTACTAATAATGTACAAGAATTATCTAAGGCATAAGATAATATCTAAACTCTAAAAATTCTAGGCTCATCCACTAGCGAAGAAAATCCGTAAGGAGCCATTAAAGTGGCAGCAAGAGTTGGATGAACTATTTACTGGAACTCGAGCGACTAGGAATAATGCAATTATTCCTTCCCAGATTTTTCAAGATTGCAGTCAGGAGGAAGAAAGTACTAGAGAAATTTCGAGACTGGAGCTTGATGAACTTGAGGCAGAAGGAGAAAAGGGCAAGGGGCAAATGGAGGGAAGTCAGATTGGAGTTCCAGTATTGGAGAAGAAGGATATAGGAATTGCTGAAGAGGGAGGAAGTAGTCAGAATATGATACGCCAGGGGCAAGGAAAAAAGCGCAAACGGGAACAGTCTACGAAAGAGTCAGAAATAGCCAACGCACTCCTTCAACTTGGCAGCATTAGTGGTGAATTGAATAAAGGGAAGACGGAGTGTGTAGTTCAGGAACTGATGGAGAGTTTTATGGAAATCTTAAATGATGATGAGATGGTAGATGCTGTTGGAATAATGGAGAATGTAAGGAAAGCAGAAGCCTTCCTTGCAATAAAAAATATGAGATTGCGTGAAAAATGGCTTCGAAAACAGCTACTCTCATAAATGTATCTACATATGTACAAATCAGAAAACCTTTACATTTCTGCTTCTTTCTTTCTCAACTACACTCCTATCACTAATGTGCGGTAGGGAATGGTTCTGGGTAAAAGTAGAATTTATACTAGCCATCTAGTACGGCTGCCAACACACTTTTGCGTTCTAAGAAAGAATAACTACCCTTATGCCCATGCAACTGATTATCATACCTGTGTATATACCTTCTGGAGTAGTCAACAATTCTCTGAAATCTAGCATCCTTCTACGCTGCAAGTTGTCCAGTTTTGCCCATCGTGCAAACCCGGAGGTTAACCCTGATGATATGTGTATTGCCTGAGCATAATGAGTATCATTTCAGAATACCAACAAGCCTTACGTAGAGCAGCAATCTATTGACACAATACTAGTTGAAGATAAATCAGTTAAGAGCTGTCAAAGTGAAAAATAATATAATGCTAGTTGATACTATGATTTTCTGAAAGAAGATTGCTGTTAGCCTTGTGTGGTGAAAGGATACAGAGAAAAACGAAGTGATCAATGTCAAGGAACTGATACATAACCGATCGTACTCAGGAGCGGGGAAAGAACTTTTCACCATCTAATAACAACGACCACAGTGTCTTGCTCAATAGCACTGATACTCGACTCTCTAACTAATGAAGTGTGATTACAGGAGTATTTATCAATCATCACAAAGCCATCATATCTATCTATGAGGCATTATACTTGTTCATGTAAGTCTCTCCCTGCACGATGAGCACTCCCGGCTAACTACAAGGAAAATAAACATTTTTCCACCTCTCAACTTCCTGTCCTTTCCCGCTGGTCTTATACTGCATTCGCTTTTCTCCCAGCTTTTCTCCTCGCTTCCATGAAAGCTGTTTGTGCCTGAACCCAATACTATTATGCATTCCTATATTTGTAATGCTTTCCTAAACGTACAAACCGAACACTTAATTACGGGGCCATATACCCAAATCCTCAGCACATATCTGAAGCCACTCGAGAAGGTATTGGAACAGACTAGGCTCAAGAAGATGAGGACCGAGGAGACTATGAGGTACTACTAGAGTTTCCGGTGTATGGACCTCACGTACAAGGTAAGCTGAAGTTATAGACCCCCTAATGAACTCTTTTTACATTATAAGATATCTGTCCTGCAGTTTCCCCCACTCCATCACCAGCCGTCTTACACCTTTCCCGGTGGTCCCCTACTCTCCTCCAACATTCTCAGCCATCCTAAACTATTCCTAACGGTTCCCTGCCATCCTGAGTAGTCCCCTACAATACCCGAACAGTGTTTGCAACGGGACGGTCCGTCAGGCCTGGGCAAGGACAAGGACGAACGACATTTCGTCATCCAGTCCCATCTTTTCCTGAACTTGTCTGACAAGTAAGAGCCAAGGACCAGGACAGACGACATTGTGTCATCCCCAACCGTCCCCCACCGTCCCCCATCATGGTCTGTCGTCCTCTGGCCTCTCCCGCTCTCTTCCCCTGTTTTCCAATATTTTCCAATGTTTTCCGCCGTCCCTCGCCATCCCCCACCGTCCCCCACCGCCCTCTATCCCCCGCCGTCCCCCGCCGTCCCCTGCCGTCCCCCGCCATCCCCCGCCATCCCCCACCGTCCCCGGTAGTCCTATGTAGTTACCTGCTGTCCCCTGGCTGAGTTTGTCACAGGTTGAGGGGCTCGTCATCCTTGTTAATGAAGGCTGTCTTGGAATTCAAGGACGAAGACGGACTACATTTTGCCATCCCGTCTCATCTGGGGGTCTTGGCAGTCCCCCGGCTGGGCCCCATGGGGCCCTGGGAGACCAAGAACACGGTACCCGACCCTCCTCTGTCAAATCCGGCAGTTCTCTTCCATCCCAAGCCGTTTCCTCCTATCTCCCAGTGTTCCGAACAGGACACTCCTGCAGTCCTGAGGGTAGAACCAGGATGCACTACAAATCGCACTCTGTCCAGTCCTGGAGAGAATTTTGCCCGTCGCTAATGACTGCAGGACGGGGAAGATGGTGAGCCCCATAACCAGTTTTCAGAATATCTCAGAGTGTGAGGCCATACAGATCCCTGCAGATTCCCACATATCTTCACAAATACCAGCAGGCCCCACAGATTCCCCCAGATTCCCATCAATCCCCATCGTCCTTGTCATGGGATCCGTTGTCCACCACTATCCCCTATCATCCTTGTATTAGGATACCATAATAGTGTCTCATCTTGTCGGTCCCGTGGTCCTCACTCAAACCTGCTGTCCTAAAATCTCACAGGACAGGGCGGAGTGAAAATTGTCGTCCGGTTCAGTCCAGTCTTCTTGGCAGTGCCCCCTGTGGCCGGCAGGGCCCCTCGACAGTTGCGAACACTGCCATGGGTTCCCGGCCCTCCGCCATCACTTCTGGTAGTTCTCTATCGTCCATATCTGTCCCTAGCATCTTCAGCTATCACCTACAATCCTCGGCTGTTCCCTTATCCCCAGTGTTCCCAACGGGCCAGGCCGGCCAGGCTTCGGTAAAGCCGGGCCCGGCCTGTCCAAATTCTCTCGGATCTAGCCTGGCCCGAGCCTGCAGGCCTGGTTAAGCCTGAGCCTGGCCGGGCCGGGCCCGCCTATAGGCCATATAGGCTTTTTCCCGGCTGCCTGATAGGCCGGCCTGGCCTATATAGCCTAGGCCGGCCTATACGGCTTCGGCCGACCCACTCATAGTGAGCGGCTGCTCTGTGTCAACAGCAAAATTCACCGTAAATGTTTCCCAATTACGGAATATGATTAAAAATAAAGTAACGGTTTCGCTTATTAGCAAAAAAAATACAAAAAAATACTAGAGGTAGTGAATTAATTAACTCGTTTTGTGATTAATTAAGAAGTATCATAATAGCCGAAGGTAAAGGAGGAAAAAAAATCACAGGCGATAAACTCGGAAGAGGGGTGGGGGGTAGGGGGGTTGAATACCCTTAACGCAATCTGTTCTCAACGCTAATCTCCGGGCCTATAGGCGCCTATCAGGCCTGATAGGCTTTCGTAGGCCGATCGAATTCGGCCTATATGGGCCTAGGCTGTCTTCCGGAGCGGCCTGCCTTAGCCCGGCCTACGGCCTATAGGTCGGCCTACCATCGGCCTGGCCCGTTGGGAACACTGCTTATCCCTGGCCATCCTCTACCACTCCTTCTTGTTCCAACTTATGACTGCGTATTCTCTACTATCTCTAGTCATCCCCTCTTGTTTTCTGCGGCTCTCCACCATCCACCTGTCCTGCCCTGAACTAAAATGACACATCCTGTAGAGCCTACCATCCTATCCAAAGTCTCACATCTTATCCTCAAATCACCTAGTTCCACTTCTGCAGACTTCAGTAAGATTTGTCACTACCCTGGCCAGGGATATCATTACTATGGATGTTTCTCAATCTGACAGTGAGAGCATATGAGAGTCTACTAGAGATGACGGGTGAGGAATAAAGAATGTGAACTGTAGGAAGGATGATGATCTTGAGAGGTGGAAGAGCAGAAGAGATAAGTGATGCCAGCCCACAGTGGATCTATAGAAGAAATGTAGGATTTTTAGATAAATGTCATGAAGACGGAAATTGCGGAAGTGAATAACAAACATGAGGACAATCACTAACTGCAGGAGGTTGTAGAGTACAGCAAAATATCGATGGAGATGGTAGCCGACCGGAGAAAAAGGGCATATGTGCCAAGAAGAAGTGTGAAAAAGAAGGTTGCTGTCAGTAATAATAGGTATATCTATTCTAAAACTCACATTAGTTAACTGTATAATCAAATACAGACCTTAATAGTAAAGAATTGGTGCTTATACTTCTTGGATACTCTACTGTGAACTACGTATTGTAGTCTGATATTGACTCCACATAGCAGTGGCCATCTAGTCTCTCAGCAGTAAAATCGCAGTTGAATCAGCACATCGAAGATCAATTGGGTGATTATCCGAATCAGGCAGATTTGTTGAGGATTCTGAACCTTCCTGCTCCGGATTATACCAGAAAAGATCTTCCATATCTGGGCTCTCTTTACGAATAAAATTCTGCAGTGCCGAAAGGGCCAGAATAAGAGTAGTCTGTGTTGTGAAAGAGTATTCAGGTACACGGTTGAGTATCAGGAAGCGCTTTTTGAATATTCCAAATATTCGCTCAATGCAATTGCGTAGCTGTGAATGGCGGAGATTGAATAGTTCCTTTTTGGTTTCTGGTCTGAAGATTGGATGTCTTAGCAGGAAGTTCAATTATTTGAGTACATATAATCTGTAAGGAAATAAGCATACCTTAAACCACTACTATACTGCTCACGCAAGTGGTATCTAACTCCTCGATATGGTGTAAGTAAACCATCCCGGGCAGCATATCCTGCATCACCAAGATAATATTTTCCAGCTGGTATGGTAAAATCATTATCAAGCGCAAATTGTAAAATACAGGCATCATGCGCTGAGCCCTCCCATCCTGGTAAGATATATACGAACTCCAAATTGAAGATACATACTGCTAGCACATTTTGGCTAATTTGGCACTTTCGATTGCGATACGGAATAGTCTCTGATTCTGGTACTTTGGCCAGAATGTGAGTACCATCTAGGGCTCCTAGACAGTCCTTGAAGAATGGAAAAAACTTTGTATTTGAGTGGATTTGATATGGTACCTCTGTACCCGGAAGAGTAACATATTCTTTGTAAAGGTGGAGTAATGCTTGAAGGACTTTATGGAAGTAGCTATAACTTAAGAGTTAGTTAACTTAATTAATTAAGATAAATACAGAACTACTTTCCTTGATATTGTGTCTCCACTATGTTGGAAGCGTTCTGCAGTCGCCCTATTCGACCAATTTCCACTAACGATACATAAAAAAATCGCCAACTGCTCATCCACCGTAACTACCCGTGTATGGGCTAATACCTGATGACTGAGGCACCATTCTCGAAGGTTCATAAATGTCTCAAGCGGCATACACAACACATCCCGTATCCGATTTGGGTTGTTTGAAGCCAGAACTTCCGAGATATATGCTGAACCGCTGAGCTTAGAGGTATGATATGGCACCAGTTGAAGTTGCATACGGTAATATTGTGCAATCAGGTGGGCAATGGCGAGTAGTCTGTGTGCATTCAGTGGACTTAGATGCTGTGTGCTGCAGGCTGATGTACTCGGATTATCCATATTTTCCATATCGCTTGCTGGCAGATTTTCACACAGTAGTTGTGATCTGCGTGATACCAACCCATATCAAGGCCTCTTTTTACGCAATATTTTCTGAAATACAACTCTTCGGTTATTTTCAGAATTAGAAATTTCCATAGTTTCCTTCACTCAACCGAACACCCATTTCAGACACAAACCATAGATTGACGCTGAATCTATAGATTTGCGCTCAAATCTATATTTTCTCGTTGCAACCGAACGCGGCCTTAGCGAAGTCAGAAATTGATATTGCGCAATTTAGCTTGTGCCACCTTGGCAAGACTTACCTTAAATCAACATACTAGCGCGAGGGCCAATTATTCCAGTTTTTACGGTATTGCAGAATTCCGGAAATAGGAAGAGCGCCTTGTTCAAATTTTTCGTCGGGAGATAAGGTATCTAAGGTTTAGGGCTCCCCGATCGGACCAATAATCTCTACGGGTCCCTAGGTGCGCTTAACTTCGGGAATTCTACCATAGATAACTTCGTTGCAGGCTGAGTGTTTAACCCTGCTGGAACTTTGTCAACAGATCCAAAGATCCTCAGCTATTTCCCCTCTAGAACATTTCAAGGAACGGAAAAGTGAAGGATGTCTCGAGCTTTTACAGATAACATCGACTGTTTCAATGTGTCTCACAATATCTTTATTACTGCTGATGAGAAGCCCAAAATCATGGCCTAGTTGTCACCCTTAGAGCCCAAAGTGCGGCATCAGGCTATTCGCGATGAGCGGGTGGATCGTATAGGGAACTGGCTACTGGACACGAAAGAGTTCAGAGAGTGGTATAACGGTAGCGAGAATGGTGGATCCGATCATGCGGCCTTGTTCTGCTATGGGGACCCCGGGGTTGGCAAGAGCTACATCAGGTACGAGGGACCACCGGTGCGGAACAAGCAGAGGATATTGTCGCTGACTGGTTCCGACGGTAGTTCTATGGTAGTGGACTATTTAGGCGACCAAGCCATGGGGCAAGGTATGGCAGTGGCTTGCTTTTACTCGTCCCAGGCAAGAATTATCCGGAAACAGGGATTAAAAATATATATGGTAAAACCCCTACGATTGTCTGAGCGCCCATACAAACTCAAAACTCGTATTTTCGAATACTTCTTCCCTGGGACGAGTACTATGACTTCGCTTCCCGAGAGGCACAGTTTCCGACAAATATGCTTGGCTCCCTGGTGAAGCAGCCCCTGGATGGGTTAGACGCAATTCCTGTGGAAGTCGCGCAGATATTTCAGGGCCAGAAGAGGGTGATTGGTGGCCGGAAACCACATCTTCCTGATATCGTGAAAATGTGCGCGGCTGTCTCATCCTTACAGCACACATTCATTTGTGTTGACGCCCTTGACGAGTGTGTTCCGAAGCATCAATTGGAGGTTCTTGGTGCGTTGCGACAAATTCTCCAGGCGTCGTCAAATGCTCGAATGTTCGTGACCGGAAGGCCACATATCCGGGGAGTAGTCGAGAGGGAACTGGGTGAGAGAACAATGAGTGTGTCGATCAAGCCCAGAGACGACGATATAGTTACGTATCTGCGCGCGAGACTGAGGAAGGATACAACTCCCGAGGTGATGAATAGTGGGTTGGAGGACGATATCATGAAAAGCATTCCCAGGGGATCTCAGAATCGTACGTACTACAGTAGTGGGGGGGTTAGGAAACCTTTGTAACTGATGTACTGACGCGCGTGAATCTAGATTCCTTCTAGTCTCGCTCAAGCTCGAAACAATTCTAAGCGAAACGAGACCATACATATTCTCGAGGCTTGACACCTGGATCTTGATTAGCCCATCTAGTTAAGCTCTACAGGACACAAAACCATGAAGATCACCATAAAAATACTAATTACTGTATCACTAGGTTCCATGCTAGCAATTGATATAATCTTCATTTTAATTGATTGAGCTGTGCAGGTCAAGATGGCGATTTTCGAGACCTCAAATTTCGGTCATTTCTGCGTGTTTTGTGGGTACTTGGGGGTGCCAACGATGACTTCCGTCCAGGAACTATACATTCTCATAGCGATTTGGAAAGAACCTGTCATTGCTATGCAAGCTTTCGCCACACCCTCCAGAAATGCTTACCATCGATCTCGAGATGCGCACTACCAGTAGTCTCTTGGGGTTTTCGCGATTGGGTGACGCTAACGCGGCTTCTGCCCGGGAGTCTTGTATTATAGTCTCTAAATACCTGTGCACGGCTCATCTTCCTGGTGATCCCCCCACCAGTATGTTTCATGCTACCAAATTGATCCCAAGGCCAGTGAGATTAATGAGCTACATGAAAGGCCTTTGTGCCAAACCCCCTAATATCTATAGCGGGGGTGGCCAGCATGTATCCGCTAGATATGTTATCGTACTATTCATTAAGCCATGTAATTTATGGTAACTAGCCTCCTGCCCGCGATCCAGTCCTTCTATAGTTGTTAACCTCCTCAAGAACCTTTGCGCTATCTTGCACCACTTATCCTCTATCTAATCAACACTCTCTATACACAGCCTATCTATCATTCAGGAGAAAGGAAGGGGAAAAATTATACAAGAAAATAAAAAAATATGGCCAAAAATTTACGGTCAAAGAAAAACCAAATGCCGCGACGAAAACTGCAAGCTATAAACTAGAACTTCTCACAACAGTAGAACCTGTTCCCCCCAAGAACCAAAGTGTAAGGAGCCTTGTAAATAGAAACTCGCGAACCCACAGATTCTACACCCGGCCACGAAAGTAAAGCACCAAAAAGGACACGAAGGTATAGCATATAGGTGCATTCCGATCCCATGGGATATCCTTCATCCACAAAAAGTGATACTCAAGGACAAACGGCGTGAGGAACGGATCTCGAAGGAGAGGGACGGCCTTTTCCACGAAGCGGTATCTCCGGGGTCTTAAATGGTGGCAGGGGTTACTGCTTTGCGGGACTGGAGCAGGGCCACTAATCGATTGCGGCCATACATGGGAGCATACGAAAGCGGTGTTCGGCCACTACTATCTGTCAGGTCGGGATTGACCTCTTCCCGTTCGAGTAATAGCTTCACCACCCCCTCATGTCCAGTATCAGCAGCATACGAGAGCGGTGTTCGGCCACTACTATCTGCCAGGTCGGGATTGACCTCTTCCCGTTCGAGTAGCAGCTGCACCACTCCCCCGTTACCTGCCCCGGCCCTCCGTCTGGAGCTCCACCACCGTACCATATTATGTGGACCCCTAGAGGCATACGAAAGTGGTGTTCGGCCACTACCATCTGCCAGGTCGGGATTGACCTCTTCCCGTTCGAGTAATAGTTTCACCACCCCCTCATGTCCACTCCCAGCGGCATACGAAAGCGGTGTTCGGCCACTACTATCCGTCAGGTCGGGATTGACCTCTTCCCGTTCAAGCAGTAGTTTCACCCCCCCCTCATGTCCACTCCCAGCGGCATACGAAAGCGGTGTTCGGCCACTACTATCCGTCAGGTCGGGATTGACCTCTTCCCGTTCAAGCAGTAGTTTCACCACCCCCTCATGTCCACTCCCAGCGGCATACGAAAGCGGTGTTCGGCCACTACTATCCGTCAGGTCGGGATTGACCTCTTCCCGTTCAAGCAGTAGTTTCACCACCCCCTCATAGCCATACCTAGCGGCATACGAGAGCGGTGTTCGGCCACTACTATCTGTCAGGTCGGGATTGACCTCTTCCCGTTCGAGTAATAGTTTCACCCCCCCCTCATTTCCACTCTCAGCAGCATACGAAAGCGGTGTTCGGCCACTACTATCTGTCAGGTCGGGATTGACCTCTTCCCGTTCAAGCAGTAGTTTCACCACCCCCTCATAGCCATAAATAGCGGCATACGAAAGCGAGGTTCGGCCACTACCAGCTGTCAGGTCGGGATTGACCTCTTCCCGTTCAAGCAGTAGTTTCACCACCCCCTCATAGCCATAACTAGCGGCATACGAAAGCGAGGTTCGGCCACTACTATCTGTCAGGTCGGGATTGACCTCTTCCCGTTCGAGTAATAGTTTCACCACCCCCTCACGTCCACTCCCAGCGGCATACGAAAGCGGTGTTCGGCCACTACTATCTGCCAGGTCGGGATTGACCTCTTCCCGTTCAAGCAGTAGTTTCACCACCCCCTCATAGCCATAACTAGCGGCATACGAGGTTCGGCCACTACTATCTGTCAGGTCGGGATTGACCTCTTCCCGTTCGAGTAATAGTTTCACCACCCCCTCGTGTCCACTCTCAGCGGCATACGAAAGCGGTGTTCGGCCACTACTATCCGTCAGGTCGGGACCGACCCCTTCCCGTTCAAGCAGTAGTTTCACCACCCCCTCATAGCCATAACTAGCGGCATACGAAAGCGAGGTTCGGCCACTACCATCCGTCAGGTCGGGATTGACCTCTTCCCGTTCGAGTAATAGTTTCACCACCCCCTCGTGTCCACTCTCAGCGGCATACGAAAGCGGTGTTCGGCCACTACCATCTGTCAGGTCGGGATTGACCTCTTCCCGCCCGACTAATATCCTCACCACCTCCTCATGTCCGTTATGAGCAGCCCATGCAAGTGGTGTACGGCCCATAAAATCACCTTCGTTGGTATCATAACATTCCATCTCTATCAAACTAGCTACAACTTCAACAATTCCGAAGAATGATGCGCAGTGAAGTCCACTGAACGGAGAGTAAGTACTAGAATAATAACGCCAACCCAGTACTCTCTCCAAAAGTAACTCCGTCGGTACCTGGCCATAATTCTCTTTTAATAGCTCCACAGCAAGTGATCTCGCGTCGTCCGAAAGCCCCTTTTTGGCATGAACCCCCCAGTATACTGAACAATACTTCAGAAAGTGGGTGCTCGGGGAATCAGGAGGAGGAACGACCGAAAGAGTTCTGACCTGTTGGGAATTTAGATAAGTCAAGCAGATTTCCGCCATTGCCGAGTGAGGTCCGCTGAATACATCGGGGTGAGTGAAAAGATACTCCCGCAGAGTAAAGTGGATCAATCGCACAGTTGACGCCTCCTTATCCACGGTAATAAGCCCCTGGCAGCAGCCAACCAATGTCGATATCAAAGGGACGTTGTCATTATTGAAATCCGTGGAGCCCAGCTTGACTGCTAAAGCGTGGCAGAGCTCATCCGCTTCCAACGGTCGTTCCGCATGGCTAACCCACATCAACGCTGCCATCCCGAGTCTTGATTTATCCCCAGCTTGCGCCTTGATCCGTTCGATTGTCGCACCATAAACATCCCCCAACTCCGATCCATCCGTCATTCGGATAAGTTTTTCCCGCCTCCCATAGATCGTCGATTCATGTAAGACCGCATCGACACTCAAGGACACCAGTAGAAACCTAGATTCATACCTATTAGCTGATAGCATGGTGCGGGGTTGCCAGCACCATATCCTACATACATTTCCGACATTTTTTCGGGAATCCTCTCCAGAATGTCCGCCTCTAAAGTCTCGTCCATCGCCTCTGGGGTTTCGTCCTCATCTAGTTTCAAACGAATGTATTCGATAATATCATCCTTGCTGGAACCTACGGATGCACTTATCACTCGTCCAGCTAGCCGCCTCTCGACCTCAGCCCGAATATGAGGCCTTCCAATAATGAATATTCGCACGGACTGAGACTTCTCGAGTATTTGTTTTAGCGAATCAAGGACCTTGACTCGATGCACTGCCGCACATTCGTCCAGGGCGTCTATGCATACAAATGTTCGTAGTGAGGACGTGATATCCTGTAGCATCCTTACTATATCTGGAAGCAGTAGTCCCCGTCCGCCAACAGCCTTCTGCTCTTGAAAAGCCCGCGATATTTTCTCTGGAACCCTTTCCAGTCCGCCAACGATCTGCTTCAGCAAGGAACCCAGCATACTTGTTGCCGAATGCTCCTTTCGCGCTGCGAAGTCAAAGTAAAAGCATGTAACGGCTGTATTCTGTCCAGCTGCCTCATCGCACAACCTATCCATCACCAGCGAGCTGACATCGCAGCTTGTTAGTCCCAATTCTCTTTCTCCCCTCTCCCAAGAATTAACCTTCCTACCTGATAAATGTCTTACCGACCCCGGGAGCCCCATAACAAAACAAGACTTCCCTACCACCTTCACCTTCACCACGGCAGTCATGCCAGCTTCTGAATGCTTCAGTTTGCATGAGCCACCCCCCCACATTGCCGATGCGGCGCTCTCGGATGTCCTGATGCCGTAGCCTGGGATCTAGGAGCGATAGCCAGGCTAGGAGTTGAGACCGGTCATCGACAACGTTATTGTATACATTAAAAGAGTTGTTATTATTGGAGAAGTTGGCGCTATTATTGACGGTATATTGAGACATATTTCACCCTTTTCTGTTTGCGCTTTTGTAGAGAAGTTATTGAGTGCAGTCGGTTGATGATGTCCTTGGAAGCTGAGGAAAAGCGGGGCCTTGGTGAAGAAAAGAGGGGGTCCTCAAAAATTAAAGCAGCGTTGCAGATCCCACCTTAAACTGACAGAATACCGTACGGAAGAACAACCCCCTAGTCCACAAGCAACCATCCCCCAAGCGGCGGCAGTAGAACAAGCCCAACTAGACCACTCCATCAACGATGGCAGCCTACCGTAGGTAGACTAGCAGACACTACAAAAACGATCTTTAGTGGAAGCCACAAACACCATCGCAAGCCCTGGTATCGTATGTCTCAAGTTAAAACATACAACTCTTTCCCCTTCAATATGACAGAAGCCCTCCCCCCAGATCCATGACCACTACAATCACGAATAACAGCCACCATTTTTCTCATCAAAAGTCCGGTGTCCCAGGAAAATCGCGGGCGCCTTACATACCGGTAACGCGAATGGCGTACGATTTATCTGGTTATGAAACTGCGACGGTCTTCACAAAGGGCCCCAACGATCCTCGTCCAATATTACACCCCGGGCACGTATCTCACACCGATATCTCTCCTAGGTCTTTAGGAGCCGATTAGACTCCAAAAACAAGGTCGCTAGACCCTCAGCCACTTAGGCCACCGTAGTAAATCCCTTGCGATCTCATGAAAAACCGCAAGACAAACATGCCATCTATGATGACCTAAAGCGCGCGCGTCGATTTCTACACAATGTGCCCAAAGACCGCGAACCTCCTTCCCACAATGACGGAAACCTCCATCGAGATGCCCTAGGAATTCTATCTCCCGATCCTCGCGAGCGGGCAGCAAGACATACTCCACTGCCCCACCCCGCCATGATAAATCACCACATTGGTAATCACCCACTCCCGAGGAAGCTAAATCCATCAAAAACCGAATCCCCTATCGAAAGTCACGTCCAGCCATAAACAAGCCGACCCGGAAGCTCTACAACACTCCCATCCCGGATGGCCGGGCCCCAACCCTTATATAGCTTGTGCATACTGTACGCTCCTCAACCATCTCATGAAATATCACCCGGTGTGAATAGTTGCAATTTAAGAATACGACTTCGATATCGGGCGTCGACTTCAGATAGTGCTCTCACCGTACGTGCGCTAGCCCGGCCTCTAACCTAATTCGCACGGCGGTGTCACTGGTATCGCTATGGCGCTAATTCCAACCTAGCCATAGTTTCTTCACAACAAAAAACTCACCTTCACCCCGCTCCGCCTCCACCTCCCCTCCCTCCTCCAACAGCAACCACCGTATCCAACCAGTACTAACTTACCGCTATTCCGTTGGAGTTGCCCCCCCAATAATCAAGACCCAGCGCCCCATCCCAGTTTCCTTCCTTGTTTTTTTTCTTTCTCCAGAGGCCCTTTTTCCTATCATACTAAGTTACCCCTCGTTCCTCTTTTCCAAAGTATGATAGAGAATCCTGGACTATGATACATAATCCTCCCACTAGATTATTCCAGTTTCTACCGTACCCATAAAAAAAGCGAAAGCCAAAGGAAGGGATGCAAAGACAGACTTCGAAAAACCAATCGCTCCGGAGATTCAAAACAAAACCTACCTAAAGTATCATACAGTATTATCCCCTAAACCGCTGAAACATTCAGGCCCATTTAAAATGTTGAACACTAGCCTATTTGAGTACTCGGAAACAAAGCTGCGCGGACAATCTCTTTTCCATCACGGCCATGCTGAACACTACAGATTTTGTCCAATTCTGAGCACTACAGCACTTCTCGAGTATTGAGTTTTTCATATCACGGTTTCCCAAATGAGTTAGTGTTCAACATTTTAAATGGGCCTGAATGTTTCAGCGGTTTAGGGAATACAAGCCTGATTTCGGTTTTTCCTGCGTATCACGCTACTCCAATACCACCTAGACTAGACTAGACTAGATATGTACGGTATGAGTACTTCCACAACTCCACCACGTTCACTACGCCAGGCGAAAAATTCACAGAACCTCTACCGGGACTATCGCAGCAGAAATTAATCTATTAGTGTCATACTGGTAATGTCATAACTCCTCGCTTCTCCCGGGCCTGACACACAAGCTTCAACCCCCTCTTCCTTCTAGACCGAGTATACAGCATAGTACCGGTACTGCCACGATAGGATAAAATATATTATGTTTAAGCACCATAGAGTAGCCTCACTCACAGCCCCCCCACGCCCGAAGCTAAAAAAGATCCCCCCCCCACTAGGATAATTATGCACTCACATGCATCGTGCCAATGCGACCCATCATCCCTCTTTCAAAAAAAAAAAAGACTCCCCTCCTAATAACAAAACCCAATCAAACGGATGGATGGGTGGATGGGAGCTGACCACATGTCGGGAATTCATCCAACACCATCGAGTCCACCTTCCAAACGCAGTAGGTCAAAAGCTTAGCAAGTTAGCGCAGACAGGCGGGCAGGGAGGGAGGCAGGGATACCCGGATATCTGCGATCAAGGTGAAACCGCAAACAAGATCTCTCATGTGGGTGGTACAAGTACTGTACCACAGATCCCACCACCTTCGTTTTTTTTTTGAATTCCCGGGAATAAACACACCCCCCGGTGACGAAAAACAAATTTCACGGGAACAATAGTTGAAATAACGTCCGTCATATACTTGTATTAACAGAACTAGTTCATCTCCTAAGAATGATGAAACCAAGTTCAGAGAAAAGGAGATACAGGAAAAAACCACACAAGCCCACCATCCGTAAACATGAAAGAAGACCCCCTGAAACCCCCATTTTTCATCATTATCATGACCCACAAAAGGAAAAGAAAAAACAACCCATCTGAGAAAACTCGAGACAGCTCCCCTAGGCTCGATTAATCGTCCTCATCAGAGAAAACCTCCTCACCCCTCTTTCTCCTAGCGATACGGTCCTTCTTCTTCTTGCGGAGTTCAGAGGAAGTGAGCTTCTTCTTTTTCTTACCACCCTCAACCTTGTTACCCATGGCATCGAAGACATCCTCCTCATTTGCCTTATCCTCGAGACGAGGACCAGCACCTTGACCCTGAACCCAATTGTGTCCAGAGGGTGTCATTTTTCCGTCAAGAACGGACCAACTATTAAACATATTAGCTTTCGACCAATAACTTGTAGATATTAGCCGGAACAAAACTTACACTTCCTCAGTGAGATTCTTGGTAAACTCTTCGCTGTGGGTGATGATGATAACACCACCCTGGAACGCCTTGAGAGCACGGGACAAAGCACCAAGCGAATCTCTGTCGAGATAATTGGTGGGCTCGTCAAGAACGATAAGGTGGGGACGTTGCCATGTCGAAGCGGCAAGACAGACCTTGACACGCTGACCGCCAGAGAGACCCTTCATGTGAGAATGAGAGACAAGCTCGGCGTCGAGACCAAACTGAGCACAGTGGGCCTCAATTTCCTTACGGATGAGCTGACGGAACTGACCAGCCTTGATGGACTCGGCACGATCAACCTCAGCAACCATCTTGGCGTGTGAGGTGGTGAGCTCGGTACGAGGGATCCAAGCGTTGTCGGAGGTAGACATGACAATCCACTTCTCTCCCTTCTGCCCGACGTTCTCTCCAAGAGTGAACGAGCACTCATATTCGTAAGAGTTCTTGAACTTTCTTCGCGAGCTGATGGAGATGACACGCCTCTGAGTACCCTCAATTCTGAAGACCTTGTTCATGGCCTGCTCATCACCTTCGGTGATCTTGGTGTTGGCGCGATCCATAGTCTCGCGATCCTCTCCAGTCTGGAAACGCCATTGGATGTACTCGGAAGGAGTCTTCTCCAAGTGGTTATCGATATGGGCGAAAGCGTGTTGTTTGATGTAGGCGATACGGATGTTCTCATGGGTGTAAATGTCACCGCTGGTTGGGATCAATTCACCGGTAAGGACGTTGACCAAGGTAGACTTTCCGGCACCGTTGGGGCCAATGACGGCAATACGGGATCCGAGAGAGCACTGGAAGGTAATGTCGCGAATCTGGGGCTTGGTGGTACCGGCGTACTGGAAGCTCATGTTGGAGACACGAACGATGGCCTTGGCCTTAGTCTTGACACCCTCGAGGTAACCAGGTTCGGGGAAGTTGAAGTTGACCTCGGAGGCACCGAGCTCATAGTAAGACCTAGCGGAAGGAACCTTCTCAGTAAAGGCTTTGAGGTTACCCCTGTAACGCTTAAGCTTGAAGCGCTCGTAGTGGATGATATGTTGAACAACGTTATCAAGGAAACCGGAATCGTGCGAGACGATGATGGAGGTGCAAGGAGAGTTGATCAAGTATTTCTCGAGCCACTTGACATTCTGTCTGTCCATGTGGTTGGTAGGCTCGTCGAGAAGAAGGATATCGGGATTCTCGAACACGGCACGGGCAAGAGCCAACTTCATCTTCCAACCACCGGAAAGGGAGGTGATAGGAGCATCGAACATGGTCTCCAGGAAACCGAACTCACCCAACTTAGTTTTGAGGTCCTCAACGGAAACACCAGCACCAGTCTCAGCGAGCTTATCGAATGTCCATCCAACGACGGTCTTCTCGGTATCGGCAGAGTCGAGATCGTGCTCAACGAAGACGGTCTTGACTTCGGTCTTCTTGGGGAAACCCTCAACCTGCTCGTTGTTGATGGCACGCATGAGCGTGGACTTTCCGGAACCGTTGGGCCCACAAAGACCGTAACGCTGACCTCTCTTCAATCGTAGATGGGTCTGGTTTAACAAGATCTTTGCACCGTAGGCCAAGTTGAATGTGCAGTTGCAGAGGTCTTCGCCCTCTTCATCATCCTCATCAACCTCCTCATCAGCAGCACCAGGGGCGGCACGCTTCCTCAAAGTCTCAGCGGTACCCTGGGCCTCACCCTCGGGCAGGAAGGCGGCAAAGTATGGGACAGTGTGCTCGGTCCAAATGAGAACCTCATTCTCCTTCTCATCAATCAAGCTACCAGCAATGCAAGCAATGTAGGCGAGAATAGGCTCAAATTTGGCAGCGAGGTCCTTCTTGCCCGACAAAACAGTCTTGACAATCTCGAGAACAACCTTAGGATCACCAGCGGCGGAGATCTCGGGGATCTTGCCGTCCTTGACGTCACCGACACGGGTTAAAGTATCGAGACCCTGCTTAGTCTTCTCACGAGCCTCAGGATCGGCCATGTTGTCATAGTTCTTTTGGAGGTTGGGCATAAGCTTGGGCAAGAAGGGAGCAACGATTTGAGGATCCTCGACAAGCTTGCACATGTTGTCGACAATAACGGCAGCCTTTCGCTTAATGGTGGTGTCACGATCGGCAAGACCACGCTCGAGAAGCGGAACCATGATGGACAGAGTAGGCGCTTGAACGTTCTCAACGAAAACGGTAGCACCAAGGAGATGAACTGTATCAGGAACCTTCTCAGGTTTGGCGATACAGTTGATCAACTCGGGAATAAATCGGTTGATATCGTTGTTGGAGATGAGAGAGCAAAGCTTCTCCATGCCAGCGCGGGCGGCCTTCTTGATTTCGGGCTTGGTATCCCACATGGCCTCGGAGACAGTAGGAATGAGCTGAGGAAGACGGAGAGCAGTCTGGCCGGGGGCGGTCTCAACGAGGACATCGAGGCACTTGAGGGCAGTCATCTTCTCGGGCCATTTCTGAGCCTTGGTGATGGAGTGAGAGATTGCAGGAAGAACAGCCTTGACAGCATTGGGGTTGATCGAGCAGACAATCTTCAGGGAAGTGGCCTCGGCGGCGACCTTGACGGCGGTGATCTTGTCTCCAACGGCGGCAAGAACATTAGGGAGTAGTGAAACGATGTAAGGTTCGATACCGGGAGAAACCTGCTTTGAGCAGATGGCGGCAAGGGCAGTAAGGGCATGTTCTCTAGCGACGGCGTCCTTCTTGTTTGCGAGCTGCTTCTTGATCAAGTTGAGGATCCTAAACAACTACGATTAGCAAACTCCGTTGAGCTCATCAGAAGGTAAGCAAAACTCACTTGGTAGGAACCTCGTGCTCTTCAATAGGACCATTAATGAAAGTGGCCAAGTTCTCGGCAGCATAAGTGGCATCAGCCTTTGTCTTTGAAACGGACAATTTCTGAAGAAGCTCGTCGAGGACCTTCACGGACTTTTGGTTTTCCGAAGCGACAACGGCATCGGCGGGTGTCATTGTGTCGAGGGCGGGGGCCATTTGTGTTGTGTTGAAAGGGGATCTAATGGTATAATAAAGATGAAAAAATTGCTTGTGGCGAGAAAGCGGAAGGGAAAAAAAGGAAGAAATCAAACACCGAAAAACAGTCTAAGATCTAATGGTGGAAAAAAGACTAGGGACGGTAATGCCCTGAAAATTCTCTAGGGTTTTAGGAAAATGTAGCAGGCTATCGACCTTGCAAAGAGAGCAAAAGCTGGCGCAGCGTGGAGTGCGTTCCCCGTGTTTTTTTGTTCGTTCCCGTCTATAGAGGAAGAAAAAACCCCGACAAAAAGAAAACCGGAAATCTATTCAAAGAGAAAGAGAGGAGAGGGTGTATGGAGGAAGAAAGGAGAAAAGGAGCGCAAACGCTGGGAGCGAGAAGACTCTTATATCAGAATTTCGAGAAAGTGTGTGTTTAGGAGAAGATGGGCTGAATTAAGAAAAAAGGACGTTGGCGGCAGGGGGAATTCTCATTGTGTGTGTGGGTGGGACAGGGAAAAAAGAAAGGGAACCGAGAAAGAAAAAAAATTTAGGGTGATGGGTGGTGGGAGGGAAATGATACGGAATGGGAGGACAATAATTGGGGCTAACCCAAAGGGGCCATTTGGCCTTGGTTTGCTCAGATCTCTTGTGGGGGAAGAGAACAGATTTTTGGAAACAGACAAGGCAACGGTTCCCAACAATAGGAATTTAATACTCTGCTGTGGGTGCGTCAGCCCCATTAATCACGGCGCCTCCCTCGAGTCGACTTCAATTACCGTACGGATAGCTTACCCTGTCAAAATCGACTCAACTCTACTCAATTCAACCCACGGATATCAGAGTTTGCAATCCTGAGCCTGGGGGCCTTACTGGCACCTCACTCTATTCCTAATTCGCAATCTTCACACTTTAATTTTTCACTTTTTTTTTTCCCTCTACTTCTCGCCTGTTACCCCAGCGCCCTTCTCCATTTTTTCCCCATGTCAGAAGTCCTCCTGCGGTAGTCTGTGTGTTCCTTCGCCACGGTCACTCTATCGTCTACCGCCTTGCGACGCTCGTACTAGTGACATCCAGACCTTTCCATCAAAGCTGGTACAGATATCTAGAATCATCCGTTCAACCTCGCTCCACCACTCAATCCAAGGGAACACCATGTCATTCCCAGTGTGATAAATCAAGACCATTTCGCTCTCGTACTGGGACGGAGCAGAGGAGAAAGAGACAGAAGGCAGGAAAAAATCCGCCCACCAATACAAAGGTCCAGTCAGCAAAAAAATAATTCTTCGCTGGCAAAACCGCTCTCCTCCGCCGCAGGGATAGGCTGTGCAGCAGCGATATTCACCCCTCGAGCACCCAAAATAGCCAATCCTCCCTCGGTGCTCACAGACGTGAACTTTCCGCTTGGCTTTGCAGTACCAGTATGATACTTTTGCCTTGATATGCTATGCTCACTCCAAGTCACCCCGTCAAAGCTCAGCACAAGTGCGCGCACCTTTCTTCTGGAAGTCTCACCCTCCCCCCCCCAGGGACTATTTTTTTTCACCTCTCTCCGTAATCCCCCAGAATTTCAGCCCGGCTCTTTTTTGGCCCCGGCTCACCCCCCAGACTCGACTCGACTCAGAAAGTGAAAAAGAGGGAGAAAGAAAGGAAAAAGAAAAGAAAAGGAGAAAAATCAGACTCCGAGAGGATCCCCCCCCCGACTGCGGAAGAGTCTCTCTTTTTTTTATTACTCTACCGGTACTCAAAGCAACCTATTTAGAGATAATGATGCTTGTGTTGGGACGCTTGATAGAGATAGAAAAGGAAAAAGCAACGGCCTGCAGCATCTATTACAGGATTTAACATCACAATGTCATCAGCAAACCCTTTTTTTCATTTTTTTTCTCAACAACACCCCCTACCGGGAGCCTGGCAGAACGCTGACCAAAGATCCCTTATCTTGTCTATCCTGCGCTTCCAATACCGAATCCGGAAACAACCAATACCCTACCGGTATCCCCTTCCAGCAACACAACCCACTCGCATAAATACCTGAATCAGGAGAAGTTCGAGAATAATGAGGCGAAACGCCCTGTTGCCGGGCTGCGTTATTCATTCCTTCCTTCTTCCTGTCCAAGGCCAAAAAAAAAAGGCGGACAAATGGAAAAATGGGAGAACAGGAAAAAAAAAGTGTGCGTATGCAAGGGAGAAAAAAACTTTTTCCCACAAGCGAGCAAGCAAAAAAATTCCCACGATCAAGTTCTCAGGCTTCCCGCCTCGGACAGACGATGAAGGGTGGGTCCTATATATGCGCGGGTGTCCCTGAAAAGGTACCGAGATAATTAGTTAATTAGTCCACAAGTATCGTGCAATAACATGTGCGGCAGCGGCGAAGGATGACACGGTACAGTACCTTCATATTGTATTATTTTTATGATACTTTTATTGTTTACCTCAATCCAAAGACAGGACCCTGCATTTAGGGCATAGCATACTCGTAGTCCTGCTCCACTCTACAGTAGTCTCCCCTTCCTTCCTTCCTTCCTTCCTTCCTTCCTTCCTTCCTTCCCTTCATTACCGATAAGCTCCTGTACCGAACGGTACTCGCTCGCGGAGAGCTACCGTAAATGTTGAATTGAAAGAAGAAAAAAGATGAAAACGAAAAAGGGATCAAACCCTCTTTCCCTTCCCTTCCCTCCCTTCCCTCCCTTCCCTTCCCTCCCGACCCTCCTTCCCTGCCACAACGCAAGGGTTCATAGACACCAACGGAGCCAACGAAAGTGTCCATACTCGAGTGCCAATATCATAAAAATGTTGCCAAAGTCACCAACAGGAAGAGGAGGAAGGAAGATGCAGGTCTGGCTGGCCCTTTTGCCGTACCAGCAGCCAGTGTGGACGGTGGCTTGCAAGCATACCATTCCATACCTTGCGATGATAGCTAATATACTGTAGCAAGCAAGTAGCCTCCTTTCCTCCTTTCCTCCCTCCCTGCATTCATCCATTCACCACCCATTCCAGCTCTTCCAGTCATTGCCCATCCATTGATCCAATCCAATCCAATCCAATCCATCTTGCCTCCCTTACCCTACGTGTTCACCCGCCCTGTCGTATGTACCTCCCCTGCAAATCCGCCCAGCCACCGTACTCGTCGCCCCATGCCCTCCGAGGGTTGACTTCCCACCTCCGCCTCCCCCCCCGGACTCTCATTTCCCCAACAGTCTCACCCCCACAGTCCAAACACAGCAAGCACGAATCTCACCCCCATACCGCAGGGTACGATATCGATAACGCAAAAAAAAAAGATTGCGGAGCGGTACTTTCTGCTAACTAGGACTTTAGAGGACTAGCTCTTGGATATGACAAGCTACGCTAGGGTAAACTAAGTGATTGAGGGGGAGAAAAAAATTCGTCGAGATTGAGACTGCGGATTACAATTCCTATACCGTACCTATATTTCACTTGCCCGGAGGAACAAATTCCAATCTTGATCGCGCCTCAAGACCAAGCAAGAAAAAACCTCCCCCCCCCCAACTCTCCCAATTCTCGCAACTACCGTACCGTACCAAACCAAATCGCCCACGCCACGCCAGATACCGTAGATACACACCCGACAGACAGACAGATAGATCTCCAACATCCAATCTTGCATACAATATACCGGCAACCATAGCATATCATAACACACCCTCACAAACAACAATTAAATCCCCAATCCCGTATCCAACCATACCGCTACAAGTATGATACCCCCCCCCAGGAGCCCGCTTCCACTTACTCGTACCTGCCCATTACACAGCCCGAAATGTATAATACGAGTACCGGTACGATACACAACTGCGGACGCGGCGTTGCTGCTCTGCTTGCTTGCTGCAAAAGCTGCGGTGGGAATTTGATTTGACAGGATGCTTCCTTCCTTCCTTCCTTCTCCATCCTTCCTCTACAGGAAAAAAAAGAAAAAAAGATTGCATTTCCGCGCAGCACTGGTTGTGTTGGAAATAAATTATAAAGTGACCAGCGAGTGAGCGCAAAGATTTGACAAGTGCAACATGCCCTCGCCCCCTGCAGGGATTACTGGACAGGACAGGACAGGACAGGACGAGTCCAAGAAACTGACTTGACTGACTGCCGGCAGGAGAAAGAAGAAGAAGAAGAAGAGTAAGAAGACGCATGGAACGGGTGCGCCTTCTTTCTTGGAAGCGGGTGTGGGTGGATGGGTGGGTGGGATGCGGGTAAGGCAAGGCGGAGCAAAAGTGCGCACAGTAAGATTCAACCAACGGTGGGCATGATGATGATGATGATGATTATGAAGGTGCAGTATGGAACAGTTGTCATCGTGGGTCTCGTTATTACGCTACACTAGGGCAACAGAAAAAATAAGAAGGAAAACAACAATACTGTAGCTCACTCAGGAGTCGGAAAATTGTAGGTGGAATGAGTAAGAATGGAAAATGGTGATGATGATAATAATAAATAGGTATATAAAAAGGGGCTTCCCCTCACCGGTACCCCACCGACCGACCGACCGACCGACCGACAAAATTCCATAAAAGCTATATATCCCGCTCAAAGGGAACCTGATGAGAGGGAGAGAAAAAAAATATTCAAGAAAAAAAAACAAAAAACATTAGAAATTGAGATCGCTCGCTCGCCGCTCACGCCAGCAAAAAAAGAGGGGGAAAGGGATCAAAACACCAGGACATCAGATTAATCGGAATCGCTGGAGGAAGAGGAAGACGAGCTGGAACTGGAGCTCGAGCTAGAGCTATAACTACTAACGCTTCCGTGCCTCGAATGATGTCGATGTCTAGACTTCATGAACCTATGGCTCTCGCTCCTCCTCCCGCCAAAGGCATGCCCGCCACCCGTCGAATAACCATAGGCGTATAGCCCGCTCAGCGCCCCACTCTTCTTCTCCTCCGCGCCCCCAGAATGCCTCCGGCGGCTGCTATGGTGTTTGTGCGAACGGCTGCTGGCATGGGTTTGCGTGTAGTAGGCTCCACTACCGGAGCTCGAGCTGGAGGAATCGTGTCGGTGGCGCCTCTCTTTCTTTGAGGAGGAGGAGGAGTCGTGCTTGGAATGCTTCTCCTTCTCTCTCCGCTCCTTCCGCTCGTGTCTCTCGTGCTTCTCGTACTTGACTTTCTCTTTCTTCTCTGCCTTCCTCTCCTTCCTCTCCTTCCTCCTCCTGTTCTTCTTCACCTCGTGTTCGGCAAGGTTTGCTGCTACCGCCCCGACCACGGCGCCCCCCACCGTGCCCAGGATTGATCCCCCAGAGTGATGCGCGAGGAACCCACCCCCCGTCCCGCCCACCAGCGTGGACCCCAAACCACGATCACCCCCTGGTGGTGGATTTGCGGGGTCGTAGCTCAGCGGCGGGTTCCGTGGGTCGTAGTTCGAGTATCTGCCAACGGCAGCGGTGGTGTCGTACGAATACTCGTCATGCTCGGAAGAGGGGCGGGAGTTAGTAAGCACTCTCGCGGATGTTCCCCCAAACGTCTTGAGATAGCCCTGCGCGCCAGGGCTTAGATAAGTGCCTAGGTTTTGATATTCCTGACTTTGTTAGCCGGGTATGAGAGTGTGTGGGGTATGGGGAGGAGTGAGTAATACTGGTTCTTGGTTTGGATATGACGGCGGTGGGTATGTTGGCGGAGATTGGCTGTAGCCATGTCCCGGGCCATCCGAATAACCGGGCGCGGGAGTGGGGAAGTGTGTACCGTATGAGTTTGTGCCGTATGAGTTTGGAGAGTCTGGAGAGTCCTCGTAATACCGGGCGGAGTGACCACCCTCTTGCGTCTCGTACTGCCAGGCCGGGATGTTCGCCATATTTCAGTATCGTGCCGAATTTCTTTCTATTTGTGTGTGTGTGTGTAGTGCTGTTTGTCTGTGGCTCTTTCGTCTGTCTATAGTATCTATATGGTATCGTAGAAGGTGCGATAGGGTTGATATTTGACGGGCGGGGTCGAAGCACTAAGAGAACCCCTCGCGGTGGATGACTCAAGCAAGGGCAGGCAGTACTATAGTAGGAAGGGGGCGGCTCCCGGGCAGCATCGAAATTCGCAGCCTCCTTCCTCCTCTATCTTCCTTGGCAGTTGGGCGAGCAACACAGACAGACGCAAGGCTCAGCTGTAATAAGAACACTCTCCCACGGTAATCGCGTTGTCCAAAAATATTCGCCATGCAACGCCCCCCCCACCAGCACACTTCTCTGAGAACCCAGCGCATAAATACGGTCATCCTGGACTTGGTGTTGGCGCCTAACTTAATCCAAAAAGTGAGGCTGTAAAGTAGCATTTCTTGGCAATAAAATTATCACTCGGTGAGGGGGATTTTTTTTCCCCATCGCGATCTTTTCTTATCGATCGGCCAGCGCAGTGAGATGCTTATCCGGACTGCATTGCATTGGCCAAGTAGATCCCGAGTGAGCGATGGTGACTTTGCGCACTCCTCCGGTTGGCGATGCATACTGAAGGGTCTGGGAGTTATTGGCACTTGAGCGCTTTGCGGTGTGCAGGTATACGCTGTTGCCTGTTATGCGTACGGTGCGGGATTCGTCGCACCTGTCAAGTGCTGCGTTTTCGGCTCGGGCGAATATCCCCCAACCGAGTTGCTGTCAGGGCGGGTCGGTTAAATTGCTCGGTGGCTAGTAATCAATATAGATAATGGGCCTAGGCCCAAGGACGTGAAGGTGACAGTAAAACTAGTAAGCCATCAAATTAGTAGACCGTTGGTTATTATGTGGAGAATTTTTTGGGTACCAACTGCATTGAAGGTTTCGTGAAACTTTGTTTGGGTATCCGAGGCCACAGATCAGAAGGTATGGGAGGGGTAAGCTTGGGTGAATACTTCGGCAGTCGGTAATACCGGCTCCGGCCTTGCCCCCGAAGATATACCCGTATGATACCTATTAACGAAAAGCTTGCCCGAGCCCTCAACCACGGTGCGCATGAATTCCTAGCAATTGACTCGGTGATGAATTTAGAGATAAACAGTAAGGGATTTTTCACAAAATCTTTAAAAGGGCAGAAGTGGAGCTAAGATACAGTACTATAAAAATGAATGAATAAATTAGTTCTCCTGAGCAATCACAAGGTAGACCTGCACCTACCGCTGGCATTCCAGCGAATTGAGTGACACACCATGAGCACATGATGCCAAGGCAGATAGGGGGAGGGTTTGGCGATATCTAAGACGATAGTATCATAGGAGGACGGAGGAAACAAAAGGTCTGTACGAGATATATTTATATAAGCTCACGGCACGAGAAGCCGTGGACGCGCCCTCAATATCGTAAGTTTATCCTTGGTGTACCGATCTACATAAGAGAACAATGTGTGGATGCAAGCAAACACGACGCGCATACTGTGGGTTACGTAATGTGTACCCGGGTAAGGATGAAAAAAAATGGGAAAAAAATGATTGGCAAGGTCCTGAGGGGTAGTGAGCAGATGGTTGTTACGAGTAGACTACTGATGGAAAATAGCGCCTTGTGGAAGACATGAACTTATCAAACGGATTACCTCACCAACAAGATCTCCCGAGCTGATAATCAAAAATTGGCCCCAGAGCTAATTGACCTTGTAAGGGATTGCTTAAGGCTCCGGGAGGCCCATCGGAATCCCTCGAATTTGTTCCAGAGAAACACGAGCACTAATGCAACTGGATTGGGGTTTTCTAATTTCTAGAACTCTGTTTTTCTTTCCACAAAGCTTATCTGTTGATGGGCATAAATCTTTGTTTTGCTATCATAGGTGTCCTTATCTCTCCACCCCTATCCGAGTGGATCCACCAAATGTCCCTAGTTGGCTAGAATGCGGAACAGCAATTACGCTTCTTGGGCCTTGCCGGATCTGCTCACGTGCACAGCTCTTATTATTTGTCACTTTGCCAGAAAGCGGTGATCTTCACATCCTCTGACTCGGAAGAATTCCGCTGATATTTCACCTGGTGCCCCCCCCATACTCTGCGCATCTCTTAAGTTATCCCAGGGCTGTTGTGTGATGGCCTTCCAAAGGCGACTGACCGGATAGTGAAGGAACAAATATAAGAGAAGGGGAATTGGTTTTTATATTTGTAGAGGTTTGGAGGCAACGTGGGCAGAGAGAACCGGAGGTCCGGAGGATCCCATTGCATTCCAGGGGGCTAGAAATCGCAAGAGCTGAGCAAATACTAATAATTTATGGCAACTAGTGTCCTCACAGGTGTGGCCGTATATAGTTGTTAATAAACTTGAACTTCCTCAAGAATCTATGTGCTATCACAAACACCACACTCCTCTATCTAAAAACACCATAATATGCAGTCTAACTATTGTCCGGTGGGGAGGAAAAGAAGGAAAATAAGACAGGAATCTATACAAGAAAGAGAAGACATGCGGGGGAGAATTTACATATATAAAAAGATAAATATTACAAGGTGAAATACGTAGGCTATGGACTCGGCCTTCCCGTAACAGTGGAAAACCCCATCGTCACAAGTCAATCTCTATGGAACTTTTGTAGATGAAAAGTCATGAATCCTCACGCAAACTGGAAAAAAAATGTCAAAAAAATGTCAAAAAGGGGCGGAGGGGCATGACATGACATATATGGGCATCCCAGTTGGGGGGATTTCGCCGATCGACGGGGGTGATGTCCAAGGCGCTCACCATGAGTAGCATGCCCCGAAAGGGAAGGGGCGGGCACTTGGAGGAGGAGGCGCTTCCTAGGCCTTAAATCGTACTGGGGGCTACCGCTTTGCGAGACTGTAACAGGGCTACCACTCTCTCATGTCCGTTCTTAGCGGCAAACGAGAGCGGTGTTCGGCCCCTATTATCTGGCCTGTCGGGATTAACCTCTTCCCGCCCGAGTAGTATTCTCACCACTCCCTCATGTCCATCCCGAGCGGCATCTGAGAGCGGTGTTTGGCCCCATCTATCTGGCTTATCGGGGTTGACCTCTTCTCGCTCGAGTAGTATTTTCACCACTCCCTCATGTCCACTCAGAGCGGCATACGAGAGCGGTGTTCGGCCGTTATTATTTGGCTTGTCGGGATTGACCTCTTCTCGCTCGAGTAGTATTTTCACCACTCCCTCATGTCCATTACGAGCTGCCCATGCAAGCGGTCCACCACCTAAAAAATCTTCTTCGTCGATATCATAACATCCCATGTCTATCAAACCAACTACAACCTCAACAATTCCGAAAAACGATGCGCAGTGTAGTCCACTGAACGGAGAGAGTGTGTAAAAATGCCAAAGAGGGAAATTTTCTACTTGTGATAAAAGTAATTTTGTTGATATCTGGCCATAAGGCCCCTTTAGTAACTCCAGTGCAAGTGACCTCGCATAGTCCGAGAGATCCCCTTTCGCATGAACCCCCCAGTATACTGAGCAATATTCTAGAAAGGGGGCGTTCTGAATGTCAGGAGAAGGAGTAGTCCAAAGGGCTTGAACAAGTTTTGAATTTAGATATGTCAAACAGATTTCTGCCATCGCCGAGCGAGGTCCACTGAATATATCGGGATGAGTGGAAAGATACTCCTGAAGAGTAAAGTGGATCAATCGCACAATTGATGCCTCCTTATCCACAGTAATAAGACCTTGACAGCAGCTCACCAATGTCGACATCGAAGGGATGTTGGTGGCATCGAAAACTGTGGAGCCTAGTTGGACCGCTAGAGCGTTGCAGAGCTCATCTGCTCGCAGCGGCCGTTCCGCATGACTGATCCACATCAACGCTGCCATCCCAAGTCTCGATCTGTCCCCATCTTGCGCCTTTATCCGCTCGATCGTTGCACCATAGACGTCTCCCAACTCCAATCCACCAGTCATTTTGCTTAGCTTTTCTCGTCTTCGGAAGATTGTTGATTCGTGTAATATTGCGTCGATATTTAATGAAACTAATAGAAACCTAGATGGGTATTCATTAGCGGATTGTGTGTGGCGGGATTCCTAGTGCTATTGCCTATACGTACATTTCTGACATATTTTCGGGAATCTTCTCTAGAATGTCTGCTTCTAAACTCTCATCCATGGCGTCTGGAGTTTCATCCTCGTCTAGTTTAAGACGAAGGTATTCGATGATATCATCTTTGCTGGGGCCAACAGACACACTTATCACTCGTCCGGCAAGACGGTTTTCGATCTCAGCCCGAACATGAGGCCTTCCGATGATGAATATTCGTGTGCGTGGGGATTTTTCGAGGATTTGTTTTAGCGAATTAAGGAGCTTGACTCGATGGGTCGCTGCACACTCGTCCAAAGCGTCTATGCATACAAATGTGGGAAGTGAGGAAGTGACGGTCTGGAGCATCTTCACTATATCCGGTAGTTGCGGTTCTCGTCCACCCATGACGTTTTTCTGCTCTTGGAAGGCCTGCGATATTTCCTCTGGAACCTTCTCCATTCCGCCGACGGCCTGCCTCAGCAAGGAGCCGAGAATACCGACCACTGATTGCTCCTTTCGCGCTGCGAAATCCAAGTAGAAGCATGTAACGGCTGTGTTTTGTCCTCTGGCCTGGTCTCCCAACCTGTCCGCTACCAGCGAACTGAAATCGTTGCCAGCCTGTTAGCACTGGCTCTCTTTCTTCTGTTCTCGAGAACGATTCGCATTACCTGATAAATGTTTTGCCGACCCCCGGGCCTCCATAGCAAAACAACACTGCCTTATCATCTTCACCTTCCTCACTCCGTTCATACCAGGTTCTGAATTCTTCAGTCTGCAAAAGCCACCCTCCCACATTGTCGACGCGGCGCCCTTGGATGTCCCGATGGCGTAGCCTGGGATCTAGGGGTGATAGCCAAGCCAGGAGTGGAGACTGAGCATTTGCAGTAGTATAGTTCCACACATTATTAAATGAGTTTGTATTATTGAAGCAGTTGTTATTATCGTGGATTGGATGTTGGGACATCTTTGGCTCTTTGCTGCTTGCACTGTTGTGGACTGGGAGTTGTTGGGTACTGTCTATTGATGGATTCTTGGGAGCTGGGGGAAAGAGGGGCCTTGATAAGTAAAAGCGGGGGTCTTCTGGCGCTAAAGCAGCCTTGTTGACGCCACTTTATTGATCACCGAAGAAAACCGTCGCACCACACAAACGATCTGCAAAAATTTCCCAAGCGCTGGAGGTAGAGAAAGACAAACGATGTCTGTACCAGCCTGGAGCAAAAAGTGATCGGAAAAAAAGTGGTTGGTGCAACGCCACTCTTTTTCCGATCACTTACCCTCACACCCGAGTACATTACCGGTATGGGGCAATTGGAAAAGGAAGTAACAAACGTCATCGCCAGTGGTAATATCGTGGGTTTCAATTCCTGATATCGAAAGCTTCCCTGCTCTATTCATAGAAGTTCTCACTCCATATACAGTACACTACTGTTCACTTAATTCTCATACCCGACGTGTACCCGTGGCAGTGTTATGGCCGGTGAAAATGTACCATCCCCAGCGATCTTCGGTTGCATGGTATGATACTCGAGTACATTTTTACAAGCAACAACACTGCCACAGTTACATATTGGGGTATAAGAATTAAGTTAACAGTAGTGTAAATCACCACACCGGCATCATCATCACCCACCCCCAGAGAAGGCGGGCTGTCGAAACTAAAAAATCTATCGCAAGTAGTGTTTGCCAATGAACAGACCGAGCCGGAGTTCCAATCATTTCTTGGATGCTGTCACCTTGGATGGCCGGAGCCCAACCTGAATCTGGCTTGAACAGACGGTATGCCAGATGCAAATGCGTTCATGAAATACCACTCGGTGGGAACAAGAACCAGGGGTCGTTTGGTAACTAGACAGGTCAAAAAACACCAAATATTTCAGGTTTTCGAGATGTCATTACGCAACCACCCAACATAGCTGAATACAATTTGGAAAGAATTTAAAATAATGATTTGCTATCATAAAAACAAAACTTAGATAATATATTCGCAGTGGCATCCGAGAGCACAGTGGAATATGAGGGGATTGATGGGGCCTAAGGAAAGCACGAAAGAATGAAAGAACAAAAGTGCGATCGTAATAGGCTTTAGCAGGAAGGCAAAAGACAGAGGAACGGTGCTCTAGTTCGCTCTACCCTCTCTAGCTAAGGACAGGCCAGGAGATATATCTCTCCGTCTAACTAACAACAACCGGACACGCCCGAAACTCAATAAACTCTGGGGAAACACATGTGGCTAGTAGAACCTAATCTCCAGCAATCTAGAACCATCCTGATATCCCATGATCCTCCGTGATCTCTAAAGTCTCTGCCCGAACAATGCGCATACTCCCCACATGCCTAGTGGCATAGGGTATGAAATAAACCATGAAACAAATACCCTATGCTTACTGGCATAGGGTGTGAAAATCACAACCCACTGGTAGGTGCCAAGCCGCCGGAAACCACAAAGCCGGATGCCCTATACCCGTTTATCTCCTAGCCGCATGTACCCGCATATGATACCCCAAGCGTGGTGTTGGCGCCTAATCCAAAAAGTGAGACTGTAAAGTAGCATTTCTTGGCGATAAAATTATCACTCGGTGAGGGGGGTTTTTTCCCCATCGCGATCTTATCGATCAGCCAGCTCAGCGAGATGCTTATCCGGACTGCATTGGCCAAGCAGATCCCGAGTAAGCGATGGTGACTTTGCGCACTCCTCCGGTTAGCGATGCACACTGAAAGGTCTGAGAGCTATTCGCACTCGAGCTCTTTGCGATGTGCAGGTATACGTTGTTGCCCATTAAGCATATTACTGTGCAGGATTCGTCACACCTCTTAAGTGCTGCGTTTTCGGCTCGGGCGAACGTCCCCCAACTGAGTTGCGCTCTGCTGTTGGGGCTGGTCGGTTAAGTTGTTCGATGGCTAGTAATCGTTATAGGTGGTGGGCCTAGGTTCGGGGGCGCGGAGGAGACGGTGAAACTAGCAAGCCATGAAGTTAGTAGACCATTAGTTTTTATGTAGAGAATTGTCCTGGTTGTGTTTATTTGGATACCAACCGCATTGAACCTTTCATGAATTTTTTTTTGGCTATACGAAGTCCTAGACCCGCAACCATGAGAGGGGTAAGCTTAGGTGGATTCTTCGGCAATCGGCAATACCGGCTCCGGCCTTGCCCCCGAAGTGCACTCTGCCCATCAACCAACAGCTTGTCCGGGGCCTCCCACGATGGGCATTAATGCCTAGCAATGAGTTCAGAGGCAAAAAGTGGGGGTTTTTTCACGAAATCCCTAAAAGGGTGACGGAAACGAAGCCAAGATATATATAGAGATGAATGAATAATAAGTTCTCTTGAGAAATTGTAGCGTAGACTTACACCTCCGGCTGGAATTCTAGCGAATCGAGTGACACCGTGAGCAATTGATGCCAAGATAGATAGAGGGGAGGGTTTGGCTATATCCCAGAGGATAGCAGGAAAACAGAGGAAACAAAAGAAGGTCTGTACGAGATATATTTATATAGGCTCACGGCACGAGAAGCCGTGGACGCCCCCTCAATAATATCATCATAAATTTATCCTAGGTGTGCCGATCTACTTGAGTGGACCCTGAGGGAGCAATGTGTGTATGCAGGCAAACACGACTCGCGTACTGCAGATTACATAATGTGTACCCGGGTAAGATTGAAAAATCAGAAAAAAAGATTAGTAGGATCCTGAAGGGTAGTGAGTAACTTTAGATAGTTGTTACGAGTACAGATGGAAAATGGTGACCGCTGGTGGACATGAACAACATGGAGTGGATACCAAACAGGTTACCTCACCAATAACAAGATGGCGTATCCCAAGCCAATAATTGGACCAATAAATTGTCCTTGTAGGGATTACTTAAAGCTCCGGGAAGCTCTTCAGAATCCCTAAAATCTCTGTTTTGGAGAAACATGAATACCAATGCAACTGGTTTGGGTTTTTCTAATTTTTGCAGATTTGTCTTTTCACAAAGTTAACTGCTGATTGGCATAAATCCCTGTTTTGATACCATAAATGTTGCAATCTCTCTATCCCTGCCCAGGCGGATCCACCAAGTGTCCCGAGTTGGTTAGAATATGGAACAGCTGTTTCGCTTTTTAAACCTTGTCAGATCCCCATGTGCACAGCTCTTATTATTTGTCACTTCGCAGAATGCGATAATCTTCACATCCGCTCACTCGGAAAGATTCAGCTGAGATTTGACCTGGTACTCCCCATACTCTGTACATCTCTTTAGTCATCACGGGCTGCTGTGCGATGGGCTTGCTAAGCTGGCTGACCGGATAGTGAAGGAACTAAAATAAGAGAAAGGGCACTGGCTTTTATAATTGTAGGGGATTGGAGGCCACGTAAGGAGAGAGAACCGGAGGTCCCAAGGAACTCATTGCATTCCAGAAGGCTAGAAATTGCAAGAGCTGAGAAAATACTAATAATTTATGGTAGCTAGTGTTCTCACACAGGTGTGGCAGTATATAGTTGTTGATGACTTGAACCTCCTCAAGAATCCTTGTACTATCGCAAACTACGCTCAGCTATCTAAAAACACCTTTTGCCGTCTAACTATCGTACAGTGGGGGGGAAATGATGGAAAAGAAGACAGGAATCTATACAAGAGAGAGACGACATGCGGGCAAGAATTTACAAATATAAAAAGTTAAATATTACAATGTGAAATCTGCGAACTATAAACTCGACCTTCCCATAACAATAGAAACTCCCCTTTTCACAAGTCAATCTCTATGGAACTTTGTAAACGGAAGTTCATGAATCCTCACTAGAACAGGAAAAAGAAATTGCTAAAAAGGCACAGGAGAGCATGACATATATGTGCATCCCACTTGGGGGGATTTCGCCGATCGACGGGGGTGATGTCCTCACTGTAAGTAACATGCTCCGAAAGGGAAGGGGCGGGCACTTGGATGAGGAGGTGCTTCCTAGGCCTTAAATTGTACTGGGGGCTACCGCTTTGCGAGACTGTAGCAGGGCTACCACTCTCTCATGTCCATCCTGAGCGGCATACCAGAGCGGTGTTTGGCCGTTGTTATCTGGCTTGTCGGGCAGGACTTCTTCTCGCTCGAGTAGTATTTTCACCACTCCCTCATGTCCATACTGAGCGGCAAACGAGAGCGGTGTTCGGCCTTCATTATCTGGCTTGTCGGGGTTAACCTCTTCTCGTCCGAGTAGTATTTTCACCACTCCCTCATGTCCATCCCGAGCGGCATCTGAGAGCGGTGTTTGGCCCCATCTATCTGGCTTATCGGGGCTGACCTCTTCTCGCTCGAGTAGTATTTCCACTACTCTCTCGTGTCCATTCCAAGCGGCATACGAGAGCGGTGTTCGGCCGTTATCATTTGGCTTGTCGGGATTGACCTCTTCTCGCTCGAGTAGTATTTTCACCACTCCCTCATGTCCATTCAGAGCGGCAGACGAGAGCGGTGTTCGGCCGTTATTATTTGGCTTGTCGGGATTGACCTCTTCTCGCTCGAGTAGTATTTTCGCCACTTCTTCATGTCCACCCCAAGCGGCATACGAGAGCGGTGTTCGGCCGTCATTATCTGGCTTGTCGGGATTGACCTCTTCCCGCCCGAGTAGTATTTTCGTCGCTCCCTCATGTCCATCCTGAGCGGCAAACGAGAGCGGGGTTTGGCCGCCATTATCTGGCTTGTCGGGGTTGACCTCTTCCCGCCTGAGTAGTATTTTCACCACCTCCTCATGTCCATTACGAGCTGCCCATGCAAGCGGTCCGCCACCTAAAAATTCTTCGTCGGTATCATAACATCCCATGTCTATCAAACCAACTACAACCTCAACAATTCCGAAAAACGATGCGCAGTGTAGTCCACTGAAAGGAGAGGCAGTATCAAGGAGCCAAAGAGGGAAACTCTTTACTTGTGCTAAAAGTAATTTTGTCGATATCTGGCCATAAGGCCCTTTTAGTACCTCCAGTGCGAGTGATTTCGCGCTGTCCGAGAGCTCTCTTTTCGCATGCGCTCCCCAGTATACTGAGCAATATTCCAGAAAGCGTGCGTTTTGAGTACTAGGGGAAGGCGCGGTCGAAAGGGCTTTGACCTGCTTGGAATTTAGATAGGTCAAACAGATTTCGGCCATCGCTGAGTGGGGTCCACTGAGTATATCGAGATGAGTGAAAAGATACTCCTGAAGAGTAAAGTGGATCAATCGCACAGTTGATGCCTCCTTATCTACGGTAATGAGACCTTGACAGCAGCTCACCAATGTAGACATCGAAGGGATGTTGGTGGCATCGAAAACTGTGGATCCTAGTTGGACCGCTAGAGCGTGGCAGAGCTCATCCGCTCGGAGCGGCCGTTCTGCATGACTGATCCACATCAGAGCTGCCATCCCAAGTCTCGATCTGTCCCCATCTTGTGCCTTTATCCGCTCGATCGTCGCACCATAAACATCTCCCAACTCCAGTCCACCAGTCATTTTGCTTAGCTTTTCTCGTCTTCGGAAAATTGTCGATTCGTGTAATATTGCGTCTATATTTAATGAAACCAGCAGAAACCTAGATGCATATCTATTAGCGGATTGTGTGTGACGGGATTCCAGTGATGCCCATGCGTACATTTCTGACATATTTTCGGGAATCTTCTCTAGAATGTCTGCTTCTAGACTCTCATCCATGGCGTCCGGAGTTTCGTCCTCGTCTAGTTTAAGACGAAGGTATTCGGTGATATCACCTTTTCTGGGGTCTACCGGCATACATATCATTCGTCCGGCGAGACGCTTTTCGATCTCAGCCCGAACATGAGGCCTTCCGATGATGAATATTCGTGTGCGTGGGGATTTTTCGAGGATTTGTTTTAGCGAATTAAGGAGCTTGACTCGATGTGTTGTCGCACACTCGTCCAAAGCGTCTATGCATACAAATGTGGGAAGTGAGGATGTGACGGTCTGGAGCATCTTCACTATATCCGGTAGTCGCGGTTCTCGTCCACCAAAGACGTTTTTCTGTTCTTGGAAGGCTCGTGATATTTCCTCTGGAACCTTCTCCATTCCACCGACGACCTGCCTCAGCAAGGAGCCCAGAATACCGACCACTGATTGCTCCTTGCGCGCTGCAAAATCCAAGTAGAAGCACGTAACTGCTGTGTTTTGTCCTCTAGCCTGGTCGCCCAACCTGTCCGCTACCAGCGAACTGAAATCGTGGTCATCCTATTAGCACTGGCTCTCTTTCTTCTGTTCTCGAGAACGATTCGCATTACCTGATAAATGTTTTGCCGACCCCCGGGCCTCCATAGCAAAACAACACTGCCTTATCATCTTCACCTTCCTCACTCCGTTCATACCAGGTTCTGAATTCTTTAGTTTGCAAAAGCCATTCTCCCACATTGTCGATGCGGCGCCCTTGGATGTCCCGATGGCGTAGCCTCGGGTCTAGGGGCGATAACCAGGTCAGGAGTTGGGACCGGTCGTCGGAAGCAACATAATTATTCTGTACGTTAAATGAGTTCGTATTATGGGAGAGGCTATTATTGATGTTATACTGAGACATATTCTGCTCTTTGCTGCTTGCACGGTTATAGACGGGGAGTTGTTGGGTACGGTCGGTTGGTGAATTCTTGGGAGCTGGGGGAAGGCGGGGCCTTGATAAGGAAAAGCGGGGGTCTTCTGGCGTTAAAGCAGCGTTGTTGATGCCACTTCATGGATCACCGAAGAAAAGTGTCGCACCACACAAACGATCTACAAAAACTCCCCAAGCGCTGGAGGTAGAGAAATACCAACCAGGTCTATACATTATGGCGCCCTGGGAAAAAACCCTTGGTGGAAGTCACAAACGCCACCGCCAGTGATAATATCGTGGGTTTCAATTCCTGATATCGAAAGCTTTCCCGCTCTATTGATAGAACCTCTCACTTCATATACAGTACACTACTGTTCACTTAATTCTCATACTTAACGTGTACCCGTGGCAGTGTTATGGCCTGTGGAAATGTACCATCCTCAACGATCTTCGGTTGCATGGTACATTTTTACAAGCAACAACACTGCCACAGTTACATGTTGGGGTATGGGAATTAAGTTAACAGTAGTGGGAATCACCACACCGGCATCATCATCGCCCAAGGGAAGGTGGGTCTTTTGAAAGTAAAAACTCTATCGCAAGTAGTGTTTACCGATGGGCAGGCTGGGCTGGAAGTTCCAATCATATCTTGGGTACTATCACTTTGGATGGCCGGAGCCCAACCTGGATCTGGCTTGAACACGGTATGCAAATGCGTTAATAAAATATCACTTGGTGTGAAGCAATAGTCGTTTGGTACTTGTAACTAGACTGGTCAAAACACACCAAAAATTGCAGGTTCCCGAGCTATCATTACCCAACCACCATAGCTGGAAACAACTTGGAAAGAATTCAAAAAATAATCTCCTATCATACTAATAAATAAATCTTAAATCTACCTCACAACCCGAATCCACGGTCCTAGTGATCAGTTCGCCCACTATCGCATCGGAACCCATTTTCACAGTCACCAAGAGAGGAGGAAAAGGATGGAAAAATGGGAAAGTAAGGATATTTGATTCGAGAGTCAAGATAAAGGGCGAGGAAAACAAATCAACTTTCTCCCAAACCGAACCGAACCGAAACAGCCTAGCTAGACCACCGATATCTCACTCCCACAAGCCCCGTCACTCCTGACGGTCCCCAGACTCGAACATCTTATGTCCCTGGATCCTGGTTTTCACAATCTTCGCCATGCAACGCCCCACCAGCACACTCTCTGAGACTCAGTGCATAAATGAGGTCATTCCAAGTGTGGTGTTGGCGCCTAATGCAAGGAGTGAGGCTGTAAAGTAGCATTTCTTGGCAACAAAATTACCACTCGGTGAGGGGGATTTTTTTCCCCATCGCGATCTTTTCTTATCGATCAGCCAGCTCAGCGAGATGCTTATCCGGACTGCATTAGCCAAGCAGATCCCGAGTGAGCGATGCTGACTTTGCGCCCTCTTCCGGTTAGCGATGCACACTGAAAGGTCTGAGAAGCTATTGGTACTCGAGCGCTTTGCGATGTGCAGGTACTCGAGTATTTGCTGTTGCCTATTACGCGTACTGGGCAGGATTCGTGCAGGATTCGTCGCATCTGTTAAGTGCTGCGTTTTTGGCTCGGGCGGACATCCCCCAACCGAGTTGCGCTCTGCTGTCGGGGCGGGTCGGTTAAATTGATGGCTAGTAATCGATACAGGTAGTGGGCCTAGGCCCAAGGATGTGAAGGTGACAGGAAAACTAGTAAGCCATGAGATTAGTAGACCATTGGTTTTTTATGTAGAGAATTGTTTGGGTACCAACTGCATTGAACGTTTCATGAAGCTTTGTTTGGGTATCCGAAGTCACAGACCCGAAAATACAAGAGGGGTAAGCTTAGGTGGGTACTTCGGCAATCGTCTCCGGCCTTGCCCCCGAAATACACCGTATGATACGGTACCTACCAACGAAAATCTTGCCCGAGCCGTCAACCACGATGCGTCTGAATACCTAGCGATCGACTCTAGCAATGAATTCAGAGGCAAACAAAACAGTAAGGTATTTTTCCGTAAAATCCCTAAAAAGGCGACAGAAACGAAGCTAAGGTATATATAGAAATGAATAAATGAATAAGTTCTTCTGAGCAATCACAGGGTAGACTTACACCTCTTACTGGAATTCGAGTGAATCGAGTGATACCCCATGAGCACATGATGCCAAGGTAGAGGGTGGAGAGGGTCTGGTTACATCGCGGGCCATAGCATGAGAAAAGAAGGTCTGCACGAGATATATTTATATAATCTCACGGCATGAGAAGCCGTGGGCGCGCCTTCAATAATATTATCATAAATTTATCCTATAATAGGTGTACTTGTACCAATCTACGTGAGCGGGCCCTAAAAGAACTATGTGTGGATGCAAGCAAGCAGGACGCGCATACTTCAGATTACGTAATGTGTGACCGGGTGAGGATGAAAAAATCTGAAGGGAAAGATTAGCAACATCCTGAGGGGTAGTGAGTGGGTAGTTGGTGCGGATCCCTTCGTTCGTATTCACGGAAGGAAGCTAGTGCTGCACTTAACTCGGGGGTTGGCTATAAGAAGAATGGTCACTGACTTCTGGTACACACGAACGACTTGGGGTGGATATTATGCCAAATACATTACCTCACCGATAACAAGATACCCCAAGGCAATAATCAAAAATTGGAACCTAGAGCAAATTGACCTTGTAGGGGATTACTTAAAGCTCCCAAAAGCCCTTCAAAATCCCTAGAATTTGTCTTTCACTAATGCGACTGATTCGGGTTTTTATAATTTCTACAGCTCTGTCTTTCTTTCCCCAAAGTTTATCAGTTGATGGGTATAAATCCGTGTTTTGCTACTATAACTATTCCGGTCTCTCCATCCCAAGTAGATCCATCAAGCTGCCCGAGTTAGTTAGGATACGGAATAGCTGTTACGCTTCTCAAGCCTTGTCGGATCTTCTCCGGTGCTTATTATTTGTCACTTTGCTGAATGCGGTGATCTTCACATCCGCTCACTCGGAAATATTCGGCTGAGATTTGACCTGGTGTTCCCCCATACTCTGCGCATCTCTTTAGTCATTACGGGCTGTTGTGCGATGGGCTTGCTGAGCTGGCTGATCGGATAGTGAAGGAACTAAAATAAGAGAAAGGGCACTGGCTTTTATACTTGTAGGGGGTTGGAGGCTACGTAGGTAGAGAGAACCGGAGGTCCGGAAGATCTCATTGAATTCCAGAAGGCTAGGAATTGCAAGAGCTGAGAAAATACTAATAATTTATGATAATTAGTGTTCCCACACAGGTGTGCTCGTATATAGTTGTTGATGACTTGAACCTCCTCAAGAATCCCTGTACTATTACCATCGCACACCACATTTCTCTATCTGAAAACACTGTATGTAGTCTAACTATCGCCCGGTGGGGGGGAAATGAAGGAAGGAAGACAGGAATCTATAAAGGAGAGAAGACATGCGGGCAAGAGTTTACAGATGTGAGAAGTTAAATATTACAATGTGAAATCTACAAGCTATAAACCCGACCTTCCCATAACAATAGAACCCCCCCCCCCCTAACGAGCCAACCTCTATGGAACTTTGTGAACGGAAGTTCATGAATCCTCACCAGAACAGGAAAAAGAAATGGGGCGTAGGAGGGCATGACACATATATGCATCCAGCTTGGGGGGATTTCGCCGATCGACGGGGGTGATTTCCAAATCGCTCACTATGAGTAACATGCTCCGAAAGGGAAGGGATGGGCACTTGGACGAGGAGGTGCTTCCTAGGCCTTAAATCGTACTGGGAGTTACCGCTTTGCGAGACCGTAGCAGGGCTACCACTCTCTCACGTCTTCCCTGAACGGCATACGAGAGCGGTGTTAGGCCCCATCTCTCTGGATTGTCGGGGCTGACCTCTTCTCGCTCGAGTAGTATTTTCACCACTCCCTCATGTCCATACTGAGCGGCGAACGAGGGCGGTGTTCGGCCGGCATTATCTGGCTTGTCAGGGCTGACCTCTTCTCGCTCGAGTAGTATTTTCACCACCTCTTCATGTCCGTTCTCAGCGGCAAAAGAGAGAGGTGTTCGGCCTTCATTATCTGGCTTGTCGGGATTGACCTCTTCCCGCCCGAGTAGTATTCTCACCACTCCCCCATGTCCCTCCCGAGCGGCATCCGAGAGCGGTGTTTGGCCCCAACTATCTGGCCTGTCGGAGGTGACCTCTTCTCGTTCGAGTAGTACTTCCACTACTCCCTCATTTCCATTCCAAGCGGCAAACGAGAGCGGTGTTCGGCCGTCATTATCTGGCTTGTCGGGATTGACCTCTTCTCGCTCGAGTAGTATTCTCACCACTTCTTCATGTCCACCCCAAGCGGCATACAAGAGCGGTGTTAGGCCGTCATTATCTGGCTTGTCGGGATTGACCTCTTCCCGCCTGAGTAGTATTTTCACCACTGCTTCATGTCCATTCCAAGCGGCAAACGAGAGCGGTGTTCGGCCGGCATTATTTGGCTTGTCGGGATTGACCTCTTCTCGCTCGAGTAGTATTTTCACCACTTCCTCATGTCCATTACGAGCTGCCCATCCAAGCGGTCCACCACCCGAAAAATCTTCTTCGTCGATATCATAACATCCCATGTCTATCAAACCAACTACAACCTCAACAATTCCGAAAAACGATGCGCAGTGTAGTCCACTGAACGGAGAGAGTGTGTAAAAATGCCAAAGAGGGAAATTTTCTACTTGTGATAACGATACCTGGCCATAAGGTCCCTTTAGTAAACTCAGTGCAAGTGACCTCGCATAGTCCGAGAGATCCCTTTTCGCATGAACCCCCCAGTATACTGAGCAATATTCTAGAAAGGGCGCGTTCTGAATGTCAGAAGAAGGAGCAATCCAAAGGGCTTGGACAAGTTTGGAATTTAGATATGTCAAACAGATTTCGGCCATCGCCGAGTGAGGTCCACTGAATATATTGGGATGAGTGGAAAGATACTCCTGAAGAGTAAAGTGGATCAATCGCACAGTTGATGCCTCCTTATCCACAGTAATAAGACCCTGACAGCAGCTCACCAATGTCGACATCGAAGGGATGTTGGTGGCATCGAACACTGTGGATCCTAGTTGAACCGCTAGAGCGTGGCAGAGCTCATCCGCTCGCAGCGGCCGTTCCGCATGACTGATCCACATCAACGCTGCCATCCCAAGTCTCGATTTGTCCCCATCTTGCGCCCTTATCCGCCCGATCGTCGCACCATAGACGTCTCCCAGCTCCAATCCACCAGTCATTTTGCTTAGCTTTTCTCGCCTTCGGAAGATTGTTGATTCGTGTAATATTGCATCGATATTTAATGAAACTAGTAGAAACCTAGATGAATATCTATTAGCGGATTGCGTGTGGCGGGATTCCTAGTGCTATTGCCCATACATACATCTCTGACATACTTTCGGGAATCTTCTCTAGAATGTCTGCTTCTAGACTCTCATCCATGGCGTCTGGAGTTTCGTCCTCGTCTATTCTAAGACGAAGGTATTCGATGATATCATCTTTGCTGGGGCCTACAGAGACACTTATCACTCGTCCGGCAAGACGCTTTTCGATCTCAGCCCGAACATGAGGCCTTCCGATGATGAATATTCGTGTGCGTGGGGATGTTTCGAGGATTTGTTTTAGCGAATTAAGGAGCTTAACTCGATTCACCGTCGCACACTCGTCCAAAGCGTCAATACATACAAATGTGGGAAGTGAGGAAGTGACGGTCTGGAGCATCTTCACTATATCCGGTAGTCGCGGTTCTCGTCCACCAAAGACGTTTTTCTGCTCTTGGAAGGCCCGTGATATTTCCTCTGGAACCTTCTCCATTCCGCCGACCACCTGCCTCAGCAAGGAGCCCAGAATACCGACCACTGATTGCTCCTTTCGCGCTGCAAAATCCAAGTAGAAGCACGTAACTGCTGTATTTCGTCCTCTAGTAGCCTGGTCGCCTAACCTGTCCGCTACCAGCGAACTGAAATCGTGGTCATCCTATTAGCACTGGCTCTCTTTCTTCTGTTCTCGAGGACGATTCGCATTACCTGATAAATGTTTTGCCGACCCCCGGGCCCCCGTAACAAAACAACACTCCCTTATCACCTTCACCTTCCTCACTCCGTTCATACCAGGTTCTGAATTCTTCAGTCTGCAAAAGCCATTCTCCCACATTGTCGATGCGGCGCCCTTGGATGTCCCGATGGCGTAGCCTCGGGTCTAGGGGCGATAACCAGGTAAGGAGTTGAGACCGATCGTCGGAAACAACATAGTTATTCTGTACGTTAAATGAGTTCGTATTATGGGAGAGGCTATTATCGATGTTATATTGAGACATATTCTGCTCTTATAGGCGGGGAGTTGTTGGGCACGGTCGGTTGGTGGGTTCTTGGGAGCTGGGGGAAGGCGGGGCCTTGGTAAGTAAAAGCGGGGGTCTTCTGGGGCTAAAGCAGTCTTGTTGATTCTATCTCATGAATCATCGAAGAAGAGTGTCGCACCACACAAACGATCATCTACGAAAACTCCCCAAGCGCTGGAGGTAGAGAAATACCAACTAGGTCTATACATTATGACGCTCTGGGTAGCCGGCACGGGGAAAAAAATCATTAGTGGAATCCACAAACCTCGTCGCCGGTGGTAATATCGCGGGTTTCCATTTCATAGATTGAAGGCTTTCGCACTCTATTGATAGAATCTCTCACTACATACATAGCAACTGTAATTACGAATAAAGTTCACTGTTTCTCTCAAAAGCCCGGTTTCCTGGTAGACCACAGGCACCTTACATAATGAGAGCTGTGATCATTTACTTAGTTAAGAAATTGCGATAGTTTCTACAAAGGGCCCCCAATTATTCCCACCCGATATCGCACCCTGCGGCACTTGTTTCACACCGATATCCCAGGTCTCGTAGGGTCAATAGGGGAGGAGGCTTCTAGCCACTTAAGCCGCCATAGCGAACCCCCATGATCTTGTAAAAACCGCGCGGCTAATATGCCACCAGACTTGAGGCAGCACAGCGAAGTTTCTGTTAACGTGTCTAAATATTGGAAAACTCTTGCTCACAATGAAGGAGTGTTCTATCACGGTACCTTGGGGATCCCCTCTTCTAATTACTGCCGACACAGCGGAATGCGCACAGCGCACTATCGTCCCTTAATTCTTATTCCCTAACGTGTACTTGTGGCAGTGTTATGGCAGGTGAAAACGCACCACCCCCAGCGATCTTCGGTTGCATGGTACATTTTTACAAGCAACAACACTCCCACAGATACATGTTGGGGTGTAAGAATTAAGCTAACGGTAGTGTAGATCACCACACCAGCATCACCACCACCCACCCCCCGGGAAGGCGGGCTGTCGAAACTAAAAGCCCTATCACAAGCAGTGTTTGCCAATGAACAGGCTGAGCCGGAAGTTCCAATCATTTCTTGGATGCTATCACCTTGGATGACCGGAGCTTGGATTGGATCTGGCTTGAACACACGGTATGCCGGATGCAAATGCGTTCATAAAATACCACTCGATGAGAACAAGTGTAGGAACGTGGTGGTGGTGGAAGAATGACTTCGTGTATTTCCTATCTATGACCGAAGGTATATATAGAGATACATGACCGCCAAGAGCCAACAACCGGTTCTACTAACCCTACTACTCAACCCCAACACATATGAGGATAGCTACCCGTACCTACTGCTACCCTAATATCTAACAACAAGCACCAGGGGTCGTTTGGTAGCCAGACAGGCCAAAAAATACCAAAAATTGCAGGTTTTCGAGCTGCCATTCGGGAGGTTCCGCTACGACGGTCATCACTTGAATTGTCCTTGTTGCCAGAGCAACGGCACTAACCATCCCAAATTTGTGTATGCGGTGAGTTCAACTATCTCAGTCCCAAGAACAGTTCTTAAATAGGACGGTCGTAAAAACCTTTTGTTTACCAGTTTATTGACAAAAATGACCTTTTTTTCTTTTCTTTTCACTGACCATCAACTAGGAAAATGAAAAATGTCATTCCCAAAGCGAGCGGGATCAATATATGAGAAAGCTTTACTATTTGCTTCTCGGTGTGAAGTTCTGCTTGGTCAGGAGGGGGGTCAGTGTCACAGATGGGGGTCAGAAGGGGGGGTGCTGGAGGTGAGCTGGGCTGTGATGTGATTGTTGATGCGCAGACCCACCATGCCCTGAGCGAGGTGGTACCCTCAGCGAGGCACGGCAGAGTTGCCGCGGCGGAACCGGTGCTTAGTAAGAGTCCTCCTTAGACTATGAGCGCCGCGCCTCGCTGAGGGCACCACCTCGCTCAGGGCATGGTGGGTGTAGTTGTTGGTAAAGTTAACTTTTCTTAGCAAAACGATGAAAGAAAGTCCACTGTCGCCACACCGAACTTTGCCAAGATTTAGGCACAGTTCTATCGACGACCGTTGTAGCAAAACCTCCCTATTACCCAGCTGCCCACTATACCTGGAAACTTGGAAAGAATTTAAAATAATAATTTGCTTTTCTTAGATAATATATTTGCCGTGGCATCCGAGAGTACAGTGGCATTTGAGAGGATTGATGGAGCCTGGGGGGGGGGGGCGCGAAAGAATGAAAGAACAAAAGTGCGATCGCAATAGGCTCTAGGAGGAAAAACAAAAGATAGAGGAACGGTGCTCTAGTTTGCTCCACCCTCTCTAGCTAAGGACAGGCCAGGAGATATATCTCTCCGGCTAACTAATAATAACCGAGCACTCCCGAAACTCAATGGACTCTAGGGAAACGCATGGGGCTAACGGAACCTGATCTCCGGCAATCTAGAATCATCTTGATATCCCATGATCCTCCGTGACCCCTAAAATCTCGGCCCCAACAATGCTCAAATTCCCGTATTCCTAGTGGTATAGGGTATGAAAGTAACCATGAAACAAATACCTTATTCCTACTAGCATGGGGTGTGAAAGCAACAACCTATCATACTATGATACTAAGTGCGAAACCGCCGGAAACCACAAAACCGCATGTCGTATACCGGTCAATCTCCTAGCCGCATATACCCGCAGAACCTGCATAATATTATCCGCATAATATCCACTCAACCGCAAAACCCCATGCCATAAGCTATCCAACAGAGATTTTTGCTCAAAATGGCGGGCATTTGATACCTTTACCTTACTATGTAATAAATAAATCTTAAATCTACCTCACAACCCGAGTCCACGGTCCTAGTGACCAGTTCGCCTACTATCTATCCCATTGAAACCCATTTTCATAGTCACGAAGAGAGGAGGAAAAGGATGGAAAAATGAGAAAGTAAGGATATTTAATTCAGGAAAACAAATTAACTTTCTCCCAATCCGAGCCGAACTGAAAAGACACAACCCAGCCTAGCTGGGCCACCGATATCTCACTCCCACAAGCCCCGTCACTCCTGACGATCCCCAGACTCGAACATTTTATGTCTCAGGATCCTGGTTTTCACAATCCTAGCCGTGCAACGCCCCACCAGCACCTCTCTGAGACCCAGCGCATAAATAAGGTCATCCAAAGCGTGGTGTTGGCGCCTAACTTAGTCCAAAAAGTGGGGCTGTAGAGTAGCATTTCTTGGCAATAGAATTATCACTGGGTGAGGGTTTTTTTTCCCATCTCGATCTTCTTATCGATCAGCCAGCTCAGCGAGATGCTTATCCTGACTGCATTAGCCCACCAGATCGCGAGTGAGCGACGATGACTTTGCGCACTCCTCCGGTTGACGATGCACACGGAAAGGTCACCTCCGGCTGGCAATCCAGCGAATCGAGTGACACACCATGAGCACGTGATGCCAAGGTAGATAGAAAAAAGGGTTTGGTTATATCCCAGACGATTGCAGGAGGGCGGAGGAAACAAAGGGTGGTCCATACGAGATATATTTAATAAGTTCATGGCACGAGAAGCCGTGGACGCGCCTTCCATATCATAAATTTATCCTATCGTAAGTGTAACGATACGCAGGAGAGGGCCCTAAAAGAACAATGTGTGGACTCAATGAAACAAGGCGCGTATACTGCAGATTACGTAATGTGTACCCGGGCAGGGATGAAAAAATCGGAAAAAAAAGATTAGCAAGGTCCTGAGGGGTAGCGAGCGGGTAGTCTAGTTGGTGCGGATGGGTGATAGCGACTTCTGGTGGACAGGAACAACTTGGAGCGGACACCAAACACGTTGCTTCGCCAGTGGCAAGATATCCCGAGTCAATAATCAAAAATTGGCTCCAACCCAAATTGGCCTTGTTAGTGTTGTGCACGAACCGAGCGGACTCGAGTCTCTTGCTATATACAATTGTTGGTTGTTTTGAATGATAATCGTAGTGTGTACTAGACGTTTTTTTTAGTATCCGGAATCTTGGCGCTGGTTTGTATGGGTTTTGGCGCCAAGCTGTCCAGATACTAAAAATAATAATAAAACGTCTACTCGAGTAGTAGAGGTATCGTGCCTCGAGGCTCGTGAACAACACTAGGCCTTGTAGGAATTGCTCAAAGATCCCAGAGCCCCTCAGAATCCCTAAAATTCGTTTTAGAGAAACATGACCACTAATGCAACTGGATTGGGGTTTTCTAATTTCTAGAACTCTGTCTTTCTTTCTGCGCGGGTTATCTGTTGATCGGCATAAATTCCTATGTTCTAATCTCTCCATCCCTACCCGAGCAGACCCACCAAGTGTCCCGAGTTGGTGAGAATACGGAAAGGCTGTCACTCTTCTTAAGACTAGTCAGATTTGCTCACGTGCATAGCTCTTGTTATTTGTCATTTTGCAGAATGTGGTGATCTTCACATCCGCTCACTCGGAAATATTCAGCTGGGATTTCACCTGGTGTTCCCCCATACTCTGCTCATCGCTTTAGTTATCCCGGGGCTGTTGTGCGATGGCCTTCCTAAGGTAGCTGACCGGATAGTGAAGGAACAAAGATGGGGGCAAGGGCGGGCTTTTATATTTCTAGGGGCCTAGAGGCGACGAAAATAGAGGGCATGAGGTCCCAAAGAGCTCATTGCATTCAAGAAGGCTAGAAATTGCAAGAGCTGGGCAAATACTAACGATTTATGGTAGCTTGTGTTCCCGCACAGGTGTCGTTGTATATAGCTGTTGATAACTTAAAACCTCCTCAAGAATCCTTGTATTATCGCACACCACATTTCTCTATCTAAAAACACTGTGTGCGGTTTAACTATTGTCCGGTGGGGAGGAAATGAAGGAAAATAAGACAGGAGACTACACAAGAAAGAGAAGACATGCGGATCAGAATTTACAGGTATAAAAAGTTAAACATTGCAAGGTGAAATCTGTAAGCTATATACTCGACCTGCCCATAACAATAGAGACCCCCTCCCCCCGATCCAATCTCGATGGAACTTTGTAAACGGAAGTTCATGAATCCTCACCCAAACAAGAAAAAAAGATGGTCAAAAAAGCGCAGAAGGGCATGGCATATATGTGCATCCCACTTGGGGGGATTTCGCCGATCGACGGGGGTGATGTCGAAGGCGCTCACCATGAGTGGCATGCTCCGAAATGGAAGGGGAGGGTTATTAGATTAGGGGGTGCTTCCTAGGTCTTAAATCGTACGGGGGTTACCGATTTGTGAGACTATAGCAGGGCTACCACTCTCTCATGTCCTCTCCGAGCGGCGTGCGGGAGCGGTGTTTGGCCGTCGTTATCTGGCTTGTCGGGGTTGACCTCTTCCCGCCCGAGTAGTATTTTCACCACTCCCTCATGTCCATTCCAAGTTGCAACCGAGAGCGGTGTTCGGCCGTCATCATCTGGCTTGTCGGGGTTTACTTCTTGCCCCCCGAGTTTCTTAAACGAGGGTAGAGGAAGAGTGTTCCAGGCAATTGTAACAGTGATAGTAATGAAAATCCAATTGAGCTCGCCAAGTGGTCTTCTACGCTCCTGAAGACGCCCAAGAGTCTTCACCGCCTGCTCGAGAATAGTCACAGGAAATGGCAGGGTAACTGAGCACAGGGGATCGAGTCCCGGCATGATATCATACTTAAACGTGGTCTTCCCCTTCTACCTTCAAAACACCCGAACCACAAACCCACACCCTCTCCACCACATACCAAATATCCCAAACACCATGCTCCGCAGAATATGTTTGTTGCACAAATCCTATTGTTTAGCAATTACCACTTTTACTAACCGCTCGTCATAATATTTTTAGTCTCTAATCCCGATGTTAAAGACGCACTCGCCATCGCTCTGTCAAGTGGTGCCGGCTGTTGGGTGGCGGTTGCCACTACGAAACGAATCTGCCGTGAGGACGAGGAACGCCGCAAGGAAATTCGGGAGCTCGCATTCAAGGAAATACTTGCTGAGGTTCTGAGCGGGAGGGCGGCGGTGCCAAGCAAGTGATACTTGCATCTCGACAGCGGTACGAAATCTGGACAACATGTTGATCTTAAGACACCTTATGTTCACGGTGACTAGAGGCATTTGTTTGGTGAAGGAATGGTAGGTCTGGGCCTCGTGGTTGTGGGGTTGCTGCTTGCTCTCTTTTTTCGTTCTTTTTATATTGTTTGTTCTGGGGAGATCGCATTAGGCATAGGGGGGGCTACGGTAAAGGTCTGCCATTGGGAGGTGTTGCTGTGGCTGCTAAAACCTTAATATTGGTTCTTGAATATGATACTTGTGATTTGATTCTGTTGAGAATTTTGTTTATCAAAAGTTATGGTAGCTCGCACCAGCATGAACAGCAAGCCTTTGAACCCAAATCCCAGAAATAACAACCAACTGGCGAATTGGGATTGTGGGATCAGCAAGAGGGTAGGGGCAAGGGCGTAATTACCGGTAGGTTGCTGAAGCACAATGGCGAAAACCCAGTTGTCAGTGCAAAGTGCGGCCTGGACAGCCTGTCACAGGCAAGTACTGTGCTTGAACATTCCGCCTCTTGTTTTGTATAGGCGTATCGATGAGTACAAATAATTGTTTAATATACCGTACAGTCACCCACTATCGGTTGGCGCGCTCCCAGCTCTGCCCCCAAACGACCCGTTACTTACTGGGAAAAAACAGATTCTACGCAATCCCGCATAATCTGGTGAAATTCGTTTTCACGCTAAGAGGTTGAAAGAAGGTTTGGTCAAATACACGAGCTTTGTTGGGTAGAGAGTAGCCTTTAAGGGTAGGATTTTCACAAATATTTACGCTCTATGTCTTTTTCATAGCATTTGTCCTCTATTTCGGGGACACAGCTAACCAGGAAGGGTTACTTTGTGAGAAATCCTGACTCACACGCTAAGCTACCTTCAAAGTTTGATGGCACTCCAAGGACAGCTCAACGAGACTTTTCTCAGTAAATCCCCATCGTACAACCACAACCTTTTTAATGTCTGCCAAAACTTGTTCCACAATAGAAGCCCGAACCCCAGAAGCAATTTAGAGGCTTATGGGCAAAAAATAATAATCCTTGTGGATGCCATTGCTCAAGAGTTTGAGGTGCCTGTGAGTCAGCGCACACTCGAGATCATGATAAAAGTACTGTAGTGGGAGTCAAGATCAAGAAACAATGGAAGGAAATTTTAAAACAAATGTGAATAGCAATAAAGGATAGGAGTAAGAAATAAAGGCTTCAGAAGCTCTTATTTTGTGATATTGGGCGTTTGGTTGTCAATGTTTCTACTCATGTACAATAAAAATCTCGTTGAACTGTCCATCGTTGAGCTGTCGGGCACTCCCTTGGAGTGCCATCAAACTTTGAAGGCGGGAACCCTGGCGCGGTTACCCTGTTGTTTACCAAAAACTGGTGGAGTTTATGCCAACACTAAGAAAAATTGTTTCAACCCACACTAAATTTTGTACGATTCTTAGCAAAACTTCAGTGTTCTAACAGTGCTGCAACCTACGGAATTCGCCACAAAAATAAGAACAGTTCGTATTACGACTGTCTTAGCCGAACCTCCCTAATAGACTCTAGGAGGAAAGGCGGAAGATGGAGGAGCGGTGCTCTAGTTCGCTCTACCCTCTCTACGGTATCTAAGGACAGGCCAGGAGATGTGTCTCTCCGACCAACTAACAACGACCGAACACTCCCGAAACCCAATGAACTCTAAAGAAACACATGCGGCTAACAAGACCTAATCTCCAGCAATCTAGAACCATTCTGATATCCCATGATCCTCGGTGATTTCTAAAGTCTCTGCCCCAACAATGCGCAAACTCCCGCATGCCCAGTGGCATAGGGTACGAAAGAAATCATGAAACAAATATGATACCCTACGCCTACCAGTATAGGATGAGAAAACAAACAACCCAACTGCTAGGTGCCAACCCGCCGGAAACCACAAAGCCGCATGCCCTATACCTGTCTATCTCCTAGCCGCATATACGTGTATCATACCCGCATATGATATCATACCTGCATATCCACATATCCACTCAACCACATAACCCCATGCCCCATGATACCTTTACCTTACTAATAAATAAATCCTAAACCTACCTCATAACCCGAATCCACAGCCCTAGCAATCAGTTCACCCACTATCGCATCGAAACCCATTTTCATAGCCACGAAGAGAGGAGGAAAAGGATGGAAGAATGAGAAAGTAAGGATATTTAATTCGAGAGTCAAGCTAAAGTTAAAAGGTGAGGAAAACAAATCAACTTTCTCCCGAACTGAACCGAACTGAAAAGACACAAACCAGCCTAGTTAGACCACCAATATCTCACTCCCACAAGCCCCGTCACTCCTGACGATCCCTAGACTCGAACATCTTATGTCCCGGGATCCTGGCTTTTACAATCCTCACCATGAAACGCCAGCACACTCTCTGAGACTCAGCGCATAAATAAGATCATCCCAAGGGTGGTGTTGGCGCCTAATCCAAGGAGTGAGGCTGTAAAGTAGCATTTCTTGGCGATAAAATTATCACTCGGCGAGGGGTTTTTTTTCCCCATCGCGATCTTCTTGTTGGATATCTTGGGTGGTTCGCCGAAGCTTAGTCATACGTTTAGCTTGGTTGCCACCGGCTTTTTTTTTCTTTTCTTTTTAAAACATTTTCCATTTCGGGTACTTAAGCTACTCTAAAGCATGACCCTAAACAAACTACTCTAACTCGCCATGTGAATGGTCAATATCACCGGCTATGGGGCTCACTTGTGTTCTTTGCGCTCTGTTTCGTTTCGCTTCTCTTCCCTCTCTTAACTCAACTCAACAAGTTCTTTCTATACAGTAAACTAAACCAACGAAACTGCTCTTAACACGACTCTCATTTTCACCTTGAATCTCTCTCTTGTTTTCACTCTCACTAAAGTTCTGTCCATACTATCTCTACTTATCAAGCGGCCTGCAAACACTTTATTCTCTCTGCCGCTTAAAGTACTCAGCGGACCGCGGATCATTTCCAACACTTCTTATCGATCAGCCGGCTCAGCGAGATACTTATCCGGACTGCATTAGCCCAGCAGATCCCGAGTGAGCGACGGTGACTTCACGCACTCCTCCGGTTAGCGATGCATACTGAAAGGTCTGAGAGCTATTAGCACTTGAGCGCTTTGCGATGTGCAGGTATACGCTGTTGCCTATTGCGCGTACTATGCGGGATTCGTCGCACCTGTTAGTACTGCGTTTTCGGCTGGGGTGAACATCCAGTGTTCCCAACGGGCCAGGCCGGCCAGGCTTCGGTAAAGCCGGGCCCGGCCTGTCCAAATTCTCTCGGATCTAGCCTGGCCCGAGCCTGCAGGCCTGGTTAAGCCTGAGCCTGGCCTGGCCG
>Ga0307517_10000772_pt1 | contig 55020 bp, 52 predicted proteins | sample 23_EM_MG_FD_194515 | JGI IMG/M metagenome (GOLD analysis project Ga0307517, IMG submission 194515) | Populus trichocarpa ectomycorrhiza microbial communities from riparian zone in the Pacific Northwest, United States - 23_EM | ecosystem: Host-associated > Plants > Roots > Unclassified | place... | reverse complement strand
TATCCTGCTCGAAGGCGGTGAGGGACTTGCTGGCGTCAAACGATTGCGACATGGGAGGCTCCCTTGCGTGATCACGGCGCCCGAGGATCTCCCTCGCCGCCGCTTCTCCCCCATAGCATCTGGATCCCCCGCCTTCCGCCGTCGCCCGTTGGGCTATGGCGGACAGGTCGCGGGGGAAGACAACGGTGGGCGCGTCGCCAAAGTATTTGCACTCACCATATCCATGCATTCAGCCGGCAAACGAACGCGCGGATGTGAACGCGACCCGGCTTGAACCCGACCAAGACGCGGACCAACTTGATTGGATCGCCCTTTAGGGAACCGGTGCATGCTCCGCCGCATCATCATCTGCCTGATCGTAGCGTTTGCTGGCGTGAGCGCCGCCGACGCCCAGTCGCGGCGTCAGATCGACGCCACGCCGTTTTCGCATGCGCCGTGCAGTGTGCTCGATGGCCAGCCCTGCACGCCGTCCTTCTGCAGCGTGTTCAACGACGGCCCGTGCATTCCCGAGATCGACTATCCCTACGGCCAAAACCTGCAGCTTACGATCGAAAGCGTGCCGCCAAAGGAGCAGGCCGCAAAATACCAGAAGCCGGACCACGACCTCGACAGCATCGGTGACCTCTTTGCGGCGCTGCGATCCTGCTGGACCCCGCCGCCGGCCGACAGCGCGCGCGAGGGCATGCAGATGTCGGTGCGCTTCAGCTTCAAACGGTCCGGCGAAATCATCGCCGCACCCCGGCTGACTTTCTCAACGGCCGGCGTCCCGGCCGATACCCGCGCCATTTATCTGAAAGCCATCAATGCCTCGCTCGATGCCTGCAAACCGTTGAAGTTCACCGGCGGGCTCGGCGGCGCGCTGGCCGGGCGGCCGATCGCGATCCGCTATGTCGATAACCGCGATCTGGGCAAGCAAGCCGAGAAGCCGTGAGGCGGGTGGCGGCGTGGCGCATTGCGCTCCGAGCCCCATCAATGATAGGCGAGGTATAACCGATGCCGCCCAGGGAGGGACATCATGGGACTGCTGGTGATGATCCTCGGCCTGATCCTGTTTTTCGGCGTCCATACCCTCACCACGCAACGCGAATTGCGCGCCCGGGTCATCGATTCGATGGGCGAGGGCGGCTACAAGATCGGCTACACGCTGGTCTCGGTCGCGGGCCTCGCGCTGGTCACCTGGGGTTTTGCCAATTACCGCGCCGCGGGAATGTGGGATGTCTGGACCCCGCCGACGGCGTTCAAGCACATCACGGTCGCCTTGATGCTGCCCGCGATCATTCTCGTGGTCGCCTCCTACATCCGCGGCCGGATCTACACGACGCTGAAGCATCCGATGCTGACCGGCATCAAGCTGTGGGCGGCCGCGCATCTGCTCGCCAATGGCGATCTCGGCTCGATCATCCTGTTCGGCTCGTTCCTGGCGTGGGCGGTGTTCGATCGTATCTCGCTGAAGCGCCGCCCCGACGCCGGCGCGCCGCCGATCCCGGTCGGCGGTCCCGGCAATGATTTGATCGCGATCGCCGTCGGGGCGATCGCCTATCTGGCGCTCGCGTTCGCGTTCCATCCGGTCGTGATCGGCGTCCCCGTGATTGGAGGCTAGCATGTCAGTCCAGCCGGCCATCAGGCGCAAGACCGCGCCGGATATTCGCGCGCGCAAGAACGGCGATCCGATCGTGATGCTGACGTCCTACCACGCACATACGGCGGCCTTGGTCGATCGCTATTGCGACGTCATCCTGGTCGGCGACTCCCTCGGCAATGTCATGCATGGTTTCGAGACCACGGTGCCGGTGACGCTCGACATGATGATCCTGCAGGGACGCGCGGTGATGCGCGGTTCGCAACGCGCGCTTGTCGTGGTCGATATGCCGTTCGGCTCGTACGAGGCGTCCAAGGAGCAGGCGTTCCATGCCGCGGTGCGGATCCTCAAAGAGACGCATTGTGGTGCGGTAAAACTCGAAGGCGGCGTGCGGATGGCGGAGACGATCGCGTTTCTCAGCGAACGCGGCGTTCCCGTGATGGGCCATATCGGTCTGACGCCGCAGTCGATCAACACGCTCGGCTCGTTTCGCGCGCAGGGCCGCGAGGAGGGCAGCTGGGAGCCGATCGAGAACGACGCCAAGGCGATCTCCGAGGCGGGCGCCTTCTCGGTCGTGATCGAGGCGGTGGCCGAGCCGCTGGCGCGCAAGATCACAGAGAGCATCGCCATTCCGACCATCGGCATCGGCGCCAGTGCGGCCTGCGACGGCCAGGTTCTGGTGCTGGAGGACATGCTCGGCCTGTCGTCGCGCACGCCGAAATTCGTGCGCCGTTACGGCAATCTCGGGCCCGCAATCGAGGCTGCCATTGAAGGCTACGCCACCGATGTGCGTTCGCGGGCCTTTCCGGGCCCGGAGCATATCTATGATATGAAGGCGAAGAGCTAGCGAGGCCAAGCATGGACTGGTCGCAGCATTCCATTCCGGCGATGCGCCTCGAGACGCGCTTCGGCGATCGCGTGGTCCCGGCGTTTTGCGATCGGCCCGGTACGATCTGGGCCATGATCGCCGAGGCCGCGGAGCGAAATCCGGACGGCGAGGCGCTGATCTGCGGTGATCGCCGCATGAATTGGCGCGAGGTCGTCCAACAATCCGCGCGGGTCGCGAACGGGTTTCAGCGGCTCGGATTGCAGCGCGGCGACCGGATCGCCGTGCTGCTCGGTAACCGCATCGAATTCGTGCTGACGATGTTTGCCGCCGCCCATGCCGGGCTGGTGACGGTGCTGCTCTCGACCCGCCAGCAAAAACCCGAGATCGCCTATGTGCTTGATGACAGCGGCGCCAGGCTCTTGATCCATGAAGCCACCCATGCCGACCGCGTGCCGGATGCGCCCGACGTGCCTGATCTACAGCACCGGATTTCAGTCGATGACAGCGGCGCGTCGCAATTCGCAGCGTTGCTGGATCACGCCACCTCGGCAACGCCGGCCGAGGTCGGCGAAGAAGATACCGCGATGATCCTCTACACCTCGGGCACGACAGGAAAACCCAAAGGCGCGATGCTCGCGCATTGCAACATCATCCATTCGTCGATGGTGTTCGTTTCGTGCCTGCAACTGAACGCGGCGGATCGTTCGATCGCGGCGGTGCCGCTCGGGCATGTCACCGGCGTGGTCGCCAACATCATGACCATGGTTCGGTGCGCCGGCGCGCTGATCGTGATGCCGGAGTTCAAGGCCGCGGAATATCTGAAGCTGGCGGCACGGGAGCGCGTCACCTACACCGTGATGGTGCCGGCGATGTATAACCTCTGCCTGCTGCAGCCGGATTTCGACAGCTACGATCTGTCGAGCTGGCGGATCGGCGGCTTTGGCGGCGCGCCGATGCCGATAGCAACGATCGAGCGGCTGGCTGACAGGATCCCGGGCCTGAAGCTGGCGAATTGCTACGGCGCCACCGAGACCACGTCACCATCGACCATGATGCCGGGCGAATTGACCGCGCGGCATATCGACAGCGTCGGATTGCCCTGTCCGGGCGCGCAGATCATTGCCGTGGACGCGGACGGCCACGAACTGCCGCGCGGCGAGATCGGCGAAATCTGGATTCACGGCGGCTCGGTCATCAAGGGCTACTGGAACAATCCGAAGGCGACGGCGGAGAGTTTTACCGCCGGCTTCTGGCATTCCGGCGATCTCGGCTCGATCGACGCGGCGAATTTCGTGCGTGTGTTCGATCGCCAGAAGGACATGATCAACCGTGGCGGCCTGAAGATCTATTCCGCCGAGGTCGAGTCGGTGCTGTCAGGCCATCCCGACGTGCTCGAAAGCGCGATCATCGCCAAGCCCTGTCCGGTGCTGGGCGAGCGCGTCCACGCCGTCGTTGTGGTCAAGGGCGGGGCCAGCGTCGCGACCCTGCAGGCGTGGTGCGCCGAGCGGCTGTCGGATTACAAGGTGCCGGAAACCATCGACCTCACCGCCGATCCGTTGCCACGCAACGCCAACGGCAAGGTGCTGAAGCGGCAGTTGCGCGCGGTCACGTAGGATCGTAGCCCGGATGAAGCCAACGGGTCGGCGCGAAGCGCCGCCCGATGACAGGCTCCGCGTAATCCGGGACCGTGCGCGTCGCGGACACAGACCCGGATTGCGCTGCGCTCCATCCGGGCTACGGACCACCGCCCTACAGCTTCGGCGCGCTGCCTTTCGGCGTCGCATTGCGTTCGTTCTGTTCGGTGACGATCGCGTCACTGTCGATCGCCGCCGCGCTGATGACGCGCTTGACGTCGAGCAACGAGAACTGCGCGATCCCGACCCGGTCGGGCGCCGCGCCGGGTATCAGCTGCACGCTCAGCACGCCGTCGCAATTGGCGCCCTTGGCTTCGCTGAGCATCGCGGCCAGCGTTTTCTCCTTGGCCTGTGCGCGCTTGACCACCGCCACGCAGCTGCCGCGGATGGTTTCGCCGTTGAGCTTGAGCGCGGCCTTGGGATCGAGCGGCTTGCCGATGGCGTCGATGGCGGTCGCTTCCTTGTACTTCGTGCCGGCGGAGACGACCGAGCCCCCGCGATAGATGTAATAGAGATGCTGATCGCCGACGATGGTGGGCGCGCCGTATTTGCCCATCACGTCCTTGACCATGTCGGCCTTCGCCGGCTGTTGCTCCTTGGCGAAGGTGAGGTTGCGGGCGAGGAAATAGATGCGGTTTCCGCTCGCGGGCGAGGAGAAGCTGCTCGACACCACCTCGCCGTTCTGGCCGGAGCCGGGGGGCAGGCTGAAATTCAGCGCCGAGATGAAGCTGGTCGCGGTGCTGCCGAACTTCTGCTGCTGGATGTCGGTAGTCGCGTTGCTGCGTCCCTTGAAGAACGCTTCAAGGACGGTACGGGCGGAATCAGCGGTGGAATCCGCCGAGATGCCCAGAATGTCCGGGCGAAGCTTGGCTGAAAATGCCGACTCCGGCGTCTTCGGCTTGATCTCGTAGGCTTGGGCCGTAACGGGCAGGGCGGCGGCCCCGATGGCGAGCGTGACGACCAGGGCACGGCAAAGCATGAAGCACCTGCAAAATCAGACGAATAACCAACAAAAATCGAAGGGATTACGCCAAGCTTTGAACCGCGAAGTCAACATTCTCGAATGCCCCCGGGATTCCCGAATGCCCGCTGCATTCCCGGCCCCCCCTCGGCACGGGACAATTCGCATCCCGCGGCCGCTTCAGCGTTAACGCTTTGATCCGGCTCGCTTTGCCTTGCCACCGCCATATCGTTAGGGTATCGCCGCCGCCATGCGGGGATCGGGCGCGTGGCGCTGCCGCGCGCCTAGCGGCTCACCGGGGATGGGATAGCCTTAAGTGTCTGAATTATTTAATGAAGTCGACGAGGAAGTCCGTCGCGATCAGCTCAAGAAGCTGTGGGATCAATATTCCATCTATATCGTCGCGGGCGCGCTCCTGATTATCGCCTCCGTGGGCGGCTGGCGCGGCTACCAATATCTGGAAGCCAAGAAGGCGGTCGAGGCGGGCGCCGCCTTCGATAAAGCCGTTGAGCTCTCGGAAGCCAACAAGCATGCCGAGGCCGAGGCGGCCTTTGCCGATCTGGCCGCGAAGGCGCCGGCGGGATACCGGGTGCTGGCGCGTCTGCGCACGGCGGCGGAGATCGCGAGCCGTGACCAGCAGGCCGCCGCCAAGATGTTTGACGAGATTGCCGCCGATGGCAGCGTCGGCGTGGCGGAGCGGGATTTGGCGCGGGTTCGCGCCGCCCAGTTGCTGCTGGAAAGCACGACCTATCCCAACATGAAGACGCGCCTGGAGGCGGCTGCGGGCCCCGACGCGAGCTTTCGCCATACCGCGCGCGAATTGCTGGCGCTGTCGGCCTGGCGCGCCAACGATGCTGCGGCGACACGGCAATGGTTGGACCTGATTGCCAATGACGGCGCGACGCCACCGAGCCTGCGCTCGCGCGCCGAAGCGCTGCAGGCTCTGCTTCCGCCGGTTGCCAAGAGCTAAGAAGAGAACCGAGCATGCGCCGCCCGCAACGTCTGATCGCAGCCACCATCCTCGTAGCGCTCTCCAGCGCGTTGGCGGGCTGCAGCAGCATGGGCAATTTCGATCCGACCGATATGCTCGACTTCCTCGACACCAAGAAGAAGCTGCCCGGTGAACGCAAGCCGGTCTTCCCGGACGGTGTGCCCGGCCTCGAGCAGGGCGTGCCGAAGGAACTCTACCGGGGCTCGCGCCAGCAGCAGCTCGACGATCCGAACGCCCAGTCTGCCGCGGTTGCCCCTGCGGCTCCGCCGCCGCAGGAGCCGAGGTCGAAGGGATCCGCGAAGTCCCGGGGCAAGCAGGCCCCCGTTGCGGCGGCGCCCGCGGCTGAGCCCACCGCTGCCGCCGATCCCGATGCCGCGCCCGAGGAAGAGGTCGGCACCGCCGCTGCACCGCCGGCGCCGAAGCCGAAGAAGATCGTGCGCAAGCGCACCACTGCACCTCCGCCCGACCAGCCGGCGGCCCAATCGGCCGCGCCGCAACAATCCGCCGCACCGTTCCCGGCGCCGATGCCGAGCGGTACGTTTACGCGCTAAGTTCAAAACTTCATTCGATTGACACGCCCTCCAAAAAGGGCGTCTGGATTATTTATGCCCTTTACGTTTGCCATCATCGGCCGGCCCAATGTCGGAAAGTCGACGCTGTTCAACCGGCTGGTCGGGCAGAAGCTCGCGCTGGTCGACGACGAGCCCGGCGTCACCCGCGACCGCCGCGAGGGCAACGGGCGCCTCGGCGATCTCGAATTCACCGTGATCGATACCGCCGGCCTTGATGAGGGCGCCAAGGGCTCGCTCACCGCGCGGATGCAGGAGCAGACCGAAACCGCGATCGCGCTGGCCGATGCGCTGATGTTCGTGATCGACGCGCGCGCAGGGTTGACGCCAAACGACCGTGCGTTTGCCGATTTCGCCCGCCGCGCCAACAAGCCGGTGGTGCTGGTCGCCAACAAGAGCGAAGGCAGGCACGGCGAAGTCGGCGCGATGGAATCCTATGCGCTCGGCCTCGGCGACCCCGTGCAGATTTCCGCCGAGCATGGTGAGGGCCTCAGCGATCTCTACGACTCGTTGCGCGTCCTGATGCCCGATCCCACCGAGGAGGGCGAGGAGTTCGACGATGACGACATCATCGAATCCGACGAAGACTTCGCCACGCGTCCGATCCGCGTCGCGATCGTCGGCCGTCCCAACGCCGGCAAATCGACGCTGATCAATCATTTGCTCGGCGAAGAGCGGCTGTTGACCAGCGCCGAGGCCGGCACCACCCGCGATTCCATTTCGGTCGAGGTGACCTGGCAAGGACGCGATTTCCGGGTGTTCGATACCGCAGGTTTGCGGCGGCGGGCGCGGATCGACGCGAAGCTGGAAAAGCTCTCGGTGGCGGATGCGCTGCGCGCGGTACGCTTTGCCGAAGTCGTCGTGATGATGATGGACGCGCAGAACCGGTTCGAGGAACAGGACCTGCGCATTGCCGACCTGATCGAGCGCGAGGGCCGGGCGATCGTGCTGGCCGCCAATAAATGGGACCTGATGGAGAAGAAAGGCAGCCTCATTTCGGGGCTGCGCATCGATGTCGATCATTTGCTGCCGCAGATGAAGGGCGCGCCTGTGGTTGCGGTGTCGGGCCTGATGGGCGAGGGCATCGACCGGCTGATGACGGCGATCCAGGAAGCCTATGGGGTCTGGAACAAGCGCGTGCCGACGGCCGCCCTCAATCGCTGGTTCGAGCAGGCGGTCGACGCCAATCCGCCGCCGTCGGTGTCGGGCCGCCGGCTGAAGCTGAATTACATTACGCAAGCCAAGGCTCGTCCGCCGAGCTTCATCCTGTTCTGCTCGCGCGCCGACGCGGTGCCGACGTCCTATCTGCGCTACCTCACCAACAGCATGCGTGAGGCCTTCGACCTGCCGGGCACGCCGATACGGATCATGCTGCGCGAGAAGGCCAACCCGTTCGCCCACAAGCGCAAGCGGCCATCATGAGCGAGGCGGCGTCGGAGCGAGGAGCCGAGATGCCGCCGGTACGAACCGGGGCGGCGGCGTTTATTTTCGTCACCATCCTGCTCGATATGTTTGCGCTCGGCCTGATCCTGCCGATCCTGCCCAAACTCGTCGAAAGCTTCGTCGACAACGATACTGCCACGGCCGCGCGGATTTTCGGGCTGTTCGGTACTGCCTGGGCGGTGATGCAGTTCATCTTCTCGCCGATCCTCGGCGCCTTGTCGGACCGCTTCGGCCGCCGGCCGGTGGTGCTGCTTTCCAACTTCGGTCTGGCGCTGGACTATGTGCTGATGGCGCTGGCGCCGTCGCTGCTGTGGCTGTTCATCGGCCGGGTGATCTCGGGCATCACCTCGGCCAGCATCTCCACGGCCTTTGCCTACATCGCCGACGTGACGCCGCCGGAGCGGCGCGCCGCGGTGTTCGGCAAGATCGGCGCGGCGTTCGGCGCCGGATTCATTCTCGGACCTGCCGTCGGCGGCTTGCTCGGCGACATGGATCCGCGCCTGCCGTTCTGGGTCGCGGCCGGCCTGAGTTTTGCCAATACGCTCTACGGCTGGCTGATCCTCCCGGAGTCATTGCCGCCGGAGCGCCGCTCGCCGTTCCGCTGGAAAAGCGCCAGCCCGCTCGGCGCGTTGCATCTGCTGCGCTCCGACCGGGTTCTTACAGGGCTTTCACTGGCGAATTTCTTTGGCCAGGTCGCGCATGTCGTGCTGCCCTCGACCTTCGTGCTGTATGCGACCTATCGCTATGGCTGGGACACCAGGACTGTCGGCCTGACGCTGGCCCTCGTCGGCATCTGCGCCATGGTGGTGCAGGGCGCGGGCGTCGGACCGATCGTGAAACGCCTCGGTGAACGCCGCGCGCTGCTGCTCGGGCTTGGCTGCGGCGCGTTGGGCTTCCTGATCTATGGCGCCGCGCCGACCGGGCCGCTGTTCTGGGTCGGCATTCCCGTGATGGCGCTGTGGGGGATTGCGGGGGCGGCGATCCAGTCGCTGACGACGCAACTAGTCGCGCCGGATCAGCAAGGCCAGTTGCAAGGCGCGACCAACAGCGTTAACAGCGTCGCGCAGATGGTGGGGCCGTTTCTGTTTACGCTGATATTTGCCTATTTCATCAGCGATGCTGCGCCGGTGAAAATGCCGGGCGCGCCGTTCCTGCTGGCGGCGGGGCTGTTGGTGCTGGCGTTGGTGGTTGCATGGCGGACGCTGGCAAAGAAAGCTGATGCCTAACTAACCAGAGTCATTCCGGGGCGCGCAAAGCGCGAACCTCAGATGTGCAATTGCACATCGGGGAATCTCGAGATTCCGGGCTTGGTGCTACGCACCAACCCGGAATGACCGCTATGCGGTCACTTCTTCGCCAGCGGACAATCGCTCGCCTCGAGCGGCTTGGCGGCGTCTTCCGGGCTGATGGTGGCGATCTGCTTGTAATAGTCCCACGGATATTTCGACTCTTCCGGCTTCTTCACTTCGAACAGATAGGCCGGAATGATGCGGCGGCCGTCGGCGCGCAGCGGGCCCTTGCCGAACAGGGGGTCGTCGGTCGGCAGTTCCTTCATCTTGGCGACGACCTTGGCGCCGTCATGCGGATTGCCGCCGAGCGCTTCGACCGTCTTGAGATAGTGCAGGACGACCGCATAGACGCCCGCCACCGTCATCGAGGGCATGGTGCCCTTGGGCGACAGCTTCTGGAAGCGCTTGGACCAGGTGCGGGTCTGGTCGTTCATGTCCCAGTAGAAGGATTCGGTGAAAGTAAGGCCCTGCGCGGTCTTCAAGCCAAGCGAATGTACGTCGTTGATGAAGAGCAGGAGTGCCGCCAGCTTTTGGCCGCCGGCAACGATGCCGAATTCGGATGCCTGCTTGATTGCATTGGTGGTGTCGCCGCCGGCATTGGCGAGGCCAACCACTTTTGCCTTCGAAGACTGCGCCTGCAGCAGGAACGACGAGAAGTCCGACGAATTGATCGGATGCTTCACCCCGCCCAGCACCTTGCCGCCATTGGCGGTAACGACCGCCGTGGTGTCGCGCTCGAGCGCATGGCCGAAGGCATAGTCGGCGGTCAGGAAGAACCAGCTGTCGCCGCCGGCCTTGGTCAGCGCCTTGCCGGTACCGTTGGCCAGCATGTAGGTGTCGTAGGTGAAGGAGACCGTGTTCGGTGTGCAGGCCTTCCCCGTCAGGTCGGCGGTGGCTGCACCCGAATTGAGCATCACGACGTTTTTCTCCTTGACGAGATTGCTCACCGCCAGCGCTACGCCGGAACTCGGCGTATCCGCGATGACGTCGACCTTGTCATTGTCGATCCATTGCCGTGCGAGGTTGGTACCGACATCAGGCTTGTTCTGGTGATCGCCGCTCAGCAAGTCGATCTTCCAGCCCTTGGCGAGGAGTCCGGAATCCTCGATCGCCATCTTCGCCGCGACCAGCGAATTGGGGCCGCCGATGTCGGCGTAAAGGCTCGACATGTCGTTGAGCACGCCGATCTTGACGGTCTTGTCCTGAGCGAAGGCGGGCGCGGCGAGGGCGACGCCGGCAACGGTGATCAACGCGGCGAAACGCCGTGCGGAGAGTGTGGTCATGTATTTCCTCCATCGATGTCGCCGGGCGGCCTTCTTGTGGAGGCCCGAACCCGGCATATGACGGAGAGGTTGGTAGGCGTTCCGGATGCTCCCGGCAATCCACCTATCGTAGCGCGTCCGAAGTCAGCTTGAATTTCTGGATGCGCTTTCCGGTGTCGACCTCGGCGGTATAGACACTGCCCTTGGAATCCACCGCCATCGCGTGAATCCAGTGGAACTGGCCGGCATTGCGGCCGCTGCGTCCAAAACTCCCGACCACGGTTCCGTCGTCGCGCTTCAGCACCCGGATTTCGTTGTTTTCGCCGTCGGCGCTCAACAGAAAGGTCTGTTTCGGATTGGGCCAGACCGCAATGTCCCACACCGCGCCATTGCCGAGCGTGTTCTTCTCGAAGAACCACTCCTTCACGAAGGTTCCATCTTTCTTGAACACCTGGATACGGTTGTTGATGCGGTCGCAGACATAGACCATCCCGTCATTGGTGAGCTTCACGCAGTGCACGGGATTGGCAAATTGCTGTGCAGCCGGCGCCTTGGGATCGTAGGGCGGTTGCTTGTCGTCGTTCGGCGGCTTGCCATAGGCGCCCCAGTGCCGCTTGTAGGCGCCCGTGGTGGCGTCGAACACGATGACGCGGCGGTTGCCGTAACCGTCGGCGACGTAGATCTCGTTGGCTTCCTTGTCGATCGCCGTCTCGGCCGGCTTGCCGAGTTGCGTGGTGTCGCCAGAGCCCTTGCTCGGCGCGATCTTGCCGATCTGCATCACGAACTTGCCGTCGAGGGTGAATTTCAAAATGGCGTTGTCATTGTCGGCATTGCCGCCCACCCAGACAAAACCCTTCTCGTCGACCTCGATGCCGTGTTCGCGGCCGACCCATTCATAGCCTTCGCCCGGACCGCCCCAGGAGCGCAGCAGATTGCCCTCGGCATCGAACTCCAGCACCGGCGGCGCCGAGACGCAGCACTTCGAGCGCGGCGGGTTCAATGCCGCGCCCTTTTCGTCGTCGGTCAGCGAACGCGGGCGATGAATAAGCCAGATATGGTCCTTGGAATCGACGGTGATGCCGCCGACCTGACCGAGGATCCAGTTGTTCGGCAGCGGCTTCGGCCAGGATGCTTCGACGGCAAAGGTCGGAACGTCGCCGGCGAGCGCAGCGCGCGGCATCGTGGCGACGCCGATCAGCATGGCGGCGGTGACGCCGGCGAGAATGGTTCTGGAAATTAGTCTGACGGCAGGTATCGAGCGCGCGCGATTCCGCATCGGCATGATGGCGTCCTCCCTTGATCTTCTTGGCGGATTGTTCCCGCTTGCGCGGGCAGTCAATCGTGGGGGAAGGGAGGTGTCAACGTAGGGTTTCGGCGGAAGCGACGCTTGCTGTTGCGCGGCCGGTTCCTTTTAGCTATCCACCCCAATCTCGTGTGGCGGAGGCCAAGTGCATGCACAGATTGTTGGGTCTGTTGACGGCGCTGCTGCTGTGCCTGAGCGCGACCGTGGGAGCAACCGCGGCGCCGATCGATTGCGGCCCCGTACCCAATGTCAGATGTCTGGCGGCCGCGATTTTTTCGTTGGCGAAGACGCTTCCCGAAGACAACGACTTCCGGCGGCACGTCGGCTTCGCCGAAAAGGAATTGGCCCCTGGCAATCTCAAGATCGCACTCGAATATGTGGTCTGGGACAATCCTGACCCGTCACCATGGGAAGACATCGAGTGGGTTGCGCGCGCGGGGCGGTTTGATCGCGCCATCGAGCAAGCCAAACAGCGGACATCACCGGTCGAGCGTCTTGGCGGGTTGCTGGCGGTTGCCGGGTTATTGCTAGACAAAAACGACACGGTACGCGCGCAAAAGATCGTTGACGACGTCGAACGCGAATTGTCTTCGGTTCCGGTCGCCGACAATGACCAAGAGGCAAGTTCACTCAGTCGCGACGCTGGAGAAATTCGGGCCAGGCTTGGGCAAGTGGAGCGTGCGGCGCAACTGATAAGCGGAGACGGCGAGGCGGTAGGTACATTTCTGGCCATAGCAAACAAGTACCCGGTGGCTGCGAGCTTGCGTGAACAGGCGTGGCAGGCGGCTGAGAAGGCCAAAGAACTCAGAAACTGGACGCAACTCGTTCGGGACTCGATCACCCGCGGTGATCAAGCTGAAATCTCCCGTACCGCTCGACGCGCCGGCACGGCGATCAGTAGCGCGACGGACGCAAATGATCCGATGTGGGCGATCCCGCTCGCGCTGGTTTTTGTGACGGCAGGCACGCCGGACTTGTCGGCAAAGCTGATCAAGCCATGGCCGCAATGGGTCAACGGGAAAGACGCGATAAGCCAGTTCAATACCGTGAATGCGTTGATGCCGGTGCTGGCAGGTCTGGCGAAGGAGGAGGAGGTCTGGGCGGCGGCGGGTTCCGTCGACGATGTCTATGCTCGCAGCCAGTGTTTGAGCGCAGCCGCCGAAGAGTATTTCCGGCTCGGACGTCGTGATGTCGCCACAAGATTCGATGCGGAAGCGCTGGCTTTGGCAGAATCGCGCCCCATGGCCGAGCCGAAGTTGCGCATGAGCAGTGACGGGGCCTTGCACAATCTAGCGCTTGCGCGGGCCGGTCATGGCGACATTCAGGGTGCGCTCGCGGTCGTTGCCAAGCTGAGCAACGGAGTCAGGGTGCGCGACGTGACCTCGTATATCGTTCGCCGCGCGATTGATAGCGGCCACGGGCCGGTTGCTGTACCCGCGATCGAGTCACTTCAACAGATCGCCTACATCGTTCAAAATGTGGGATTGCTGCTGCGTGCCGCCGAGGGCTGGCTGGCCATCGGCAACGAGGCCAGCGCCAGGGAAAGCCTGTCTCAGGCTCTTGAAAAGCGCGATGTGCTGCAAGCCCCGTTGACTTGGGAAGAGTCCAGCCTTGCCGCCGAGTTGATGTGGCGCCTTGAGGGGGCAGGAAAGGCGGAGGCGATGATCGGCATCGTGGACAAGCTAGGGGTGAATGATCCCGGTGCGATCGATCAGCTGGTCGAGGTCATTCGTCCCATTTCGCCCACTGTCGCTGTCCAACTCTCCAACAGGCAAACCGACGGTTGGCGTCGAATTACAGAGCTTGGCAACATCGCCATTCAAATAGCCGGCGATGCGAAGTAGCCGCCGGCCGATTGCTCGTTAGGTCGGCGCGCGAAAGCTCAGCAGGGTGCGGGTCTTGTAATCGTAGAACTTGCCGGTTTCGGTCCAGTCGGGGGTGCACATCGGCACGATGAATTCCGCTACCTGCTCCGGCGTATCCAGCGTCGCCGGGTCTTCGCCGGGGAATACGATGGCGCGCATGCGCGTGCGGACGGGGCCGGGGCTGAACAGATTGACGCGCAGCGCCGTGCTCGCGGTCTCATGGGCCCAGGTGCGCGCCAGGGCTTCGAGGGCGGCCTTCGAGGCGGCGTAGGGGCCTTGATAGGCGCTGGCCTTGCTGGCGGCGCCTGATGTCACGAACACCGCGCGGCCGGCGTCGGAGGCCTTCAGCAGCGGTTCCATGCAGCGGATCAGCTGGAAGTTTGCGGTGACATTGACCGCCATCACGTCGTTCCACGGCTTCACTTCGATGTGGCCGAGCGGTGACGACGGACCGGCGACGCCGGCATTGCCGACGAGAATGTCGAGCTTGCCATGGCGCTCATGCAGCGCCGCCCCAAGCCGGGCGATGCCGTCGGAGTCGGTGAGGTTCAGCGGCACCAGCGTGGCGCTGCCGCCGTCTTTGCGGATCTCGTCGTCGAGTTCTTCCAGCCCGCCTTGCGTGCGCGCCACCGCCACGACATGCGCGCCGGCTTTGGCAAGTGCCCGCGCGGTGGCATAGCCGATGCCGCGCGAGGCGCCGGTGACGAGAGCGATACGGGAGGCGAGGGATTGGGGCATGCGTGTAACTCTATCATCGTCGTCCCGGCGAAGGCCGGGACCCATACGCCGTGACGGTTACGAGGCGAAAGGTAGTTGTGTCTAGAGCCGTTCGCACAACAAAGGCCGGTGGCTATGGGTCCCGGCCTTCGCCGGGACGACATGCCGATGGGTTCTACTAACTCGCCTCCGCCAGCAGCGACAATTGCCGCGGCTGCGGCTCGGTCTCGCTCTGGTCGGTGAGGTGGGTCGGATAGGCGCCGGTGAAGCAATGGTCCGAGAATTTCGGGTTGGCGGGATCGCGGCCGGGCTCGCCCATGGCGCGGTACATGCCGTCGATCGACAGGAACGCCAGTGAATCGGCGCCGATGATCTCGCGCATTTCCTCAAGCGAATGCGTGGCGGCAAGAAGTCCGCCGCGGTCCGGCAGGTCGATGCCGTAATAGTCAGGGTAGAGGATCGGCGGCGAGGCAAGGCGGAAATGCACTTCGCGCGCGCCGGCGTCGCGCATCATGCGCACGATCTTCTTCGAGGTGGTGCCGCGCACCAGTGAATCGTCGATCAGGATGATGCGCTTGCCTTCGATGGCGGCGCGGTTGGCCGAATGCTTCATGCGCACGCCGAGCTCACGCACGCTCTGGGTCGGCTGAATGAAGGTGCGGCCGACATAGTGGTTTCTGATGATGCCGAGTTCGAACGGCACGCCGGAATGCTGGGCGTATCCGATCGCGGCGGGCACGCCGGAATCCGGCACCGGCACCACGACGTCGACTTCGACACAGCTCTCGCGCGCCAGCTGCGCGCCGAAGGCTTTTCGAACCTCATAGACCGAACGGCCGCCGACGATGGAATCCGGCCGCGAGAAATAGATGTATTCGAAGATGCAGGGCCGCGGCGGCTTCGGCGGAAACGGCTTGTGGCTGTGCGCGCCTTGCTCATCGAAGACGACAATTTCGCCGGGCTCGACGTCGCGGACATACTTCGCGCCGATCATGTCGAGCGCGCAGGTCTCCGAGGTCAGGATCGGGTGGCCGTCGAGGTCGCCGAGCACCAGCGGGCGGATGCCGAGCGGATCGCGCGCGCCGATCAGCTTCTTGTTGGTCAGCGACACCAGCGAATAGGCGCCTTCGATGGTGCGCAACGCCTCGATGAAACGGTCGATGAAGCGGCTGCGCTTCGACTGCGCGACCAGATGCAGGATCACTTCGGTGTCGGTGGTCGACTGCATCATGGCGCCGTGCAGCACGAGCTCGCGGCGCAGCGTCAGCCCGTTGGTGAGATTGCCGTTATGGCCGACCGCGAAACCGCCGGCATTGAGCTCTGCAAACAGCGGCTGCACGTTGCGCAGGATGGTGGCGCCTGTCGTGGCATAGCGGACATGGCCGACGGCGGCGTTGCCGGGCAGGCGCTCGATCACTTCGCGGCGGGAGAAGGTGTCGCCGACGAGGCCGAGGCGGCGCTCACTGTGGAAGCGGCTGCCGTCGAAGGAAACGATGCCGGCGGCTTCCTGGCCGCGGTGCTGCAGGGCGTGCAGTCCGAGTGCGGTGATAGCCGCGGCCTCGGGATGGCCGAAGATGCCGAACACGCCGCATTCCTCGCGGAGCGTGTCGCCTTCGAGATCGTCCTGCAAATCGATCGGACCGGAGTTTCGGTCAAGTTGCGCGGCGGGATCTGAAGGGTTCTGCATCGCGTCCATCGCCTCTCTTTTGGCCCAAAAAGTTACTTGCTCGCGGGTTTCTCGATCAGCTTTTTAAGGCCGTCGCGGGCAGGTTTGCTGTAGCCATCGCCAGCCGGAGCTGCCGGCTCTGCGTCAGTTGAATCGTCGTCAGGCTTATTCTTCTTGAATCTCTTTAAGATGGTGTTCTCAGGGTCGTCAGGCAAGAGCGACATTAACCATTGGCCGGTTCCATCGAGCACGGTCCGGGACTTGGCCCCGGTGATCCAGTCTGGCCGTTGCTTGTCGGGGACCAGCCAGCTGAAGAACAGGAAGGCGACGACCACGATCAGCAGGCCGCGGGCGAGGCCGAACAGGAAGCCGAGCGTGCGGTCCAGCGCGCCGATCCTGGAGTCCAGGATCATGTCCGAAATCCGCACCGTGATGATCGACACCACGACCAGGGTGGCGATGAACGTGCCGGCCACCACCACCACGGCCGCAACCGTGTCGTTATTGAAATAAGTTTTGGCGGTCGGCAGCAGCTTTGAGAAAGCATACAGCGTGACCAGCGCCGCCGCGCCCCAGGCCGCGATCGACAGAATCTCGCGCATGAAGCCGCGCACCATGGCGAGCAGCCCCGAAATCAGCATCACACCAAGCAGGACGAGATCGAGTATCGTTATCGGCATCGGCTGGTCAGGTCCGCTGGTAAATTCTCAAAGCAAGAAGTCTCAAAGCTCTGCGAATCGGCGTGTCGGTGCCGCTCTAGGTGACGGTCAGAAGGCGTATCCCGCAAGGCCGGATTCATACCGTCCCGCTTGGCCTTTCGCGCGCGTTGTATAGCGGCGAGGGCCCCTTACGTCACGCCGCTTTAGCCATTATCCCGACGGAATCGCGCCGGTGTGGCATTTTTCTCCGCTGAGCCCTCGCGATTGGCCTCCCGGTTACCCTCTCGATTGGCCTCCCTATTGGTCCTGGGCGTGCCCCGCGCGGCGATTTCGGCGACCAGGCTGGTCAATCCGCCGACACTGTTCAGCACCAGTCCAGCGTCGCCCCCGGCGTCGCCGCGTGCCGATTCGGGCAGTATCGCGCGGCCGAAGCCGAGTTTGGCCGCTTCCTTGAGCCGGGCCGAGGTCTGCGCCACCGGCCGGACCGCGCCGGACAGCGAAATCTCGCCAAAATAGACCGCATCGGTCGGTAACGGCGCATTGACCAGCGACGACACCAGTGCGGCGGCCGCCGCCATATCGGCTGCAGGCTCCTGGATCCGCAGGCCGCCGGCCACGTTCAGATAGACGTCGTAGCCGGACAGCTTGACCCCGCAATGGGCCTCCAGCACCGCCAGCACCATCGACAGCCGGCTCGGGTCCCAGCCCACCACGGCGCGGCGGGGGGTGCCGAGGGTGGTCGGCGCCACCAGCGCCTGCAATTCCACCAGCACCGGGCGGGTGCCTTCGATGCCGGCAAATACCGCCGTGCCGGGACTGCCGAGATCGCGCTCCGACAGGAACAATTCGGAGGGGTTGGAGACCTCGCGCAGGCCGAGGCCCGTCATTTCGAACACGCCGATTTCATCCGTCGGGCCGAAGCGGTTTTTCGCCGCGCGCAGGATGCGGAACTGCTGCGAGCCTTCGCCCTCGAACGACAGCACCGCATCGACCATGTGCTCGACGACGCGGGGGCCGGCGATCTGGCCGTCCTTGGTCACGTGTCCGACCAGGATGATCGTGGCGCCGGACTTCTTGGCAAACCTGATCAGCGCCTGCGCCGAGGCGCGAACCTGCGTGACCGTGCCGGGCGCGGATTCCACCGTATCGGTCCACATGGTCTGGATCGAATCGATCACGATCAGCCGCGGCACCGCGCCCTCGGACAGCGTCGAGACGATGTCTTCCACCGAGGTCTCGGCCGCGAGCTGCACCGGCGCATCGGCAAGGCCGAGCCGCTCCGCGCGCAGCCGCACCTGCGCCACGGCTTCCTCGCCGGAGATGTAGACCGCGCGATGCCCCGCGCGCGCCATCATGCTGGTGGCTTGCGTCAGCAGTGTCGATTTGCCGATCCCGGGATCGCCGCCGACCAGCAGCACCGAGCCGCGGACAAAGCCGCCGCCGGTGACGCGATCGAGCTCCGCCATCCCGGAGGAAAGCCGCGGCGCGTCCTGGCTTTTGCCGGTCAGCGATTCCAGCGCAAACGTCCGTCCCCTGCGTTTGCTGCGGATCGAGGCCGGCATCGAGGTTGCGCCGGTGGTGTCTTCTTCCGCCAGCGTATTCCACTCGCCGCAGGACTCGCACTTGCCCTGCCAGCGATTGAACGCAGCACCGCAGTTCTGGCAGACGAAAGAAAGGGTGGATTTGGCCATGAAGTCCCGGTGAGCGGCGCGTGTTCTTATTTTGTTCTATAGCGGTTCTTGGGGACCGCGTCAAAGGCGAGGGCGCAAAAATCGGTGCGGCGGCGAGGCGGGATCAAAACATCTCGGCAATCGTAGACGCCGTCTTGATACCGGTGCCCGAAATCAACAGCACCGTGCTTTCGCGCTCCTTTATGACGCCGCGCGTAGTGAGTTTGGCGAACGCCGCCGCGACGCTGGCCGACGTCGGCTCCACGAACAGGCCGAGCCGCGCCAGCCGCTTCAGGGCGGTGACAATTTCATCCTCGGAAACCGCCACCGATTCCCCGCCGCTGTCCTTCAAGGCGTGGATCATTTCCTTGAGCCGCAGCGGATGCGCGATCGCGGTGCCTTCGGCGATGGTCTTGTGGACGGCGCGTGCCACCGGCGTGTCGACGCCGGCCTGGAAACTCGCATCCAATGGCGAGCAGTTGAGCGGCTGCGCGGCAAACAGTTTTGGAAGTTTTGTTATTTGGCCCGCGGCGAGCAATTCGGAGAAGCCGATGTGGCAGCCGAGCAGATTGCTGCCGGCGCCGACGGGAATGATGATGTTGTCGGGGGCGGCGAAACCGAAATCTTCCCAGAGCTCATAAGCGATCGATTTGGTGCCCTGCAGGAAGAACGGCTGCCAGTTGTGGCTCGAATAGAAAATCTCGCTGGACTGGCGGATCGCCTCGCGCTCGGATTCTTCGCGCGGTCCTTCGACCAGCTGCACCTCGGCGCCATAGGCGCGAACCTGCGCGACCTTGGCGGGTGACGTATAGGCCGGCGCCAGTATCTTCACGCGCATGCCGCCGGCCGCGCCATAGGCCGCAACCGACGCGCCGCCATTGCCCGAACTGTCTTCCAGCACCGCATCGATGCCGAGTTGCCGCACATAGGACAGCATCACGGTGGTGCCGCGATCCTTGAAGCTGCAGGTCGGGTTGAACCACTCCAGCTTGAAGAACGGCCGGAAATCGTCCCATTCCTTTTGCACCAGCGGCGTGCAGCCTTCACTGAGTGAAATCGGTTTTGCAATCTCGACCGGCAGGGACGCCCGATACCGCCATAGCGATCGCGTGCCGCGATCAATCTCGTCACGCCCGATGCCGGGCTGCGGACTGATTAGCAGCGGCTTTTGCCCATCGGCGCACCAGCGCGGAACATCCAGCGGATAGCGGTCGCCGCTGCGCGGTTCGATGTAGAAGGAGGCGTTCGGGTTGCGTTTGGGGCGAGGCATTGGAGAGGATTTGGCCGTTGATTCGCTAGTGCCGTTAAATATGCCTGTCTCATAGCATGACGTGCGTCGCACCGGGCACGATACCCAGCATCGTTTGCCGCAATACGTCCGGGTCGTGCAGCAGAACGACGCCTGTTGAACCTTACCGCCGGATGAATGTAACTAAATCTAACCACTTTCTTGCGATTCTATGGGCGTGAGAGGCATCCATGGCTGAAACATCGATCGAATGGACTGACGCGACTTGGAATCCGGTGGCTGGTTGCACCGTGCTGACGGCTGGCTGCACAAACTGCTACGCGATGCGAATGGCGGCTCGACTCGACGCTATGGGCATGGCGAAATACCGCGGCCTGACCAGGAAGAGCGGTCGCCGCGCCGTTTGGACAGGAAAAATCCGGGTCGATGAAGCGTCGCTAAACGTTCCTCGATCATGGTCGAAGCCGCGCAAGGTCTTCGTCAATTCGATGTCGGACCTATTCCACGAAGACGTGCCAGTAGATTTCATCGCTAAGGTCTGGGCGGTCATGAAGGACACGCCGCGGCACACCTACCAGATTCTCACAAAGCGCCCGGAGCGGATGGCTGAGGTACTGTCTGCTTCGCCCTTTGAAGTTTTGCCGAACGTCTGGCTCGGCACCAGCATTGAGGATGGCCGTGTTCTTAGTCGGCTAGACGCAATTCGACGTGTTCCAGCCGCGATTAGGTTTGTGTCGCTCGAGCCGCTGATAGGTTCCGTTGCCGCGGGCGACCTCGATGGTATTCATTGGGCGATCGTCGGCGGCGAGAGTGGACCGCGAGCTCGAGAGATGAAGTCTGAATGGGTCCACGAGATTGAAGCCATGTGTAGCAAGTCAGGCACGGCTTTTTTCTTCAAGCAATGGGGCGGCAAGAACAAGAAGGCCGCCGGTCGCATTCTCAACGGTCGGACCTACGACGACATGCCTTTCTTGAGTATCTGATTTCCTATTTTGGTAGCCAAGCCAATGGCTGCCGGCTCCTTGTTTGAGATGCAAAGGAACAGGGAAAATCGCTGTGGCTTTTTGTTCCTAGGCAACGCCAGAGGTTTTAGCACGGCTCCAAAGATGGTCTGAAGCCGTGACCGAGCGTATGCTTCAAGGCCAGCGACATCAGCAGTCCGACGTCTTGGTTCATCGATTTGACCAAATAGGTCGTCGCGCACAGTCGTCGGATATAGCTCAGCCTCCCAAGCGTCAGAGCCGAACATCCTTGTTAGCGAAGCGCGCTTATGCTGATCGATGTCCGTCAACTCCCTCGTTGCTTGCCGGTACAATCCAGATAGCGAAAACAGAAACCAAACATCAATAGCTCCCGTCTGCGCCACTTTCTCTAACGTCGACCATTCCAACTGCATTCCGTAGGGGTCGAGAAACAGCACCGCTCGGGTCGAATGCCAATTGTTCGCGGCAATCAGCGATTTGAGTGCATCATTGGCGTCATTCTTGACCACAGTAATTCGCCTGCCGGGATATCGAGCAGCTAGCCCCTCCAGCGCTGCTACGTAAGACGGCTTGTTCTCGATAAATACGATGAAGTCGAAGGGAGGTGCCACGTCAATAGCGATACTGGCTGAACCGCGGCGTCGTTCGATCCTTTCAGGTTCCGCAGGATCGATGAGGTCGGCGAGTCTCTGTTCATGACGGATTGTTCGAGAGCCTGTCCCAGCGAAAGCATCAATGTACCAAAGCTCCTCAAATTTGCCGCGCAATGCGGTCGAAAAGGCCCTTAGGTATTTTTCAACAATGGAAAGTTTTAGCTCAGTGTGTTGGTCGCCAAACTCGTGGTCGACGGGCATTGATTGCCTCAATTCAGAGTGTCTATGGGCTTGATCAAATCGAAGGTGAGGAAAATTTGAAGGTTATCTAACAACTTCAGTGTATTGCAACTATTGATTGAAATAAATTTATCGAATTCAACGTCTCACATCTCCACGTGCTCCCGCGTCCAAATCCCCACCGGTTGCTCCAGGCCTCGTATCGTCCGCGGCGGCTTTTCGACAAGGTGCAAAAAGTCGGCTTCCGAGCTGCCGGTTTCCGCGCGCGCCTTTTGTACGAGTTCGTCGCTGGCCACCAGCGCGCAGCCGTATTCGCGGGTCAGCGTTTCCAGACGGCTGGCGGCATTCACCGCGGTGCCGATGACGGCGAATTCGAGCCGGTTCAAACCGATATCGCCGAGCACGACCTGGCCGTAATGCAATCCGATGCTGAGCCGGATCGGCGGTTCGTTACGTTTCCCGCGTTCGCGATTGAGCTCGCCGATCGACCCGATCATGGCCTGTGCGCAGCGTAGCGCGTTGCGGGCGTCGGTTTCGCTGGTGAAAGGCGTGCCGAACGTCGCCATCAATCCGTCGCCGAGATATTTGTCCAGCGTTCCTGCGTGCCGGAACACCTCTCGTTCCATCCGCTCGTGGAAGTGCCGCAGCGTTCCGATCACTTCCATCGGGCTGCGGCCATCCGCATAGGCGGTGAAATCGATGATGTCGGCGAACAACACCGCGACGTTCTGCGTTTGCACCTGCTTGAGCGGGTCGTCGTTTTTGGACAATTGCGCGACGACATTGGGCGAAAAATAGCGCGCCAGATTGGTGCGTTCGCGCTCGATGCCGGCGTGGCTGACCAGCAGGGCGTTCGAGCGTCGCGCCGCCAGCGCCAGTGTCATGGCGACGATCAGGAAGACGGTGATCTGCTGGAACCGTGCGCCAAATTCGATCGACGCGGGATCGATGATCTCGAACAGCCTGACGTCGGAGCCGACGGCGGCCCGCACCCGTTCCGAAAGGGCTGCGTGGGTTGCCGGCTGCAGGTAAACCCAGCCGACGCCGATGGCCCACAGCGCCGAGGTCCAGAACCCCATCGCCACAACGGTGCGCCAGGAATAGGCCAGCGTCGCCGTGGCCAGGAAGACAAAGAAGTAAAGGAAGCTGTCGAACCTGTATTGCATCGCAGCCGGCCAATCGACCGTGCTCCAGGGATTGGGCAAGACGCTCAGGACGGTCAGCAAAGCCAGATCGCAAAATATCAGAATAAGCTCCGGCCACGACCGTTCGGCCGTGCTGCCGACCTTGAGCTGAGCCCAGCCGATCAGGGCGAAGACGCCGAGCATCAGGTCGTAATAGAGGACCTCCCAGTTCGGATTGATGATCGGCAGGGTTGCGGCGGTTACCGCCAGCGCCACCCAACGGGCGCGAACGGCGAGCAGCAGGCCCTCGCGCTTGCTGTCGGCAAGTGCCGCCTCCGCAAATTTCTGGGTGTCTTGCCTGGCATCGGCCCGTTTGGCCGGCGCGCTCCCCGGATCGGTGATATCAACCACATCAGCTATTGTGCTCAAGACATCAGCCCTCAAAACCGAATGCATTGGATCATGCATTATCACGATACGGGGCATTCTTGGCGTCAGCGTGATGTCATGCAGCCGCATTTTCCAAGACAGCCTTGAAGGCGGCTTGAACGCGGCTTGCGATGTCAGCGCCTAGCGACCGCCCGGCATTTTGCAGCGCAGGTACGGCTTGCCGTCGATCTTGATGGCGCCGCTCGGGCCGGGTGAAAGCCTGATGGTCGCTTTTCGAGGCTCGATGTTCTTTTTGAAATTATCCCAGAATTCAAAGCAGGTGACCGAAAGATTGATTCCGTCTCCGGTCGCGGTCTTGCGGTCGATCCGGCAATGATTTTCGTGCTGGTCGACCATCGGAGCGGGCTTGCCGCCGATCGGCTTGCTCAAGTCGATGAACGTCCTGCTGTCTGCGCTATCCGTGTTGCGGCATTCTTTTTTGGTCAATGCCCAGAGGCCGTCGAAGCTCTCCGCGGCTCGAGAGGGCGTGACGACGGAGAGGGCGAGCAGGATGCCCGCCACAGTGATGACATGCCGCATGGATCTATTCCCCAACACGACGATGCCTGAGATCGCGATCCCAGGCATCAGCATTTCCTGATGTTTTCGAACGTTATTTCAGCGACACGAACGGCACCGCGGAGCCGGGCACCATCGTGGTCGGCAGCACGCCGTTCCAGCGTTCGGCCTGCACCAGGGTGACGAGGTTCGGGTTGGTGCCGAGCGCCTTGGCGCGGGCTTCGATCGCGGCGGCTTCGGCTTCGCCGGTCAGCTTGATGTTGGTGGCGCGGGCTTCGCCGTTCAGCCGCAGTGCATCGGCGGCGGCCTGCGCTTCGGCGCGCACGGCATTCGCCTTGGCGTTGGCTTGCGTGACCGTGATCTGCGCCTGAACCTTCTCGCGCTCAGCATTCTGCTGCAGCTTCTGCACTTCGACCTCGGCCAGCATGCGCTGTTCGATCGAGTGCAGATAGGTCGAGCTGAACTCGATGTTCTCGAGCTGCACGCTCTCGACGATGATCATCGGATCATCCCTAAGCGAAGCGATGATGGCGTCGCGGATCGAGTTGTTGAGGGCGCCGCGCTCCTGAATGGCTTTCACCGCGGTATAACGGCCGAACACGATCTTGACCTGCTGGTTGACGGCGGGGCTGACCACCTGATTGACGGCGGCCTGCAGCCGGCCGAATTTGGCATAGAGGTCCGTTACTTTTTCCGGCGATGCCCGCAAGGTGACGCTGATTTTGAGATCGGCGGGCTGCTGGTCGTAGGAATAGGAGTTCATCTTGTCCCAGGAGAAGGTCGTAGTCTTGACGCTCACCTTCTCGACGTCGTCGATCAGCGGGATCTTGAAGCCCAGGCCCGGCTGCGCGGTGCCGATGACAGCGCCATAACGCAGCAGCACGCCGCGCTCGGTCTGATCGACGGTGTACCAGCTTCCGGCTGCAATGATGCCGATGACAATGACGGCAGCGACGGCACCGATAATGCCCCTGTTCATTTCCGTATCTCCTGTGGCTGAAAATAGCTGTCCATGCCACGCAACGCATAAGGCCTCATCCGGAATTGGATGTGACACACGTCACTTCGTCTCCCGAGGCGCAGGGTTGGTTCAGATCGGAAACGTGGGATTCATGCGGGGAACGACGACCAAAGCAGCGAAAGCCCGGCCACCAGCATGATGCCGTCCATCAGCAGGCGGAACATGGCGGGCTGCAGGTGCAGCACGAAGCGCTTGGCGATGAAGGCGCCGAACATCAGCGAAGAGCCCGCGATCAGGCCTTTCACCGCCACATCCGGCGTCAGCGCGCCGAAGCGTTCGAAGGTGACGGACTTGCTGAGATAGAGCCCGAGCGAGCTTGCGGCTTCGGTGGCGAGGAACGCGCCTTTGTTGAGCCCGTAAAACAGGAACAGCGGCACGCTGAGCGGGCCGGTCGAAACCACGATGCCGGTGAGATAGCCGATGACCGCGCCCCCGACGGCCAGATGCCAGAGCCGCGCCCGGAGTTGATGGCGGTCGAGCCAGTGCCGCACCGGCACCATTGCGATCAGGAACAATCCGATCGCGATATCGACGGCGTGCGACGGCAACGCCAGCAGCGTCCGCGCGCCGAGGGCTGCGGCTGGAATTCCGGTGGCCGAATAGGCGAGGCAGGCGCGCCAGTCGACCTCGCGCCACCAGGCGAGGATGCGCGACAGGTTCGCCATCACGGCCGCGACCGCCATGATCGGAACCGCTTCCTTGGGCCCGTATTGATAGATCAGGACAGGCATCAGCATGATCGACGAGCCGGTGCCGACGATGCCGCTGATGGTGCCGGCGAGAAGCCCGACGATGAGGACGAAGAAGAAACCCAAGCGTATCTCCGCGACTCGATCCGGCGGGAACGGAAGGCTAGCAACTTTCGCAGCGCGGCGGCAACGCAACCCGATCACGTTTGGCGGCGCCGTCTGAAGGCCTCGGCGTGCTTGCTGCTGACACTATGCTGTCAGCAGGTGGTGGCTATGAACCTCGTGTCGGACAATTCGGAAGGAGAACATCGTGCCAATCAAGGGAAGCTGCCATTGCGGCCAGACGCAATTCGTAGTGAGCGAGGCACCCAAAGACGTGACCCGCTGCACCTGTTCGCTGTGCGCGAAACGCGGCGCGCTGTGGGCCTACTACACGCCCGCCCAGTTTCGCCTGACCTCGCCGCCGGAAAAAATCGCCACCTATGTGTGGGGCAGCCGCACCGTCAAACATCATTTCTGCGCCGATTGCGGCTGCAGCACCTATTCGGAATCGCCGGATTGGTCGACCGGCAAGCCGGACTTCGAAAATCCCAAAGTCGGCGTCAATGCCCGGCTGTTCGACGACGTCGATCTCGACGCCGTGTCAGTGACTGATATCGACGGCAAGAACCTCTGGTGAGCAGGAACCCTGGGAAAAGAAGGCAGGGCTATGCCGCGTACAGCTCGATCGGAGCATCGAATCCCTTGAGCTGGAAGCTCTTCGGATGACTGTCTTGCAAGTCCGATTGGGTGCGCTGATAGACCGCCTGCGTCACGAGAATCTGGTCGGCTTCGGCGACCGACTGCGCGCGGGAGGCGGTGTTGACGACGGTGCCGATGGCCGTTAGATCGCGGTGAGAGTGGCCGAACTCGCCAAAGCTGAGTTCGCCGGCGTGGATGCCGATGCCGATACCCAGTTCGCTGGCGCTCAACCCGAGGGCGGCCGCGAGACTGTCGCGCCGCTCGCGCCAGTTCTTCTGGATATCGCGTGCCGCGAGCAGGGCGTTTCGGGCATGGTCATCGCGCTGCAAGGGAAAATTGAAGACGGCCATGACGGCGTCGCCGATCGTCTTGTTGAGCAGCCCGTCATGCTTCCAGATCGCGTCCGCACATTCATCGTAGAATGCGTCGAGCAGGCCAGAGACGGCCTCCGCCGACCGTGACTGCGATAGGCTGGTATAGCCGCGCAGATCGGCAAACATCACGGTGGCGTCGATGGTGATCTTGCGCGCCCGCATCACCTTCGTGAACATCAACTCGCAAATGGTGCAGGTGTTGGGGTTCATTCGGCTCGGACGAACGCCAAACGCCCGGAACGGCGCCGAGATCACGCCACGAAGCGGCACCGGCAGATGCATCTGCTCCCAGCAGCCCTTGCAGAAACGCGAATGTTGCAGCGCCGCCATGGTTCATCATCCGTCGTGGGAGCGGCAAGCCCGTCGATCCTACAATTGGCGGCGTGCGCCAGCAAGGCGGGACGTTGGGCTCCCGGCTGGCGGCCAAAGCTGCTAGGATCGTGCCAAATCAACGAAACGGAGGATCGCCATGGACGCCGTGACGCCGAAGGGCTCCGCTGACACGCATTCGCATCTGGTTCGCCCGGCCGACATGGAGTGGCAGAAGACCCGTTTCCCCGGTTGCGAAGCCAAGACACTGCTGTTCGATCGCAAGACCGGCCTGATGACCGCGCTGATGAAGTTTGCGCCCGGCGCGGTGCTGCCCGATCATGAGCACGTCAATATCGAGCAGACCTACGTGCTGGAGGGCTCGCTCGTCGACAAGGAAGGTCCGGCCCAGGGCATCGAATGCAAGGCCGGCGAATACATCTGGCGCGAACAGGGCAGCCGCCATGTCGCCTGGTGTCCGGAAGGCGGACTGATGCTCGCGATCTTCCAGGTTCCGAACAAGTTCTTCGAGGCCGACGGCCGCGTCGTCGATGCCGCCGGCGAGGATTGGGACCAGATCTGGGGGCATACCAGCCTTCGCTCGCGAAGCGAGTGAAGGCTGCCGCGCCGAAGCCGTAGGCGAAGGCGGGCTACTCGGCCCGCGCGCTACGGCTCGGCAAGCCAAGTGCCTGCGGATGAGCCCTTCTTGGACCCGGGCAGGGCGCCGCTCGCACCGCAGAACTCAGGGTTCGGCGGCACGAAATCATTTGATCTCTTGCAGCAATTTCCGTGCATCGGCCAACAAGGCCTGAATTTGCTTGCGCTTGGCAGTTGCGACCTTTGTGAACAGGCCGTGCTTGCGCGCGTTCTGGTTTCGCCTTGGCGCGCCGGATTCCGGCGCACCGCCGTGCATGCGGCAGCGCCTTTTGCCGCGCACCGCCGGCGAGCGGCACGATCCGCCGGAGCGGATTTTGGCGCCGCAACGCGGGCTCGCCAGCATCGGTCCGGTATGGCGGACGTGATCGCTCATCATTCGGACGCCGGTGGCTGCGGCGCCGGATTCTCGCCCGAAACGATCACGCTCGCGTGCTGCGTGACATTGCCGACGATGGCCCTGCCGCCATCGCCGACCGATACGTTCTGCACGGTGATGGCAGGCTCGCCATTGTTGCGGTAGCGGGTGAGCGCCTCGATCTGGGCCGGAAACGTGCGGGCCAGCCGGCCCAATGCGCGCACGGCGCTGTCTTGCCGGGCGACGTCATCCGCGTTGGCGAGGTGATAGGCACATCGCATCGCCATCACATGGACGGACACCATCTGTGCCACCAGCATGGCTTCGATGGAATCCCTCGGCTTGATGCTTTCCATCATTGAAATCATGAAGGCGAGGTTGACCGCGTCGGGCTTCTTTCCGATCACGCTGGCTTTCACCAATTGTCGCAGGATGCCATGCATCGCGTCGCGATCGGCGATCCCCAACGCCGCGGCCATCAGTCGTTCGCCAAGTTCCGGATCGGGATGGTCGATGGAATATCCGCGTCGCGAGAGTTTTAGCCGCGGGGCTGCGGCAGTCCGGGTTTGACCGGATGTGGCGATGGCCGTGGGCTTGTTGAGGTCTGGAACTTCGTTCATTTCGATACCTCCTTGGGCACGCGCATTGGCAAGCGCGCGCTTGGGCAACGCGCGGGCGAACGTCCGCCGCGCGCGAGCCGGTGCAATTTCAATCGAGGGTAAGGATTTGCCTGCAACGCGGAAAAGCGCTGGCTGAATAGGCCAATGCCGTTTTGCAGGATGGGGGGATGATGGATATGTGCCGGTGATTTGCCCGACGTGTCAAAAGGTTTTCGCGGGGCTACCCAATGCCCGTGCCGGCGACCGCCGGCTACTTTGCATGGGGTTGTTTTCGCGATTTTGTTTCCCGATGCATTCTCGGCCGCCTATTTCAACACGATCCACGCCGGTGCATGATCGCTGGCGCTTTCCTCGCCGCGGATATTGCGGTCGACGCCGGCTTTGGTCAAACGCGGCGCGAGGACGGGGCTCAGCAGGAGATGATCGAGCCGCAGGCCTGCATCGCGCGGCCAGCGGTTTCGCTTGTAGTCCCAGAAGGTGAACATCGGTTTTGACGGGTGCAGGTCACGGATCGCATCCGTCCAGCCCTGTGCCGCCAGCGCCTTGAACGCGGCGCGGCTCTTCGGCTGGATCAGCGCGTCCTTGTCCCACGACTTCGTCGGATAGATATCCAGTGCCGTCGGCGCGACATTGTAATCGCCGGCCAAAACGACCGGGATATCCTGCTTGATGAATTTGGCGGCGTGCGAGCGCAGCCGCTTGAACCAGTCGAGCTTGTAGTCGAATTTCGGCCCGGGCTGCGGATTGCCGTTCGGCAGATAGAGGCTGGTGACGATGATGCCGTTGACCGCAGCTTCGATGTAGCGCGCCTCGACATCTTTGGCGTCGCCGGGCAGGGCGGTCCGCGTCAGCACCGGCTCGGCGTTGCGCGCCAGGATGGCGACGCCGTTCCAGGTCTTCTGGCCGCGCCACACCGCGCCGTAGCCGGCTTTCTCGATCGCCGCGGCCGGAAAATCGGCGTCGGTCGATTTCAATTCCTGCAACGCCACGACATCGGGTTTTGCCGAACGCAGCCAGCGCAGCAGATTGGGCAGGCGGCGATTGACGTTGTTGATGTTGAAGGTCGCGATCTTCATGCCTGACTGGAATTGTCAGGTTGGTAGCGTCGGCGGCAGTCCTGGCGGGATTGCTGGCGGCGTGGCGACCGGTTCTGTTGCCGGAGGCGTCGATGTCGCGACCTTTGCTTCGCCGCCCTTGTAGACGCGCGCGTAGCGCTTGCCGAGGCTGGTCAGCACCTCATAGCCGATGGTGCCGAAATGATGAGCGAGTTCGTCGACCGTGATGCCTTCGCCGATCAGCGTCACCATGTGGCCGCGCCGCACCGCGCTCTTTTCCAGATCGGTGACGTCGACCGCCATCAGGTCCATCGAGACACGGCCCGCGATCGGGCAGCGCTTGCCGGCGACCACCACTTCGGCGCCGCGGCTGCCGTCATTGGAACTGGCGGCGCGGAAATAACCGTCGGCATAGCCGGCTGAGACGATCGCGACCCGGGTCGGCCGCCGTGCGCTCCAGGTGCCGCCGTAACCGACGGTCTCGCCCTTTTCGAGATTGCGGATCTGCACGATGCGCGCTTTCAATTCGACCACCGGCTGCATCGGATTGTCGGCTTCCGGTGTCGGATTGATGCCGTAGACGGCCGCACCCGGCCGCACCAGTTCGAACTGGAACTGGGGTCCCAGAAAGACGCCGGACGAATTCGCCAGCGACGCCGGCACGCCCGAGAACAGGCTTGCGATCTCGCGGAAGGCGGTGAGTTGCTTGGCGTTGAGCGGGTTGTTGAGCAGTTCGGCCGAGGCGAGGTGGCTCATCACGAGCGTGATGCCGTGATCGCCGGCATTGATGCGCGGAATGATGCCTTGCGCTTCGATCGCGGTCAGGCCGAGCCGGTTCATACCGGTGTCGATGTGGATGGCCGCGCCCCCGGACCAGCCGGAGCGGCGGCAGAACACGTCCCATTCGGCCAGTTCGTTGAGATCGCCGATGACGGGCTTGCAATCGATCTGGGCGTAGGCGTCGCCGGTATTCTGGAAGAAGCCGTCGAGCGTATAGATCGCGGCCGTCGGCAGCGCCGCGCGCACCACGCGTGCTTCCTCCAGCGTCGCGACGAAGAAGGTCTTGCAGCCGGCATTGGCCAGTGCGCGCGCGACCTGGTCGGCGCCGCAGCCATAGGCGTCGGCCTTCACCACACCGGCGCATTCGGCCGGCACCGCCGTCTTTTCCAGCTTGCGCCAGTTGGCGACGATGGCGTCGAGATCGACGGTGAGGACGCCGGTGGCGCTCGCAAGCGCGGTGGCCTGGTTCGCCTCGGGCGAGAGCAGGGCGCTTGACGGGATGGATTTGGGATCGGATGCGATGTTCATGCCGCATTTTACGCGGGCGAACGCCATGGTTCAACCGCGTAGAAGGCCCAACTAGGGCGCACGATAGGGCAGACCATCCCCTTCGATGTAATCACTAAACCGCGTGAATTGCCCCTCGAACTGCAATTGGACCGTACCCGTTGGTCCATGGCGCTGCTTGGCGATGATGACCTCGGCCTTGCCGTGCGCGAGCTCCATGTCGAGTTTCCACTTCTCGTGCTCGGGCGTACCGGGCTTGGGTTCCTTGTTCTGCAGATAATATTCTTCGCGGTACACGAAGATCACGACGTCGGCGTCCTGTTCGATCGAGCCGGATTCGCGCAAGTCGGACAATTGCGGGTGCTTGTCGTCGCGGCTTTCGACCTGGCGCGACAGCTGCGACAGCGCGACCACGGGAATATTGAGCTCTTTCGCCAATGCCTTCAGGCTGGTGGTGATCTCGGTGACTTCCTGCACGCGGTTGTCGTTGCCGCGCTTGCCCGAGCCCTGAAGCAGCTGGATGTAGTCGACCACGATGATGTCGAGGCCCTTTTGCCGCTTCAGCCGCCGCGCGCGCGCCGTCAATTGCGAAATCGAAAGGCCGCCCGTTTCGTCGACAAATAGCGGCAAATGCTCGAGCCTGATGGTGTAGTCACGTATCTTGTCGAACTCGTCCTGTTTGATCCCGCCACGGCGGATCATGCTCGACGCGATGCCGGTCTGCTCGGCGAGAATACGGGTGGCGAGCTGCTCGGCGGACATTTCGCAGGAAAAGAAGCCGACAATGCCGCCATTGACCGACTTCATGGTGCCGTCAGCCTGGACTTCCGCCTGGTGCGCTTCGGCAATGTTGTAGGCGATGTTGGTCGCCAGCGCGGTTTTGCCCATGCCCGGACGTCCGGCGACGATGATCAGGTCGGACCGCTGCAGGCCGCCCATCTTGGAGTCGAGATCGCGGAGGCCAGTGGAGATGCCGGACAATTTTCCGTCGCGCTGATAGGCATTGGCCGCCATGTCGAGCGCGGTCTTCATCGCCTGCGCGAAGCGCTGGAAGCCGCCGTCGTAACGGCCGGACTCCGCCAGTTCGTAGAGCTGGCGCTCGGCGTCCTCGATCTGCGCGCGCGGGGCAAAATCCACCGGCGCGTCGAAGGCGACGTTGACCATGTCCTCGCCGATCCGGATCAGATCACGGCGCAACGCCATGTCATAGATCGTCCGGCCGTAATCCTGCGCGTTGATGATGGTGGTGGCTTCCGCCGCCACCCGCGCGAGGTACTGCCCAACCGTCATGCCGCCGATATCGGTCTCGGCGGGCAGGAAGGTTTTCAAGGTGACGGGGGTTGCCACCTTGCCCATCCGGATCAGGCTGCCGGCGGTCTCGTAAATCGCCTGGTGGATCGGTTCGAAGAAATGCTTCGGCTCGAGGAAGTCCGAAACCCGGTAGAACGCGTCGTTGTTGACCAGGATCGCGCCCAGCAGGCTCTGTTCGGCCTCGATATTGTGCGGCGCGCTCCGATAGGCCGGAGTTCCCGCGTCGGGGGCGAGCTTCAGGACGTTCGAATCAGTCAGGGCCATGGATAGGATTATTCTTCGGATTTGGTCGTTATTGGGATTCCCGGATGGGGGGCGGCGATAAAGCGCCACACTCGGGCCCGGCGGAAGTGCGAAGGTGCCTTATGCACGATTCACACAATGCGCTTGTGTGAATCTACATCGCATCGCGCATTCTGCTTGACGGGTTTTTGCCAGGACCATGCGGGCGGCCGGGATGGGTCGCCGGCGCCTTCCGTAAAATTTTCAGCAAAAGTTTAGAGCCGCCTGAACCTTATCGCCATTTGGACAGACCTATCCGAACGCGCGGAGGTCGTCCGGGCCGCGATGTTAGCGATTGATCAAGCCAGGAAGAGAAAGATCAACGCGATCAGGGCCGAACCGACGCCGGTCGCGATCAACGCGTAATCGGTCGTGAGATCGGGTTTCGGATCGAACGATGGATAGGTTTTCTGCGCCATTCAGTAGTTCTACGGCAAGCCACCGGGGCGCTCTGTGAAACAGGTCACATTTGCCGGCTTTTCTGCCCGGCATAGTGGTCAGGAAATCCGGGAACGGGTTTTAGGCTTTCGGGTTGGTAAAGGCGACGGGATCAAGGACGAGACGATGGGTCAGCAACGCAGGACATGGCGATCGGGAGGCGACCAGCGCGCTTGGTTGTCGATGCTGATCGACACCATGGAGCAGGTCTCGCGTCCGGAATCGCGTGCCGTGCCCTGCGATATCAACGTATTGGCCGCCTTGCGCGCGCAACTTGCCCGTCCGGCGACGGCCGCCATCGCTTACGGCTCCGGCTACAGCCTGCGGAACTAAGACATTCACCTTCAAGCCGGCCTATTCGCCCGCGAGTTGCAGCCGCGGCTGCTTTTCCTGTTCAACCGCGCGCAGCCGCGCTTCTTCGCGCGCGATGTAGTCGCGGGTGATCGGCACCACGCCCTGGCTCTTGGTGAGCTGGATCTGGAAATTCATCAGGTTCTGCTTCCGGAACGACATTTCCGAACCCGCCAGATAGAATTCCCACATTCGCGCGAAGCGTTCGTCGTAGAGCCGCACCGCCTCTTCGCGCCGCGCCATGAAGCGCTCGCGCCAGGCTTTGAGCGTCTCCGCATAATGCAGCCGCAGGACTTCGATGTCGCAGACCAGGAGGCCGGCGCTTTCGATCGCCGGAAGTACTTCCGAGACGGCGGGGATATAGCCGCCCGGGAAGATGTATTTGGTGATCCAGGGACTCGTCACGTCGGGCCCGGTCGAGCGGCCGATCGAGTGCAGCACCATGACGCCGTCATCGCTGAGCAACTCGGCGCATCGCTTGAAGAAGGTTTCATAAAAGCCGACGCCGACATGCTCGAACATCCCGACCGACACGATCCGGTCGAACGGACCCGGAATGTCTCGGTAGTCGCTGAGCAGGAATTTTGCCCGATGGCTCAGGTTCTTTTCCCCGGCGCGGGCGTTGGCGATCTGCAATTGCTCGGTCGAGAGCGTAATGCCGGTGACATCGGCACCGGTCATGTCGGCCAGATAGAGCCCAAGGCCGCCCCAGCCCGAGCCGATGTCGAGCACGCGCTCACCCCGCCCGATCAGCAGCTTGGCGGCGAGGTGGCGCTTCTTGGCCAGCTGGGCGTCGTCCAGCGTGGTCTCCGGCGTTTCGAAATAGGCGCAGCTATATTGCTTGTCGGCGTCGAGGAAGAGCGAATAGAGCCGTCCGTCGAGATCGTAATGGTGGGCGACGTTGTTTCGCGCCCGGCCGCGCCAATTGAACTGGCTGATGTGCCGCGCGAGGTAGCGCATCCACCATTGCAGCCGGCCCCATTGCGGCACCATGGCCGGCTGATCGAGCAGGATCGCCAGCGCGTCGGCGATCGAGCCGTTCTCGACCACGAAGGTGCCGTCCATATAGGCTTCGCCGAGCGCCAGTTCGGGATTGAGGAGGATCCGCCGTTCGGTGGCCGGGCTCAGGAACCGCGCCGACACCGGCCGCCCGGTGCCGTCGCCACAGGTAAAACGAGCCCCGCTCGCGGCCGTGAATGTCATCGTGCCGCGGCGAATGAACTGTCCCAGGAAATAGCGCAACAAACGATCCATCGAAGCACCAATGGAACGACCGACCCGTTACAACCGACGCACAACGGACGCGAAGGTTCCAATGTGCATCAACAACATCATAATTGTGATCAAGCCGGCGCGCTATTGCGTTGTAGTCAAAGCGGATATTCCCAAATGTGGAGATCACATTGTTGCGTCATAAGTCCGCTTCCATTCGCGGGATAATCGGCTACAAGGTGACCGCCGCCGGCTGTATTGTGCGACGCAGGCAGCGATTCCATATCTGGAGAAGCAGGGAATGTTGAGCCGAGCGCTCAGTTTGGCGACGGTGACGCTTCTGGTCGGCAGTTTCACGGCGGGAGCGCTGTTCGCGGTCGAAAACCTGGAGGCCGGCAAGAGCCCTGCGCAGATTTTCTCGGGCACCTGCAACGCCTGCCACAAGAGCCCCCGCGGCCTGTTGAAGAACGTGCCGGCCTCGTCGCTCCCCGGCTTCCTGCGCCAGCATTACACGACCAGCAGCGACATGGCCTCGGTGCTCGCCTCGTTCCTGATATCGAACGGGGCCACCGATACGCGTTTCCAGAGCAAGGATCAGCCGAAGACGGACCCGTCGTCGAAAGGCGCCAAGCAGGACGCCAAGCCCGATCAGCTCGACCGGTTTGGCCGCCGGCAAAATCCGGCCGCGCCGGCACAAGAGGCGGCCAGGCCGGACGCCGACGGGATGACGCCGCAAGGCGAGGGCGTACGCCCCGGCCGCGACGCCAAACGGCGGCCCGGCCAGCATCCCGACGCCAAGCCCGCCGATGGCCAGACGCCGGCGCAGGCCGCAACCGACAGCAAGCCAGGCGCCAAGCAGAAACTCGGTAAGCGCGGCAAACCCGCCGCCGAGGAGCCGCCGAAAACCGACGAGGCTGCCAAGGAGACGGCCAAGGACACAGCCAAGGACACAGCAAAGGAAGATCCGTCCAAAACCGCCAAGGTTGACGCCAAGGTCGACGCTAAGAGCGATGTCGAGAAGCCCGAGGTCGCAAAGCCGGCGGGCGAGGACAAGCCTGAGGCCGCCAAATCCGAGACCGCCAAGGTCGATGCACCGAAGGAGAGCGCTGGCAGCGAGCCGACGCCGCTGCGGCCTGATCCGGTTCCGCCGGTCACGCCGGCGCCGCCAGCCTCGGCTGCGACGGCCGGCGGTACGCCTGAGCCGGCCGCGAGCCCGAGCCCGTCTGCGCCCACCGCAACGCCTGCGCCGCCCGCGGTGACGGCGTCAGCTCCGCCTGCGCCGCCGCTGGTTGCACCGGCGGGGCCGCCCGTACCGCCCATTTCCAAATAGTCCGCGCGACCGCTAAATTTGGCCACTCGTCGCGGCCGATGTTTATTGCGTCACCGATGGCGTCGCGAAGCACCGCGCAACGGCGCTGCCTTCGTTCGCGATGCTCGACGAGAAGGCGGCGGCACGAATCGCAAGCCCGGCCTGATCGGCCGGGCTTGAGTATTCAATCGGACAAAAGCCTGCGTTACTTCTCGGTCTCAGCCGGCGCTTCGTCGTCGTGCTGGGCTTCCGGATCGAAGAACTCGCCGGCGGCGGCCAGCGCCTCGGCAGCGGCGTCCTGATCTTCCTGACGGCTCGAGATATCTTCGCCGCGGTTGATGCGCTCGGCTTCATCGGCGCTGCGTGCCACGGTGACGCTGACGCTGACTTCGACTTCGGGATGCACGGCGATGCTGATCGCGTGCTTGCCGATGGTCTTGATCGGCGCGTCCAGCAGGATCTGGCTGCGGCTGATGGTGACGCCGTCGGCCTCGAACGAAGCGATGATGTCGCGCACGCTGACCGAACCGAACAATTGGCCGGTTTCCGACGCCTGACGCAGCACGACCACGTTGCGGCCGTTGATCTTCTCCGCGACCGTGGTGGCTTCGCCCTTGGCCTTGAGGTTGTTGGCCTCGAGCTCGGCCTTCATGCCGTCGAACTTCGAGCGGTTGTCGGCGGTGGCGCGCAGCGCCTTGCCGCGCTTGAGCAGGAAGTTGCGAGCAAAACCGTCCCTGACTTTGACGACTTCGCCCATCTGACCGAGCTTGGCGACGCGTTCCAGCAAAATGACTTCCATATTCGTTCTCCTTTTGAAGTGGTGGTGGTTTGAGTGGATGGGTGGAATGGTTAGGCGGCGGGCACCGGCGGCGGTCTTCCGCGCATAAAGCGTTGGCGAAATCCGAATACGGCGTCGGCGAGGCCGAGAACGACCATCGCGAGCACCGGCCAGCCGAACACCACCACGAAAGCGTAGGTGCAGGACAGCCAGAACGCGCGACCCTTCAGCGCCAGCGTCAGCGTGTGCAGCACGGCAAAGCCGGTGATGGCGTAGGCCATCAACAGCGCCGTCGCGGTGATCTGCGCGAACAATGCGGCGAGTCCGCCGATGAAACAGAATGCAAGGGCGACCGACAGCGCGACCAGCGTCATCGGCGGCAATTCCGCGCGCTTCAGCTCGGGCCACGGCCGGTGCAGGCGGCCCGAGGTCGCGGTGATCCGGCCAGCGAGCCAGAGATTGAGCGTCAGCGTCATCATGGCGACGATCGCGGCAGCGGCCGGGGCAATGATCGAGAGCGCGCTCACCCATCGTTCGGTGTCGCCCGATGGCGCGGCATTGCGCGGCGCCAGAATTCGCAACAGGCCACGTTTCAGCGAGGCGGTAATGGTCTCGGCGTCGCTGCCGAGCGTCAGCATCGCCGCGATCGTGGTCAGCATCGCAAAGCCCGCGATCCAGAGCAGGATGCGGCCGACCGGATACCATTCCATCGCAGGGGCGGCAGGCTGGGCGCCATTGCCGGCCTCAGTGTTGGCAATCGGCCGGCCAAGCAAAGCCAGATGGCCGAGCCACCAGGCCGGCAGCGCGATGGTGACGACAAAGGCGATACAGTAGGGCAGGCCGAACATCAGCCCGAGGCCGGAGGCCGCGGCGATACCGCCGATCGTTGCCGCGATCGGTCCCCATCCAAGGGCTGCCACCATCAGCGGCAGCGGGGCCAGATAAAACAACAGCAATGAGATCAGCGCGCCCGAGATGATCGAGGCGAACATCAGTGCCGACGCAGAGCCGGCCGCAAGCGCAATGAGTATGATCACGATCATCAGCTGTCCCGCTCCCTTCGAGCGGTTAGAGGTCTGTTGGACCCCAACCATCGGCGACCGGACGACCCGGAAGCCTTATGAAAAGTTGCGATCGGCGGCACGGATGCCGCCGATCGAAATCGTCTTAGCGAATGACGTAAGGCAGCAGGCCGAGGAACCGCGAGCGCTTGATGGCGCGGGCGAGTTCACGCTGCTTCTTGGCGGAGACGGCGGTGATGCGGCTCGGCACGATCTTGCCGCGCTCGGAGACGTAACGCATCAGCAGCTTGGAATCCTTGTAGTCGATCTTCGGCGCATTCGGACCCGTGAACGGGCAGGTCTTGCGGCGGCGGAAAAACGGACGGCGTGCACCAGCTTCAGCCATGATTCTTACTCCTCAACCGCTGGGGTTGCTTCTTCGTCACGCGGCCGACGCGGGCCACGGTCGCCCCGGAAGCCGCCGCCTTCGCCACCGCGGAAGCCACCGCCTTCGCGATCGCCACGGAAGCCGCCTTCGCGGTCACCACGGAAACCACCGCCGCGATCGTCGCGTTCGCGGTCACGATCGGCCTTGCGCATCATGGCCGAGGGACCTTCCTCATGCTCTTCGACGCGGACGGTGAGATAGCGGATCACGTCTTCGCTGATCCGTTCCTGCCGCTCGATCTCCGTGACCGCAGCCGAGGGAGCATCGATGTTCATCAGCACGAAATGTGCTTTGCGATTCTTGTTCATGCGATAGGTGAGGGAGCGCACGCCCCAGTTCTCGGTCTTGGTGATCTTGCCGCCGAGCCCTTCGACGATGCCCGTCATCTGGGTGGTCAGCTCTTCGACCTGCTGGGTGCTCGCATCCTGACGCGCGAGAAAAACATGCTCATAAAGAGGCATGGGTGTCCTTTCCTGTGTTAGCGCGGTTCCCGGCGGCAAGCCCTTCGAGACCTTCGGAAAGGACTCGATATTGCTCAGAAGGCGGAAGCACGGGACGACGGGCCAACTGGCCCTGCCACATCAACATCGCCAAAAGGTGAGATTGCTGAGACCGTCCGTTCAGCTCCCGGCCGGGATCCACGGATGCGCGGGTTATAAGGATTTTGAGCCCACTGGCAAGCGTTGATGCGGGGATTTGGCCTGTTCCTGGCCGGTCCGCAAGGCGCACCAGCAGCGCTCGATTGACATATTTGTTTGTATGTCATACAAAGAATGGACGAGAGGGCAAAATGGCTCCCAAGTCCATCCAAACTGAGGAAGTGTCGTCGGGCGACCCCAAGCACGCCGCCCGCGCCACGCGTTCAGCCGGGAGAGAGATGCGCTCCCGACTGCTGGATGGCGCCAGCCGCCTTTTCAGGGAGCGCGGCCTGTCCGGGACCTCGATCTCCGACATCGCGGCCGCAGCCGACGCGTTTCCGAGCCAGATCACCTATTACTTCCGCACCAAGGAAGCGCTGTTCGTCGAGGCCGCCTGCCGCGACATGCTCTATCTCGCCCGTGCGGCCGAACAGGCGGCGCTGTCGGCCCATACGCCGGGCGACTACACGCGCGCGCTGGTCGGGACCGTGACGGCCACGGATTCGGTCGCCTTCTTTGCTGAGGCGCTGACACTGACGCGCCGCCGCCAGGATCTGGCGCCATTGGTCGAGCGCACCATCGAGCGGCTGCACGGCGAGGGCCTGCGTGCCTATGCCGGACAAATCGAACGGCACGGCTGGAACACGCTGCGTGACCCCGACGCGACCTCGCGGCGGTTCTGGGCGGTCGCGATCGGCGTGATGGTCGAGGGTTATGCCATGGGCCGCTCGGCGGACGAATTATCCGGCGAGATGTTGCGCGTGCTGGGCGAGCAGGCGGTGACAAAATCGGCTGGCGACAGCGCCCGCCTGCGCCTGGTCGGCAATCCCACACCAGCTTCAGATTCACCCGAAGGGGAGATTTCATCATGACCGCGCTTCGCATGCGTGCCCGTGATTTCCTGAGCGAGGATGAATTGATCGCGGTGCGCCAGCGCTCGACCTGGAAAGGCGCAGCCCTGATTGCTCATGCCTGGATATTGATATCAGGCGCGATCGCGCTGGTGGCGTGGTGGCCCAATCCGCTGACTTATCTCTTGGCCGTCGGCATTATCGGCTCGCGCCAGCTCGGGCTCGCGATCCTGATGCATGACGGCGCGCATGGCTGCCTGTCGGCCGACGAGAAAACCAATCTCACCCTGAGCCAGTGGTTCTGCGCCTATCCGGTCTTCGCCGAGACCCGCGCCTATCGCCGCTATCATCTGCAGCACCATGCGCGCACCCAGCAGGAAGATGATCCCGATCTCATTCTGTCGGCGCCGTTTCCGATTACGAAGATGAGCTACCGCCGCAAATTCCTGCGCGATATCACCGGTCAGACCGGATATCAGCAGCGCAAGGCGCAATTGCTCAACGCGCTCGGTCCTGCGGAATGGCCGCTGTCGCAGCGATCAGCGCATTTCTGGGAAAAGCTCGGTCCGCAATTTGCCGTCAACGCCGTGATGTTCGCGGGTCTTGCCGCTGCGGGCGTGTGGTGGGCCTATCCGCTGCTATGGCTGCTGCCGCTCTTCACCTGGCAGATGGTGATCACCCGCATTCGCAATATCGCCGAGCACGCCGTGGTGCCCGACAGCAGCGATCCCTTGCGCAACACCCGCACCACGCATGCCGGTTTCCTCGAACGGCTGTTCATCGCGCCTTACTACGTGAACTACCATCTCGAGCATCATCTGCTGTTCTACGTGCCCTGTTACAACCTGCCGCGCGTCCACCGCATTCTCAGCGCAAGCCGGCTCGCGGTACGCATGGAAGTGCAGCCGAACTATGCCGCCGTGCTGCGGCTCGCCACCGCGAAGCCGAACCAGGAGGATCGCCCGGGCAAGCTCGTGAGCAGCGCGCGCCGTGCACGGGCCGGCGCCGAGGTCGGCGGCGATCAGAAGGCCGGCGGCTTCTAGACGGGGCCTTTTTTACTTTGCATGGGATTGTTTTCGAGATTTTGTGTCTGGGCGCCCAACTCCCGCCCATCATCTCTAGCAGGCCAGCGCCGGAGCCTTCACCATAGGGGCCAGCGTCACCACGTCGGTGCCTGGCGTATGGATCACGAAGCCGCCCTTGCCGCGGCGTTTGGCTTCGTACATCGCGCGGTCGGCGGCACTCAGCAATTCGTCGGCGGTCATCCCGTCACGTGGCGCCGAGGCGAGACCGATGCTGGCGCCGACACGGGCCGCCGGGTCGAACTCGAACGGCTCCGAAACCCGCGAGACGATCCTCCGGGCGATATCAGCGGCTTCGCCATCGCTAATGTTGGGCAGCAGGATGACAAATTCGTCGCCGCCGAGCCGGCACACGTAATCGGCGTCGCGCACGCTGGCGCGCAGGCGGTTTGCCACCGTGATGAGGACGGCATCGCCCGCCGCATGTCCAAACCGGTCATTGACGCCCTTGAAGCCGTCGAGATCGAGGCAAAACACGGTGAGCTTTGAGACCGGCGATCCTGCCTCCGGCCACGGTCCATCGAGCAATTCAGAGAACAGCTTGAGATTCAGGGCGCGATTGGGAAGACCGGTGAGCAGGTCGTGATGCGCCATCTGGCGGTTGTTGCGCTCGGAGTGGTGGAGATCGAGCAGGATCTTGTGGTTCTCCAGCAGCAGGAAAATCATGCCGGCGGTATAAATCGGCGTTTGCAGACCGATCAGAAACAGGAACGGGACCGGCGATAGGATCGTGGCCAGTGCGAACGGCAGCGTCAGGATGCAAATCAGCAGGATTCCGTAGCGCGGCGTTCCGGCGTTGCGCGAGGCAATCCCGCCGACCAGATTCGCAAGTCCGATGCCGGCCATCAAAGCCAGCGGCAAGACCTCCGATCCGACGCATTGATAGCAGCCGGCGGAAATCAGGATCACCGACGTCAGCCCGGCCCAGACCGGCGTGATGTTCGGCACGAACCGCCGGTCGGCTCTCGCTTTCGCGAGGGCCTTCATCATCAGGTAAATTCGGGTGCTGCCGAGAACCACTTCCGCCATCACCCAGGCATAGGCCCATGCGGCGTCGGTCAGGGCGGCGGCAATCGAGGCAATCAGCAAGGACGCCAGCACGGCCACCACGAGCGTCTTGGTCTTGTTGGTTCTCTGCTGGAGCAACTCGTTGCGGATCTCGTCGGGCTGCGGAACGGGGCCGGCGAGCAGCCAATCGACGCAGCCTTGCAAATGAGACCAAAGCCGCTGCGGTTGCCCGGCGGGAGCGGAAGCTGTCATCGATGGGACCACGCTTGTCATGGTCCCAGTTTCGGCCAGCCGCTATTTAAGACCGTTTAAGCGCGGCGGCGAAGTTCCAGACAGCGTAAACAGTTTGCCTGCACCGCGATTGCTTGTGCGATGCACGCTCGGTCCGGCTTGACAGCACCGCGAAAGCCGGTGTCTTACGGCGGCAGTTGATGGAGTTTTCAGCCAAAATGACCGCAGCATTCACCTTTCCGGGCCAGGGGTCGCAGGCCGTAGGCATGGGCAAGGCCCTGGCCGAAGCCTTTCCGGCCGCCCGCGCGGTATTCGACGAGGTCGACGCCGCGCTCGGCGAAAAGCTGACCGCGATCATCTGGGAGGGGCCTGCCGAGACCCTCCAGCTCACCGAAAATGCCCAGCCGGCGCTGATGGCGGTCTCGATCGCGACCTTGCGGGTGCTGGAGACCGAGGCCGGCTTCTCGGTCGGGCGCGATGCTGCGTTCGTTGCCGGTCACTCGCTCGGCGAATATTCCGCACTGGCTGCGGCCGGTAGCCTCAGCCTCAGCGATACCGCGCGTCTGTTGCGCACCCGCGGCCTTGCCATGCAAAAGGCGGTGCCGGTCGGTGTCGGCGCCATGGCTGCATTGCTCGGCCTCGACTATGAGGCCGCGGTGGCGGTGGCCGCCGAAGCGTCGCAGGACCTGGTCTGCCAGGCCGCCAACGACAATGGCGGTGGGCAGGTGGTGGTCTCCGGCGATAAGGCCGCGGTCGAACGTGCGCTCGAAATTGCAAAGACCAAGGGCGCCAAGCGCGCGATGCTGCTGCCGGTGTCGGCACCGTTCCATTGCAAGCTGATGCAGCCTGCCGCGGACGCGATGGCGAAGGCGCTGGCGGAGGTGACGATCAAGGCGCCGGCTTCGCCGCTGGTGTCGAACGTGCTGGCCGCGCCGATCACCGATCCTGACGAGATCCGGCGTCGCCTGATCGAGCAGGTCACAGGCACCGTGCGCTGGCGCGAGTCGGTCGCCTACATGGCGGGCCAGGGCGTCACGCGGTTTTTCGAGATCGGCGCCGGCAAGGTGCTGAGCGGGCTGGTCAAGCGCATCGCCGATGGCGCGGTGGGCGTGTCCGTCGGTGGGCCCGGCGACATTGCCGCCGCCAAGGACGCCTTGGCGGCTTCGAAGTAAGCTTGGGCGGCTTCAAAGTAAGCTTGCCGTAAAGGAGATTTTCGATGTTCGATTTGACGGGCAGGACGGCGCTGGTGACCGGCGCGACCGGCGGCATTGGCAACGCGATCGCGCAGGCGCTGCATGCGCAGGGCGCGACGGTGGCGATCTCGGGCACCCGCCGCGAGGTGCTGGATGCGTTTGCCGCCAAGCTTGGCGAGCGGGTTCACGTGCTGCCCTGCAATCTCTCCGACAGCGCGGAAGTCGAGGCCTTGGTGCCCGCGGCGGAAGCCGCGATGGGGCAGGTCGATATCCTGATCGCCAACGCCGGCATCACCCGCGACAACCTGTTCGTGCAGTTGCGCGACGAGGATTGGGACGACGTCATCAACGTCAATCTGACCGCGACCTTCCGCCTGGCCCGCGCCGCGACCAAATTGATGATGCGCAAGCGTTTTGGCCGCATCATCGCGATCACCTCGATCGTCGGCGTCACCGGCAATCCCGGCCAAGCCAACTACACCGCGTCGAAGGCCGGCCTGATCGGCCTGATCAAGACGCTGGGCGCCGAATATGCCAAGCGCAACGTGACCGCCAATTGCATCGCGCCGGGATTCATCAAGACGCCGATGACCGACGCGCTCAACGACAAGCAGCGCGAGACCATTCTGTCGAAAGTTCCTGCAGCAAGGCTGGGGACGCCCGAGGACATCGCCGCGGCGGCGGTCTATCTCAGCTCCAACGAGGCGGCCTATGTCACCGGCCAGACCATTCACGTCAATGGCGGAATGGCCATGATTTGAGCCGGTTACGGCCCGATCGAAGCGGCGGAAGGCCGTTTCGGGCGGCCGGTCGGGGGCTTGTAGTCAACGGTGGGGAAGTATGATAACCGAACGGCCGACGGATGGGCAAACAAGGCCATTGCAGGATTTTGAAACCCTGTATATTGGCGTGGCGACGCCTGCCGTTCGCCGGGCCTTTGTCGGCTACCACCGGGCCGAATCAAGACTATGCGCGATTGCGAAGGAAGTTTAACGACCACGATGGCTCGTATCGTCTTGCGGTATCTTGGGGTCGGGTCCAATGGAACAAGCACGAGGTTGAACGATGAGTGAGATTGGCGAGCGGGTTAAGAAGATTGTGGTCGAACACCTTGGTGTTGAACCCGAAAAGGTTGTCGATGCGGCAAGTTTCATTGACGACCTCGGCGCCGACAGCCTCGACACCGTCGAGCTTGTGATGGCATTTGAAGAAGAGTTCGGTTGCGAGATTCCCGATGACGCCGCGGAGACGATTTTGACCGTCGGCGACGCGACGAAATTTCTCGAAAAGAACGCGAAAAGCTGACGCCCTTCGCGGTGCGCATAGAGCCGGACGGGTCGTTGTCGAACGGCCCCCCGGTTTCTTGTTTTGGACCGCCAGTTTCGGGCCGGAGTTTTTGATATGAGACGGGTTGTCGTCACGGGGCTGGGCATGGTTACGCCACTCGGCTGCGGCGTTGACGCAACGTGGACGCGTATCCTGGCCGGTAAGAGCGGCGCCCGGCGAATCGAGACCTTCGAGGTTGCCGATCTCTCCAGCCAGATCGCCTGCGTGATTCCGCGCGGCGACGGCAGCGACGGCACCTTCAATCCGGACCATTGGATGGAGCCGAAGGACCAGCGCAAGGTCGATGATTTCATCATCTTTGCGATGGCCGCCGCGCGCCAGGCGCTCGACGATGCCGATTGGCATCCCGAGAGCGAAGAAGACAAATGCGCGACCGGCACCTTGATCGGGTCGGGAATCGGCGGCCTGTCCGGCATCGCCGATACCGCGCTGTTGTTGAAGGAGCGCGGGCCGCGCAAGGTCTCGCCGTTCTTCATTCCGGGACGGCTGATCAATCTCGCCTCCGGCTATGTCTCGATCGAGCATGGCCTCAAGGGACCCAACCATTCCGTCGTCACGGCCTGTTCGACCGGCGCGCATGCGATCGGCGACGCGAGCCGGCTGATCGTACTCGGCGATGCCGATGTGATGGTGGCGGGCGGAACCGAATCGCCGATCTGCCGGCTGGCAATGGCCGGCTTCTGCGCGGCGCGCGCGCTTTCGAGCGCCTTTAACGACACGCCGGAACGGGCTTCACGCCCCTACGACAAGGATCGCGACGGTTTCGTGATGGGCGAGGGCGCCGGCATCGTGGTGCTCGAGGAATATGAGCACGCCAAGAAGCGCGGCGCGAAGATTTACGCCGAGGTGATCGGTTACGGACTGTCCGGCGACGCCTATCACATCACCTCGCCGGCACCGGACGGCGATGGTGCATTCCGCAGCATGAGTGCCGCGTTGAAGCGCGCCGGAATTTCCGTGTCCGACATCGACTACATCAACGCGCATGGCACCTCGACGCAGATCGGCGACGAGATCGAGCTTGGCGCGGTGGAGCGGCTGCTCGGTAACGCAAGCTCGAAAGTGTCGATGTCATCGACCAAATCGTCGACCGGGCATTTGCTGGGTGCGGCCGGCGCGATCGAGGCGATTTTCAGCATCCTTGCGATTCGCGACAACATCGCCCCGCCGACCATCAATCTGGAAAATCCGTCGGTGGAGACGGCGATCGATCTCGTGCCTCAGGCGGCGCGCAAACGTGAGATCGATGTCGCGCTGTCGAATTCCTTCGGTTTCGGGGGCACCAACGCCTCCGTCATCGTTCGGCGCGTGGTTGACTGACAAGTGTTAAGAACAACTCCACCGTTTTGCCGTATTCGGCGATGACCCCAGAGCGTGATCAGCAAAAGTGGTAACCGGTTTTGCGTCCGATCGCGCTCCGGACTATAAAGGAGCGCATGATCTCGTCGCCAAACCGCTCACATTTTGGCGGATCATGCGCGACGCGTGGGCGTATATTGGCTGGGCAGGGGTTTGTCAGGCCACGATTGAACCAGCAGGATTCAGGTTGCATCGATGAGTGAGAGGCCGCCCATTTCACCCCGGAGCCCGCGCGCTGCGCTGGAGCCCGAGCAGGTACCGCCGCCGCCGAAACGGTCGGAGCGTGCCCGCAATCCGTTCGTCGTGGTCGGCAATGCCATCATCACCATCCTGATCATTCTGATGATCGGCGCGGGGACGGCGTATTATTACGGCCGGCAGCTGCTGGAGGCGCAAGGGCCGCTGCAGGAAGACAAGATCGTCAACATTCCGCAACGCGCCGGCAAGCGAGACATCGCCGACGCTCTGCAGCGCGAGGGCGTGATCAACGTCAATCCGTGGGTGTTCATCGGCAGCGTATTTGCGCTGAAGGCCAGTTCCGACCTCAAGCCGGGTGAATATTCGTTCCAGAAGAATGCCAGCCTGCGCGACGTCATCGCCACCATCGTCGAAGGCAAGGTGGTGCAGCACAGCGTCACCATTCCCGAAGGCCTGACCTCCGAACAGATCGTGACGCGGCTGACCGACAACGACCTGTTCTCGGGCTCGCTGAAGGAATTGCCGCGCGAGGGCACGCTGCTGCCTGAAACCTATAAATTCCCGCGCGGCACCACGCGCGAGCAGGTGATCCAGCGCATGCAGCAAACCCAGAAGCGGGTGCTGGCGGAGATATGGGAACGCCGCAATCCGGATATTCCGGTCAAGTCGCCGGAGGCATTGATTGCACTCGCCTCGATCGTCGAGAAGGAAACCGGCCGGGCCGACGAGCGCAGCCGGGTCGCCGCCGTGTTCACCAACCGGCTCCGGCAGAAGATGAAGCTGCAGTCCGACCCGACCATCATCTATGGGCTAGTCGGCGGCAGGGGAACGCTGGGGCGGCCGATCAAGCGCTCAGAGATCACCCAGCCGTCGCCCTACAACACTTATGTGATCGAGGGACTTCCGCCCGGGCCGATCGCCAATCCCGGCCGTGCCTCGCTCGAGGCGACCGCCAATCCGGCGCGCACCCGCGACCTGTTCTTCGTCGCCGACGGCACCGGTGGTCATACCTTTACCGAAACCTACGACCAGCATCAGAAGAACGTCGCCAAGCTGCGGGTGCTGGAAAAGCAGATCCAGAACGACACGGTCGAACCGGCCGAAGAGGCCGCCGCACCTGCCGCGGCCGGCGCGCCGGGGGCCGACACCAACCCGACCGCGGCGACGCCGACGAGGCCCGTGGGCGCGAAGAAGCCGCCCGCACGACCTGCGGCGCCCGCCGCCGCTCCCCCCGCCCGCCAGGGCGCGGCGCAATCGAGCACCACGCCGCCGGTGGTTCAGCGCTGATTTATTTGTAATCCTTTGGGCCGCCGGATCGCGGCCCAACTTAATTCCACTCCGCGTGAAATCGTTTTAAGCTTCCGCACCCCGAGTCTCTCAACCCGTTTTTGCACCCTGTTTTCGGAAAGTCTTACGCGATGGCGCTATCGAGCATGACCGGCTTCGCCCGGAGCAACGGCGCCAGCGGTCCGTACACGTTCGAATGGGAACTGAAGTCCGTCAACGCCAAGGGCTTTGACCTGCGGCTTCGGCTGCCGCCCGGATGGGACGAGCTTGAAGCCTTCGCCAAGAAGCGGGCCGGCGAGGTGCTGTCGCGGGGGACGGTCTACGCCAATCTCAACGTCAAGCGGGCCAACGCGGTCTCGACCATCCGCATCAATGAGGACGTGCTCAACTCGATCGTGAAGGTCGCGGGCGTGCTGGCCGGCAAGATCGACGCGGTGGCGCCGAGCATCGATGGCCTGCTCGGCATCAAGGGCGTCATCGAGGTTGTCGAACCCGAAAGCGATGAAGCCGAAGACAAGGCGGCCAAGGACGCCGCGGCCGTAGCCTTCGAGCAGGCGCTGGCCAATCTGGTCGAGATGCGCCGCCGCGAGGGGGTTACGCTCGGGCAGATTCTCAACCAGCGCATGGATGAGATTGAGAAGCTTGCAAAAAGGGCCGAGGCCGCCCCCGGCCGCAAGCCCGAAGCGATCAAGGCTCGCCTGGCCGAACAGATAGCGGCGCTGCTGGAGACCTCCGATCGCTTCGACCCTGATCGCCTCAATCAGGAAGCGATCATGATCGCAGCCAAGGCCGACATCCGCGAGGAGCTCGACCGCATCGCCTCCCATGTCGCCCAGGTCCGCGAGATGATCGGCAAGGGCGGCCCGGTCGGTCGCCGGCTCGATTTCCTGGCCCAGGAATTCAACCGCGAGGTCAACACTTGCTGTTCGAAATCGAACGATCTGGAGTTGACCAATACCGGCCTCGAGATGAAAAACGTGGTCGAGCAGTTCCGCGAGCAAGTCCAGAATCTGGAGTGAGCGATGACGGCTGGTGGTTTCGACGGGGTTGAACGACGCGGGCTGATGTTCGTGCTGTCCTCGCCGTCGGGCGCGGGCAAGACGACGCTGTCGCGCATGCTGATCGACAAGATGCCCGGCCTGAAGATGTCGGTGTCGGCGACTACGCGGCCGATGCGGCCGGGGGAGGTCGATGGCAGCGACTATTTCTTCGTCGACAAACCAAAATTCGAAGCGATGGCCAAAAACGGCGAATTGCTCGAATGGGCGACCGTGTTCGACAATCGCTATGGCACGCCGCGCGCGCCGGTCGAGGCTGCGCTGTCGGCCGGGCAGGACGTGCTGTTCGATATCGATTGGCAGGGCACGCAGCAGCTGCGCGAGAAAGCCCGCGCCGATGTGGTCAGCGTGTTCATCCTGCCGCCGTCCGCCGCCGATCTCGAGAAACGCCTTCACACCCGCGCCCAGGATTCGGACGAAGTCATTCGCGGCCGGATGGACCGCGCCACCCACGAACTGAGCCATTGGGCGGAATACGACTACATCGTCGTCAATCAGGAAGTCGACCATGCCTTCGCCGAGGTGCAATCGATCCTCAAGGCCGAGCGGTTGAAGCGCGAACGACGCACCGGTCTGACGGAGTTCGTTCGCAACCTGCAGCGCCAGCTCGAAAAATAAAAGCTGTTGCAAACCTGTTTTCCGATCGCCCTGACATGCGTCTGTCATGGTTGAGAAAGTAAAAATCCCCAGATTTGAAATTAAGCAACGCGCCTGATGGAAGGCGTGTTGAAATTAATTGAGGGGATTTATGCGTCGAATTATGCTTGTCAATCTCGTGCTGGCATCGGTCATCGCCGCGCCATCAGCCCATGCCGATTTCGTCCTGCTTGCCAATGGCAGCCTGACTGGCAGCAGTGACTTGTCGGGATTGTCCGGTACGCTCGAGAATGGCCAGGCGGCCAATATTCTCGGCGGCATTGGCTCGGGTCTCGCCTACGCCGGCGGCAACACCTTTCTTGCCGCGCCTGATCGCGGCCCCAATGCGACTACATTCAATGCCGCGATCGATAATACGACCTCCTACATCAGCCGTTTTCAGACCGTCAAGATGACGTTGACGGCCAATCCAATCGGCTCGCCGCTGGCGTTCTCTCTCACCCCCACGCTGACGGGCACGACCCTGCTATCGAGCCCGGCGCCGCTCACTTACGGAACTGGTGCTGGCCTTGGCGTCGGCTCCGGTGCACCATCGCAGAACACGGCATCCCAAAATTATTTCACCGGGCGCTCCGACAATTTCGGCGCGGGCAACTCCGGCAACGCCAACAATGCGCGCTTCGATCCCGAGGGAATTCGCGTCTCGCCCGACGGCAAGAGCGTCTTCATCTCCGACGAATATGGCCCTTATGTTCGACAGTTCGACCGCTCGACCGGCCAGCTCGTCAAGACGTTCGCGCTCCCCGGCAACCTCAACGTAAGCAATCTCTCGCCCAAGGGCGACACTGAAATCAGCGGCAATAGTTTAGGCCGCGTCGCCAACAAGGGCATGGAGGGACTCGCCATCACCCCGGATGGAAAGACGCTGGTCGGGATCATGCAGGCGGCGTTGGCTCAGGATGCATCGATCAAAGCGAGCGAGAAGATGGTGCGAATCGTCACGATCGACGTCGCAACCGGGACGACCCACGAATACGGCTACAAGCTCACGACCGGCTCGGGCGTGAGCGAGATCGTTGCGATCAACGACCATCAGTTCCTGATCGATGAACGGGATGGCAAGGGACTTGGAGACGGCTCCTCGGCGGTCGTAAAGCAGTTCTTCAAGATCGATATCACGGGCGCCACGGACATCACCAATCTTACCGGCAAGAATGCAGCGGATGCGTCCGTTGCCAAGACGCTTGTCGTCGATTTCGCCAAGCTGCTGAAAGACAATGGCGTCACGGCCGCCAACATTCCTGCGAAGATCGAGGGATTCGCTTTCGGGCAAGACGTGATGGTCAACGGCATCCTGCAACACACGTTGTGGGTATCCAACGACAATGACTTTGTTCCTGGTCTCGCCGGCCCCAACCAGTTTTGGGTGCTTGGCTTTCAGGACGGGGATCTGCCCGGTTTCGTCCCCGAGCAGATCGCGGCCGTGCCCGAACCCTCGACCTGGGCCATGCTGCTTCTCGGCTTTGCCGGCGTCGGCCTGGTGGCCTACCGCCGCAGGTCGAAGGCCGTCGTGTTAGCGAACTGAACGTTCGGCGGTCACGTCTGCGCGCTGCGCGCCAACCGCGCCAGCATTTCGGTCACCCGTCGCTCCGGATCGTCGGGCGCGCGCGGATCGCGTGGAAGGTTGCGCGGAAGATTACGGGGAGGAAAGCTGCGCCACATCGGTATGTCCTCGTCGGAGAACATCGATGGCGACGGCGACCTCCGTTCGGTATCGACCGAATCCCAGATTGCGCGGCGATCGCCGCGAATTTCCGGCTGCACGAGGCGTGAGCGGCCGAACCTGAAGATCAAGCTCGCCGTGATGCCCGCCAGCGCCAGCGCGCCGGCCATTGCCAGCAGCAGCTGCTGCATCGATGCCGTTTGCTTGTCCGGCGAGGAATCGGCTGCAGCGAGTGCGACCGGAGTGATGGCGGGCTGCGGCGCCGGCGTCGCGTTAGCTTGCAGGCTTTGGGTTTGCTCGCTTTGGGTTTGCGGGCTTTGCGCTGGCTCGGCCGTGGCAAGGCGCGGACCGCTCGACGGACTGACGCCGGATGATTCCGGCCAGCGCGAGGCGACATGCGATAACGGTGCCGCCGCATCCGGCGCGACCACGCGTTGGCCATTTGCAATGCTGGCAACAGGCACGGCACCCGTGGTTTTCGGTTCGCTCAAATCCTCGACGCGCGCCTGCGGCGCGGTCAATTCGGCGCGGGCATCGGCGATCGATCCGCGCACATAGGTGTTCTGCGGCGGCGAAGCGGGATCGGCCGCAACCGGCGTTGCCGGCGCTGATGCTGCAGATGAAGAATCGTTCGGCGTGGTGCGCGCGGATTTGTTTTTCTCTTCGCCGATGTACCAGCAATTGCGCTTGGTGGCGCGATCGACGCGGTAATACCAATGGCCGCCTGCCGGCAGAGGTCCTTTTGGTCCCGACAAACAAGCATTCGCTGTTTTGGCGCTGGCTTCCGTGGCGCTATCCTCCTTGGCAGCGTTCTCCGCCACGGCGGCGAAACTGGTTCCAGCTAAAATGCTGGCGAAAATCGCCGACACGAATTTGGCTGAACGGTTTGACATGGCCATCCCCGGTAATGCTACGCGACGCGTCACGCCCGGGTTTTCGTTAAAGACTTGGGTCGTAATGGGCCGCAATTCCGGAGCGGGTAGGGCATAATTGGGGCTCGCCGGCCCCACATAAGAGCGGGCGAGGGCCTAGAAAACGGGCATGGATGTCATTGTTTCGATGCTGTCCAGGTTCCGCCGCAGCCGGTCGATTGCCTGAAAGTACCGGAGCCGCTGCGGCCCGAGAAGCGGCCGGAGCTGGTAACGATGACGCCGTTGAAATTGCCCGTGGTTTGCGCCGCGCCGCTGGCACTGACGGTTCCGGTAACACCCTGGGCGATAATTCTGCCGCTGGTCACGGCCACGGCGCCGGTCGTGGTGCCGCCGCAGCCCACGGAAATAACCATCCATGCGCCGTCGAAATTGCCGCCACCACCGCCGTTTCGCGAGGCACGGCGCGGTTCCTCGGGTTCGGCCCTCGGCTTGCTGCGCCGCGCGGGCCTTTCGCTCTCATCCGCCCGCGGCGTTGCGCGAGATCCGGACAGCGACTTTTCGTCATTGCCGATGCTGCCGCCGGCGCTGCCGGATTGCGCGAAGCTGGCGCCTGCACCGATCGCAAAAATGCAGGTGATGCAGAGCAGGGTGGTTTTGATCGTGCGCTGAGCGGTGGTTTGCATAAGCGGCTGCTTCCAATCTCTTGAATATTAATTCGGTGATCCGATCTGTGGCTTGATCGTCGCGACCCACTCCAAAGGCATGGAAGTTATTGTTTCGATGCGGCCCATGTTCCGCTGCAGCCGTCCGATCGCCTGAACGTTCCGGAGCCGCTGCTGCCCGAGAAACGGCCGGAGCTGCTCCAACTCAAACCGGAGACGGATCCACCTGATGTCGTGGAGCCGTTTGGACTGACCTGACCGGAACTCAGTTCTCCCGTGATCCTGCCGCTGCTGATCACGAATCGCTCGGTAGCGTCGCCGCAACCCACGGATTGGGAAATCCAAGCTCCGTCAAAATTGCCGCCGCCACCTCCGTTCTTCCGTGAAGCGCGACGCGGTTCCTCGGCTTCGGGCTTGGGCTTGCTGCGCCGTGCGGGTTTCTCGGCCTCAACCGCGCGTGGCGATACACGCGAGCCCGACAGCGATTTCTCGTCATTGCCGATGCTGCCGCCGGCACTGCCGGATTGCGCGAAGGCGGCGCTTGTTCCGAACGCGGCGGAGATCATCAGGCAGAACAGGCCAGTTCTGATCGAACGTTGCAAGGCGCTTGGCATAAACAAATGCTTCCAATCTTCTCGAATGAAAAAATTACCGCCCGGATCCGTCCGCACAGACCGCGCCGATCACGCGGCAGGATTTGCCCGTCTTGTTGCACTCGCCAAGCGCGGCCTCCTTGGCGCGCTGGATCGTGTCGCGCTGGACCAGCGAGTAGGAATTGCCCGACACTGCGAATGCGCCGCAGCGTCCCCCATAGAAGCTCAGTTCGAGCGGACATTTGCTCGATCCGCAATTCTTCAGCGCATCATCGACCGCCGCGCGCCGCGAAGCGTGGTTCCACGACATGCCCCATTTGTTGTTGTCGGGGCCGTAGACGATCGAGGCCCAGGGTTTCAGGTCATCCATCTTGCGCAGCCGCGTCAGCACGCCCTCGGTGGCTTCGCCGGTCGGCGTCATGCTGGTCTTTTCCTGGAATTTGCCGATCGCAACGCGCATGCCGTTCTTGCTGTCGAGCGGTTCGGGATCGAAATTGTGTTCGTAGAGCCGGTCGCTCAATTCCCGCAGCAGCGTGACATCCTTGATCGGGATCCGGTCGGGATCGGCCCGCAACGTGCTGGAGAGTTGTTGTGCCGGCGGTGGCGCGGCGGCAACCTGTGGCCCGGCGGATGCGCTCGGCGCGACAAAGTAGAAGGTGCCGTCGATCGGCGAGGACGACACCCAGGGCTGCTGCGAACCGCCGGTATCGCGCTTCACCGCAAGCCCGACCCGGTTGAAGGTCTGAAAGATATCGAGGCCCGATTGCTTGATCGTCGAGGCCAGCGCCTTGGTGTAGGGGCTGTTGCCGTCGCTGCCGTCCTGCGCGACGTTGCCGGGCTGGGTCGCGTAGGAAATCAGCGTGCCTTCCGGCGCGCGCATCTGGGCGAGGCCGCCGTCGGAGGCGCGCAGGCCCCGTGCGCCGAACGGGTTGTTACGGCAGGCGTCGAGGATCACCATGTTGAGCCGGGTCCCCGAGCCCTGCATCTGGCGCAGCACGAGGTTGACGTCCACCATCTGGAAATCGACATCGGCCTCGCGCGTCGGATTGGCGCTGACCGGCACCAGATAATTCGAACCGGCGACCTGCACGCCGTGGCCGGCGTAGTAAAACAACGCGACATCGGCGCCCTGCACCTGGCGGCCGAAATTCTGCACGACGCTGTCCATGGCCGATTTATCGAGATCGAGCTGGGCGCGGCCGCCGATCAGCGTGAAACCGAGGCCGCTGAGCGTGTCGGCCATCAGCGCCGCATCGTTGCGGGGGTTGTCCAGCCTGGTGACGTTTTGGTAGGCGGAGTTGCCGACGATCAGTGCGATGCGTTTTTCGGCGGCGGCTGGCGCGGCCGATAGCAGCGACAGCAATGCGGTCAACGCTGCGAACGTGCAAATTCTACCGGCGTAAGCCCTGCGCATCCCCAATGCTCCCCAGCAATATGTCGCCAGATTACCAGCCGGCGCGACCCACGAAAAGTGGTGCCACGGCTCCGGGGCGACTTATGTGCTGTATGTCACATGGCCGGTAAGCCAGGACGCCTCCAACAGGCGCCGCGAACAAGGACGGATCGGGCAGGGGATGCCGGGGCTCCGCGCCACACACAACTGTCATCACCCGCGAATGCGGGTGATCCAGTACGCCGCGGCTTCTCGGTTCAATCATCGGCGTCTCTGGGATACTGGATCGCCCGCTCACCGTGCGCGATTGCGCACTCGGGCGGGCGATGACACTGAATATGGGTCCGCGTTCCCGCGACGCATTGCGCCCGAGTCTTGCTTGAAACTTCACCCCCTTCGAGACAGAGGGCGCAGGGAATGCCGGATGCGCGCTGCACCCGCGGTCTCGCGTGCAAGGTGCACAGAAAAGTGCGCACACGAGCATACAGGTTCAGCGGAGAACATCCGACATTCCCTGCGCAATGGCTTTACGGCTTATACGTGATCTCCCCGGTGAGCCATGCACTTTTGCCACCGTTGACGCCAGACTCGGGGCGTCAGGACCACACGACTTCGCCGTACGCGTCAGTCGCGCTCGTCAGTCGCAACTGTTGCGTCCACCGCAACCCGTCCCTCGCCAGCGACGATGGCCAACGCCCCTTGTGAGCGGGACGGGATGGCGAGGATGTATGCTGTTTTGGATTTCGGATAAAGCGAAATATTTTCTCTTTTAGGTCTTGACGAGATTTCTGACAATCAGAAGTGAATTGCCCGTCGTGCTGATTTGCCGCGCCTGCTGCCTCCACATCGTCATTGCGAGCCAACGGGTCGCGCGCATGCGTGCCCCGTTGGCTCGCAATGACGGCAATAGAGTCGCTCCACACACAACTGTCGTCGCCCGCGAAGGCGGGTGATCCAGTACGCCGCGGCTTCTCGAATATTCAATGATCGTCTCTGGAATACTTGTATGGGGCATGGTCAAGAGGAATCGTTGGTCATTGCGATCATCTCCTTGTTCGATGGGGGGCGACATCTCGTCGTCTCGACGTCAAGACGGCTGCCTGGCGGAGCGGCGGT
>Ga0307517_10000771_pt1 | contig 55082 bp, 54 predicted proteins | sample 23_EM_MG_FD_194515 | JGI IMG/M metagenome (GOLD analysis project Ga0307517, IMG submission 194515) | Populus trichocarpa ectomycorrhiza microbial communities from riparian zone in the Pacific Northwest, United States - 23_EM | ecosystem: Host-associated > Plants > Roots > Unclassified | place... | reverse complement strand
TCGCAAGTGCGTAGTCATGTAAAAGCTATGAGTCAAGCGACATCATAGTGTGAAACCCAATATACCTTATGACTCATAACTATGAGTCATGTGAAATCTGCCTTGCTTAGTCACGATTTGTGACAGCTTATGTCTTGGGGTTCACACTGTAGTTGGAACACTCCAGCAATAATTGTACAAAGTTTTGGCAGTGCACACTAGCTATGTCTGGATTACTATAACTCTTGCTGCACTTTTAGTCATGCATGGCACAGCGGGAATGACTTTGGCTGACCAATTGCCTCACGGGATGAAACTACTCCCGGGACTCGGATCCTAAAACATGCTGTAGATGTTCCTCGATACTTGAGTAGTGCGCTGCGATGCTATATATCAGCAAAAAAACTCGATTTTGCATCCACACACATCTGAACGCACCCTGTAGTGGAGTTTGCATCTGGTCAGCATCCTGTGCATCCCATGAATTCAGTTTTAAACTTCAGAAGCCAAAATAGACATGTAAATGTTGTCCGTTAGGGCTGAAAATTCATGTTTGTCTACGTAATTGTTAGATTAATCTTAAAATGAAACAGGTTTTTTGATTACATAACTTCAAAAAAATTGTCCCACAGAACGCAGCCAGAAGATGCAGGATGCGCTGAAATGCAAATAACGCAAACTGATTTTTTTTGCTGATGTACTATTCCGAGATCTTTGATGCTGAGGGAATATCTCAGGGTTAGCTTTGGAATGAGTAAACTTAACTCCCTCCCTCTTCTCTTCTGTTATAGTAATGACTATCATACATCCCCTATTAATTCCTCCCTCCTTTTAGAAAAGAATAAAAATTGCCCACTCTTTGGGCACTAGTATGTATGCAGGCTGGTAGGGTTTAAAACCTATCCGGACTGCCGTGGTATGATTCCCGCATGAGAGATCCTTCTTAATAGGCATTAGTCTCACATTCCACCTGCTCGTACAAGGCCCTGCGATAAAAAAGGTGCGGGCGATAAAAAACTTGAAGAGAAAAGTAAGGCTAACAAGGTCCCTGAATCCCGTATACTAATGGAGAACACGTTCCCTGACCAGGGTAGCCCGGCTGGGCTGCTTGTATGGCAATGTAGCATTTGAAAAAATGTGAATAAAAAAAACCTTGTCAAGGGCATTCTATCTCATACATTCTCCTGGCTTTCGGGGTGGCTGGTATTCACCGTATCGGCACTAAAACTTGCTCCCACAACTCTCCTACAAGGTAGCATTTCACATTATCCCTTGCCACTTCTCAGTAGGTGGCAAAATTTCGAGCGAGCAGGTCATTTATAGTGCACAATCATAACTCCCAATCCACGTCATGATCCCTCGCCCATCGTCCATTGTCGCTAAGACGAGCTGAGTTGCCTTCTGCTCTGCTAGGAGGCTGTAGGATTCTGGTTTCCGGTCTTAGCACTGGACAGAGTGCCCCAGTGAGAGGAAAGGGAACTGAGGGTAGAAGGAGACCAGGGAAGGACGGAATGTCCCTGCCGGCCTACTAGGAGTCGACAGATATTTGCCAGCTTGATCACTCTTTAGGAGTTGTAGATAAGGTATAGGTTGGAAGAGCTTACTAGCAGGGACCCGGGTAGGGAGATGAAGAATTTGAGCAACACACACTAGCAACCAAGAGACGTAGGGATAATAGCAAGCTCCTTTTTGAGAAGAGACCTTCAAGCGTATTCGGGTCGAGGCTGGGAATGCGTGGATTGTGATGGAGAAGATATACCAACCTACCCTGAGCACTTCTTTCCAGAATCGCAGACCATGAGGGTAATATATGAACATCATCTGGGACCATGGGTGAAGGGTTTGGTTGCATAGCTCGTCCTTCGAGGTTGAGCGGTACTCATGGAACGGGGGCCATTTTCGGAGTTAAAAGACTCCATACTACTACTACAGTACGGGGACAAAAGGGTTCGTCCGATGCTCTTTTTACACCAAAAATAGACATTTTTAAACAAATAATTCTCCACACTACTTATATGAAAACACTTGAAATATTTCCACCCGCTAGGGAATCACTATCTATTAAAACCTTTGCAAGTAGAAGTGTAAGGAATCAAAGCTGTTCCGGTTGTTCATGATTGAGTCAATAAGTGTGAAGGCTACTTAAATTTTTGTATGGGGCTCCATACAAAAAGGTACATAGGAACCAATACCAGATTCTTAAACGACTATTTCTCCATCACTTGGTAATATTTAAGGATTCTGTAACCTTCTTCATGTTATCTACAGGTTTGCTAATGCAAGGACAAATTTTCACTGATTCTCATAGACGTTGCGCAATGAGAGAGGGTGGTGAAGATGGCCACTTTTGGTGTAAAAAGGACATCGGACGAACCCTTTTGTCCTATTACTGTACAAGTGTATCCAATTCCCTCGAAGAACAAGAACTAAGAAGTGTGGATAGCCTCCCAAACTGGCTTTTGGGCTGGCATGTTTGGTGGGCGGTAGCATGAACGGATGACCTTCAATAAGCCGTGTGGGAACTAGCCATCGCAAAACCCTAGCTAAAAGCTAGAATTCAAGTCGCTTCCGAGTGTCAAAAATGCATGCACTTCAGATTCTTTTCCCAGTATCAAAACAACCCCCACGTCTAAACAGGGGAGAGTGATGAAGCCTAAGGGCCTGTTTGGCAAAAATGGGACCGTTCCGTTGGGCGACCGTTTCTGCTCTGAAAATCGCATTCTCTCCGTTTTGAAACGGAAGGAAAAGGGTCATTTGTATGGGGGAACGGAACGGAACCGTTCCCACCAAACAGGCTCTAAGGGAACGCACAAAATATGAAGCAAACGAAAGTGCGATCACAATAGACTCTAAGCGGAGCGGTCAAGGATGGAGGAACGGTGGACTACCGTAGAAACTCCTACAATCGGCCCATGTGCTATGTCGTTGGAGTTGCCTCCTCTGGCAAGGTCTGGTGCTTTTTTGTTTTTTTATGTCTCTCAGAGGGGCTGAGCAGCTCACTCTTTCCTGTGTTTTTTGCCCCCTTTTCCAGAGTAGGGAATTTCCAACGACATAGCACATGGGCCGATTGTTGGAGTTTTTACGGTAGATGGCTGTCAACTCTCTAGCTAAGGACAAGCCAGGATATATATATCTCCTTCTAACTAGCAACAACGAAATTGTGCGAAAGATAGTGAAGAATATGCAGAGTGGATTCAAAAGCCAAAAGAAAACAAAATAAGAGCAGATAATATGATCACGGAAACCCCAAGACAAGCTCCGTTATCTGAATAAGACAGAAATAGCCCCCCACCCACTCCGAACTCTAAATCACAAATCCCAACTCAGCTAGGTAAAAAAAATCGCTACAGTGGTTCGGGGAGGTATATGGTAGGTTGCGGTGGATATGTGCATCCCTATTGGACGCGATTACCCTCGATCAAAAGAAAATACTGGTGTTAGAGTTGGGTTTCTGGGGTTGGATTACTTCGGGAGAAAAGGAGGAAAGGCGATCACCACGGGGCGGCGTGGTAAGTGACGGGAGGGTATTGGGTGGGAATCGGAAGAGTCATGGCAATGATAAGACACAGGTTTATGGGGCTGTGGCACATGCTGTCGCTACTCGGGGATGGAATAGAGGCTATACCTGTTCGGCGCCCGACTGTTCTGGGAGGGGCGAACCACCGGGGCTGTAGTAACGCTGCCGCCCCCGATAACGGGTGCTTAGTAGCCCACCAGGGCGGTGTGTGGCCGCCATTATCTGGCGTATTAGGGCTAAAGTCATCCCGTCCGAGTAGTATTTTGACCACTCCCTCGTGCCCCTCCCGGGCAGCTCACTAGAGTGGTTTTCGGCCGCCCTCATCTGATTCGCCGGAGCCGACGTCGTCCCGCCCGAGTAGTATTTTCACTACTCCCTCGTGCTCCTTCCGAGCAGCACAACAGAGTGGTGTTTGGCCATAGGCATTTGGTTTGTCGGGATTGACGTCGCCCCGTCCGAGTAGCATTTTCACAACTCCCTCGTGCCCTTTCCAAGCAGCGCAATAGAGTGGTGTAAGGCCGGACTTATCTGGTTGGTTAGGGTTGACGTCTCCTCGTCTAAGTAGTATTTCTACCACTCCCTCGTGCCCATTCCCAGCAGCCCACCAGAGTGGTGTTCGGCCGTACTTATCTGGTTTATCGGGGTTGATGCCGTCCCATCTGAGCAGTATTTCTACCACTCCCTCGCGCCCGCTCCAGGAAGCGCAGCAGAGAGGTGTTTGGCCAAAATCATCTTGTTTTTCGGGTTTGACGTCGTCTCGTCCGAGAAGCATATTCACCACACCCTCATGCCCACCCCGAGCAGCACGGCACAGCGGTGTTTGGCCGACATTGTCTGATTTTTCAGGGTCGATGTCGTCCCGTCCAAGCAGTACCTGTACCGCTCTCTCATGCCCATTCCAAGCAGCCCACGCGAGAGGTGTCCCACCCGTGCAGTCTGTTTGGTTGATATCACAACCTTCCACTTCTATTAAACCAACCACAATCTCAACAATCCCGAAGGCAGATGCACAGTGCAGACCACTGAACAGGAAAGGTTTATGATAATTATGAGCGTACCAATTCGGCCTCTGCGCTTTTAATAGAATCTCAGTGGATATGTGATTATCCAAGTTGTCAAATAGCTTCAGAGCAAGCAATTTCGTGCATTCTGAAAGGTGCCTTTTTGCGTGCATTCCCCAATATAAAGAAGAATATTTGACAAAGGGCGTACTTCGGAGATCAGGAGAGGGATTCGTCGAAAGAGCCTTGACCTGCTGCGAATTCAGATAACTTAAGCAGATCTCCGCGATTGTCGAGTGAGCACTACAGAAAAGCTCGGGATGAGCCCGGAGGTATTCTTGAAGGGTAAAGTGGATTAATCGGACTGTGGAAGCCTTCTTATCTAGGACAACGAGTCCTTGGCAACAGGCTAATAATGTCCCAATTGAAGAGACATTGTCGGGATTGAGATTCGGGGACCCTATTTCCACTGCCAGGGCATGACACAGTTCATAGGGTTTCAAGGGACGCTCTGCGTGAGAGATCCACATTAAAGCGGCCATCCCGAGTCTCGATCTCTCCCCACCCTGCCCTTTTATCCGGCCCAGTGTTGCACCATAAGCATCTCCCAACCCCAATCCATCGGTCATTGCGTTGAGCTTTTGTCGCCTGCGGTAGATCGTAGTTTCTTGCAGGATCACATCGATATTTAGCGAGACGAGCAGGAATCTAGATGTGTATCTGTTAGTGGGTGATTTAAGGTAGCTTCCCAATTGCCCTAACTTCTACCTACATTTCAGAAATATCATCTGGAATTTTCTTCAGAATCTCTGCCTCAAGACTACTATCCATCTCATCTGGTGTTGTGTCCTCACGCAGCCTAGTGCGAATATATGTAATGATATCACCTCTCTTGGGACTTATGGACACACTTGTCACTCCTCTCCCAAGACACCTTCCAATCTCAGGCCGAATGTGAGGTCTCCCTGTCACGAACACTCGAGTGCCTGGAGACCTTTCGAGAACCAGGTTTAGTGAATCGAGGAGTTTGACTCGATATCCAGCTACACATTCATCGATAGCGTCGACGCATATGAATGTGGGCTTTTTGGAAGATGCGGTTTGTAGCATCCTCACAATATCCGAAAGTTGCGGTCCCCGCCCACCGATGACCTTCTTCTGATCCTCATAAGCTTTCGCTATCTCCCCTGGCACCTCTTCTAGCCCCCCCACAACCTGTTTGAGCAGGGCGCCCAGCATGCTCGTCGGTGACTGTTCCTTTTGAGCGGCAAAGTCAAAATAAAAACATGCGACAGTAGCACTTCGTCCTCCAGCCTGATCACACAACCTGTCAATCACCAATGAGCTAGCATCACCTCTTGTCAGCCTTTCCTGCCTTTCTTCGATTCCATAAGGTCGTCCTTCTTACCTAATATAACTTTTTCCAACTCCCGGGTTTCCATAGCAAAACAAAACTGCATTACTAGATTCACCTCCTTCGCCACCGGTACACCAGCTTCTAAATTCCTTCGTTTGTAAGAGCCATTCCCCCACATTTTCCACCCGGCTAGCTTGAATGTCTTGGTGCCGGAGCCTGGGCTCTAGCGGGGACAGCCAGGCTAGGATACTAGATCGGTCGTCGGCAGCCGTAAAGTTATTCGACACGTTGACCGTTACAGGGTTGAAAGAGTTTATGTTATTGCTGGAATGCTGGTATTGTGACATTTCCTGTTCTCGCTCGCTGGCTAGGATATTGAGGGTGATGGATGATGGAGTTGCTGCGGGGATTTTTTGAAAGGACCAACTACGACAACGTACGCCAAGAGCTCACACAAGAAAAACACGATCGTCCGCGCACGACTCCAGGGCGAGTTGCTCAATAATTCATTTAAACTATAAAGTTAGGGAGCGACTACTCATCCAGACTTGCACAACCGTAAGGCATTACACTCCAGAGGTAAGCCAACTCAACTCGCCTATCCCGCAGTGCATGAGTAGGGATGTTCGCTCGCTAACTCACGCACTCAACCAACTGATGGTAAAGGCACAAGTACGAGTAGATATAAATCACACCTCGCCTTCTTCCCCGGATCACCACACGTATCCATCTTCTTCCGCGTATATCTCCCTTCCACCTTTTGCGTACTCTTGCGCTAACAACAGAAAGACAAAGACTCCCACTGTTCGTAGCCTCTGGGCATGCAACTCTTTCACTCTTCCGACTGACGTATTGTCCGTTAAAAAAATTAGCCGAACACCACGATCGACGGTAACGCAACCCTCTTCATCATCCCTCATTTTGAACACCACTTAAAGGAATTCCCCCCATCGACCAAAATCAAACCAATTTTCCTAATTCTTCTTTTTTTTTAACGAAACCATGCCTCCTGTTCTTCGCAGTCATGCCAAAAAGCCTATTCCCTCCCATCACCTCTCTGAGTTTACCAGGGGGAGAATTTTCGGGTTACACGAGGGTCAAATGGGGTATCGCCAAATTTCCCAATACCTTAATATCCCCCTCTCTACTGTTAGAGATACAGTCTTGAGAGCAGATCAAAAGGGCAAGGAGAGAAAAGGCAGAGGAAGACATCCTAAAACTACCAAGTTGCAGGATGATGCCATGATGGAGGAAGCTCTCAGCAATCGCAATACTAGCTATTCTGAGATTGCTAAGAAAGTGGCTCCCAATGTTTCTGGTGCAACAGTGAGAAGAAGACTTGCACAAAAGCATCTGAAAAAGTGAATAGCACAAGAAAGGGTTTGTTTGGATGAGGATCTAGCTCAAGGGAGATTGGAATGGGCATTGGCTCATAGACATTGAACTGGAGAGATGTGGAGAAGAAGAGCAATGTGGAGAGATGAGGTAACTGTTGAGAGAGGAAGATTGGTCATATGATGGTTGTTTTTATGGTCAAACTCATGGTCTCTTTTTGCCTGTTTTTCCTGATCCTACTTCTGCTGGAGAGGTTACTGGAAAGTCTCGCGAAGGGTCCTGTCAATGAGGTCAAAAAAGCTATAGAGAAAACAACCCCCGCGTCTAAACAGGAGGGAGAGGCAAAACGGAATTGTGGGAAAGATAGTGAAGAATATGCAAAGTGGATTCAAAAACCAAAAAAAGGCCATAATAAAAGTAGATATGATGACGGAAATCTCAAGCCAGGTTCCATTATCTAAATAGGACAGAAATAGCCCCCCACCCACGCCGAACTCTAGATGACAAGTAGAATATCACAAATCCTAACACAGCTAGGTAAAAAAAACCTCTATTGAGGTTCGGGTAGGTGTATGGTAAGTTGCGGTGGATATGTGCATCCCTATTGGATATGATTATCCTTGACCGATTGGAAATACCGGTATTAGAGCTGGGTTTCTGTAGTTGCCTTGCTTCCGGAGGAAAGGATAGAAGGCGATCACTACGGGGCGGCGGCGTGGCAAATAGCGGGAGGGCGCTAGGTAGGAATTGGAGGAGTAATGGCAATGATAACAAGAGACATGTTTATGGGGCTGTGGCACATGCTGTCACTACTCAGGGATGGTATAGAGGCCATACCTCCTCGGCGTTCGACTATACCAGGAGCGGAAGGCCACCGGGGCTATAGTAACGCCGCCGCTCCTAGATAACGGGCGCTTAGTAGCCCGCCAAGCTAGTATGTCGCCGCCATTATCCGGTGTGGCAGGGCTAAAGCCATTCCGTCCAAGTAGTATTTTGGCCACTCCCTCGTGCCCATTCCGAGCAGCCCAACAGAGTGGTTTTTGGCCGTTCTCATCTGGTTTGTTGGGGTTGACGTCGTCCCGTCCGAGTAGCACTTTCACCACTCCCTCGTGCCCATTCCGAGCAGCCCACCAGAGTGGTGTTCGGCTGTTGTTATCTGGCCTATCGGGGTCAACGTCACCCCGCCCGAGTAGCATTTTCACCACTCCCTCGTGCCCATTCCAAGCGGCACAATAGAGTGGTGTGTGGTCATAGTTGTTTGGTTTGTCAGGGCTGACCCCGTCCCGTCCGAGTAGCACCCTCACCACTTCCTCGCGCCCATTCAGAGCAGCACAACAAAGTGGTGTCTGGCCGTCCCCAGCTAGTTCGTCAGGGTTGACACCGTCCCGTCCAAGCAGCACTTTAACCACCCCATCATGCCCATTCCAAGCAGCACAACAGAGTGGTGTTCGACCACACTCGTCTGGTTTGGCAGGGTTGACACCGTCCTGTCCAAGTAGCATTTTCACCACTCCCTCGTGCCCATTGCAAGCAGCCCACCAGAGTGGTGTTTGGCCGTACTTATCTGATTTATCGGGGTTGATGCCGTCCCACCCAAGTAGTATATCCACCACTCCCTCACACCCACTCCAGGAAGCGCAACAGAGCGGTGTTTGACCGAAATCATCTTGTTTTTCGGGGTTGACATCGTCTCGTCCGAGAAGCATTTTCACCACCCCTTCGTGTCCATTCCGAGCAGCACGACACAGCGGTGATTGTCCGACATTGTCTGATTTGTCGGGGTCGATGTCGCCCCGCCCGAGTAGTATCTCCACCACTCTCTCATGACCATTCCAAGCAGCCCACAAGAGAGGTGTCCCACCCGTGCAGTCTGTTTGGTTGATATCACAACCTTCCACCCCTACTAAACCAATCACAATCTCAACAATCCCGAAAGCAGATGCACAGTGTAGACCACCGAACAGGAAAGGTTTATGATAATTATGAGCGTACCAATTGGGCCTCTGCGCTTTTAATAGAATCTCAGTGGATATGTGATTATCCAAGTCGCCAAATAGCTTCAGAGCAAGTAATTTCGCGCATTCTGAAAGGTCCCTTTTAGCGTGCATTCCCCAATATAAAGAAGAATATTTGACAAAGGGCGTGTCTCGGAGATCAGGAGAGGGACTCGCCGAAAGAGCCTTGACCTGCTGCGAATTCAGATAACTTAAGCAGGTTCCCGCAATTGTCGAGTGAGCACTACCGAAAAGCTGGGGATGAGCTCGGAGGTATTCTTGAAGGGTAAAGTGGATTAACCGGACAGTGGAAGCCTTCTTATCTAGGGCAACGAGTCCTTGGCAGCAGGCTAGTAATGTCCCAATTGAAGGGACATTGTCGGTATTGAGATTCGGGGACCCTATTTCCACTGCTAGGGCGTGACACAATTCGTTTGCGTTCAAGGGCCGCTCCGTGTGAGAGATCCACATTAAAGCAGCCATCCCGAGTCTCGATCTCTCTCCACCCTGTCCCTTTATCCGACCTAGCGTTGCATCATAAGCGTCCCCCAACCCTAAGCCATCGGCCATTGCGCTGAGCCTTTGCCGCCTGCGATGGATTGTGGTTTCTTGCAGGATCGCATCGATATTGAGCGAGACGAGCAGGAATCTAGACGTGTATCTGTTAGTGGATAATTTAAGGTAGCTTCCCAATTGCCCGCACCCCCACCTACATTTCAGAAATATCTTCCGGAATTTTCTTCAGGATGGCCGCCTCAAGACTGCTATCCATCGCATCTGGTGTTGTGTCCTCGTGCAGCCTGGTGCGAAGATATGTAATAATATCATCTCTTTTGGGGCTTACGGACACACTTGTTGCTCTTCCAGCAAAGCACCTTCCAATCTCAGGTCGAATATGGGCCCGCCCAGTCACGAATACTCGAGTGCCCGGGGACTTGTCGAGAATCTGGTTTAGCGAATCAAGAATCTTCACTCGATATCCTGCCGCGCACTCGTCCAGAGCGTCAATGCATATGAATGTGGGTTTTTTGGAAGAGGTAGTCTGCAGCATCCTCACGATACCGGAAAGTTGCGGTCCCCGCCCACCGATGACCTTTTTCTGGTTCTCATAGGTTGTCGCTAATTCCCCTGGTACCTCTTCTAGCCCGCCCACGGCCTGCTTGAGCAGGGAGCCCAGCACGCTCGTCGGTGACTGTTCCTTTTGGGCGGCGAAGTCAAAATAAAAACATGCTACCGCGGCATTCTGCCCCCCAGCCTGATCACACAACCTGTCTATCACCAATGAGCTAACATCCCGGCTTGTCAGCGCCGGCCCCTTTCCTTTGATTCCTTGAGGTCGTTGTTACCTAATAAAAGTTTTCCCAACCCCTGGGTTTCCGTAGCAAAACAAAACTGCGTTATTGGATTCACCTCCCTCACTGCCGGTATACCAGCTTCTGAATTCCTTGGTTTGTAAGAGCCATTCCCCTATATTTCCGACCCGGCTAGCTCGAACATCCTGGTGCCGTAGCCTAGGTTCTAGTGGAGAGAGCCAGGCAAGGATACTAGATCGGTTGTCGGCAACAGTAAAGTTATTCGACACGTTGACCGTCGTCACGGTGTTCAAAGAGTTTTCGTTATTGCTGAAGTATTGGGACATTTTCTGTTTTTTGTTGTTCTGGATATTGTGGATGATGGGTGATGGGGACAGTAGAATAACTGGGAGGCCGAAGAAAGGCGGGGTCTTTTGTGGAGTCTCATGGGCCGTCCAATCAATCTCCTCCAATCTAGACTCGAGCTCAGTACAAGTCCGTCCCAACAACACCCTGCCAACTCCCGTGCCTACCGCATCAGTAGCTCAGCAGTAAATAAAACATCTCTTCACGTGTTATCCTGGAGCGCGGTATAGTACTGCGCCAATCTTGCACCAGGAGGTATCAATCCCTCTTGCCAGAACAGTGCCAGAAAGTGCGCGGGAGTGGTAGGTCTACAGCATACAACACAAAAAGGCTCGAAATTATGCTACCCGGGAGCCGAGCCACGAGAACATACTCCCACTACCGGTATGTAGCGCGTTGCATACCTGTAGTTGGATTATCCCGCGCAAGTGCGACTACAGATTTTGGGAGGTGGACCAACTTTTGCGTAAAAAGTTCTTTGGCCAGTCAGGTCGTCGCAATGGCGAGAGGGTATCATGGGCTAAGTTGACCTTAGGGGAAAATATACTCTCCTACCGGATAACGTTATAGGGCGATATTGCGCCTGTGGATTCTATGCTACAGTATTGGTGTCGACGGGGTCAGCATCGTATCATTAAGAAAATATCCCTACATCTTTTTTGCGGGATCCCATTACGGTATCCCCACAGCTCTTCATCAATTTTTGTTGGTTATTGTGATTGGGACTTTCCTAGGGCAATGCAAGGGTTTGAAGGAGAAACCGAATATCTACCCAGGTATTATATACTCGAGTAGATTCACCGGGAACTCTTGACAATGAAAATATTTAGAGGGGAACTTGCGAATAGCTACGGTAGGATTAATTCCATAGAGCAACCTTGCACACAAAAAAAAGCTTCTTATTAGAAGAGATACTAGTGATGAACCATAATACAGTACCGTACTCTTCTCACATTATGTAAACATTCCCCTCACGAAACCTGCGAAGAACGTTGCCTAAGGCCCCTGCTACTCCCTCCATACCAGTCCAATTCTCAGAAATGAAACCCGGCTTACCACACAGACTGGAACTTTTACGTAAGCTCCTACGCACGGCAGCCTTCATGCCATCGAAGAACGCCATGGCATGACTCAGCCTCAACTTGAAAATTCAAAATCAGCATCTTGGTTTCACCGTCGCACAATCATTCACCCGATAGGAGTAATACTGTCTTGCAATATGATAGTACCATCCAGCCCAAATCTCGCTTACAATCTACAGGAGGAAAACCAGAAAGAGAGCCCGTCTTCTGGACGAAAATGTTTTAGCGTCCTATTCAATTGTGAGTTTTCTTTTCTTTTCTTTTCTTTTTCAGCTCCGGCTGAGAGGAGACAATAAAAAAGAGCGAATAACCAATGTGTGGAGTAAATGGGGAAGAGACGGTTATATTATGATTGCCTAGGCAACAAAAGTACCGTACGGTACTCGTGGATGTTAAAAAAAGCCAGATCATGACGGGATGGCGGGGGAAATCATTCTGGAACAGATCTATGAGTCGAAAACTGGAAGCCTGGATTTACCCGGGAGTTTGAACGGGTGCCGGTACTCTTATAAACCACCGTCACTCGGGTAAACCACTAGTGAAGACGCACCAAAATAAGCTCAATCCAACCCCAACTAAATCCTAATCACCCTAAAAACCTTAAGGCCAATTGCTATCGCCTGATGGTAGCCAGAAACTCCGAAATTTAGCGTATGTGTCATTAACGGCAATTAATTTTGATCTAGCCCCTGTACTGTACAAGCAAGGAAGGCTCAAAGTGTCGAAAAGTTCCTGCCAAACATAGATTTGTATGGGCTCCCGAGGGAAAGGTATTAATGGCATAATATTTTGAAACTTTGGATTTTCACATGCACACCAACAACGCAAAACAGGTCTAATTCGGCTGGAATTTGGATATTGTGAAGTCCAGACCAGCTCCTAATTCCTTGGTGTGATGGGGAATCGGTTGGGGTCAAAATGGCGTCGTCGCGGAGTTGTGAAAATAGCAATTTCTAGGGGGAAAAGGGGAAGTGACTCTAACGCACCTGTATTGTCACCGTACTTGTATGATCTCGTCAAAGTTATTCCCGAAGCCGGTTGTCTCACTAGGCCTGAACTCAATTGAGCGGTAAAGGCCATCGCAGCACAGAACGGGAATAGATGGCCGACTGGATAGATATACACTAGCGTACCGGTAGCAGACCGACACTTTTTACGGGCGCAGCCGAGCTCTGCCAGTACCCATACAACTCCAGTGCCACAAAAACGCTGTCAAACTCTACTCTTCTCTACTCTCCTGCGAAGTTGAGCCTTAACTCGACTTACGCAGGGAGGCTTTCCCTGCAGCAAGACGTTAACCCATGGCCCCCCCCCGAAACGGTGATTAGGGTTGGGCCTTCTCCTACGTCTGTGAATCATGTCTGACCCGTCCTCGCCGCTATTCGAGCGGGAACTTTGGCGGGCCCAAGGTGCCCGGGGTGTCAGGGCTATGGTAAATATGCGCGCGGGGGTTCCTGGGCATTGGCGCTGCGGCTCCTAGTGTGCATTGATTGATGCATCTCTCAGCTGGCTGATGAGTGGGTATCTGCTCGGGTAAACGTTAGAGGTGCAGTAGGGCACTGTAATAAGACAGGTGGGATCTGGTCGCGGCTGGGGCTTGTTCGTGGATGGCTGGTGGCCTCGCCTACCGCACCGTACTCGCAAACGCATGACGTTTGTGAACACAACTGTTATTGCATATGGGCAAAAAATGGGCCGGAGCCTCATGATTTTGGTGTATGCAATAGCAGTTGTGTTCACAAACGTCATGCGTTTGCGAGTACTAGTACTCTGAGGATGTAATCGGAGTGAGTTACCCCGCCCGAGCAGACTATGCCCGCAATACCTGTACTACCCCGGGGCTCGAATACCCAGAACCGATTACCAAACTCTATCCCTTTCGGAGAATATTACGGTAATCACATCGCGAGAATGATACTGCCGAGGCTTGGCCTTGACCAGCATTTGCCAATCGCTTATGTGCTCGAGGAGCGCTGTGGCGGGGAGATGGGATGGAACAGTCGAAAGCAACCCTGTCTGATCTGGACCGTTTGTTGCCCCAACCTCGCCCTCCGACTCTCGGGGTGCGTCCCATTGGACATACGATGATAGCCTGCTTGGATGAATAACCTTCTCACTGCTCATACGATACTTCTGATGCCATATGGATTACTTAACAGTCCAAACTGCACACAGTATGCAGCCACCCAGAGCCAGGGTTCATTTCAGCTGCAAGGTTCGAGCCTCAACACCGATGAGTCCTTCCCCCCCACACTACTCCACCCCACCCAGTCATCCGGATGGGATGGACAAGGCCTGCGGGTAGGCAGACGCTGCCTACCCCCTCGTGCTCAAGCGCTCTACTGGTACTATGAAAACCGGTTTCTCATTTTCTGGATGGACAAAGGCCTCGTGCTGCACATGGTATGGGACAGCACTCACTCATTCAGCACTTGCGATCGGAAAAAGTGCAAAGCCTGTTGGTTAGATTCTGTACCGATAGATAGGGAGGGAGTTGCTCTACGCCACGACATGATCTTTTTATGCATGTTTTTGTTTACTCAGGGTGGGAACCTGATTACCCCGTAAGGTCCGAATAATGGGGTCGACTGGGCCCTTCCGCAACGGTAGGGGTGTAGCCACCCATCTGAAGATTTGCCGGGATGGGTTTGATGTGCAGGATAGGCTGATGACGGTGCTGACTATGCTGATGACTGCAATGGCTACCCCGATAGTGAACTCTGCAAGTCACAGGCATATAGAACCCGAACACAGGGATAAAAAAATTGTATGGCGAATTGCCCGCGCGTATCTGACCGCCCATACAAAATTCGGACTCAAGTGTTCGGGTTCTATATGCCTGTACGATAGCTTGTATTGACAGTGCCCTACCCTCCACCGCTTGAGTTAAGTTATTGCATGAGCCCGTCTCGCAGGGCTCAGCTGCGCCATGGCGGGATCAAGGAATTTCTGGGGAAAAAATCCTCCTCCTCTCCCCTTCCTCTAATCGAGATAAATACCCTCGGTGATGCCCCTCTGCGATTGAAACAGACAGAAGGAAAGAAAAAAAGCTTTACTCTTCCCATACATACAGACAACCGAACACACAATGGCGACCCTCCTCACCCCCACAGTTGCCAATTCTTCGCTGCCAACACAAATTCCCCCTCTTTCGGGATTCGAAGCTTTCATACCTAGCCACCTCACCTCGTTAATCTCATACTCTGGTCTCGGTAATGCGTTCCCGCATATCCTCACCTTCCTTGTTATCTCTACCGCCGCGGCAACTGGTTGGACATACTGGTACGACCAATTCGCATGGCTCTTCCGCCGCTTCTTCATGTCGACAGCGCAGATTCGCTCGCGGGACGAACTCTACGACCACATGATGGCCTGGGTCGCCGAGCAAGAGTTTTCCGCCCGAACACGCTACTTTGTTGCGACAATGGCCTTCGGATCCTTATTCGCCGAGAGCGCCGGTGAGTCTCAAGAGGAGGAAGGACAAGAACCGGATACGCCCTACTGGGAACGGAATCGACGGGCACCGCTGCAGTTCACTCCGGCACCGGGAATGCACTTTTTCAAGTACAAGGGAAAGATCGTGATGCTGGAGCGGATTGTGGAGAACAACGACAAGGCATGGTTCCCGCAGGAGATTCTCGAGTTCTCGATTATGGGTCGGGAGCCGAAATTGCTGAAGGAGATTCTGAAAGACGCGAGGGAGAAGTACCTCATGAAGGATAAGAGCAAGACCGTAGTGCACAGGCCAAAAGCCCCCACGGAGGTTGGTTCACCACCGACATGGGTGCGCTGTCTAGCCCGTCCTAGCAGACCGCTCTCCACCGTCGTCCTGGAACAGAAGCAGAAGGAAATATTCGTCGACGATATCAAGGACTACCTCGAACCCGACACCCAGAAGTGGTACTCGGACCGCGGAATCCCTTACCGTCGCGGGTATCTCTTGCATGGCCCTCCGGGGACAGGTAAATCCTCCCTCAGTTTCGCCGCCGCCGGCCTTCTCGGATTGAAGATCTATGTCCTCTCCCTCGCCAGCAAGACCCTTTCAGACTCGGGATTAGCCGGTCTCTTTGACGCACTGCCGCCCCGCTGCGTAGTACTGCTAGAAGATATCGACACAATCAGCATCGCACAGTCCAGAAAACCCGCCGATGCAACCGCCGAGACCGCAAAGAAGTCAGACACAAGTACCGAAGCCGACACCAGAGTCTCGCTCTCCGGACTACTCAACGTCATCGACGGCGTGGCCTCCCCGGAAGGCAGAGTTCTAATCCTCACAACCAACCACCCGGAAAAACTCGATGCGGCGCTGATCCGCCCAGGCCGTGTGGACATGAAGATCGAATTTAAGCTTGCTGGGGAGGAAGCCATCGCAGGGCTATTCATGAGGATGTACGAGGACTACAGCCGCCCCACCGCTCAGGTGGAGGAAGAACCCCTCGCTGATGCCTCCGGCATACTCACACCGCCCTGCACACCTGCTACCCCCGCCCACGCTGCTGCATCCCCCACCGACCCCGCGCTCATTGCGGAGAAGGAGCTCAATATTCAGAGGAGAAAAGAAGCCGAAATAGTTGCGGAAGAACGCGCTGTGAAGGAGAAGCGCTTGTCAGAACTTGTGGCCAAGTTTGCGCAGATCATGCCACAAGAGGTCTTCTCCCCGGCAGAGATTCAGGGGTACCTGTTGCAGCACAAGAACCGGCCAGAGCGGGCGGTTGAGTGCGCTGAGAAGTGGGTTCGCGATCGAATGGAAGCTAGGAAGGCGGGAAAGATTGACTAATTGACTGAGTGGGTCAATGGGCTTTGGACATGGTGTTATATTTTTCTCTTTATTTCTTTCCTTTTTTACCTCTGTTCATATCCTTGCCGCCGGCTCGATTGGAATTACAGTATTATAGAGATATTGGGGCTTCTTTCTTATATTCCTTCCTTTCATACTTACTTACTGTACTTCTTTCCACATTCACTACTTTTGGGAAAGGCGCTTGCTCGTTTGTTCAATTATTAGTTAAGCTATTCTTTCTTAACTGCTGAGTTTTTTTCTAAAGTTATGTCTACTCCTTTTATTCTCTATACCATAGGTTACCCTCAGTCAACCAACCAATACATATGTCATCGCCACCGCCCTTATAATCTTCACTGCCGTCATCAATCAAGTATTGAAAGACTTATAATATCCTGAGTAGTCCTCTAACCCAGCGCTTCATATGCGATCACTCGAGCGTTCCATCTGCATTGGAGATGATTGGATGAATGAGGCAGAATTTTAAGGTGCGGGTACTGTGTTATGGTGCTCCTCCGCCCTGCGCTCGTTAGTACTCGGGGTGTGCATTTCTAGCACCCAATCTTTAAATCCTATCAACCCACTCCTTTTTGTATCGCATTCTAGCCGATTGCTTACATCGACGACAACGCATTCTCGCCATTAGTGGATACAGAATTAAATTTGTAAACTCGGTTTCCAGGAGGGATTATCCGCTCTGGAAATGACGATTCTAATCTTTAAGTGAGATGCCTACTCTATCTAAAGAACCTGAGCTTGGGGGGGAAGGGCGGGCTAGAGAAGGCTTAATAGTGCCTAATTAAATTAATCCTTCCAGCGTTTAGATAGGGCGATTGCACGTGAGGCGGTACTGTACGGACTCCGGTCTAGACCGTTTAACAATAATTAAGATATTAATCCTTTAGGACAAGGTGGTGTTATTGCAGAACGTTTCTAAGCCAAAAAAAATGAATTTTCCACCGGGTATCGACATTGGGGATAGGTTTAAGTCTGACGGTTTGGGCGGCGGGTCATTGATGGCGCATCGGAGAGTTTATGTCCAGAGCTGGACCATTGCACTACTGCGCACTACGCGGGTGTTTGTCCGCAATAGCAAACAACTCTTATCTAATTAATGTGCAGCTTCTTCCCCTAATACCCCGGTACGGTATCTCGGAACTATGATGTCAGTCGATAAATTTTTCTGGTGAAATGGTGGGGCCAGGCGTTGTGGATATCATACACAAGGCTGCACACTCATGACAGCCCCGGTTTTCCTCTTCTCCAACTCCCCGACATTGCCACGACCCCATTAGGTCTACCTACCCCCACCGCGTTCGAAAGGCCGAACAATAGGGCAAATCCTGGAGCACTTAGGGGTAACGACAGCTCTCCTCCTGTGCCGTAACCAAGAAGTTGATCAGAAATGGAAGCGAACCAAACAAAAATAAACAAAAAAGTATGAATCTATGATATGATAGAAGTTCACGACACTCTGCGCTGAGAGGACGGAGGAGGTTTAGAAGTGTAGGGGATATATAATATCCGATAGTACAGTATGTTAGATTTTCCCGCTTTGAGTTGGATTCGGAGGGTTTTATTATGCTGTAATTTCTGCCGTGAGGGTTTGTGCGAAATACGTGGACAAAACGGTTCACTTCTGCGTTCGATCTACTTCTTGGTACGCCTCCGAATGCTTTAATGTTACTATGATACTACTGGTAATGTGGGATTGGGCCGGAATTCTGCCGGGGCTATCTCCGCTTGAGGCTCTCATAGGGTGTCAGGGCGTTCGGACATAAGGTTCCGGACGTAGGAGGCTCGCTGCTGGATACTGATCAATTTTAGAGCTGGGGTGATGACGCTCGCTGTGGTATTTTTGATGCTGGGGCGGTGCGTCAGGCGGTGCGCGGGATCCCTAAATGACAGCGCGCTGTAGCTGCCTGCTCCCACTGTACCCCAACTTCTCCTCCAGGAAGAGCGATCTATGATGAATACCCGTAAAAACTCCTCTAAGCCCTCGCAACTAAGCCCTCGCAATCCGAGACCAAACGCTTCGAGAAGGAATAGTGTTATCCAGACTGAGTATAGTCTGAGGAGGCTGGGCTTGTCGGATCTCATTAATTGGCATTCATCAGTGTGTTCTCCTACTCTATTGCGCCTTTTCTGGTTTAGACAAGTGATTTCTGAGGTGGATCTATCGAGATTTTACGGTATGTTAGGTGCATGCTGAACCAGGTTGTCCGTGGCTTGGTAGTGATTTCGGAAAATTGCCATCTGAGTTTTTAAAAACTGGAAAAACCCATCACTTGTATCGTAATTGGGAGTGAAAAATCCTAGCACGAGTTTGCCCACAAATCACACATCCCTCTCCGGGGCCGAAAATTCATCCCTTCCCTATTTTCCGATCTCGGCATAGCGCCAAGACCTAACGCCTAGATCCCCCTCTCCAGCAATTTTTTGTCTCAAGTTATCCTGCTACCTTGGCCTGCCCGGGGTGATCGAATCCGCCGCCAGGCATTCACCCAAAGCTTCGTCCGGGAACGATTTGAGCTCACCGAGAAAGAATGCTATTTTGCGACAACCCACTGTTGGCGACTGCTTGGGATGGCCCCAAGGGATGAAGTTTGGGTTGACACATAGCTACCCGGCTGGCGCAATGGTAGCGCGTCAGACTTCTAATTTCTTCCGAAATCGATATCTGAAGGTTGTGGGTTCGACCCCCACGTTGGGTTTTTGTAATTTTTAGTTTGCTCACGTAGGGTAGGAGGTTATGGGATAGCCATCCCGGGTTATCCAGCTAAACAATATTATATCTTTGTTTGTTCCAGTTAATAGGTCCCTACCTACCCTGTTTTTCCCTCCGCCAAAAACCACTCGTGCTCTCATAATACTCCACTGGTCGGTACTTTCTAGTTCCTCCAGCTAGTGACAGTGCTCAATCACACATCCTCACTCGTAAATATTACTTACAGACAGCCGACCGCACCCTCCGCTTTCCCTTCCATACCTACAGCACCTGATGTGCTACGAGTACGGTCGGAAGGCACGCCGCCACACAACCCCCTACCACATACCAACCGCAACACCTTGTGATACTAGACTAGATCATCCCACTAGAGTAAAGCAGGGGAGCACAATGCGTGCTCCTACTTCTGGCCTTTAGGATTTTGGCGTGAGGTAGCGGGGATAACCCTCTGGACGAACGGTGCAGTGTTACTCACCATTCGCCGTCGTGTCAGTCTCTCGTGTGGCGGACATATTTTTTGGCCTGCCTTGAAGCTAAGAGAGTGCAGGGATTCAGGGTATCTTGATTCCGGGCGCTCGTTGCTGACCGACTATTGGATTCGTGGTAGCTTTGCCCATCTACTCCTCAGCGCAGTTCCACACTGCGGGTTACTTGCAACTATTGTAGGTGCAGAAGTGCTGTGAAGATGCGCTCCCCAGGCATAGGTGCAGTGGGTACCCGTGTTCTAGGCACTGGAGTTTGCATACACCACTGTAGAGACTACCCAATGTGCTATACACGGGGGTATAAATAAAGTAAAGCGGAGCGGAGTTCGGCGGAGGGAGCAAAGTCGAAGTGTGGATATTGGATAGCAATGACTCCCTCGAAGGTATCGTACGCGGAGCACAAGGTGGTCTAAGCTTCGATCATTCCACTTCAAATGGTATCATAACTCCAAAGGAGGTTCCACAAAAGTGTTTTTAGAGATAAAATGTAGTGATATTCTATGTAACTAGCTGGAACTTAGGGTTCCGTAGAGGACAGGTGTTTAGGGTTGGTGCCTTGCGGGCACTCTAAGCCAATAGCTTATTAGAAGGAAACATGGAGAGGAAAGGGACTCAACCAATTATCATACCATCTTCCTTCAGATCCGACCTTCCTCATTTGTTCCTATCATAAAAGGGGAAGAAAAGGATTGATAGTCACTCATATTATGAAAAACCTGATTGATCGAGCATGGATTTCATCAACTTTTATTACTCAAGCGATACTGCTTCCTTTAGAGGAGTTCAAATATGTTCAAGCCAGTCCCTTTTTTTTTCTTTTGCAAAGCCTTGGTTCAAGAAATCTATTGATTCAAAAATTTACGGCAAAGAAATGGCTTGGTAAATATGTCAAAATATCATAAATAAACGATTCTCCTAGGGCTCTCGTTGGCCCCTCACCTAAGTCTCCGTGACTAATGCCCGAATTTATTTTGTATATCATACTTCAGCAAAGAAATAGAGCCGTTCTGGATGCCGTGGTAAGAAACCATTGGACCTCCCACTTAAACATTTCAAAATTCCCACTCTTGAATGGGAGGCGAAGGTGCTGCCTAATTGACCACATTGGCCCTACTGTAGCTTAGGACAAAAGAGGATAAAAATATACTAGACCTTGCCAACAAAGACAACTCTGACACGGTGGGAAGAGGTTTGATTATTCCAGTTCTGACGGTATATGAGAAACATCGAGGAGCCCAGATAACAAGAAGCACAAATAGTGTGGAGGAACACTAGACAACCGCCTGTACCTTGACATCTCCCTCCTATCAACACATTTGAGCGATCGTACCCCCTTTATCAGTACTTAGTACTGCCTTTCTCCCGCATCTAGGTTAACTGACCGTTCACAAACCCAACCAATCAGATTCACCAAGAGAGGGGGCCAGGGGGTTCTTCGTTCGCTCTGTGATTCTAGAGAGCGGACAAAATCTACTCCATCCCCACCTCCATGAAACCACGTCATGGCGTTGATACATCCACCCCAGCTCGATAGCTGCTAGCATCAGAGCTGATACTTTTATCAGGATTGGTAAATCCGCATCCACTATCGGGGATCCTTCCGGTAAAGTTACGGCGCACGGATCGATTGCATGGCGGAGACTTAATGAATATATTTTTTTTGACAGTGCTTGGGCTCGAATGAGAAATTCCCAGAGAGGGTCTGGGAATACGCGATTTCGAAAGGGCATGAAGGGAAATATAGAAAAGAGGAAGTTGAAAGCTGGTGCGGGTAGTTGGATAGACTAGAATTTTTCCCTACAATGTGTCGGCATGTTCGGGCTAGTGGTATGCTTACTCTTGGAATGTGGTTCAATGCTACCTGTTTAGTGCCTGATATTACTAAGAATCTGAACACAAGGAGTCAAGTGCAGAATGAACTTTGGGAATGGAGTCGGCCCCTCCGATTCCACTTACTAATTGCTGCGGCCCTATGACTTTCGGTACATATACCGAACTGTCAGCTGCCGTCTATAGGTGCCCCTAGGTATCCTACTGCTTTGAATTCAAAAGCCAATCGCCGATCAACCTAACAGCCCGGAGCAAAAAAGGGTTTCCACTGTGATTCTTCGAGTACTTGGGGAATTCCTGGGGGGCTTTCGCACCTTCCCCACAATTATGCGCCTATCCCGCTTGACCGTCGTAGTATGATCGAAGAGGTTTTTTCCCAAACATCATCCGGCACCCGAGATACCGATTGGTGTTGGATGGGTGGTACTTTTTAATTGTACTGCGAGATATGCTAGTTGTGCTGGCTTACCTCGGGCTTGCAATGCAGTTAGGTTACGCATATGCCTGGACGGGTGGTCTCCTCCATATTGTTACTACTAATGAAATTATTATCAAGGATGCTGAGGAGTGCAGGGTGTGCGGGATGAAAAGCAAGACTTTCAAGTTGAGGAGGGATCACTTGGCTTAGTCTGAGTGTGGGGAGTTGGGGAAGCAGACGTTCCAGGGCCGAATGCGTAAGGAGTTTCAGCAGTTGGACTCTGGATGTCATGTATCTCTAGTTTTGAAGTGGCATGGTACGGATTTGAGGACATGTTGGAGTTGTGGGAGGAGCTACAGGAGGGTCAAGGTGCCGATGAGGCATGTGAGGGCTGTGGGGGAGTTCTACGATGGGTGGGAGAGGTTGCTTTTATTGGGGGGGGGCACTATAGTCTGTTGAAAATAATCGATGCGGAGGTAATGATTGGGGGTGAGGGTTTTACACGGCGGAGTGGAGCGACTGAAGTTGAGACAGAGTTTGTATTAAGCGGTGAAGAAGTTCATGATTAATTGAGTTGAGTGTGTAGAAAGGAAAGCCTTGAGGAAGGTTAAAGGAAGAACTTAGGCGAGGAAATAACAAGAGGGAAAAACGAATAGGAGAAACCTTTTTATAGCATGGGTGTCCCACTAACTTACCCCAGAATGTGTGCATTTCCCATATCAAGTGAAGCTCTCTCCAACAGTCCGGGACTTATATGCGCAGGGTGAGCGCCCACGATAGCGGCCGTGTGAGATTGTTTTGGTTTTCTTTTATGTGAGATTTTGGTTGTTGGTGAAAGACGGTTTGGCCCGTCATTGGGATCATATTATTTGGTTAGCTGTCTTTGTCGTCTCGATAACCTTAGCGTCCCATCTCAGACAAGGAAGACAGCCGTCAAACCACCGCCTACTACCCTCTAACTAGACGACTGACGAGCAATACAATTATTTCAGCAATGCCAGCCCAAGACATTCCGGGCAGTATCACAATAAACAAAAACACGACCAGGACCCAACGCTCAAGGTCACTAGCGGGACCTTTTTATATTCCGGTACTACAAGTTGAATGCAAGGGTAAAAAATAGCCCGTAGGTATCAACCATATTATGTACTGTACGTACTCCCCATGAAAGAAAGAAAGAAACCCCGCTTCCACAAAAAACAGCCCAGGCCAAATATGGGCACGATAGAAAGAAAAAAAAGGAAATTAAAATGAAGAAAAAAGAGAAAAAGCTACCCACCCAATCCCACATCTCCCACACTCTCTCCCATCCACTGCTAACACTACCTCTTCCACACGAGTTTAAACATTTCATCTCCAAATCCCAGACCACAACCCCCCTCCCCTTATTACTCAGGTTCTCCAACCCTCATCCCCCCCTCCCTTCTCTTCACCCACTTCCTATCTCATAAATCACGGGCCTGCTCCCGTCAAGTTCATACTTGACAAGAGCAACCATATTCCCGTCCGCCTCTTGTACCCTTCCAGGCTTTGGTCCGAGTTCCTTCACCAAGAGAAGAAGCTTTTTTCGCTGTCTGCGTCTGAAGTACGACGCCATCCCAGCTATAGATAGGAGCGATACAACGGTCCCGGCTACCGATAGGCCAATTACCATTCCATTCTTCGGTGATGAGTCGTCCCAAGAGTCCCAAGAGCCGTCAGAAGAGTACGAACCGCCGAAGATTTTAGCCAGAAATTCGCTGTCGAAACCGTATTTTGGAGTATGAGTTTTCGCCTTCCCAGTTTCGCTAGATGGTATAAGTATATAGTTCACGTCATGGCACTATCAACGGGACATACCCCCCACCAATCACTTCAATAACCTTCCGCGGAACCCTGTACATAGTCGAGGCGTTGGCTGGGGTGTACTCTGTTTTCCACTTCAAGTCTGTAAGGTCCAGTAATGCTAGCGATGCATCCCCCAGTGAACTATATCTCTCAGGCTCTGTGTCACCTGCCACCCTGGATAACCCTCTGTACGCAAGTAGATATTGAGGAGAAATGACACTGCAAGTGCCTGAAATCCTAGCAGCTTCGTGGCTATTGCCCACCTTGATGAATTGGAAGGACGGTAGTGTAAGTATCCATACATCATCAAGTGAGTGACTAGTTCCCGAATCATCGGATAAGCCTCCATAAAAGTATATTTGGTGACTGCTGCGATCTTGTGCGGACATTGCAACTGCGCAAAAATCCTTACGGTCATGAGGATCGTCATCATTCGCAGAGGTTGCTTCTTGGGTGCCCCAAGCACCGCTAGCAATGTCATAGACTCGAACTAAGGACATATCGTTCTGCAGAGAGGTTAGCCATATATGATATCGCTGTACTATAATCGCATGACCTAGGTAAATGCATACATAGCTTCCCTCAGAATTCAATCCTCCAATATAGACCAGAACTAGGTTTTACTGTCAGAATTCTAAATGAAAAATCGCAGAGATACTCACTCACTCCCTTTCTTTCCAACACCCTTGATAGCCACCATCCTGCCTGAGTCCACATGGCCAACAGAACTGCTCTCATTGGTGCCCACATTTCTCTCTGAATCTAGCTTATATAGCGAGCTCAACTTACCCCCTCGAGTCCTTCCCGAACCCAGAGTTAAAGGCGTCCCATCAGGGTTCTTTAAAGTAGTAGTCAAGCCGTAGGTACCTCCCATGATATACGCTATCCCATCCAAATATGCCACAGAGCCGTCTATCACAGGATTGAATGTACCATTATCCCCCAGACCTGATAGCTTTACCCACTCAGCATCCGGTTTCGCAGTATCATATGTCCATATACCCTGTGAGGGCATTCTCCTCGTTTCATTAATCCAAGTGCCATTCCGCAGCGGTGGGTATACCTCCAAATCACTAGGTCCCAAGTAGATCGTTGTATTATGAGCCCACATTGTTCCAGAACGCATGCGTGGAACTTGGTCACTGAGAGCGATGCTCTTCTCTCGTACCGTGTCAATTTTGCTCACGGTGAAGGGCCTAGTTAGGTCTATTCTTCGTAAATGGTCATCTAGTAAGGTTAGTCCTAGCACGAGAAATTACGAAAGCATAAAATGAGCATACTCGAAGAAACCACTCTTGCCCTCTCCGAAGTTGCGCTCTTTGTTCCAAATGGGAAACCATCTGGGACATTAAATGTAGTATATCCCCCAACAGTATAAAAGTAATTTCCAACAACGACACCTACACAAAATACCAGCTTAATAATAGTCTGGCAAGTAGGAAGCACGGAGGACTCACTCGCAGCCTCCACCATCTGAACAAGATCCTGCTCCGGATCCGGTACCTCGGCGATCACTCTTCCAAGAAATAGTATTAACAATCCCAAATCCTGGAACAACATCATACCGGTATACCGTATCTATAAAACTGAGGCTCCAATGACATGAACAACCCAAAGAAAGTGAATTGACTGAGGATGAAAAAAGACTGACAAGCGGCCCTCAGGAACAACGAAGGAGAAAGACCGAGCACTAGGCAAGAAAGAAAAAACCACCGCATCACCATCAAATGTCCAGAAACCCGGGCCAGCGGAAGAATAAAAACAACCCCCTCTAAGGAAACTGCAGTAGCGTATCCACATCTCTTCCACATCCAGCTCCTTACAAGTAGCCACCCCTGCGCCTTGCAGTCCACTGGTACTTCTCGGCCAAGATTTGCCTTGCCCATTTGTTGTTGTAGTAGGGTTGCCCAGTTTTTTTCTGCCGAAGAGGTATAGTGTGTAAGCAGTGCAGGACTAGTGGTGCTTATTATAGCGGATTCTAATAGCTCCTTTAGTCAATTTGGAAAGGCTCTTTCTGTGAGGCATCGTGAGCTCGATGAGATTGAACTTTCTGGCAACATATTTACGCAGTCTTGGTCTTCCGGATACCTGTATGTACTAGTTTTACACTACCAGTACACTGTCCTTCTTTGGTCAAAAAGGACTGACGAAACTGACTACCCGTAAAATCTGGAATAATTGGACCTCACGCTAGGACGTTAGAGTTGTCTCTCCTAGTAAGGTCGTTCCTTTTTTTTCTCTTTTTATTTGTCTCAGTGGAGGGCTGAAAGACTGATTTTCGCAGTGTTTTCCCCCCCTAATCCAAAGGAGGGAATTCTAGACACCCCAGCGTGAGGTCCAATTATTCAAGTTTTTGCGGTACTATAAATAGGGAAAGCAAATCCTGGCTGAGAAGCACGAGCACTACAACCCCTACCTTACACTGAGCAAACCAGACCCCAGTCGACAAAACAGCTGCAGACAGACCATTTTGTAAGAGCAGACAATGGTGCGGGTAATAGATCTGTTAGTGCTATATGAATGGGAGCTGGGTTAGGATTGTGAAGGCCAACTGCTTATATTAGTTGATGGCTACCACAGGGCGACTTAGGTTGCTGTCTGTGTTCTTTCTCTGGTGTGGGCTGGTACGGTATGTCGTGTGGTTGGCATTGTGTTGGATTCTGGTCTTCCCGGCCTGGGTGTTGGGGTGATGTTTCTTTCGACGACGGTCGCATTGCACGAAAACTCATCCCGTTTTTGTCCTTCTGTATACCACCACTAGAAGCACTACTACTAATAGTCCTACTATAAAATCTTGTGGAATCCACCATCTCCGCGCCGGGGCTAATTCCTCTGTTTAGAGACAAAGCACCCCAAGGAGGAATAATGTTTACCTAATCCGGTACGGCTTGAGCGTCCTGACCCAGTTGTCGAGACCTCCAACACAAGTCATACTACGTTAGGTAAACACTATTCCTCCTTGGGTCGCTTCATTTCTGAACACAGGGATTAGCCTCTGCGGGAAGATGGTTCATGAGCTTCTACGGTGTCTCCGGTTTGCGCCCAGCTACTTCGCCTCCAACAGCCGACCGTACCTGCAGGCTTATTACTGATAAGTTAAGCGCGCAGATGCAAGGATTTCAAGACGCACCAGATACTATAATTCTGCTATTAATACTTACAGAACATTGAACATAGGGAGTGATTTCCCTCAGGCTATCCCTACAGCAAGTAAACCTTATTCAAGTGCCATGGGCGGTACCTGAGCACGGTGCTGACAAAGAGCAGTACTTTCACTTTGAACCTATGCGGTGGACTTGAGCGGCTCAAGTGAACACAAGGAGTTTGTATTAACCTGTGACGGAGTTCAAGGTTACCCCTGTAGAGTGGGAAAGAAAATAAGGACAAGTAAGGAAAGAACTGGAAGGAAGGAAGGCAATGACAAGGAAAGGACAAGAAGAGAGGAAACTAAATATAATTAGCGAAAACCTTAAACGGTTCGAATGTCCCTCTGGCGCGTACGCGCATTGCGGCTAAAGAGTGCCGGCATTTAAAACACTCCTTGTTGCCCGGAGTACACTGCAGTTGTGGTGGACGTGGTTGGCATCGCTATTGCTATTGGTATGGGTAGTGCGGTGGGAATGACCATTGCCCAGGGAATCGAGGAATTGCGGGAACATCTGGAGCGTGGACTGGCATGAGAGCAGGTATAGAATGTTGGAATCTGTAAATTCTGGAGGCTGCCCCGGACTGCTGTAAGAACTCTAATAATCAGACTATGCACTAGGACGCTGGGGTTGCCTCCCTTAGTATTCGGTGCTTCTTTCTCTCTTTTTTTTCTTCTGTCACGGGGGAGATTTTTGCTGTATTTTTCACCCTTTTCCAGAAGAGGAAACTTCAGGCTACATAGCACATGGTCCGATTATTCGAGCTTTTGCGGTAGAGAAACCCGTATATATTGACCACTGCCCCTGTTCTGTTATCATGATTGACGATAGTAATATGGGGTGCTAGAAGGATTGATTTCGGATTTCACTCTGTTATCGGTAGTGGCTTTTCAAGGGAATGGAGCCACTATTGAGATGGTTGGTATTGGTATGGGAATGGCGATGCAAGTGACACTCATGTCTGGTATGGCAGAATGGCAGGTATCTCTGGAACATAGGCTGGCATGAGAGCGAGTATGGAATGTTGGAATGCTGCACATCTGGAGGCTGCGCTGGACTAGGAAACTTGTATATATTGACCTCTGTTGTTGTTATGATTGGCGATAGTAATACAAGATGCTATAAGGGTTGACTTCGGATTTCACACTCTGTTGTAAGATGTCTTGATTCTCAGTGAAAAAGGGAAGCCCACCACTACATTCCTTTTTACCATCACGGGCAGGAAAGAGCTACAAATATACACAATGGACTTAGCAGTCACACTGGACACTGTGTCCTATACCATATCGACCATTCTCCTAACATGATGCACTAGTGACACTTCCATCTCCACATTCATCTACTAGTGGCATCCAATGCGGCCAACCACAAGTAACTAGATCCTGAGAAGCCACATTTTCCAACACACTCATTGTAGCCAAGTGACGAGTGAGAGCACATGATTCCACACCACCATCACAAGATAGATAAAAAACGGTAAACCACGGGGGGGGCAGAGGTAGCGAAGATAGCTCATGCGCATAATAGCCGCCGCCAGCCCAACCGAACAAGATAGCACAAAGTAGAATAAACGAACTCCCGGACCTCTAGAGCAGGAGAAAGAGACAATTGATAGCATTCTCCACCCAGGCCGCTGCCTAGCTTTTGACATGGTTTCAAGGAGAGAGTGTGTAAAATATTTCAACCCTTGAGGTGGACTTCCAATTTTACACAGGATGGAGTGAAATTGATGATACCAGTTTGAATCTGCCAATGTAGGGAAATGAGGATCGCACAGAAGGAGCCAATAGACTAAGAGATTTTCACCTGAAACATAGGCACTTTGGAGGAGGGGAGGATATGAAACGTAAGTTTTCCGCCTGCAACGCTTCGTTCATCCGCTCTCGCCCTCAACTCTCTGCTCCTACCAACATCAAAACTATGGGTAGAGACAGGTGTATAAGTAAAACATAATTACGACTTCCCGATCCTCCCAAGGATCACCACACCTATCTCTGTGTTTGCCACATGTCCCTATTCCTCTCCGTACACTCCCGTGACAACAAAGAAAAGAACATTGCGGGTGAAACCTTTATAGAACATTCTCCCGTATCCGTTCCGTCTGCATATATCCTGAACTATCCTTCCCACTCCCGTAACGAAGCCAGGCATATCCGTCTAACAACAGAATCCTCCTTACGAGAGTTGTCATAGCCACCTCTTGAGCACGGAAGAGCGGTATGGGATTTCGCCTCACCTTAGAATACCGGCTGATATTCGGCTGTTCCTTGTTTGGGTTGAACTTTATTTAAGTTTGTCCACTGCCTTAGGCTCCCGCCATGCGTTGTAACCTCACAGTTTACCCCTCCAGCCGCTGAGACATCCCTACTTCACCTTCCCGATCTGGGTGTGGCCAATTGACTTTGCCTATCAACGATCATGAAATATCAAACGGTTTTTCCCCGGGAAAGCTGCTTAGCCACAGCATAGAACTCACTGCATGCGGAGGCTGCGATCCACACACGCCGAGGAGATAACTAACAGAAATTTTACCCTCCAAGAAGCAAAGGATTTATCGTAACAAAAAAAATGAAATGAAAAATCATCAAAACCTGTTTGTACAGTACAGTACAGTACACTACTACCGCTCCATCTGCAAAGCCTTCTCAAGACAGGCGTTATGGCAGGGTCATGGCTCCAACGAAACTACCGGCGCAAGGAATTTTCCAAATACTCGTCCCGAGAAAAAAGAAGTATCTTGGTCGGTGGATTATATTTTGGAAAAGAATGAAATAAGGTTACAAGTATCCAGACACTCCGATGGGAGAAACAAGGATATTTCAGGGATGTTTCAAAGAATCTTTCAGAGATATCTAACCCTCCCTCCCTCTCGCCTTCAACTTGGCGTTTAGCCCCCCCCCGTGTCAGGGTACTTTTGGGCGAGTTGTATGCCACCTGAACTATGCAGAGTAATAAACTTACCTATTAACCCAAAGTACAACAATGTCACCTTCACATACTGGAGCTTAGAGAGCAAGATATAGCATCGTAGTTCCGCATCGTCTTCCTCCCTCCGAACTATACACCTCCATCTACCGAACTGCTCCTACACTGTTTAGGTACTACTCGTGAAGAATATCAGAACCATTCGTGCCCAATCCTGCATTGCAATTGCATCCGCTCACGGCGTTCCACAATCAGACCTAGGGCATTGGAGAGCACACTTTAGTGTTAAATGAGGATGGTGCTACACTGAGTATTGTACATAAAGCTCTTTGGTCCGGAAATGCTACTATCGACCCGAAACCGTTTTTTCTACTATTCAGGTAAATGGCTTATCATGTGGATGGGGAGGCAGAAGCATGATCGAAGGGTTAGCTCCTAATCTTAGGGACTTGGATTTATCAATCTATCATTTATATTTATAGCCCCCTTTCACACTAATATCCAGACATCATTCAATCATAAAGTCGGAAATCCAGCTCAAGAATTAAAAAGAATTTTGGTAAGAAAAACAAACAAATCAGGACGCATTTCCGTGTCGGGATCTCAGGTTGTACCATGAATAAGATGGAAGCACTCAAACTGCTAAGAACAAGCCTACAGGAAATCTCTATCACGCTCCCCTTCGGTGTCGAATCGATACGAGATAACAACTCACACAAAAACAAAGCTAGCTTTTGCGAAGCCCCCTCATAATCTAATGCTTTCCGGTTGGGGTTTCGCCGGTAAGCTTCGCTACGGCTTCCTTGGCCCTAAATTTCAAATAATGTTAGAATGCCTCCAGGAACATGGGATCAGTAAAACATACATATCACCCAAACCGACCATGCAGACAGTCTGCCAGACACCGAGACCGATTCTAGGAGTGACGCCACGGTACAGACCCTTCATGCCATTGCCCTCGTAGATGTATTTGGCCGCTTTGGCGACGGTCAGATTCTTAGGACGATTAGGATCCGCCTTCTTGCTTTGCATTTCCACCCGAATAACCTAATCCATCGATTTAGTATGTCAGCTCTCTACACCAGCACTGACAGACCCCCGGTCACTTATACCTCGATAGGCTGGTTCCAAGCGCTCAAACCTCCACCAACAACACTGGCCCCAATCTTCTCCCACGCGCTCAACCTGTCATTCTCCCCCTTGCCAGTCGCTTTGCGAATGCCTTGTTCAGCGAGCCTGCTTAATCCAAATCTGCTACCCCAGTTGGTCATTTGTCTGATGGCGACAGCGTTGACACCCCTGTTGATTCCAGCGATACCCTCTTTTCGGTATATATCGGCAAACACAGACCAAGTGCCCTGAGGTTTTACTCCAGTGGACGCTTGCTTGTGACGTGTAATCTCGACTGTCTTCATGCAGGTGCAAAATCCCATGGTAGCGTATGCCTGAGCGACACCACCAATTACGCCTCCAGTAATACCAGCGGTGAACGGCCCAGCTCCGAAAGTGCGAGCATGATATCTACGCAGGGTCAGCCCCTGCGCAAAAAGTCTCGAACCCTCCCCAAGCCAACAAAACATAGCGAGTTTACCAAGGTCACTTACTCGGCTTCGGAAGCGACAAACATAAGAACGGCTCCCTTGGTGGACGCTTCAATCCATGCCTAGACGAAAATTAACCCCACGACCAGGCTCGGATCGCTAAATTCAACCCGGTAATCTCCGTCCGCGGCTCGGCTATGCTACTCGCAGTAGCATAAAGTGGAAAAAACAAATACACCATTAAGGCATATGATAACCTCGGAAGAAGGAAAAAACACTGACCCATGGAATTAACCCTTGGTAGACTGCAAAGGTCAAAGAGAGAAAATCAGCCTCAACATCGCCAGCGCGGGGTAGAAGAGGAAAAAAGGGCAAGGTGGAGCCAACGCACATCCAAAAACTCCTCCGCGACCCCACGTCTTCTTGAACGCAGTGACTATGTTATCACCTCTATTGGCAGCCATATGCGTCTAAAAACGAACAATGTGTTAACAATCTTCTCTCCAATTGACGCGCTGAGAATTGGAAATTTGTACCTTAATAACTTCCAAGGGCTATTCATTGGTCGGAGGACGAAGCATTAGCTATCATGATATTTGTCAATGGTTTCTTTGTATCTGGGTCTTACTTGACCCAACGTAGTAACTCTGCACGCAAAATCATCAAAAAATTAGCTCCAGGAGCCCATTGGACTTGTGGGAACTTGGGAGGAGACTTACTCAAACATGTTCAATCCGCCGCCCACTATCGCCAGCACAGTCAGCACTTATTTAGCCTTTCCCCAGAGGTGAGAGACGTACAAAGCAGGTTAGAGAAGCTCACAGGCTTCTTCTTGGGCGGCTGGGTGGAATCTATGGCGGCCATCGATGACTATTGGTATCAGAAATAGGGTCCTGACCAAGGACGGTATATAGCACCGGGCGCGGAGATGTAAGGAGCTGCAAGTGTCGTTGGAGCAAAAGGGGTAGGAGAAGTCGGCGGAGACTTCTAACGGAACGAACGGCTGAAGAGCTAGGCAGAGGTGAGGGTTAGAGGTTCAAGAGCTCACGATAACTTGAGCGGGGGAGATGGGAGGATGAGGGAGGAGAAGGGTGGGAGTATTTCTCGCCGAGTGGTGGCAGAGGGGATGAGTTGTTGGGGAGGTGAGAATAGAGGGAAGAGTAAATATTTTCGGCCTGGGAGCGATTGTTGAGCAGCCCTACCCCCAGCGGTCGGATGCATAACGAGTTTGGTGAAGCGGCTGGGCATGCCCTCTCACGCCTCACTAGTCCTAGGGGATCCGAGTATCACAGCGCATCGCTCGAAAGTCTGAATAATGTCATGAAATTTTAGGACTTTAAAAGTCAGCAGAAAGACCCCAATTCTAGTCAGGCGTATAATGCTTTAATGCTTTATTACCTCGACCGCCCCCAAACTTGCTCTTCACATCGTTTTCAACTTTTTGTAGTACGCTAACTCCGACTGGATGTATTGTAGCCTCAATAGAGATGCACCGGTAGAGTAGTCTTGGCATCAGTTTTTGGACCCTAGATACCGGTAGGTTTGACGTGATGGTTGACGCAAAAACTTCGGACAACCGAAATCTTCGGCCCTGAATGCCTATGCTCGCATTTACGTAATTTCATACCAAAGCTGCTGTGTTAGTACGGCTCACTCAAGCCATGCAGTAGACATAATGTAGACCGGAATATCATTGGTGACTTGCGGATTAAGTTAATCCTCAGATATCCAAGACCAATCAGAAGTTTAATATCGCTCGGAAAATAGTGCTGCATACGGCAATCCACCAGAATGTGGCCATAGATGTCTGGTCCCTGACTTTGGATTTTGCTACGTATGATACACACATTTTCTATTACCCTAATAAAGATGCATTACACGAACAGAGCAATAAACTCCCATTCCTTCCCAAACGAAAAACAAAACAAGCCAATAAAATCACTCTCCGTAACCGTAACTTAACAAACCATCATAAGCAGGAGGGACATGCAAGAAATAAAAGTCTATTGCGGTTATATTTTCCCACTCCCTCAAAAACATGAACAGCATGAGAAAGCGGGAAAAAAGAAAGTTATGCACCAACAGCCGTTTCCCTCGGCCGCCATGTATCTTCCTGTCTTGCTCCCGGAGCAAGCCATGCAGAGTTTGCAGCAATCTGCCCATTGCCTACCTTCTCTCCTAAGCCCACTGCATAACCGTTCACTCCGTTTAGGTGAGGAGATCTCCCAGGCAGCGGTGACTCCTTTCCACTCCTTGCAGCGATGGGAAGAAGCGGGTCAAGCGCTTTTGTTTGTTCCACAAGGACTCTGCGCTCACCTCTCGCAATGTCCCCAGCTCTATCGTAGAGATATAGGCCAAAGAACCTATGTACCACTCCGTTAACAAACCCGTTTAACACAGTGCCTTGTCAAAAGAATTAGATCACTTACGTCAGTGAAATACCGACAGCCTGTACAGTTGTGGTCCTATTACCAAACCACACAATTGCCATAACAATCACGAATATCCGTTTTATCAAACTTGCAACGCTGTAGGTGACTGGGCTGACAAGACTCAATAACACAAAGGCAATTATGTTTTGACCAAAGTGGACTGTCCCATTGAATATAAATTGCATCACAAGTTCATGTCCTGCCAATGGCTCTTCTCCGTGTTTCCCAACTCGATCTAAGAGTGGGATTTTTCCCTCACGTGTATAGGTCTGAAGAAGCTGAAACCCCTCAGAATAAAACCAAAGGGGTAATGTAAGTAGAAAGGCCATCCCGGAGGAATAGCATAGCAGGTTAAGCTTGTCTAACTTCCTCTTATGAAGCGGGACCGAGGGATCCGCGCCAGTTGACGACGACTCATTGAACAATTTTTTCGAAAAGATGTTTTGCGACACAAAGATGATCGCTCCAAGGAATGCACAAGTGATTCCCCATAGATTCCCATGAAACTCAACAGAGCAGGCTAACATAACACCAACCGTGAGGGGGAGAAGAGAAATGTAGGTCGCCCTCGAGTAGCTGATTTTGAAGAGAAGACGGTAGGCAAACACGGTAAATAAAGGTGACATTCCCTATAAGGGCAATCAATCAGTATTCTAACATTTAAGATTCAAATGAAGCGAGAACTAACCTTGATTGTATGTACCAAGCTTACTGGAATCTTTTGGGTCGCAATACTGCTTGTAATATGCCCCCCTACTTGAAATATGGCCAAAGGTGCGGTGGTTGCAATTACGAACCTTGTAGGAAATCTCAACCCGGCGGCAAGACCGGGCACCGACCGTAGCATAGTGAACTTTGCGCAAACTGAGAGCAGAATACACCATGATGAGACGAACGCGAATTGAATGACTGTGAGGGTTACGGGCTGAGGGAATGAATTGAGGATTGTTTTCGAGGACGTGTTTGACAGCGCAGAAGACAGATACCTGCGATTTCGAGGATTAAATTGCTGCGCTGAACGGACGTAACGACTCAAGATGAGAAATACCAGATCAAACATAACACCTGCACGGAGAGAAGATCAGATATCGTGCATATTATTCATTCCAAAGAGCAATTTCCCAACTTACAATGAGTTTTGGGCTGAGCGGAGCCTTCAAGGAATCTGCTATCTCGCCCGCTGCCTGGGCTACGCTCCCACTCCTACCCCTACCATACCTCATCTTCCCCAATACCTGCGATGCAGTCCGAGTGTGCGAATGAGCGTGATGAGGGGCAGCTCGAGGTTGCCAATATTCCTCTGACTTTGGGGGAGAAGGAGCGCGCGCTGCCGAAGATGTCGGGAGAACAGTATTTCCATTGCTAGAGGGAAACTCGAAGGCAGCGATAGGAGGGGAACGGGAAGGCATCGCTGATACCTTACCTCAGTGGTGTTGCTTTCTTTGCGTGTGGGTAGCCGGAGGGTACGTGGGGGGAAACTTGGGGACAAGATTAAAAGAGGGTCGGCGGTGACAAAACAATCATTAGGAGGACACAATCACAGCCAGTGCTAATGTAAGGATGAAGGGAAGAAGAAAAGAGTGTGAGGCGCAAAAGTGAAGAACTCAGTGAAGAGGATGGTTAGACTTGTGTTGTACTCGAGTACTGGTATCGAAGGTATTGCCCTTTTCTCTCCTTTCTTCTGGAAGCTGAGGCTTGCTTACCGGCACGGGTGCTGCGGTGGGATATTGGGATGGCGCTAACCGGAAGCGCGTGCACAGGGCAGATTCCCGGGGGGCGTGAGGTCTTAATTGGGAATGGAGGTGTCTATTTTTTGGGATAAGCAATGATAAGAGGGGCTCGCTAACGGCCCTTACAGAAATCGCCACCAACCCGTCAAAAGGCTGCCGTACAATGTGTCCCGCCGTTCCTTACTGGTACGAGTACAATACCGTACGTATTGCACGTGTTTATCATACTTGTTTGGTAGATTCCAAGTCACCAACAAGTTAGATGAAGCAAGATCTTGACGCAACCAGTCCCTATTGCCCTATACCTATTATGAAGTCCTCATATCATCTCTTAAGTCAGAAAACAGACTCTCTAAAGATAGTGCCGTATTCTATCCCATTTCGCCCATAAAAGCTCCCTCCCCCCCCAAGCAGAAGTACGATATTACATGGAGAGACGACACTTTGTGCATACCGTGACAAGCCACTGTCGGTAGAATATGATACCCCACGAGATTGTATAGTATTTGACGGTGTCATATCCTAGTAACAGCATGCTCGTCAAACATGACATAGTAAATATTTACTCTAACATAGTATAATACAGTCTCGAGCAGTGCGATCAACTATCGTCCAAGTACAGTAGTGCATACCATGACGCCAATGATAAAAATCGACATAAATCAAACCCATTACCACACCTTAGACCCGAAGATGGAATTGTGAAAACAGCCCCCAATTTCTCAGTTACTGATGCCGTGAGCCATGAGATTGAATTTAAAGCAGATAGCCGGAGTAATAGCGGATTAGTGTCCAAGAGCTTTGAGAGCTTCCTTAACCAGTTGGCGCTGCTCATTTCCGGTAAGGAATTCGCTTTGCTGAATACACCTCATTACACATAGAGTCGTCTTGGGATCTCCGCTATGTATCCAAACCCTCCCGTTTCTTCCTACGGCAAGCTCGAATGACAGATTCTGGCCCAGCTCCTCCAGCACTTCCTTTCCGCTGCTCATATCAGCTCCGGCATCCTGGTATTCTTCACCCCTTCTCTCCGCTTCCGCCTTTCTTTGCTTTACCCTGAGCAATCTGGTCTTCTTTGCATCTCCAAGTAACCTCCTAGCCATTCCTAGACTAACTCCGAAGACAAAACCTCCCTTCAGTTCCCCAAACCCTTCAGCCTTGCCACTGTCGGTATCGTAACATTCCAGTTCGGGATCTATATGCCTGTTTGCGAGGCTTATGCGGGCATACACAACTGAGCCTTGATGAAGCACGGGTCGAGTTTTCTTTGTTGCTTGAGGAAATGCAAGGTGAGGTAATACCGCCTGGCTTGTTGATGAAACCGGTGAATTTGAGGAGGGGATAGCACAGATGTAAGAATCTGAGGTAGACCGAAGAACTGTAGCTATGATGGCATCGTTTTGAGAGGCGACATACTATTCAATCCACCTATCAGGATTGCATGCCTTCCGATAACTTCTAGAACGGAAGGAAATACTCACACGTTTACCGTTAGACTCCATCCAGATGGTGTGCTTTCGTTGGTCTATATTGAGTTCTCCAGCTCTGTTGACAATAAGTGTCGAAGGTAAAATGTGTGTTAGACCAGGGCCGACTTTGAAGGTTGTGTTTTTCTTCTTGTCCTCCTCAAGTGGGGGGAGAGTCTCCCCCGGAAAGTGTACCCGCACCGCCAAGGACATGACGATCTTCGGAAGAGAGGGTATGATAAAATTGACCAGCAGAGCGTGGGTGGGTGATGGTTAGGTATCGGGATGGTAAGATGCTTTACCTTTGATTGTCTCAAATGTGGGATCGTCTGTGGCTAAGAGGCTCAAGTCGAAAAAGTCCCCGAGCAGGAGCAACGGCAGGGTTTAGCCTCACGTGATACGCTTCTCAACAGTGAAACTCAACGGCACCGGTGCCCTTTCCTTTCCCCTAAAGCTCCATCTTAGCATATCCCAGGACCTAATCTAGCCACCCACCCCCCCCCCCCCCGCCGTCGGATAGCATACCGGAATTCTCGGGACTGCACATACTGTAGCGCCTACGACACCTTTCCCCTCTCAAGAGTCTATACGCTTCTTTGACAGAAGGCGGCCTAATGACCAAAACATCGAAAGACACAATCGCCCGCCTCGGGAGCAACAACAAGATAATGAGTAATGAGCGGGCAGTTGCGGCGGCGCTGGTTGATTGGGTAAGTGAATCCCCCACCACGTTAGTTTAAACGCGTGTACTCTGGGAGACAGGAGGAATCGCGAAACGTCAAAAAAGCTTATCGTTTCTTAATTATGCGACTAGATCAACGCGTGCCCTATCGAGCCGAAAATCTCAAATTTAGGAGAGCTGAGTGACGGATCTGTTATAACGAAAGTTCTCCGTATGTTTCCGGGAGATCGTCCTACCACCAAAGGCTTGAGGATTAGTGCTTGAAAGGCTAATTGCAGATTAGTGGCTATTGACCCATATTACTTCAAGTCTACGGCCTCAAACTCCGATGGGGCAGGAGGAGCTAGTCCAGGCGCTCATTGGGTCTTAAAATTCCACAAGTGTAGGATCTGCCTATGAGTTCCTACATCTCGAGGCGATACATAGTGTGGCTGACATGGTGACTTCGTGGGGCCGTGGACAGTAAAGCGACTACACAAGGAGTTGACAAAATATTACACTGAGAACCTTGGCCACCGATTACCCAGTCCTCCACCAAATCTTACACTTATCGCGAAGGATGGTAACGTAGAAGAGAGTATCAAGGTTGGTTCAGAGATTCCCGGCTACCAGATTGTTGCAGTCTTCTGACAACCGCCCATGGGATATAGCTCGTCAAAATCATTGTTGCATCAGCCGTGCAGAGCGAGAAGCGAGAAGAGTATATTCAATATATTCAGGAGCTGAGCCCAAGTTCGCAGACAGAATTGATGGGCGCCATTAGTGAGGTTTGGTGTTCTAGTCACTTTATGAGTTTGCTTTGTTAATCTATAAAGACAACTAATTGTACTGTTTGATATTAGATGATGTTGGCCAGCGGTGGAGAAGACTCCCCCAATATCACCTCTGAGCAGCCGAGGTCAGAACTGTGGGTCTTCAGCACCTCCATTGTCATCTTCATGTTATTTGCTGTCTAATTCAGAGTTTTATATAGAGATGATACAGACCACTTTCGCATGGAGGAAGAAATGGCGCGATTAGTCGCTGATAACGAGGCTGCCAAAGCCAAGAACGAGTCTCTTGAAAAGCGTCTAGCAAGTTTGCAGAATGATTTTGTAAGACAACACATTGTTTCCAATGGCTACTAAGCTAACGCAGTTGCTAGGAAGAAAACCAATCTCATTTACTAGTGCTCCAAGATCAGTTGTCGAGCAGTGTGATAGATGGGGGGGGGTATGCAAATCGCACAGATCCCGTCATGAGATCTCAGCTTGACCAGCTTCAGAGTGACGTGCAAAAGCTTGAAGATGTCATTGCCGAAAAAGAATCAACCATTGGACGGCTTGAGGGTACAATATCGGTTCTTAACAGACGGGTGATAAGCGTTCCGGATCACTGAGGTAATGCTCCATGCTAATGTTCATGGATAGGTTGAAGACTTGTTCCCCAAGGCAGAAGCCGGAATTAAGTACAAGGACGATCTTGATGAAGCCAACCACACCATAGACAGACTTAAAAAGAGTCTAAATGTGGCGGAAAAATACCGGAGGAAGCTAGAAAGCATGGGGGATATGGAGAGACAAGTCAAGGTGAATACAACCTTTTTCTCCCTGCGATCACAATCCTTTACTTTCACAAGTTATCTCTGAGCTACTGTTTCCTCACACGTTGTTTTGCCCTGAGCCTTCCAGACACTGGACCAACAAAATGCTCAAATGAAGCAAGATCTCCGCGCTAGCCAAGAGAGCTCGAAGCAGGTACCTGGTCTCAAGAGGACTCTCGACCAATATAAAAAACAAATCGACAAATATGAAGCCGAGTACGCCGACTTGGTACGAGCAAAAACTATGCAGGATATTGAGCGGAATACACTCAGAGAGAAAGCTGCCGGCGCCGAGAGCCAGAAGAGTAAGGATATGGAGCGTATACAGATTCTCGAAGAGAGGATCCGTGAGCTTGAGACTGGAGTAATGAGTAGAGCCGTCGAGGAGGCCAACGGGGATCTGGGTTCGGAGTTGAACTATACTACGACGACCAAAACTGATCTGTAGGTGGAACACTGCTTCCCTTTACGCCGCCGTGATGCGTGACCAATGGTCTTACTAACTTGAGCCAAAATAATGCATATAAAGGAAACTCCAAATATCACGATTAGAGAGCGAGTTGTCTCAACTCAAGGAGGGGACCGGCGGCACTGATGCAGACAATGTTATGTTACAGCACATGCTAGATGATGCTACTAAGGCGAAAGACAAACTGGAACAGGAGTACTTGCAAGCGCATGCTGGGAAGCTTATCCTAGAAGCGCAACTGGCTGCAATTAATGGTGGTTCTTCGAATGAAGGGTTTGTTGTCTTATTCGATATCGTATCGTAGGTTCCGCGTGCTGATTGACACCCGCTTTTCATTTAGGTCTGAGATAATGCTTAAACTACGACAGAATCTTGTTTATGCTGAAGAGCAACTAATTGACCTGAAACGAAAATTTGCTGAAGTTGACGCCGAGCTTTCGGTGACGAAGAAAGAACTTACTACTGCTAAGTCTGATTGTTTGTACTCCTTAACATTCTACGCTTCATTCTTCTCACACCTCGACATCGTTTCCCCTATACTCTACCAATCCCTCTCCACTCCCTACTGTTTTTGCCCTTACCACTCTGGATATCACAAGGATGGTTCAAGAGCTAATTCTGAATGGCCCCGGTTCAAAAGTGAGCCTAGTCGGGAAGGACAAATTGGAGGCACTGGCCGAGCTCAAGATTATGAATTCTCAGGAGCTCACCGAGCTTCGCGGAGAGCACGAGGAGGCCCAGCGCAAGATACGCGATCTCGAGAGCGATATTGATCAAAAGAGGTCACTCCTTAATACCGTCTTGTTAGAAAAAAATGAAGTTTCCAAGAAGCTCTCTGAACAAAAGGATACCATCTTGGAGAACGAAAAATCCAGTAGTGAACTTAGAGCCACAATCGCCACTTTCCAGGGCACCACCGAAGGTCGGGATGCAGCTCTTGAGAAGCGTGTTTTACAGCTTCAGGAGAAGTTGGAAGGCCAGAGGGAAAAGATGGTCAAGGCTCGCGAGGTATTTCATCTTCCCACCCCTCCCAGCGAAGATTAACGTGGAGCCCCCACAGCATATCAAAAAGCAGAGTGGTATTATCAGGGACCTCAAAGAGAAGGTCGACGCAGCCGACACCGCTGCCACAGATGCAAACACAAAGTTCAAGGAGGAGGAGCTTGCTGAGAGTGATGTTTGTTTCCCTTTTTGCATTTAATAAGTCTATGCAGGTTATTGACCTCCCAAACAGAAGAAGAGACGCGCCGAGCTCGAAATCCTCGAGAGGGAGAACAAAATGATCGTGTCGGCCTGGTACGACCAGGCCACCAGACTGCAGATGAACAGCGTCGCGCTCGAGAGGAAAGGCGATACGCCACATAGTTGGCTGAACAAGCAACGCGCCGCCTTGACTAAAGCTGGTGGTGTCTGATCAAACCAAGAGTTGGGAAACCAGGTATGATAGCATGTGTGGGTACTGTGATCAACTTTTAACCAAGGTACCGATCACGATACGATACCGTAATAGAATTCAAAGTGTCATGGGGCGTTTCTGTTCTGTTCTGTAGAAGATTTAGCGCTTTTTCTTCTTCTTACAAATCATGTTCCCCTTACTTCGCTCGCTTACCCCCCTCCTTAGACGATATCCTACTATTTCAACTGGTGCGGGGGATTCACGAATGCCTTTTCTTTTTTTTTCTCTTTTTGCTTCCTTCGTTTTTTTTCTATGCGATGAATGCTAGTGACATGACGAAGAAATGATCGGTGTAGAGGTTAATTTGGTCGGAAGGGAGATTCGGCTGGCTGGTGAAATAGAATAAACTTTTGTGGGTCTCATTCCCTTTGAGCTTTCCCTGTGCTCTACTTTGTGCAGTCCGATACACACTGTTTTTTTAGTTTTTTTTTAAGAAAAAACAGGTACATAGAACACGACGATTCTTTCTAGAATTGGCATTTTTACAGAAATAATACGGTATCGTAGCGGCGGGGGTTGGTCGAGTTTCAGAGATGATGGTGTGACCCAAACGGGGGCCGTTACTATTTGGCCCGGATTGGCTTAGACCAGCAAGCACGGTCCCATGCAATGCCAAACCGGGCGGACACAATCGAAATAGGTGGTCACCCAATCCAACAAAAGCCTTGACTGGGAAAAAAACCTACCACTCTAATATACCGGTAAATTTACCACAACGTGTTGTCCGTACCGTAACAGATAACACATCCCACCATCCCCTTATCAGCCGACTAACAACACAAAAAAAAAACCCCCCCCTTCATAAGAATTCACTCGACCATCCTCCAACCTCACCACCACCATCATAAACAAATCATGCCATTACTCCACTTCCCAAACGAACTGATCCTGCAAATCTCTCAAGAGCTGTCCCCACCAGACTTGAGTTCCCTCCTACGCACGAACCGCACGCTCTCGGTGTTGCTGCAATCACCACTATACGAGAGTGTCTGCCGCGGCGAGGAGTTGATGGCAAAGTACGGCGAGAGAGCTATGCACTCTGCCGCGAATCGCGGCGACGAATTGGCCATCGGGAAGCTGTTAGAGAAAGGTGTTCTGGGCCGTGTCGATAAGGATGGGTTTCTGGAGAGGGTGCTGCAGAGCTTCAATGAGCTGGCATTGCGGACGCTGCTGAACGGCGGGTTCGATGTGAATATGCGGAGCGCCGGTGGGAAGACATTGCTGTCTTTGGCGGTTGGTGGAGGAGGAGGAGGAGGAGGAGGAGGCTGTGCGCGCGAGGCCCTGCTGGCGCTGAGGTTGCTGCTGGAGAGGGAGACCGTGGATGTCAATGCCACCGACTGGGACAATCGTACGCCGCTGATACATGCGATTGAGAGGGAGGACGTGCCCGCTGTTAGGGCGCTGCTGGCGGATAAGCGCGTGGACGTCAACCTCGCGAGCCCGACTGGGTGGACGGCGCTGCAGCACGCGGCGATGGTGGAGAACGAGGAGGTGATCGGGCTATTGCTTCAGCATGAGGACATCATGGTTAACCCTCGCGACTATCGCGGGTACACCCCGCTGTCCTCGGCCGTCAGCTGCATGGAAGAGGTTGCTGTGCGTGCGCTATTGCGCGATCCTAGGGTCGACGTAAATCTTGTTGACAATTGCGGTCAAGCGCCGTTGCACTATGCCGCCGACTTGGGAGTCGATAAGATTGTCCGGATGTTGCTGGGTGTTGCGGATATTGACGTTAACCTCCAGGATTTTAGTGGCTGGACACCCTTGTGTCATGCTGCTATGCTGGGTAAGGAGAGGGTTGCGCAGATCCTACTTGAAGATGAGAGGGTCCAGGTTAACCTCGGCAGCAAGGACGACCAGACACCGTTGACCATGGCGGCATCGAGAGGGTATAGTGGGGTTGTCAATTTGCTATTAAAACGCCCGGACATCGAGGTCAATTCTCAAGATCAAGCGGGACGAACACCATTAAGTTTTGCAACAGCTCCCCTGGCACTGGAACATGGCAGCGTAGTGAACTACGAGGAAGTCGTCCGCCTACTGCTCGAGGACAAGCGAACGGACGCCAACCTCCCAGACACAGCGCTCAAAGCTCCCCTCCACCACGCATGCGAAAAGTCGCAGGCGGGAATCGTCAAGCTCCTCCTAGCCCATCCATCCACGAACCCCAATGCTCTAGACTCGACCCGCTCGACCCCATTATCCCTCGTCGCCCGCATGGGGGGCAGCTGTGCCGGCGCAGAACCAACGGTAGATGCCCTCCTCTCCGATTCCCGTGTCCTTGTGAATCCCAAAAACCAGGACGGATCGACCCCCTTCCATTTGGCTGCCGGGCACACGAACATCGCCGTCGTCTGTCGCTTCCTCTCGGACTCACGTGTGGATGTGAACTCCAGAGACCTCACCCTCCAGACACCCCTGCACGAGGCCGCCGCGGATATCATGAACCAAGACCAGGTTGTTGTCATCAAGACGTTGCTTGCTCGTCCGGGCGTGGACGTCAATGCCCGCGATCAAAACGGGATGACGCCGCTGTCTACTGTTCTACAGCCGGCCACTGTCTTTTTCTCCCTGCCCACCCAGGTCGAGGGGGTTGTGGATACTTTTTTGAAGTGTCGGCGGGTAGATGCCAATCTGCCAGATAACCAGGGGAAGGGGCCACTGCATTATGCGGTGGAGTGTGGCGGAGATGGGAAGATGGTTGAGATGCTGTTGAAGCATGAGGGGATTAATATTGGGGTCAAGGATGGGGAGGGGAGGGATTTTTTGGAGGTTGCGGAGGCAGAGGGGAGCGGCATGACTGTGAAGCAAATTTTGAGGAAGTATCTTGGTGGGGAAGCCAGTAGAGAGGGAGGTAGAAGGGGAACAGGTGAAGAGGAAGGTGAAGAGGTGGTGAATGGGGAGGTGAGTGGGGAGTGGAGTGAGGATGTGAATGGGGAGGTGAATGGGGAGGTGAATGGGGAGGTCAATGGGGAGGTCAATGGGGAGGTCAATGGGGAGGTCAATGGGGAGGTGAATGGGGAGGTGAACGGGGAGGTGAACGGGGAGGTGAATGGGGAGGTGAATGGGGAGGTGAACGGGGAGGTGAATGGGGTAGCGGGATAGATTTTCCTATTTGGAGACAATATAGGCGTATGGGAAGAGCTTGGCCAGAAGGACCTTATTCTTGGAAAGGCTGTGATGCATAATAGACATGCGAACCGAGGGTTGTCGGGTTTGGGTAGCATCTAGTCTTCAAAAATACACTAGTAAACTAATAAAGTCTATGGGATATATCGTTGCACCCAAACAAGGCAATAGGCACGAATTAGATATTTTGTATCTCGTTGCACACGGCAGGAAAAAAACCAATCCCATTATAAATCGCTGCTATTATACCACACCCAATGCGTAGGCACTCAGCCAATCAGTTCAAGATCAATAGTGCGTTCTCCCATTTTTTCAATCTATAGGCTCCAGCTCTAGCTGTCGAGTAGGAGTGGGAGCCCAATCTGGTCTAAAGCCACAGACACAGCACGAACCCAGGACCAACTGATTCGTGTTCTACCAATCAATGATATATACAATACAAGCCATCTAAACCGACGGTATTTAAAGTTTCCATGCGCGTTTGCTGTGCAGGCACGCTATCTTTTGGGGATAGGGAAAGGCAGAAGGGAACAAAAAGAAGCCTATACCCAGTCGACCGGTTTCCTCAGGACCTCTAGAAGCCTCTCTTCTCTTGAACCGGGGGCTGGAGAGTGCATGTATTTCCAGCCGGCCGTTAGGGGTAGTGACATTAAGATTCTATAAAGTTAGTAGATCTCCCTAATCGAGATCACAGGAGGTAAAGGGACTCACGATTCCACACGAGCTCCAGGAGTGTTAAGTCCGAAAGCGGTACCTCTATCATGGACGAGGTTGAACTCGACATATCTCCCACGACGTAACTGCTGCCAGTCTTTTTCTTCGGGGGTGTACGGCATATTCTGTTATGATTCAGCAAAAACCTCCAGGTAATCCCCAATTTTGGCAGTATACCTTCCGCCTCTGGATAATGGGAATATAGCTCGGCAAGAATGAGTTCAAGCAATCCTGCACAAAGCTGAACAATTGCTCAGGGTCCTTATCATCCAGGTCATCAAAAAAAATCCCCCCAACGCCTCTACACTCCCCCCGATGCTTGACACGAAAGTACTCATCACACCACTTCTTAAAAGTAGGATAATAGCGCTTGTCGTGCTTCTCACAAGCCTCTTTTATAGTTTTGTGAAAGTGAATAGCGTCCTCATCAAATAGATAACTTGGCGTCAAATCCGTGCCCCCACCAAACCACCACGACTGAGTGCTCCCATCCTCGGCCATCGTTTCAAAGTACCTATAGTTTAAATGCACCGTCGGTGCCATCGGATTCTTAGGATGAAGTACCATACTCAGTCCCGCAGCAAAAAAGTCAAGGCTCTCGACGGAGGGGTCAAGGCTCTTATGGTCGGCCCTCATCTTCATTATTGCCGCGCGCGGGAGCTTACCGTAGACTACGGAGATGTTGACCCCGGCTTTTTCGAAAACGTTGCCCTCCTGCAGGACACAGGAGATCCCACCGCCGCCTGAGGACTTCCGCTCCCAGCTGTCTATGGTGAAAGATTTTCCGTCGACCTTTTCTAGGGCTGCCACTATTTCCTTTTGCTTTTCTTTGATGTAAGATTCCATTTTTAGCCGCATAGGTGAGGATAGAGTTATCCCAGATTCGTGTTTGTGAAGAGCATCGCGTTTGTCAATTGGGAGGTTGGAAGGAGTGTCACAGTAGGATTGAATGGACGGACTCTAGAGGAGGACAGTTAATTTTAGACAAAATGGAATGGGATTGTAGGCAAATCATTAATTGCCAATGGTAAAGGGAGAAGGAGGGCGAGGGCGAGGGGGAATTGTACGCATGCTACAGCTACCGCCCCAAGAGCAACTGCTCCCACAATTCCCACGGTTGTGGTATACCTGCCATTGAGCTGTGCTGTGGATTTTGTTGATGACCTAAAGTTGCGGAAGAGTCTCGGGGAATCTCGAGTGGCCCGGCGAAGGGGTGAAATGAGAGCCCCGAGTGGGAGAAGACGGGGGGGCATTTGCGAGTGGTGAGTGAGTATTGGAGAAAGGGAGGTTAAGTTGGGCTAAAGGAGAGAAGCGGATGGTGATGGTATTGTTACGGTAGAGTACCTGCTCTGCGTATATTCCGGTATCATAAGTTAGGTGAAAGACCCATCTGTCTAGAGTAACAATTTGTATGGTACAGTAGGGCACAAGATGTCACCCGGTGGGTCCACCTCATTGCCGGCCTTGGTGACCTAACCCAAAAAGCCAAGAGGCTCGCGCCGAACCCGTTATCAGAAATACTACAGTATTTATGAGGGAAGTTAGCGCAGAGGCTCTTTTATCCCAAAAAGGATTGGTGTGAGCGGTTAGGTCAGCAATACCCAATCAGCCCCTCCTTCAGTACTGGTACAGTAGGGTTCATAACTCTAAGTGGGCAGATTCGAGGGCAGGCTTGGCGGATACGAGTTGTGGTGGGTGGGTTCGCTCGTCGTCACCGGTTTTGCTGGATGGATGGCTGGTTGAGCCTTGAAGGAAGAAAGGGCATCCTTCCCTCCCTCCCTTTCCTCTCCCCCTCCTCCTCCCATCATACAAGACAACTCTGCCGGTGCCGACTCTCGAAGGTAATCACGCTTGCTCCCTCGCCTTCCTTGGTCCCCAAAATCTACCATAGTCTACCGTTACTCACGCTGCGTGACACTTCCCCCCTCATTTGTCACCACCCATCCTCAATTCCCAACTCCTATTTTTCATTTCTCGTAAACTGGTTGCGGTACGATATCTATCATCGTCCCCCCCCCATTCCCTTTCCTTCACCCTTCCCTGCTTCTCTCCCCTCCATCTCATCCCTCCCCACCTTTTCTTTCCGCCTTCCTCTATTCCGCTATTCCTGTCTGTGGCTGCACTTTAGGGTACAACCCGGGGATTATTTCTATCTTCTAGATAATCGAAACCATCATATCATACTTTGCCTCCGGTCCTTCCACGAAAGACTCATAGCACGTTTCTGGATTCCCCAAGAAGCGCCTCAGCTGACCTAACCAATCAGCAGCTGTTAGCTAGCTTTATCTACCCGTGTCTTGTGTGTGTCTATCTGGTCTGATCTGATCGCCTCGCGACCTCTGACTATTAAGCCAAGTACAAGTAAGTAACCATCCTCCCCCCTTCTCCTGTCCCCGCTTCTGCCCCTCTTCTTCTCTTCCACCTCCACCTCTCCTTCATCGTCGCTACCTCACCTCGTAACCACCAACCACTCGCTCGTCGTCGCGGCTTGCTCGTTTTTCCACAACCACACACCCACTTTCAGTTCACTTCTGTCCACATCATAAATAGACACTCATCAACCCACCTTCTCTCCAACCTCCGTCTCTGACAACCCTTTTAAAAACCACAGATCCCCTTTCAACAAAGTTTTCGTAGTTCAACAGGTCTTTCAAAATGCGCAGGTACGTTTATTCTTTGGAGCCTTTGTTCTCAGCCTTGTAGCAAAGCTAACCCCACCCTTTCACAGCAAGTTTAAGGACGAACACACCTTTGAGAAGCGCAAGGCAGAAGCCGAGCGTATTCGTCAGAAATATGCCGACCGTATTCCAGTATGTTCCTTTCCCTTGTTAGATAAAAGTAAAACTACTCGACGTGTTCGCTTTACTAATATTTTATTTCCTTGTCTCTAGGTTATTTGTGAGAAGGTCGAAAAGTCGGATATCGCAACAATCGATAAAAAGAAGTACCTAGTTCCTGCGGACCTGACTGTCGGTCAGTTCGTCTATGTTATCCGTAAACGCATTAAGCTGTCCCCGGAAAAAGCTATCTTCATTTTTGTCGACGAGGTGCTTCCTCCGACTGCTGCTCTGATGAGCTCGATTTACGAGGAGCACAAGGATGAGGATGGATTTCTATACATAACGTATGTCACTGCTAGAAGCACCCCCCCCCCCCCCCGTTCGACCTGTTTGTTATGTGGCTAACCGTTTCTCGACACAGCTACTCCGGTGAAAACACCTTTGGCTTCGAAGAGCTGTTGTAAACTGTCGAAGGGAGTTTAGGTATGGGGATGGTTTTTGCTTTCATTTGGGAGAGGCCCGCTGGGCGGGGGGGTTGGCTGAGGGAGGTTTTCTTTTTGGGGAGGAGGTTTTCTGGCGTCGGTCCGAGTCGATAAGCTCTTTCTCATAAAAAATCACCGCATCCAATGGACTCCCAGAAGGGCTATGTTTTCTTGCTTCCTCTTGTTGAGTGGCTTAAATGGTTTGAAATTCACTTGGTAGTTATTGCTTTATCTTGGGCTTCCTTTTGATACACAGTTGTTTTTTTCTTTCCCCCGAATTACTGGTTATCATGGGAAGTTCCCACAAGGCCGTACATGAACCATGGCAACCAGTAGAAGGGACTAGAGATAAGGAGCTGTGTCTTTTTCTGTTCTGTGCTTTCCATTTTCCACATTTTTCCAACAACTGTTTCTTAACTAAACTCTCCCCCGACGGAGGTTTTCTGGGGAATATAATGGGTCTAGTTTTTTCTTCTCAAAACAATCACTGAACTTGCCATTTGTAATCCACTGACCTGGCTTGTAATAATGTCCCCATGACATCAACCCAACTTTGACTCATCCCTTCTCATCCCGCCAGCACCAGGCGCAGGTACAAGTAGCACACAACAACTAAGCCTCATCCACCAGCTAACCCCCCGATGACTACACCCATTACCGTCATAATCACCCCCCCCCCCCCCATCACGCGCTAAAGTACTTTCCAACCCGCCTGCACGCCGTATCATATCATATTATACCCACCCGTCAGCCTGATGTATACCTATCACACACGGTGGTGAGTTGGGGAAGGGGAAGGACGGGGGGATACCCACCGAGTAAACAACCCCCAAGCCTCGCCCCCGGACCTCCCAGCCTTAGCTTCTTCCCGGCGGATACGGATCGTAGCGGCGGTTGTGCCGATCAGGAGGGCAAAGAGGGGGTCTAGAGTTCTGTGCACGGGAGTGAAGGTTAATCCGTTAGTTAGTTGGTGGGTTGGTGGGTGGTATAGATCGGGGGAGGGGGAGGGGGGGAGGAAACAACTTTGAGATTAGATAGATTGGTGGTGACATCTTTTTTTCTTTTCTTTCTCTCCTTTGAAAAAAGTTTTGAGTGTTGGTATTGGTATCTGCCAGGCAGGCACTGATACGAGGTTGTTCTTGTGGAATGGATGAACGAGTCTGGCCGGGGGGAGGGGGGGGGGGGGGGGAAGGACGGGAGTGGGGCGAAAATTGGCGATTAACGATATGGGGCTTAACGAAAACCATCCATCTCACGCCCCACGGTATGATACCGTGCTCTAACAAGTACTGTACCGTTATGCGGCCCTGTATCACTCATTTCTCCAGGGATAAATAAAAACAAAAAAATATCATACCACAATAATAATATTGTAATACCGGTAACAATTTTTCTCTATTATTATAATACATACATACATACCGGTATGCACATCATCATCTAAAGCTTCGCCCGAACATACCCCTCCCCAGTCCCCCTCACAATCTTGGCCTTCTTCTTCTTATCATTGCCCCCCTTCTTCTTCTTGGGCGCGCCCTTGCCGCGAGCCTTCTTGCTCTGCACGTCCAGCAGTCGCTGCCGCTCGTCCTCGTCCACGAAGCTCATCATGGGGAAGTGGCGCCGCAGGTCGACCACGCCGAAGCGTCGGCCGGGGAAGTAGTAGTCCAGCAGCGCCGGGCCCTTCAGGCGCTCGCGCAGCACGCGGTTGCCCGTGCGTTTGTTGTGCGGGTTGTAGGTTGTGGAGAATATGCGGGCTGAGGTCTGCTCGTGGGTTAGTATGGATTGTGATGGGCTGGTTGATTGGTTGGGGGGAGGAGGAGGGGGGGGAGGGGGGAAGGGACTTTGGCTAGTTCTTGGAGACGTTCTCGTGGTGGGAGGGCTTTTGTCGGGAGGAGTTTGACGATTGTTGATATCGCGGTTGCCATGGCTGTTGTTTCTTGGATTGGGGTGGATTTCTTGTTGGGGTGGTGGTGGGGGGAAGTCGCTCATGCGTTTGGATGATGGACGGAAAATATTCTGTTGGTCCGTGCACGAGGAATATTTCTGTAAGGTTGCGGTTGAAGGGTCGGGGCGAGTTTTGGTGTAACTATCCAACCTTTCTACTCACTAACTCAGCAGATTGAAAACAATTTCCATCGTACCCCTCTCAGCAGCCTTTCATCTAACAAGAAGAGTGCAAAAATTATTGTGATGATTATTTTGAGGGGAGATCCTAACGTCTGGTTCAAACGATATATAAACAAAAAAAAAGCCCACACTTCTATTTTTCCAAAAGAAAAAAAAACCCTTCTTCAAACCCATAGAAAACAGGAGAGTCGTCACAACATAAACCCTACGATTACACCCTTTGAAGAAACCCTTTTGTTCTAAATGCAATACAAGAAACAAATCACGCTAGTTTTTCTACTTCTGCATTGCTATTCTGACCGAGCCATTTAAATATTAGCACCGACTAACTGAGCGTACTTCTCAGTGCTGAAAGACTTAGGTCTCTCGATAGGAGCTCCCACAGCGCGGTCGATGATGAGCTGAGGAAGAACGCCCAATGCACGTGAAACACCAAAGAGAACAGTGTAGTAGCTAGCCTCAGTAAGACCGTAGTACTGAAGCAAGACACCAGAGTGCTAGAGAAGTTTGTCAACATCAAAACGAACTTACAGGGCTATTCAAAAACTTACAGCATCAACATTGGGGTATGGGTTCTTGGTCTTTCCATGCTCAGTGAGGACGCCAGGGGCAATATTGTAGACCTGGCTAACCAGCTTGAACATGGGGTCCTCGGGGAGCTTCTTGAGAGCGAACTCGCGCTGGGACATGTAGCGGGGATCGGTTTTCCTCAAGACAGCATGACCGTATCCGGGAACGACACGGCCGGCTTTCAGGGTGTCCCACAAGTATTTCTTGATGGACTCGTCGCTAAGATCATCACCAACTTTTTTCTTCATTTCGGTAAGCCAGTTAAGAACTTCCTGGTTGGCCAATCCGTGGAGAGGACCAGCGAGACCGTTCAGACCAGCCGCGAGGGATAGGTATGGAGAGCTAAGAGCTGATCCAACCAAGTGGGTGGTGTGGGCAGAGACGTTCCCACCTTCCTATGGGAGGAGTTAGCAGGAGCTTCGATATTTTGGAGATGCTTTGTGACTACGTGCATGATCGGAGTGGATAACAAGATACAACCTCATAAGATCAACAAAGTCCTTGTTGTCTCCGAAGCCAAGCTGGTTGGCCAAGTTGAAACCGTAATCCTTGTCCGTCTGGACGGGAGCGACCTTTCCGTCCTTGAAGACGTTGCGATAGATCTTAGCAGCGATGGTAGGAAGCTTGGCGATCAAGTCCATGGAATCCTCGAAGGTATAATTCCAGTATTCCGTTTTGTTAAGACCCTTGGCATATGCCTTTGCGAACTGGGACTCATGCTCGAGAGCAGTCACAGCAAGAGAGAATTGCGCCATTGGGTGGAGAGTGTTGGGGCATCGGTCGATAAGCTCCTCGACAAACTTGGGAACAGAAGAACGGGCAGCCCACTCGGCAGAGAGCTCACGAGCTTGCTGCTCAGTAGGAACCTCCCCGGTCAAAAGCAGCCAGAAGATGCCTAGTGAAAGATCAACAATTGAGCATAATATAGAGGATATAGATGGGAAACGAACTCTCGGGAAGTGGCTCCTCTCCACCGGGGGCCTTAGGAAGAATGGCCTGGCATTCGGGGATCTGCCACGGAAAGTTAGCTTATACCGGATGGCAGGGAGGCTCTCACAGAGGGAAACTTACGGTCTTCCCTCTAAACCTAATACCCTCCTCGGCATCAAGGACCGATCCCTAGAAATATATTAGATATTGGCTATTCGAGTAATATTTTGCAAGACAAGCTGCAAGTAAGTAATACACACCTCCCATACAAGAGCCTTGATACCTCGAGCACCACCGTACACCTGGTCAAGAGTAACCTCACCAAGGACTTTGGAACCGTGCTCCCTACAAATTACCCGTTAGAACAAATAACTCATTGAAAAGTGCCCAGCCTCGACATACTTTTTCAGTTTCTTGATTTTCTCAACCTCCTCAGGGATCTTTGCGGCGAAGGTCTCTTTGAGAGTCTGAATAAGATTGTTAGGTCAGTGTAGGTTTTACCGAATAGAACAACATTAGCAACAAACCTTAGGTTTAATGGACGAGTAGTAGCGGAAACCGGCTCTTTTAACGCAGAAGGAAGTTGAAGTAGAGAGAGAATTCCTCAGGGCGAGGGCGCCAATTCTCATAGGAGCAGCCATTATAATGCGAATTAGAAAGGAGGTGGGTATCGATGGAGAGAATGGGGGGTAGGGAGAGAGGATGTAAGACGAACGTGGTCGCTTTCAAAAAAAGAGAAGGAGGAAAGAAGAAGGAGCGAGCGATCAAGGGAGGAAGAAAAGAAGAAAAAAAGCTGTTGAGGTTTTTCCTGAACCTGCCGTCCCGAAAGTGCTTCGTGCGGATAAGCTAAGACGTCAGATCTGAGAAAAATCCTCGTTGCAAAAGCCACTAGAACTCCTAACGATAATGAGAAGCCCTGACCACCCTCAATTATACAGAAGAATGCTTTGATCCAAAGAATTGGAAATCTATTCCAACTCCACCGATTCTATTTACTCTGGTTCTTTAAGGCTCGAGGCGCACGAGTAAACCTTTGAACATTTAAGGTCTCTGGCTTAGGGTTTAGGGTTTTCGTCCTGGAAAGGAAGAAAAAAAAAATTTATTCCACCCGCAGCCCAACAGCCCAACGTCAACCTATCAGCAACCTTTATAGCTTCAAGTTGCGATCGGAACCAAGCCGTGTCTCTGTATCCCCCGAACTCTCGTCAGTCGCCGAAATCAGCCCGATCCAATTGGTAGGGGCTGCCCAGAAGTCAGTGGGCTTTTAGGCCGAAAACCAAGCCTAAGGTTCATATTTGGTCACTCGAGATCCTTTTTCGGTTCGGAAGCTGCAGCCGGCGCCACAAGTTCAATTGCTGGTCCCAACAAGTGACATGTGCACGACTGAAACCCACATTAATTACGCAGTGTAACTCTTCTCCCGTTAGAGTAAAGTATCGGTAGAGAATTCCACTGGAACATTTGCTCTTGACTATGTTGGCCTCTTACCGAGAGTAAAAAAGAGAGTTACTGGTTCCAGATCTCCTTGTGTATTACCAACTTCCTACCATACACCTTTTAGTGAGATAGACTACAGGGCCGTGCAATCCCAGCGCCCTAGTACTGTAAGAATATGGCAAGCTTCACGCTATTCCCCATTCTTTATTCAGAGCAGACTCTCCTCCTGTACCTGTCCGGATACTTTACTATATGCAATACGATAAATTTTGAGGGAGTAAATACAATAGGCATAACAAGGGTATCAAAGAAACACTCGGTTGGGGGGCGATATTTAAAGAGGGCAAAAGTTGATCCGGCAACTCTGAGTCTAGAAACTGCCCGTGTCCCAGAAAGAGCTGAGTGGATCTGCCATTGTGCACACTATACTTTTATATATATAAAGGCTACCATTCAATGCCTTTCCACATCTTTCTCGTCCGCTCCACCTCCAGCGATTGAAATCTCAACACCATGGGAAATCATCGTGAGAGTGTCCTCCGCCTCTGATCTACCCCGCCCGTGGCAGCTGCTTGGGGGTTCATTACACCTTCATCTCTTTCCTCTCTCTGGGGTCTTTGGCCTCCCCTCCCTGGGGTTGTGGATTCCTTCCTGGTTCGGTTCTGTCTTCGTTTAAGCACGCTTGCGTTGACGTTCCTACCCCTGACTCCGCAACTCGCGACGCGTCTCGCTTAGCGTTTTGCACGGTCGGCAATCCTCCTTTCTCCGTCAACAGACAGTCGCTAGTTTCGGACTATCGGTGAAGTAGTTGCCCTGGTGGCCCTGCTCCCTGGTATTGCACTCTCTCCTGGGTGCAGGATTGGTACGGTCAGCATTCGAAAAACTGTGATCCCGTCTCCGTCCTCTGTGTTCGTACTTCTGGGTTGCTTGGCGAGCCTTCCTCCTCCTGCTTCCTACGCGTTAGATCCGCTTGCACCGTACTACTACGCCCCTCCCTGGCTGGCACCCTACTGCCTCTTTAGCTGGCACCCTACTGCCCTTCACGATAGCTGGCATCTCCACTGCTGAGTGGCTCTCCTTGCTGGGTGGCTCCCCTCGCCTCTTATTACCCTAGCGGGAATAGCTTACCAAATAATTAAGAGCGAGGTATATGGCTTCATAGGATGACCATATATCCGAACCCATGCTCCCGGAGTTATGAGCTTCACAGAGGCATCTGGAAGACGACTCGGAATACTAAATGAGAGCACGTTTCAAGATATGTTTAACTGATTAGAACGATGTTTAGAGATTACTACTCCTCTCATTTTCTAGTTGCATATGCGATTAGCTGCATAATGCTTTGATAGCTGGATATCGGAACTGATCACTCCATATTCCATACTACTATTGGTATGTAGGCATTTGGGCCGCATATTCATATATAGTCTATCATGACGAAGAGATCGAAGACTGTCTACTGGTGGAGTGGGGACACCCTCAGATAAAATAGC